>Ga0123353_10000168_pt1 | contig 82953 bp, 78 predicted proteins | sample TergutLab28metaG_3_FD_92763 | JGI IMG/M metagenome (GOLD analysis project Ga0123353, IMG submission 92763) | Labiotermes labralis P3 segment gut microbial communities from Petit-Saut dam, French Guiana - Lab288 P3 | ecosystem: Host-associated > Arthropoda: Insects > Digestive system > Gut ...
ACACCTATACTGTTGGTTCCTACAAGGTTTACGTGGACACTAAAGGCAATACTCAGATTCGTGATTGCCGTATAGTGTAACAAATCAACACCTTTTTATATATTTTTTTAAAATTAAAAAAAAATGTTATTTTTGTAGAATATTGCTCTTTAATGAGAGTATGTTTTTGTATTTAATTCTGATTATTTGTAAAGAGTGCAGGGGGTGGGATTGTCGTGTTTGCGTCTGGAGCTTTTCCTCAAAGTCACGGCTTAGACTTTGAGATGGCATATTTAAACACTAAACGGAAGTATGTTGCTTATCTCTAATAAGCCTAACTTTTTCGTAATCTCAAACAAAACCACTAACAACATCAAATAGTTGTGTGATAAATATTAAAATTAAAACTCTAACTTTATTCTGGTTAAAAATCAGCCTAAACCCCGATCAAAATGTTCAGCTAAACATGCCCAAAGGGTAAACCAAGAAAACAGCTCATACCCTTTCTTTCCTCACAGCCATATTAACAAAAACTGTTTTATATGAAGAGCCCTAAATACAGATAGGGTTAAACATGAATAAAATTATCCTTTTCATGTTGCTTTTCTTTTTCATAAGCGCAACATTTGCAACAGCATTCACTTCTGTTTCTGCTTCAGAGTTAGTTGAGGATTCCTGGAATACGATGGCTCCAATGAATCACGCCAGAGCTCATTTGGGCGTTGTTGCTGTGGATAGCAAGATCTACGCAATTGGCGGCAGTCTGGCAGTGGTTCCCATCCTTAATGACGGCACCCTTAATGCAAGCATTTACATGGCCACTAACGAGTGCTATGATCCAAAGACCAACACATGGATTACTTTAACCTCTATGCCTACCCCAAGGTATGATTTTGCTATAGCGGCTTGCGAAGGCAAAATCTACTGCATCGGCGGCTATGGTTACACTGAAAAAGGGTTGACGTACAGTCCTCTCACTGTGAACGAGGCCTATGATATAGCCACTGATAGTTGGAGTACTAAAGCCGCTATACCATTTAGTGGAGGGCAAACAGAGGCGCAAGTTGTAGATGGAAAAATTTTTGTCATAGACGAAGACCTCAATACATTGTTTATGTATGATCCAGTTACGGATTTATGGATCACAAAAACCAGTATGCCCAATAGAGGAGCAGGTCTTGCTTTGGATGTGGTGGAGGGGAAAATAATAGTTACGGGTAAATTTTACTCCAACAGAGAATCTGGGGTATCCCGTGATTTGAAGGTTTGGATTTATACTCCCGAAGTGGATACGTGGAGGGAAGGAACCGCGGGATATAGAACGACGGATAGTTTTGCAGCGGGGGCAACAACGGGTCTTTATGCGTCTCAAAAGTTCTATGTTTTTTGTGGAGATGGGGCAACAAAGGCTACGTTTGTTTATGATCCTGTAGATGATGTTTGGTCAACTGTTAAAGCAAGACCGGCAGGTCGTTGGTCTTTTGGTGTTGCTGTTGTTGATGATGTTTTTTATGTAATCGGGGGATTTACCGAAGGTTTCACTGATAAGAATCCGGGGCCTTCACCGCCTTCATCGCTAAATGAGCAGTATGTGCCTCTTGGTTATCAGGGTGCTCTGTCCTCAGATCCGGGGTCTTTGTTAGATAATCTGGTTCTTGTAGGGGTAGTGGTTGTAGCGGTTGCGGCTGTTGCTGTGGCAGGGACCTTATTGTTCTTTTTCAAAAACAAAGGAAAAAATAAAGAACAACCCTTGGCGTATCTAACTTCTGTATCTACGTTATTAGCTTTTAATTTCGCCCTTTTTCCTCTTGTGTTTATTTTAAATTGGCGGGTGCTGTTGCAATATCCTTATTTTTCTAGCTAAGAAGAAAAATAACCGTAGTGCCGAAAGTGGGACACATCTATCTGTGTCTGGAGTACTTCCTCAAAATCATGGCGTAGATCCTTGAGCGTCTGTGGTGTCTGACCTTTTTGATGAGGCGCTTATTTTAATCGCCTTAAGGCTTTTGTAATGCTTTACGGAGGGTATCTGCGGTGAAGGCTCCAACTATGAATAATATGAAAAAGGGTACCCAATACTGGGCGGTCAGTGGACCTGTGAGTTCTCTAACGATCATTAGCGGTATAAGGGCGGTGAGAAAACCTGAGCAAAATATCGCACTCACTCTATCCCATAGCTTTTGCGTTCTGTTTTCATTTTTAGGAAGTTTAAAACCAGTTTTATGCATAATATATCGTAAAATCAACAGCAATATGAACCAAATAGAAACAAATGTGAGCGACCCTAAAAGATTCGTGGCCCAAACAACAAAATAAACAATAGGCACAACAAGCACTGCCAAAGCTATCAACAAAAACACAGTGCCCTTAGTTATTTTCATAAACTCAGCCCTAAGATAATATGTAAAAACATTTTTTATAACTTTTTTGTGCTTCCTACCACAAAATATGGTTACAAACCCATGATGAGTATTTGGGGTTAGTTGCCATAATTGACTTATTTTTGGGTGAGATTTTTTTATGGGGATTATTTTGGAAAAAAATGTTTTGGTAAATCTTGATGAGTTGGATGGTAAAGATGTTATTGATATAAGCGGTACCGTTCTTGGGCAGGTGAAAGGTTCTAGAGTTAGCGTTAAAAATTGGCGGATTACACATTTGAAGGTCAAGTTATCCAATCAGGCGGCTGAGCAGTTGGGGTTTAAGAAACGGTTTGGAAGTGCAAGTGTTTGTATGCCCGTTTCACTGGTCTCGGCAGTAGGAGATGTTATAACCACTGAGAGTACGCTAAGTGAATTACGTCAAACCGCCGAGATTATAGAGTGCCCCGAGTAGTTAATTACCGCTTATCGAACGGCCCCGCGTATTTACGGCATTTCACTGTTTCTAGTAAAGGTAGGTTAAACTTTTTTCGGGAACTCAGGCTACAAGGTCGAGTGGAAAGAGTTAGAGATGTTGTTTGATTTTCGCGGCCATTTCATCGAGTTCTTTGCGTTCTGCTATGTTGAGTTCAGTGAAACTTGGCAAAGATAGTCCGTTGAAACGTGAAACTATATGAACGTGATAGTGAAAGATTACTTGTCCTGCTGCTTTACCGTTTTGTTGGATTATGCTTATGCCATCGGCGTTGGTTGCATTTTTTATGGCGGTTGCAAGGGTTTTTGTTACGGCGTAGATTTCTTGTAGATCATTTTTTGGGATATCAAAGATGTCGGCGTAGTGATTTTTGGGGATAACAAGGGTATGGCCTTTGCTTAGGGGTTTTATATCAAGAAATGCTAGAACAGTGTTGTCTTCATATAGTATGCTTGAGGGGACAGTTTTTTGGATAATTTTGCAGAATATACAGTTTTCGTCGGTGTTCAATTCATATCACCAGGTGTTGTTTTTGTTGATCAAACAGTTTATATGTTGTGCACTTTTATATGTCTTTTATCTGAAGATTGATGTTTATGACTGAGCTGGAAGACAGAGTGCGTACTGAGGTGGGCAGTATTCTTGATCCTGAAACGGGGCAGACTTTTGAGGAAATGCAACTAATTCAGAGGGTTAAAGAAACTGCGTCGGGTATGGTTACTGTTGAGTTTATGCCAACTAGTCCGTTTTGTCCCATCGCCTTTAAACTTGCTGCAGACATCCGTGAGGTTGTCAAAGCTGTTTTGGGGGTAGAGAGGGTGGTTGTTTATTGTCGGGGTCATGCGATGGAAGAGCAGATTAATGAAATGGCCAACAAATAAGTTGGTGTGCTGTTGGTTATTTCATTTTGCTAAATGCCCATGTGCCGATGCCTATCATGATTGCGTCAAATATGCACAGAACGGCTATGTTGATGTAGAGGGGGTTTAGGGGTGTCCATGCTGAGCCTGAGATGACTGTGCGCAGAGCATCTACGCCGTATGTGAGGGGGTTAAATCTGGCAGCAATTTGTAGCCATTCTGGAGTGCCGGCGCCTGTAATGGGGAACAGTGAACCGCTTAGGAAGAACAGTGGCAGGTTGATGAAGGTTTGAATGGCTCCAAAGTTTTCAAGACTGCCCATGAAGCTAGCTATGATTAGGCCTATACTGACTAAACCAATGGTGATTAGTAACATGATAGGCAGAGCAGCAAATAATGAGAGTGGGTTGAAGGGGATACCCAATATGAATCCGAAGGCAAATACGATTAAGCCTTGAATCATTGCGGCTGTGCTATCGCCTAGCATTTTGCCCAGAAAGATTGTGAAGCGCGATACTGGGGAGACTAGAACCTCTTTCATAAATCCGAATTCTTTATCCCAAATTACGCTTATACCCATAAACATGGCTGTAAAGAGCAACGTTTGTCCAATGATGCCTGGGAAGAGGTACTGTTGGTAATCTATGCCCGGTATGACTAGGCGTGCTCCAAAACCGGCTGCGAAAACAACCAGCCACAATAATGGCTGAATAAAGCTAACAACGACGCGTACGCGATCGCGCAGGAAGCGTTTGAGTTCTCTTAGCCAAAGGGTGTAGAGGGCTCGTGTTTCGCTCATCGTATCGCTCTCCTGTGAATGGCCGCTAACCCATGTAGCTCTTTAGTTGAATCTGCGCGTATTGAGCGTCCGGTGTAGTGTAGAAATACGTCTTCGAGATTGGGTTCTCGAGATACCAAGGATTCGACATATATGTTGTTGTGTGCGGCTAGTTCCATGATACGCGGCATTGCAGTTTTACCATTGGGCACCGTAATTTCTATGGCGCCATCGACTATGCGGGTTTTGTTAAATCCCAGCCATTCCGTCACTAGCTTTGAGAGAGACTCAAGATCGTTTGCCTGAACGGTTATAACATCGCCCTCAAGAGTGTCCTTTAGCTTAGAGGGAGTATCTAATACCGCGATTTTGCCGTGATCCATAATTGCAATACGATCCGAGAGCCTATCGGCTTCGTCCATGTAGTGAGTGGTTAAGACAACAGTTATGTCGTGGGCTTCTTTGAGTTCTTTTATGTATTTCCAAATGTGATCACGTGTTTGGGGATCCAAGCCCACGGTGGGTTCATCAAGGAACAAAACTGTAGGGTAATGAAGTAAACCTCTGCCAAGCTCAAGTCTGCGCCGCATACCACCAGAATAGGTACGCAATAAACTATCTGCTCGGTCTTCGAGCTCTACGAGATTGAGAATACGCGCGATACGATCGCGTTGCTCTGATGCCGGCACGCCATAGAGGTTGGCATGCATGTAGAGGTTTTCTCTACCGGTTAAACGGTCGTCTATACTTGGATCTTGAAAAACAATACCTATGGATTTGCGGACTTGATTGGCTTGACGCATTATATCAAAGCCATTTACTAGAGCAGTACCTGAGGTAGGTTTTAGAATAGTACAAAGCATAGAGACAGTTGTTGTTTTACCTGCACCATTGGGCCCAAGTAGCCCAAAGATTTCACCTTTCTCCACAGTTATATCTAAACTATCAACTGCTTTGAAGTGGTCGTATGCTTTTGTTAGTTTGAGGGTTTCAATAGCATGAGGCATTTTGGTCGCTCTTTTTAAAGGAAACCATGAATGATTTAAAGATATTTGCCAACATACCAGATTAGCTAGATCATTTGCGTAATACGGTAATGCACAAAGACAGTATGTAGAAGATGAGCAGCAGTCTTAGATGTTAACATACGGATAAAGATAGATAAACTATTGATATTTGATACAAATAAAAATCAGCTACATAGGTTGAGGTTTATATTTAGTCGATCAATAATCTTTGCCAAATCACGTTGTCGGGCCTCCTCGCTCTTAAACGAAAGGTATCTACCTGTGTATGAAAGCCGAACAGACGGTGGCATCTTACAAAAGTTTTCATATGCGGGAGATATACCTACCAGCTTTTCTGTGAACTCTTCGATTTGTTTGTCTGTTATCGGTTCGCGCTTTGGTGTGTCCCAGGTACCGTTTCTTTTTGCGGCCTCAATTGCTTTTTCACCCAATTTGGTCACAACTCCTTTTTCTTGTAGTGTCTCCACCGTTTTCTTGTTTTTTTTCAGACCAAGGGCTTTTTGTACGACGTTGAGCAAAATATTTTATGTATTTTGTTTCATCGATACTTTTCATCTGCCCGTCTATCCACCCAAAACAAAGTGCTTCTTCCAAGGCGTCATTTGCAGATAAAGTAATAACCGCTTTTGTTTTTCCAAATACAAGCCACACGCCGCGTCTAACTTCAGCGTTCTCTTGTAGCCATGTGCGAAAATCAGTGCGTGAAAGAAATAGCAGTTCAGGTACATCTGGGCGCATAATCAAACAATCATTTAACCGAAAATATAAACAATCTGCACTGTTCTTGTTCGAGTCAGCAACTCAAAAAAAGGATACCTATAATTGATGATGATGCACAGATCAAACAGCTACTTGTTAGTGTGGAGCCTGATCTTAAAAGTAGCCTACGTAACTTTTTCAGTTTTTTAAGCATAGTTGCTTAATTTTAGATTTTAAGCATTAGCTAACATTAGGCTTAAATACTGATAAAAACTATTTGCAATGGGCGTGTCAGAGCATGAGTAGCAGTTCAAATGCGGTTGAGTTAAGAGGCGTAACTAAACGCTTTAATGAATTAGTGGCCGTAAATAACATTAATTTAACCCTAGGTACAGGCGAAATCTTTGCCTTGTTAGGACCCAACGGTTCAGGTAAATCCACCACCCTCAAGATGTTGCTGGGTCTTTTGCAACCAACGGCGGGCTCAGTAAATGTGCTTGGGATTGATGTAGCTAAAGATCCGGTTGCAGTTAAGCGCCAAATTGGCTATGTTCCCGAGTCTCCGGATTTATATGAATTTTTAACCGGTATTGAATATCTTGATTTCATAGCTGACATCTACAATGTCTCAGCAGCTGAAAAAAAGCAACGTATCACAGAATATCTAAAGGCACTTCAGCTTGAAGGCCGAGAGGGAGACATGATAAACAGTTACTCAGATGGTATGAAAAAGAAAATCAGCCTCATCTCAGCTTTTTTACATAAACCAAAACTACTCATTCTCGACGAACCACTAAACGCACTTGATCCCCGAAGTGCAAGAATCATCAAAGACTACCTCCAATCCCTCAAATCACAAGGCGTCACAACTATTCTCTCAACCCATGTGCTAGAAATCGCAGAAGCAGTGTGCGATCACATAGGCATCATGTATCAGGGTAACATCTTGGCACTGGGCAGCATGAGTGAACTTAGAGAAAAAGCCAGCTTACCCAGCTCAGGCTTAGAAGACATATTCCTCAAGTTAACAGGAACAGGCGACCTAAAACCGGTCGTTGAGGAACTGTTAAAATGAATTGGCGAACCATCCGCTACCTAATTAGCGTAGATCGCAAATCCGAGCGGCTAATAAGAGGCGTTAAAACTACTCGATACAAGGAGCGGGGCATACTTGCCTACTGGTACTATTGGGTTGCTGCAATCATTGGTTTGGTCGGCGGATACTTAGCCACACTTTTGACTGATCTAATTTATGCAAGTCCTGAACAGATAATATCTGAGCCGCTCGATGTTGTGGCTACGGGTTTCTTTATTGCACTACCAACGCTAGTTATGCTGGGATGTATCGTTTTTACGATGTTCCAACAGATTCAACTATCAGGTAGGAAAGCTTCTCGAGTGGTGAATTATTGGTTACCCATCACTTGGCAAGAACATACGGTAGCATCAATTTTATCTAACCTGCTGGGGGTTCCCCTCTCATTGGTTATAGGGTTTTCCGCAGGTGTCCTTGTCTTTTCGGCCTTTAACGGTTTAATATTAGCAGGTATCTTGACCTCTCTGATGTTATGTGGGTCAGCATTTATCGCAAGCACCACAACAGAAATTGTCCGTATAGCACAGACAAGATTTACCGGTGCAGTTTACAAATCTAGTGGCAAAGCGGCTGTCTGGGTACGCTTTATTGGTACGCTTTTATTCTTTTTGATCTTCTACCTTGTGTACTTTGCGATAGTTCAGGGTCCCGCACAATCCATCCAAGGCCTAACAGCGGCACAGAATAATTTGTGGTTTATACCATTTGTCTGGTTTGGTCTTACCCTATTCTATCTCTTAAAGGGCATATTTTTAGAAGGCCTGCTCTTTCTTGGACTATCGGTATTATTCGCAGGAGCACTGTGCTACTTAGCCATTGCGCTCAACAAACGGTTTGGTCTCTATGAGCCGCCGGCAATTACAGTCCAGACTAAAGGAACACAATACGCACCTAAAGCAGGCATCCTAAATAAATTCGGTTTAACTAGCATTGAAACAGCAATAATTCGTAAAGACATACGGTCCTTTACAAGACGCCGAGAACTAATAACAATATTCATCCTGCCCATAGTCTTTATGATAGTACCCATTTTTACCTCCATAAACACCAGCACTGGAGGGGAAGACATGATGGCTGAAGCTATAGTTAACTTGATGTTTAGCGGTATGGCTTTTATTTTACCGGCTGCCTTGATGGCAATGCTATTGGGTAACATGCTCATAGGAGAAGAGGGCCAGGCGGTTTGGCGCATCTATGCCTCACCAGTCTCTGCCAAAAATTTGGTCAAAGCCAAATATATCTTCTTAATCGGAATGGCAACTGTTGCACTGATTCTAACAAGCACTGTCGGAGCCATCTTCTTTAAAGCATCACCCACAATGATAGCAGTTGGTGTTTTGGAAGGATTGTTTGTGCTTTTTGCGTTGGGTACAATCGGTTTGCTGTGCGGGTTTAAAGGTGCCGATTTTACTGGAACGTTCCGGCAACGAATGATCCGCCCAGAATGGGGACTAATAAGCTTCCTTGCGTGTCTGGGTGCAACTTTAGCAATACTGGCACCGCTTGTACCATATCTACTTGTAAATGTTATAGGTGGACTTTTGCCGTTACCGTTTGCACTTCCAGCGCTGGGATTAACTGAACTGGCGATTTCCGTAGGAATCAGTGGAGCCATTGCAACAGTGATTACAGTCGTTTGCTATAGAGCCAATCTAAACTATGCAAAGGAACTCATACGTAAAGCAGAAATTTAGAGGTATCTAAGAACGAAAACGTTATATGCAGATAGAGTATCAAGACAGGTTTAACTTGCTTGGGGAATCTGTATGGGAACTGAGGGGAAAGGAACAATCTTTCGCAGAAAAGATGACCGCTACCTGCTTTATCTACCTGTCCGCTTAGTAGATGACAGTATGTTTCCACTAAAATGCGAAAACTCAATGCCAGTTAAAATCCGCTTCAACCCAAACGATGGAAAACTAGTCGTTGAAAAATGGACCGAAAAAGAAAACGAATAGAACAAAATTTTTTATTTTAATTTTAGTTTAGTTAGCTCAAACTACGCAAGAACAGATAATTTCGTGTGAGCTGAGTTTTTAGTTAAAATTAAATTGCATGTTTTTTCCGTTTCCTTTGTTTAGTGGTTACAGTTTTTGTGCTCTTTTGAAATAGAAAAATAAACCTCCAACAATAACACTGACAAGTACAACTATAGAAACTATAAGCACCACATAACCCGTCAGGCTCTCATCGTTAATATTGTCGCTGTCGTCGGTAGGATATATATTGTTATACTGTGTAGCGGTGTTACCAGAAATCACACCAGCCCGCTTGTTAAATGTGCCAGCGTTATATAAGCCTCCACCAACTTCAGCTGTATTGTTAGAAATTACACCATTTTCAGACAAACTAAAAGTGCAATCATAATCATTGAATACCCCACCACCATTACCAAAAAGATCCTCAACAACTTCAGCTATATTGCCAGAGATTACACCTCCAGACATACTAAAAGTTGCATCTCTATAACCACCCCCATTGTATATGCCACCACCATCCATCGCCTTATTGTTAGAAATCATACCGCCAGACATCATAAAAACGCCTTCATTGCACACACCACCACCCATAACAAGATAGGGCGGAGATACACCGTTTCCAGAAATCTCACCACCAGATAAACTAAAATTCGCACCATTTCTACCGTTGAACACCCCACTACTTTCTAGGTTATCAGAGATTTTGCCCCCAGACATACTAAAACTACCACCGCTGCGTACACCCTCACCCTCAAAGTTGCCTGAAATTTCACCACCAGACATAGTAAAATAGCCTTGGTTAGACACACCAGCGCCAAAAGGTGCATTGTTTTTAGAAATTATGCCTCCCGACATATTAAAAACGCCTTCATTGTAAACACCCCCACTACCAAAACCGCTAATATAACTAGGCTCAAGACGATTATCTGAAATCTCGCCACCAAGCATATCAAAAATACCTTGATTGTACACGCCACCTCCACCAGCCGGGCCGTTCTTCCCTACGTAGTGGGTATTTTCAGAAATTTTGCCGCCTAACAGTCTAAAATTGCCTTGGTTCCACACCCCATATTTGTGATTGCCCGAAATTTCGCCATCAGACAGGATAAGAGCACCGCCAGAATTAACCAATACTCCCGTAGCACGATTGTCATCATCTCTATGAGTTACAATGATACCGTCAAGCAACAACGAGCCATCCGTCTCAACAACAATAATAGTGCTCTGCTCATTGGTACCAATTAATTTGTAAAATTTTGTTGCACTTGTGCTTACCAGCGTACCAAAAGAGGATTTTAGGCTGGCGGCGGCATTCAAGGGAGTATAGCCTTTATCTTAACATAGAAATCGAAATCTATATCGGAGCGTAGCAAGGTGGCGCTCCGATTTTTTGTTAGAGTTGCCGCTATTGGTGGGGCCCTTAGCTCTCGGCACGGGCGGTTGTATGTTCCAGCCCAAAAATCGCGAAAAGCGGAGCAAGTGGCTTTTGTGTCCCAAGCCTCTACTAATATCGCTCCGGCGGCGAGGTTGGCCAGCTCCTTGCGGGGCTTCGCCCCGATCATGGGCGTTGCCTGCCTTTTCCCTTTCCGATTTTTTTGTTTATTACAAAAAAACGAAAGGGCGCACCTACACATTGCCCCGCAATGCCGCACCGAGAAACCCTACACAACATGCGGCATTGCGGGTTTGTTAGAAGCTCAAAAGCGGAGGGTTCCGTAACGGCGATTTATCACCTCAACGTCCAAATTATCGGGCGCAGTTCGGGACGGTCGGCTGTTGGTTCGGCTGCGTATAGAGCGGCGGAAAAGTTAAAGGCTGTGGGCGCGGCGGCGTATCGGTCGGGACAGGATTTAGGGGGCGAAGGCGACGAGGGCAACGAAATAACCCATGACTACACAAGAAAAAAAGGCGTGGTGTATAAAGAAATTATTTTGCCCGACAACGCGCCGCCCGAATTTGCAGATAGGCAAACCCTTTGGAACGCCGTAGAAGCAAAGGAAAGACGGCGCGACGCACGACTCGCGCGGGAAATCGAGGTAGCGCTACAAATAGAGTTTGATTTAGAAGAACAAAAAACCCTGCTCCGCGAATACATAAAAGAAAATTTTGTTGACAAGGGCATGATTGTTGATTTTGCCGTGCATAACAAGGGAGACGGCAACCCGCACGCGCATTTAATGCTCACGACGCGCCATGTTACGCCCGACGGCTTCGGAGGCAAAAACCGCGACTGGGACGAAGATACCGAGCTGTTAAAATGGCGTAAAAATTGGGCGGTGATTAATAATCGCAAGTTTGAGGAAAAAGGACTTGACGCGCGTATCGACCACCGCACCCTAAAGGCGCAGGGCATTGACCGCGAGCCGACAATCCACCTCGGACACGAAGCATCGGCACTGGAGAAAAAAGGCATACGCACCGAACGCGGAGACATAAATCGCGAAATCCAACGCCGCAATGAAGCACGCGCCCAAAAGGAGCACAAGCAGGAATTAACGGAACCCGCAACAAATGAAAAAACAGTTATCGAAAAACCCACTACCGAAAAAACGGCGCAAACCCTAAACGAATTAAGAATTGACTATATCACGCTTGAAAAAAACTTGTCTGAACTAATAACACAGCGCAACGAAATCCGCGAGGAACTTCCGCGCTTAAAATTCCGCGCCGAAAATATGGAGGAACACGCCCGAAATATTGATGTGCTTCAAGGCAGAATCGCCGAACTACAGGAAAATCGCCAAAATCTAAACTTTTTGCAATGGACAAAGAAACAAGAAACAGACGAAGCAATCGAACACGCCAAACAAGAAGCACGCCGCGCCGAGATATTTTTCAAAAACCGCTTCAACGTAGACCCCGACCAAACCCCCACAGAAATAAAACGCATACAAAAAATAATCCGCGAAAAACAAACCGACCTAACCACCAAAAACGCCGCCATCCTTGACATAATGAACACACAAGACAAAATCCTATTAGAATATCACACCCAAAAACTCCTCGCCCAAACCCATTACGACAAAGACCAACTAAACACACTATTGCAACAAATAAACACCCCGCCCGAGACCATTCGCGACCGCCTGCTCCAAGAGCGCATCGACCGACGGCTAAACATCATTCCCGACGAAAGTTTCCAAAAAGTTATCGAAAGACTACCCCAAAATCAGGCGCAAACCCTAATAGACGAACGCAAACGCGCCCAAGAAAAAGAACTTAAAGAACTCGAAAAACTACGCGAGCAGACCAAAGCCCATGACTTAACGCGCAGTCGCTAATATCAAAGAAAAGCCGAAACACTTGCAATTCCGTGAATTTCAAGTTTTTAACGGCTCATTAAAACTGGATGGACGCTGACACTAATGACTATGCCATGAGAGGTAACCACTCATGGCATAGTCATTTTGTGTTGGCATCCATCCAGTGACTAAAAGTGCGCAAGGATATGTTGCTTCGCAACATCGCATAGTGGACAAACCCTACGGAATATGCTGTTTTGAGGGTTCAAGACCGCCCTCAATCGCGAAATCCAGCGGCGCAACGAAGAACTCGCCGCCAATTTTAATTCGCCCACCGAAGGTGCGGCATCAGGCGTGGGGAGTCAAAAGCGAGAATCTGCACCCATTAACGCCGCTAAAGAAACACGCGCCGCGCTAATTGACGCGAGTTTCAAAATGCGGCAAGAAGAATCGGAGTATAAAGGTATTGCAGGGCTTGATGTGGAGCGGTAAAGGCGGTGGGTTTGCTCAGCGACTGAAAGTCGCAAATTGCGGCTAAAGCCGCTTGCCCCGCTCCGAATATTCCACTTTTTAAAATGATTCGCATCCGTTCGTTCGCCTTGATTCGCTGGATGACGTAAGATAGTGGAATGTGCGAGAGGGCTTCACTCAATACATTTGTGGGCTATTGGGTATTCTTGCACTGTAGTTGGAAACGTGTTGTGAAATATGATACAGGAATCAAGGTCATTCATCATTCCGTTTCCTCTCTGCTGTGTCAATTATGCTAAAGCTTTTCGCCTAAAGGCGAAGGGTTTAAACCTGGCACATGGAAAATAAAACTCAAGCGGTCAGAGTTAGATAAAAGATACGCCCGCGAAGCAGAGATTAAAAAAGAGCTGGAGGTTATTGAGACAGAGTATCGTATTCAAAAGCAAATTGCCGATAATCACCCCGACCGTGCGCTGATATATGACTTGTTGGAACAAATGAGGGAAACACCCGCGTCAGCCCGCGCAAGTTTACAACAAATGCAACTCGAACGGCACCTTGACACAATCGCGCGAACGAAACCTTCGAAAAAACCACCGAATAACAAATAACGGTTTTCTGCGTTTCCGAAAATGAGAAGAAGACAAACGCTTTTATATTAAACATTAAATAAGGTGTATTAGGGCATAATTAAAATGAGTGATTTCGATTCAAGTAAAACTTTAGCCGGCATCGGCTCAATACTGCTAATGATTCCCCTCGCAGGCATCGTCGGCGTTATTCTCATCTATCTTAGCATGAAAAACTTTGCCGAATACTACAAAGACAACAGCATCCGCCAAAACATGCTCACAGGCGCAATCTTTTGGATAATCGGCATAATCATGAGCGGCATTGGCATACTCTTCGGGCTTACCATTATAGGCATTCTTATTGCGATACCGCTCTTTATAGTGGCAGCCGTCTTTGAGTTATTAATGGTGATATACGTCCGAAGGGCGCTACATGTATTAGCTGACCGCTCAGGTGTAAATCTATTCCGCACGGCAGGAACATTACTGTTAGTCGGCGCAATACTTACAATATTTGTTATTGGCGCTTTCTTCATGTTTATTGCATACATACTCTTAGCTGTAGCTTTCTTCTCGCTCAAACCAAACACAAACCCGCCAACATACAATAATTGTTCAGCACCGTCTCCACCGCCTCAAACTACCTCAACAGCAAGCACTGACACCAAATTCTGTACCCACTGCGGCGCACCTGTTCCAATAGATTCTGCTTTCTGCTCGCGTTGTGGAAAACAAGCATAGGCATAAAATGAATAGCTAATTCCCACACATTTTTTTATTGTTTATCCATTTTTAAGAGGCTGATGATGTCGCCGTCCCCATCGGCGGCGCTTACGCTCAAACCCCTCGCGCCCCCTCGCTCATCGCTCCGAAGTCGCGCTTCGTTACGCGAGGGGATGCTACACTTCGCTCCGCTCGGAAGTGCATGAACCGAGCTTCCGCTCGCTTGCGCGCCGCCTGACGGCGACCGTAATGAGGGCGCGCAGAGTAAAGATTCCGAAGAATGTTATTAACAGCTAACATAAGCGTACCCAAGAAGTGCAAAGAAAAAGAAGAATGCAATGATGCGGAATCATTCCCCGCAACAGCAAACCTTGTTCTCGTTTGACAGCCGTTCTCTTACCTCTTTTCTAAACGCAGAATCATTATAATATTTCAAACGCTCATCTTGCGAAAGGTTCTTTGTAATTTCATAGTTATACCTCCGCATTGCGTGAATGTCCTCAATAGTAAAATTCGGGCTGGTTACAGGCTTATTTATCTTTTTCATCCTCATCACCTCTCACGAAAAATTCAGGCGTACATATCGCGATATTATCCTTTCCATATCCAGACAACGCCGAAACAACCTTTACACCTGTAATTGTGTTGTAATTAACTATATGACTAAAATTCCAAGAAACAATACTATCACAATTATGAATCATAGCAACGGCTAAATGTAGTGCGTCATCCATGCAATTTGGTTTAAGAATACCATTATCAATAAACATCTTCGCGACACCTTCAATGTCCTTGTCAATGCTTACCATAATGTATTCTATCTCGTCAAGAAACCCTCGAAGTTTATCCCTTTTTGCTTTCTCTTTGCAATCTTCAATTTCCATTTCTACAACCGTTGACAATACAATGTCATATTTGCCGCTTTTCAAGTATTCCCAAAATTTCAAAGTGCTTGCTGTCCAGTCAGGATGATTGCTTTGGTCTAAATGGCTGATGACGCTTGTGTCAAGATAAATTTTCGGTTCCTTCAAGACAATCTACTCCTTATGCCATTTGTTATATACATCTTTATTACATTATAATATGTTTTTCATAAAAAGTCAATTTTTTATTCTAAAGTTTATAAATCCAAATGTATCTATTTTGGTATATCATGGGTTATAATTGGGATTTCGGGGCAGAAATTACTGGTTATATTATGAATTTTTTAGTGCAAATTTTTTCGAGCGTAGTGTCAGCGTTTTTGCGTCTTTTTGGAAGGCAACCGAAAAATCCATATAAAAATGCCGAGCAAATCACACATGCGGCAAAAAATCCCCCTGTCAACATGAAATTAGCAAGCTCCGAACCTCGCGGGATATTCTTTGGAAAACAGTATAATCAATATGTTGTAAAGTCCGAAGAAACCGACGGGCACGTTTTAGTCGTCGGCGGCACAGGTTCGGGAAAAAGCTCATGCGTCGCCATTCCTACGCTCCGAAACTGGCGGGGAACAATTTTCGCCGTCGATATAAAAGGCGAACTATACACAAACACCCGCCAACACCGCAGAAACATTAAACTTTTCGACCCCGAAAACAAAAGCAACCGCTATGTTTACGACCCCTATGTTTTTCTAAACCAAAGCAACAACCCCGCACAGGAAGCCCGCGCAATCGCCCAAGCCGTAATACCTCTGCCGTATGACGTAAAAGAGCCGTTCTGGATTGAGAGCGCACAAATCATCTTGACGGGTGCAATTTTGCACTACCACCACGCAAAATGCACCTTTATTGAAACGCTCCGCAACATTCAAAGCCAAAACCCCCAAGCCCTAATAAAAATCATCTCCGACAGCACAAACGACAAAGCGGCACTATGCGCCAAGTCCTTTGACGGCATGGACGGCAAAGTTTTAGCGGGAATCTTTGCCGAAATCAGCCGAGGCATAATCGCCCTTGTAACCGACGACGATATTGTTAGCGCGTTATCATATGAAGACAGTAAGGAAATCATATCGCCGTTGGACTTAGAAAACGGTTCTGATGTATACATCAGAATCCCCGAATACTTGCTTAGGCAGTGGAAAAACCTCTTGACGCTTATGGTTAATCAGTTTATTTCATTCTTTGAGCGGCGCAAAGAAAGCACGGACAATCGCCCTATTCTGTTTTTATTAGATGAGTTTCCAAGACTTGGTAAAATTCCCGCCATGACCGACGCATTAGCGACGCTCCGCTCTAAAAAAATCACTATCTGTATAATTATTCAAAGCCTCGCCCAACTCAAAATGATATATGGACACGACGCGCAGGAAGTAATCGCGGACACATGCGCTTTTAAGGCGATATTGGGCGCGACCGACGCGAACACGCAAGAATATTTCTCAAAACTTGTCGGCACTTATGAAAAAATCCGAAGCTCCCACTCACAAAATTTTGACCCCTATATCGGTGCACCCACAGGGCACGGCACACAAACCTCCCAAGACTACGAAAAACGCATAATCAAACCCGAAGAATTCGCCACCTTGCAACACGAGCTTATCCTTTTATATCCTTTGCCCTTTAACTTTTGCAGGGTACATAAACAGCCCTATTATTTGAGGTGAGCCGCTTGGACGAGAAAGATACACGTTCCTATGTAGAAACGCTCCAATCCCTGCAACGCGACATCAATTCTTTAAAAAAATTTAGTTCCCTTCATCCTTCACTTGAAAAAACCATTGATGGTTTGCGCAATTCTCAGACCCTTCTCTATGAAGCCCTCGCCCAGCATGGCGTAACTGCCGAAGCAGTGCATAAAGTCATAGTGGAGAACAGCGACAAACAACTCATCGCCGAAATTATGCGGCTGCAAGCCGCCAAAGACAAAATCAATAAACAACTCGCCGCCCCCGACCTAACCCCACAAAAACGCCAATCCTTAGAGCACTCCTTTGCGCGAACAAAACAAGACCATGCCGACAAATGGCAAGAAATCATCAACAGCCCACGCCGCGCCGAATTAATCCGCATGACTGAACAAGCCATAACAAAAAACCTCGAAAAATCACGTACCCGTGACCGCACTCATGACCTCGACCGAAGCCACTAAAAATTATACAAAAATAAACGATTTGGTTATTTGCCACATTTTATTTTGAATGTTGTTACACTTCACAATAAAACTGCCACATGGCAAATATATTTATTGTGAAGTCAAAGTGTTTGATAAAAAACCTATAAAGCGATAAAATATTTCTACAGTTTGAGCACGGTTCTTGCCCACGCCGACAGCGTTATAGATTGTGATGTGGTCTATCAGTTCGTGCAGTATAGAAACGGTCAATTCCTTGATGTCGGTATATTTATGCACAATATCAAAGAATTTGGCGGCGTTTTCGTTGTCGGCTTTTTGCTTTAGTGTTTTTTGCTGTAGTTCCGCGATTTTGGTTTGTAGTTCTGATTGTTCGGTTTCATATTCGCGTGAGAGGGTTAAAAACCTCGATTCCGCCAGCATACCCAGCGCGTTTTGCTCAAACAGACGCTTTATAATCACGTCCAACTCGGCGGCTCGGCTCTGATGCTTCCCTAAATCGCTTTGGGCTCGGCGAATATCGCGCTTGTTTTCCTCCGCCGACAACTGACGCGCATATTCCGCGAGATTTCCTTCATGCGTTTTCGCGAACTCTGCCTTTTTACGTATATCGTCCAAAACCAACCGCTCTAATGCGGGCACGGTGATATAATGCGAGGTACAGCGTTTGGTGTGCCGCTTGTAGAGATTACAAGAAAAAAACGGCGGCGTGCGGCGTTGCCCGGGATTACAGCGGGACAAATTATTGCCGCAGTCGGCGCATTTCAACAGCCCCGCGAAGATATTTCCCTCTTGTATCGAGTACGCGCCGCGCTTGGTTTTGATGAACCCCTGCACCTTGTCAAAGGTCTGTTCGTCGATTAATGCGGGGTGCATGTCCCGAACCTCGACCCACTCATCTTTTGGGCGGTATACGCAAGTTTTGTTTTTGAAGGATTTCGTCGTCTGCTTTTGTGACACCACATGCCCAAGGTATCCGCGGTTTCTCAAAATTTGCTGAACCGTCGTAAGTTCCCATTGGGTGGGATATTGCTGACATTTCAGCATTTGATATTTCCCGAAGGTTTTCGCCAAATATGCCCGGGGCGTAAGGATTTGCTGTTTTGTCAAATAAACGCGAATACTGTGGGGCGCAATACCCTCAGCCGCCATTTGGAACATTTTTTGTACAATCGGCGCGGTTTCGTAGTCCACAATCAGACGGTGCTTGTCGGCGGGGTCTTTCATGTAGCCATAGGGCGCGTGGGGTGCTTTGTATTCACCTTTGACCGCCATATTCCGCATGGTTGAACGGATTTTCTTTGAAATGTCCTGCGCGTAATACTCGTTTATTATGGACTTGAAGCCCATAATTTCATTCTCACCGTGAAAAGTGTCAATGTTGTCATTTACCGCGATTAGCCGCACATTGTTATCGGGAAAGAAAAGTTCCGTATAATAGGCGACCATAGCGTTATTTCTGCCCAGACGCGATAAGTCTTTGCACAGCACCGCCCCTATTTTCCCCGCTTCAATGTCCGCGACCATGCGCTTAAATGAGGGTCGCTCGAAGGTTACGCCCGAAATTCCGTCGTCCACATATTCATCATAAATTGTCAGCCCGTGCTCCAGTGCGTAACGCCGCAAAATGTCGCGCTGATTGCCTATACTGTTGGATTCAGCGTCGCCGCCGTCGTCACGCGAAAGGCGGCAGTAAATCGCCGCGTTGTTTGCCTGCTGTTTCATTAGTCAGCCTCCTTTTCAGCGGCAAACAACCAAATCATTATATGGTTATTATACCCTAAAAATTTTTGAAAATCAAGCTTCTTTTTCCTCGTTTTTGATTGCTTCGACATCACGTTTGACGGCGGATTTTATGACTTCTATCAAGGATTTTTCGCCTATGTATCTTGTAATTACCCGAAATGTCGTATTGCCAATTATTGTTTCGTAGGCTTCACAGTTTGTATCAGCACTATCAAACATAAGACAATCCCCCCTATGTTTAATTTTATCTGTAAGGGATTGTCCAATATTACACGCAGGAAGATAATTTGGAAAATAAGGTTGTGATAATGTGAGTAACTCTCAACATACGGAATATCAGGGTGTAGCGGTGAATTTTAAAATTGGTATTCTAAAGGAGTTGCATAAACGGCAACTAATAACCCGCGATGAAATGGAAAGGGCTATAAAAAGCATAAATGGCAAGAACGATTGAGCCTGCGAAGGACGACCCATTCTCAAAGGTTTTATTTTTATTTTGATGTTTTTGTGTTGCAACCGACCGAACGTTGCGGTTGACGGTTCAAGTTTGCAAGATTATGACTGAAGCTAAAAAAACGACGCATTCAGCGGGTTTATTCCCGTTTGATAGTTTGGGCGAATAAAAAATAACTATCAACACGACGTTAATACCATATAATATCAAAATGTCGATAACTTTTTTGGAAAATTTTAAACTGAGGTATTGACAGGGGGGGGGCAACCGTGCTATAATAAATATTAGAAAAGTAGTTTTGCATTAAAACATGCGGATTTTTCGCCCTTGAAGTTAGATTTGTAATTTCTGAATTTTAAAAAGGGGTTGCTGTTTCAGGAATACAACACGAAGCAATTATATTGTGCGTGAGGTATATATTATGTAATGCTACTTTATAAACGGTTGGGGCGTTAGTGTGCTTAGTGTTTGAACTCTGCCGGTTTTTGCTCAAAATATACAACTAGAGAGGATTTTTTATGTGAATGATTTAACGCAACGTATTAAAACTAAAGAAATTCAGGCATTTCAAACCCTTCAGAACGACTACATAAGCATTTTTAATGACATAATGTTTCTTTTTGATGATTCCGCTACTGGTGTCCCAAGCGGTCGTGGAATTGTAGGTATGTCGATAAAGAAGATGCCATACAGCAAAACACTAACAGTAAAAGACATAAATGGCAAAATTCTCATCAATGCTTCAAAAAATACTGAACACAAAACTAAAAGCATATCTTCACTCAAAATCGGAAATCTTAAAATTTTATTTAAAGAAAACGAGTTAGTCGAAGTGTCAGAATATGCAAAAGGTGTAAAAGGTGCATTAAGTAACGTGCGGTTCACTCCCAGCGGGAAACTAACAGGCGAACGCTTGGATGCCGTTTCCCTTTCCTCGAAACCATTTGAGCCGATTCGACAGGGCGACGGTCATCTTGTTCAGCAAAAAGTCGTAGAGGCTATGAAAGAAATTACGCCTCGCATACCTTCGCGTGTGCCTTGGGGAAATATCGAAAATATTTTTACTATGCCTTCGAGTGAAACATTGCACCCCGTCTATAATTCGCAATTGGAAAAGCTTATGCGTTCATCTATTCGTTGATTTACGATTTTTGATAAAATAATGAGGATTTTATAAAAGGAGCGGGCGGGGTGTGTACGCCCCCATTTTTTTTGACTATTCTATGTCAGAATGTGCTTTAGAAATGGTACAATTTTCATTGTATAGCATTCCGAATTTATCTGCTTTTTCAGCCAAACCACAATCTTGTGTTAAGATACCTTTAGCACATACATATTCGTAAAAATATTTATATGCGTTCTGCGCGTCCTCATATGCGTCTTTAAAAATAAGTGTTGTAATTTCTTCATACAATGGAGGCTGACGTAAGTCCTTTAAAGTTTTAAATTTCTCATTGCTATAATTTACATCCTCTTTGTGGTAATCCGCATAACCTAAGTTGATTTTCATAACGTGGTTAATGAGCGGGAAAATTTCTTTTTTGAAGTAAACTAAAGCTGAAAAATAGTCATAAACTGCTATTAAACAGCTTTTTACAACTTCCGCGTCATTGCAGTGATATTTAGCGGATGTAAGCCTCATAGAATACGACATATCGTAACAAACCTTTTTCAGCTTTTCAAGGCATTCTTGACCCTTTTCAAAATAAACTGTTTTTTTCTCTAATTTTGCATAATCAAGCCCCTCTACCAAACCATGTTTTAACAAAACAAGAGCTGTTATAAATTGGGGGCAACATGAATTGTTTTCTCTTTTAAATGCCATTGTAGCTGGTCTTGAATTACAAATCAACCTAACAGGCTTTGAATATTCATAACGATGCAAATATTTTGAGTAGTCATAATACAAATCAAGATACATAGTTTCTCCTGTTAAATAAGAAACTATTGCAAGGTTGAATGCACGCAATTCATTATCAACATTTTTTCTTTGTTGGCTATGTTCATTTAATCTTTCTAAGGCTTCAATATATTGAGATACTTTGTAGGGGATGCGTTTATTTTTGCCTGTAAATGTTTCTATAGGTTCAATGACTTTATTTTTGAGCAGTTTATTAACGGCTTGAAGATATTGCCTTAATTCATCATTCGGTTCATTCGCTAGAGCTTTATCGACAATACCCTGCAAACCGCCTGCTTTATGATAGCAATCTGTTAATTTATCAAAATCAATTTCGACTACTTCTTTATTTACGCATTTGTAGAAGGGATTAATTTGCTCATCATCAATGAATGCCTTAAAATCAGGGTGTTTTTTAAATATATGGTCAACCAATGCCCATGTAGTCGTTGGCAATATGCAGTATTTATGAGTTACACTTTTATGATTAAGTATGTAACGAACGCAACCGACATTGTCCCTATCTTCTAAACGGGTTTTACTAGGGTTTAAGAAAACGTCAAGGACTGAAAAAGGAACGCTGAATAGATGGGGAAAGTTGTCGTCATTGTTTTTTTCTTTGCAGTGTTCTTTTGCTAATGCGAATATTCTCCGATATTTGGAGAGAAGTGAGTAAAACATACGTTCCCTAGCATCTTCGAGAGCCTCTCTATCCTCTTTTTTAAGATTATTTAATATATCTTTAAATTTGTGTTCAGAAAAACCAAATTCGGCTATTGTTACGTTATTAGATGCGGATTTATTAACTTGCTCTTGAGGTTGAATGTTAAAAGATTGAGTCATTGTGTATCACGCAACTTTAAATATGTTACCTTCCGTTTTAAACGGTCTGCCTTCAACCAGCCTTAAAACAGAAAAAAACGCAAACCAAAAAAGCAGTATCTGTCTCGTTTGAATAGGTGATATTCCATCTCTGTCCATACGATCAGCAGCCCTTTTAGCCGCATAATTAAAGTTATCTGCAAAATTCGTTTCAGCTAACCAACGCTTATTAGCTTCGTCAACTTCCCTGCAGTCACTAAATACATCTTTTTCAAGCCACTGTTTTGTTGCAGAAATAGCTTTTGACAAATCTAATGGCGCAAGAGGGGGCACTCCGTCAAGTTGATTAGTGAGTTTCTTGCGTAAAGCTTCTTGGTATATTGGGTCAATTATTATATCCTTTAATGTGCTTGCATTTAAATAATACTCCGGACTGCCCGGAATATTACCCATACAAGTTGTTATGTCCATTCTTGCACAATATTGTTTATCACACATTTTACACATTTTATAGCATCCTCGACGTTAGTCTATATATGCAAAGAATAATTACGTTGGCAAGTAACAACGCCAGCACCAACGGCACGAGGTATAGGGCGAAAGTCAACCATGGGGTGATCTCTGTAAAAATATAATATACTGAAACTAGTCCAGATATCACACTCATTGCAAGAATTAATATTGATGCCCCAATTATTATTGCATAACCTTTTTTGATAGCCCGAATGTCATAACGGATGGCTTCATGATATCCTTTCTCAGCTTTTCCCAACACAAATATTGTCACTCCCGACAAGGGAAAAGTCATAGTTGCAAATATTTTTGATATGCCATCAGTATCCTTTATTAAATTGACATCGCCAAAGCCGCTCCGCCATGTAAGAAACAGAACTACGATAGTAGTAATCGCCATTAGGAATATGGGTAAATTTTTCTTCCCAAATGCGACTATATATCTCATCATGCATAGTTTGCGCTCGCTCGCTAATTTTGAAGTAAGTGTATATTTTTGGACATATATATTTTTCGCCGAATATACTGTTGTTTAAGCTTATTTTTCGCAAAATTAGACTTATATTTACAATATTTAGATGTATATAGTGCAGAAAACAAGTGAATGTTATGGTTTTTAAACCATATTATAATAGCATTCTAAATCGTCCTTGCGTGATAGCAAATAATAACGAATAGTGAGCAAGCCAAAAAAACACCCATATCCTAACCTCAATTTTCGACATCCCCAACTCAATATCATCACTACGACATATTATTTTTATTCCGCGATTTATCTTATCCACCCAGTTATTCCAATTTTCTTGACAGCTATGAGAATCATAATGCGCACAAATCATGTCAAGCCAATTTTTTGTTATTAACAACGCCTCCGACCAACATAAAGCGTCCTCAGAAATACATTGAGAAGAAAGGCGACGCGATAGTTGCTCTTGATAATCCGCCGATTTTACTATTTCCATTAGTCCCGTTTTTCTTAACAAATTTTCTGGTGGATAATTTGAAATATAGCGGAATATATCATTTACAGTCATTGGAACACCTGAATAAACAACAAACATCAGCCATATAATATAATATTTTCTAAGAATTAGTAAAAATTATGTTCGTATTACGCCCTCTTTCTGAGCAATTAAACAAATCCATTCCGAATCAATAACCCTGTTTGAGGCTGTTTCATCTGGACGTTTGGATAATTATAAACCCATTTCTACAAACTGACATCATTAATTGTTTTAGGCGAATGATATTGAAATATCCGTTCGCCTAACCCTTCCGCAACCCCATCAAGCAATAATTTTTCATTTGTGTTGTCTGTTTTCCGTAGACTTTTTCATAAGATGCCTTTGTACATGGTCGAATCACACGAGAATCTCACTAAGTTGTTTTTCTGATGTTTATCGAACCACTCTTGCAACCTCGAACGCATAATTTCATAACCCTGTTCGCCTTCAACGGGAGAATAATTCGCGGATTCCGCTAATTGTAAAACTGTTTGGAAATCTAAATATCTGTCGTTTGGATATGATGTGGTTTCATATTGGGCAAAGAATATACCGAATAAATCTGGTTTCATCTTATTTTCACGTGATATTTCTTTAGTCGCACATTCGCGAATCAAGTCGTAATACTCTTTCATTGCAGACTCTCTTTTAATCGCGTACCAATTCCAAACTAAACAGACCTTACCATCATTTTTTAAAATTCTGCTAAATTCTTTTTTACATTCGTACTCATCGAACCAGTGGAAAGAATGAGCGGCTACAATTAAATCTGCCATGGCGCTCGGCAACGTGGTTTTCTCTGCTGTTGCCGTAATAATATGCAAATTTGGATTATGACCGTACGCGAGCGTCAATTGTTCGCGCATCGCTTTATTAGGCTCAACGGCATAAACAATACTCCCTTGTTCAAGCAATAGACTTGTAAATTTTCCCGTTCCTGCGCCGACATCAATAACGACAGGAGGCATATTAGTATTATTTATATTTTTAAACACCTCTCTCACTATCTCTTTGGGATAAGAGGGGCGTGCTCGATGATAAACGCCAGCTTTCTTACTAAAACGTTCTTTACCATCTGAAATTAACATATAAATTTCCTTGCTGTGTGTGTTTAGTTCACGGTAGGAAGGTGCTTCTTTTATATTTAAGTTTATTACGAATTTTTAAAATATATTTATTTTCTGTTCTCTCAAATTTTACAAACGATTATTATGTACGACACTTCTAATATCATGCAAAATTTCAAAGTTGGTGTGTTGAAGGAGTTGTATAAACGTAATCTCATAACGCGCGAAAAGCTTGAGCAAGCTATAAAAATCTGTAAAAGGCAATAATATCACGTGGAAGTGTGTTCTTATGAAGCGCGTGGCAGCTTATTGTCGGGTTAGCACCGAAGCGGACGACCAGTTAAATTCGTTAGAGAATCAAAAAAGGTATTTTGAAAAATATATCGAAAATAATATTGAGTGGGAATTTTGCGGACTTTATATTGATGAGGGTTTGAGCGGCACAAGTGTTGATAAGCGCGAAGGGTTTAAGCGGATGGTCGCTGACGCTGAAAATAAAAAATTTGATTTACTGTTGACAAAGGAGATTTCACGCTTTGCGCGGAATACTTTAGACAGCATATTTTATACGCGAAAGTTGAAGGGGTTAGGCGTTGGGGTGGTGTTTATGAATGATAACATAAACACGCTGGATTCAGACGCAGAATTAAGATTAACAATTATGTCGAGCATAGCCCAAGAGGAGAGCCGCAAGACAAGCGAGCGGGTGAAATGGGGACAAAAACGGCTCATGGAAAGAGGCGTTGCCTTCGGCGCAAAAGCATTAGGATACAACCTAAAACACGGCAAATTGACAATTAACGAAGATGAAGCAAAAATTATAAGATTAATTTTCGACCTGTATTTGTCGGGCATGGGAGCACACAACATAAGCAAAGAGCTTGATAATCGAGGAATCCCCACGCCAAACGGCGGCACACGCTGGAACGCTGTTCGCGTATTGCGAATCCTCAAAAATGAGAAATATATCGGCGTGCTGAAACAGAAAAAGAAAATAACGGTAGATTATCTAAGCCACAAGCGCAAAACCAACGAGGGCGAGGAAAATTTCATTATCGTGGAGAACAGCCACGCGCCCATTATCGAGAAAGAAATATTTGACAGGGTGCAAAATGAGATTGTGCGCCGAAAAAATGTAACCGTTGAAAAAAGCCGATACTCCAACCGTCATGTGTGGAGCGGTAAGGTCAAATGCGCTTATTGTAATTCGTCTTTTAAGCGGAAAATTAACAACAGTACGTCGAATAGTCCGCAGATTATTTGGCAATGCTCCGAGGCTGAAAAGTACGGCAAAGAAAAAATCAACGCGCAGGGCAAAAAGGTTGGCTGTAACTGTAAAATCGTTCCTGAGTGGGTCTTGCGGGAAAATTTCTTAGCCGTCCTAAATGTGGTTATTGAAAACAAAGATTTTGTTGTGCGGGAACTAAAAGAGCGTGTGCGCCGCGCTATTGCTGAATGTCCCAACAAAGGGGACGAGTTAAAGGAAGTTCTGATGGGGCTTGATAAATTATCTGATAGAAAATCAAGGTTAATCGAGATGCACCTTGACAGGCTGATTAGCCTTACAGAATATAAAAAAGCCTATGCACAGTACGAAAAACAGCAACAAACCCTGCAAAAGCGTCTGTCGGTCTTGGATGGTGAAAATAAACTTGCGGCAGATTTGGAACAGAAACTTGACAGCGTAGACCAAGCAATCGAAAATTTGGCGCGGCTTATAGAATTCGGAGATTCAATATGCTCCGAGGTGCTACACAAGGTTGTTGTTGAGGGCAGGGATAAAATGTCATTTTACCTAACGACAGGCGAAAACAAAAACCCCGCCTTTTTTAAAATACCCCTTTTGATACGCCAAGACTTGTGAGTGAGATATCTTTGTTAGCAGATATATTGAGCGCAGAGTCGGTTAATGTGATATCCTTATCCAGTGCGATAACTGTAGAGCCTACAGCATTATTTACTGCATTACCAAAAGAGGTATAACGGCAGATTTTGCTTGCCGACGAAGTCGGAAATGACGCCGACATGCGGCATTTCAAAATCAACCACTAAAAAGCGGTTTACCTCGGCTTATTATTCCCGACTTTATCAAAACATAACAATAGAAGTCTATATCGGAGTGTAGCAAGTTGGCACTCCGACTTTTTATAAAAATTCTTGTTCCTACTGTGAGTGTTTCCAATTCTTGGCAGGGGTGTTTTTTTGTTTGTGTTTCTAAGTTTGGGCGGGGTGCGTTCGCGTCGCCAAGCGGTCGCTGTCGCGCCGATCAGCGCCGCTCACGCATTATCCTAACACCGAAGAACACGCGGCAGGGGCGTTTTTTTGTCCTCACTCAAAAATCGCAAAAAGCGGGACAAGTGGTTTTTGCGTCCGAAGCTCCGACTAATGCCGCCCATGTGGTGGGAATTGTCCGCGCCCTACGGGGTCTTTCACGGAGCTTCTCCCTACAGACAGCGGTGAGGGCTAAAGTCCCGACTAATGCCGCTCCCATGGCTGGATTTGTTCGCTTCCCGTGGGGCTTTTTGTGCTTTTGGCTAAAAAGTGCGGGAAGGGCGCACTTACACAATCGCACCGCGATTGTCCAACATTCATGCGGGTTTGAGGGTTCTTGCGAGCTGAAACGTCGGAGGTATTTTTAACGCCGATTTATCATCTCAGCGTTAAAATTATCGGCAGGGGGTCGGGGCGGTCTGCTGTGGGTGCGGCGGCGTACAGAGCTGGGGAGAAGCTGAAATCGGTGGATGCGGCGGCGTATCGGGCGGGCGTAGAGTTAGAGGGCGACGAAATAACCCACGACTACACAAGAAAACAAGGCGTTGTGCACAAGGAAATAATTTTGCCCGATAACGCGCCCAAAAATTACGAAGACCGCGAGACCCTGTGGCGAGCGGTAGAAGCAAAGGAAAAGCGGCGCGACGCAAGGCTGGCGCGGGAAATCGAAGTCGCGCTACAAATAGAGTTTGACTTAGAAGAACAAAAAGCCCTACTCTGTGAATACATAAAAGAAAATTTTGTTGACAAGGGTATGATTGCCGACTTTGCCGTGCATAATAAAGGCGACGGTAATCCCCACGCGCATATTATGTTGACTACCCGCCATGTTTCGCCCGACGGTTTTGGGGGTAAAAACCGCGACTGGGACGAAGACATTGAGCTTTTAAAATGGCGCGAAAACTGGGCGAAAATTAATAATCAAAAGTTTGAGGAAAAAGGGCTAGATTTGCGAATAGACCATCGCTCATACAAGGAACAGGGCATTGACCGCGAACCGACCATACATTTAGGACACAAGGCAACGGCGTTAGAGAAAAAAGGCATACACACCGAGCGCGGCGACAGAAACCGCGAAATCCAAAAACGCAACGCCGAACGCGCCAAACAAGCGGAGCGCAAACAGGAAGCCACTGAAATTCCCGACATTGAACCTACCACCGAAAAAACCGCAAAACACCTAAACAAATTAAGAGATGACTACATCACGCTTGAAAAAGACTTATCCGAGCTAATAACAACGCGCAATGAAATTAGAGAAGAAATCCCCCGCTTAAACTTCCGTGCCGAAAATATGGACGAACACGCCAAAAACATTGAAGCCCTACAGAGCAGAATCGCAGAACTACAGCAAACCCGCCAAAACCTAAACTTTTTACAACGGACAAAAAAACAGGAAACCAACCAAGCACTCAAACACGCCGAACAGGAAACACGCCGCGCCGAGATATTTTTCAAAAACCGCTTCGGCATAGACCCAAACCAAACCCCAGACGAAATCAAACGCCTACAAAAAATAGTCCGCGAAAAACAAACCGACCTAAACACTAAAAACGCCGCCATACTAAACATCATGGACACCCAAGACAAAATCCTCTTAGACTACCACACCCAAAAACTCATCGTCCAAACCCGCCCCAACAGCCAACAAATAGACAAACTTTTGGAACACATGAACACCCCGCCCGAATCCGTCCGTGACCGCCTCCTCCAAGAACGAATCGACCGCCGCCTAAACATCATCCCCGACCAAGATTTCCAGCGCGTTATCGAAAAATTACCCCAATACCAAACACAAACCCTAATCGAACAACGTAAACGCGCCGAAACGGTCAAGCGTGAACAAGAAAAATCGAGGGAGCGCATCCGAATAATCGAACGAAGCCGTTAGAAAGAAATCAACTGCGAAAATTTTTAATTTCCCCTAATTTATATATCTCCATAGAACTCCGTGCCTTAATTGCCTTAATTTCCGCTTCATTATCTAATAATTTTTGCATAGATAAGTGCACCGCTTTTTCAAAACGCTGAACAAAACCCGTATCTTTCAAAGATATATTCGGCAGGGTTTCTTCAAAAATATTCGCCCAGATTTTATCTGCAACAATTTTACCCTCATCTTTAGTAAATGGTTCTAATGGTTGTCCGTTTATTTGCTTACCTTCAGCAGTATATGTTGTTTTACTCCATTCACCTGTTTTATCCAGTTCGGACAACGTAACACTAACATTGCGGTTAATATGAACTCTAAGGGTGTTTGTTTCGAGCGAAGCCGTGCCACCCCAATCCCTCCAAGACGCCGCCAAAACTTCCTTGCCATCACCTTCCTTTATCCTATGCTTATGCCCGTGCCCCTTTTCTTTAGTGCTTGTTGAATAAATAGGAATACCGCGACGATTTTCTTTGACTTTAAGGGCGTTTGTTACGCTGTTCGTCACCAAATAACCGGCCTTCTGTACAGCCAAAAATGCCTTAAATGATTCGATAGGTTTATACATTTTAAAATCACCTTCAACTTTCCTTGCAAATTTACGAATCCAATTACGCAAAATTCATTGTTAAAATTAATCGGCAATCTTTAAAAAAACACTTTTTTATGAATAAATTATATTTTTACCACATCAACTTCACACCACATATTCTATCACATTATTTTATCTTTTACAACATATTTTTCAAAATAATATTGTAAAATATTTTTTTGATTTTTAATTTGCCTCTATTTACAATTTCTTTCAATAAAGTTTATAAATTATCGGTTATACATAAAGTAGGCATGATAGATTCGCGTATATCGAAAACGATGAATCGCATAGCGAACAATAAACACGCTGAAATAATAAACCTATTATTATCCATATTCATGTTTCCCGTTGGACTTTTCGTAATTAAAGCGCCTATTGCTGAAAGCATATTATTATCAGCTTCATTTTTTTTGGTTACACGAATTTGGATAATTCATTTTAAAACTTCTGAAATTAACGAGGATACATCTTCTGACATCGGAAAGCTTGAAAATGTCAATAAAAATGTAAACGCAATGAACACTACTGTAAACACAATAAACACTAATACAAACACAGCAAACGATACTGTAAATACAATAAGCGACAATGTAAATATGTTAGCTGTTTCAATAGGTGAACTGAGCGCTATTACTAATTATCGTAAAATAGTTCTAGAAAATTTAGCAGATACAGCACAAAACCTAAGCAAGTTAAGTGATACAGAAGAACAAACATTTTTTTATCAGTGGTATAGAAAAGAGTTGACAAAGCTAACAAAAAATCTGCGCAATACTAATGACAGCAAATACGTCAGGTTTATGGTCTATAGATTGCACGACGAGGAACATCAAATCTATAAAGTATTTGAGAGTAAAAGGAATAGGTTTTTCTATGCTCCTTGTACCTGCAAAAGCATCAAATGGTGGTTAAACCCCTATGGCGAGTGTTTCACAAAGTTTATTCATAAAAATGTCCAAAGCGGAAATATCGAACAGGTTCGCCGAATTTTTATTTATGAAAATGAAAAGGAGTTCCGTAGCGCACTTGTTAAATTTGCCTTTGTCCTTCATAACAATGGCGTATACAAATTTAAAATAATTTCAAAAACAAGATTTGACGCCCGTTTTAATACAAGAAATGGAACCGGCAATCACAAAGCGGATTTTGGCATATTCGGAGAAGAATATGTGTGGGAAGTTACAAATGGTACTGATGAGGGCGGCCCAATAAGTGGCGATTTTTCTATGGATGAAAATAAGGTTAATTGGTATAAACAATTTTTTAACGAGATGTGGGATGAATTGGACGATTACAAATTTAATGACAATAAGATAGGTAATGAAATAGTACTAGCATGTGCAAAATATGCAGAACAGGGTATCACAAAGTTACCTAAACTTTACGAAGATTACGAAAAAGAAAAAGCCAGAAAAACAGCTTGATTGTTTAAAAATAAGTTCTTGTGCAAATTAAATCAACATGCGGAAAATAACAGTTGTGTTTAAAGAGAAAAACTAAAAAATCTGGATGGACGCTTACATTATTGCCTCTGCATTGAGCGGTAGCCGCTCTTGGCAGGGGCATCTGTGTTAGCATCCTTCCAGTTAATGGGAGTGCGCAACTATACAATTTCTTCGAAATTGTATGTATTTTTGAGATAATGGACAAACCATGCCGAATAAACTAATTTCAAGTACGTTAAGGCAGGGGGCTCGTAAGATGGCGATTTTTTACATGGATGTAAAGATTATCGGCCGCAGTTCGGGACGCTCCGCGATCGGCGCGGCGGCATATCGAAGAAGCGCAAAAATGCACTCAATAGCCCATGCCGCATACCAAAGAGGCGAAAAAATAATCGGCATAGGCGATAAAGTAACCCACGACTACAGGTCAAAGGGTGGTGTGGTGTATAGTAAAATTATGTTGCCCGATGACGCACCACCCGAATTTATAGACGCGCAAACCCTTTGGAACGCCGTCGAAGCAAGCGAAACACGCAAAAACGCCCAACTCGCACGCGAAATAATAGTCGCCCTGCCCAAAGAATTCAACCTATCAGAACAAAAAGTGGTTTTAAGGCAGTACATAAAGGAAAACTTTGTCAGTAAAGGTATGATTGCAGACTTTTCTATCCATGACAAAGGCGACACCAACCCCCACGCCCACATAATGCTCACAACCCGCAATATTTCACGAAATGGCTTCGGAAATAAAAACCGCAACTGGAACAAAAAAGAAAACCTATTGGAATGGCGCAAAGCTTGGGCACATATAAATAATGATATGTTTAAACGCAAAAGACTAACCCAACGCATAGACCACCGAACACTCAAAGCACAGGGCTTAGACCAAGAACCGACCATCCATTTAGGACATGAAGCGGCGGCATTAGAAAAGAAAGGCATCAAAACCGAGCGCGGCGATTATAACCGCGAAATCCAACGACGCAACACCGAGCACACCAAAAAGGAGGCAGAAATCATGGAATTACAAAAACCAGAAATCGACGACCCAAAGAAACTCACACAAAAACCGGAACACATAAACAAATTAGCGCCCGACCCTGCACCAAACGAAATAATCACTAAACTAAAAACCGCAAACCGCATGAACCAATTACCCCAACAACAACCGCCCACACCAACAACCCAACCCACAAAAAAACCAAACATCATACAAAGAGTAAATCACACAAGGCAACTACGCAAAAAATATACCCGACCCATACATGATTTACATATCCTGACAGCGGAACGCAACATCAATAAAAATGAAAGCTTGCATTTAAAATTACACTCCGAAGAAATGGACGAACACGCCAAAAACGCCCAAACAGCAAACCAACATATAGCGGTGTTGGAAGCAGATTTTAAAAATTTGCATTTTTGGGAAATCAGACGCAAACAAAAGTTAAAAAAGACAATAGAGCAAGCAAAAACCGACAGCCGCATAGCAAACTATCACTTTAAAATAAAATACCGCATTACACCCGACCAAGCCCCCTCGGAAATCAAGCGGATACAAAAACAAATCCATATCCTTGAGTTTAAAATTGAAAAGCAAACCCACCAAATAGCAAGACTTTCACAAGAAGTTGACATTGCCAAACGCGAATATCTCCGACAGGGGCACATGGTCAAAAGACGTTCCAAGCAACCCAGAGTTTTAACAAGCCGCCGTCAAAGCGTTTCTGAGCTAATAGGCAAACTTCGCGAAAAAACAGGAAAAGCAAGGGGGAAAGCTGTCAAGCGAATTAAGTCAAATAAAAATAAAACATTCTAAGGGGCATCTATTATGATGGGCAAAGAACCAAATGTTCTAAGATATAAATTTGATGAAGACAGAGACGAAGCTGAGGGTATATTTTTTTATCGCGTAGAAAGTATTGATGCACCTGTCAAAAGTATAGCGGAAATGCAGGGCAGGTCGGCGCAGTCGCAAGAAAAACGGCGAAAGCTACGCACTTGGATAGCGCATGAGAAACAACTTGATAGGGAAATCGAACAATTAGAGCACGAAATAAGGATTGCGAAGCGTGATTTTAAGGAAAATTTCGGTATTGAACCCGAAGAAGCTCCTGCTGAAATAGAGTGCATACGAGAACAAATCCGCGAAAACGAACATGCCAACAACATCCGAAACGCCCGAATATCAGAGCTTACAGAGTTACAAGAGGCTATTGAATTAGAGTATAAAACGCAAATGTTACCTTTTGACCTTCTCCCCGATAAAGAAGAAATGTATAGATTGTTAGAAGATCTGGAGGAATTAACAAAAGACACTGATGAAAAACAAATATATAACGAAACTAAAAGTCTGATAAACACCATCACGGACGAGACTTTCAAAAAAAGTATTGCAAAGTTGCCAATAGAACAAGTTCAGGTTCTAATAAAAGCTTGCAAAACAAAGGGAAAACACAACCTGTAGCGAATCTGATGAACATAAATTGACGTGGGCTATAATGTCGCCGTCCCCATCGGCGGCGCTTACGCTCAAACCCCTCGCGCCCTCTCGCTCATCGCTCCGAAGTCGCGCTTCGTTACGCGAGGGGATGCTACACTTCGCGCACGCGGAAGTGCATGAACCTTCGCTCCGCTCGCTTGCACGCCGCCTGACGGCGACCAGAAAGAGGGCGCGCAGAGTAAAAGAAAGATTCCGAGGAACGTTATCAACATCTAAAAAGGAATTAGCGAATACTTAGAAAGAATGTAACGGAGAGGAAAGAAGCGTTAAATAAGTCATTAGGTTAATTAGTTTACATAAAATCTCCTGAAAAGCAATCCCCGAATTTGAGCGCGTCCGATGTGTGTTCTTCCCGCATGTCGGGCGCGTTCTTTGCTAACAAAGTTTTCAAAATCTGTTGACTGCCGCCTTATTTTGGGATATAATTTAATAAGTTTATAAATCCAAGCGGCGCAAATAATTTGATATATCATGGGTTATACGTGGGATTTCGGCGCAGAAATTACAAGTTATATTATGAGTTTTTTAATTCAAATTTTTTCGGGTATCGTGTCAGCCTTTTTGCGTCTTTTCGGAAGGCAACCCAAAAATCCCTACAAAGCCGCCGAACACACCACACGCGCAACAAAAAATCCCCCCGCCAACAGACAATTAATGAGCGCGGAGCCTCACGGAATTTTCTTTGGGAAACAATACAATCAATATGTCATAAAGCCCGAAGAAACCGACGGACATGTTTTAGTGGTCGGGGGTACGGGCACGGGAAAAAGCTCATGTATCGCCATCCCCACACTCCAAAACTGGAGGGGAACAATATTTGCAGTTGATATTAAGGGTGAGTTATACAAAAACACCAAAGACAACCGCAGAAACATTAAACTTTTCGACCCCGAAAACAAAAATAATCGCTATGTATATGACCCCTACGTTTTCTTAAATCAAAGCACCAATCCCGCGCAGGAAGCCCGCGCGATCGCCCAAGCCGTCATACCCCTGCCCCACGATGTAAGAGAGCCGTTTTGGATTGAGAGCCCACAAATAATTTTAACAGGCGCAATTCTGCACTATCACCACGCAAAATGTAGCTTTATCGAAACCCTCCGCAACATTCAGAGCCAAAACGCCCAAACCCTAATAAAAATCATATCCGAAAGCTCAAACGACAAAGCAAAACTATGCGCCAAATCCTTTGAGGGCATGGACGGCAAGGTTTTAGCGGGAATTTTCACCGAAATCACACGAGGCATAATCGCCCTTGTGACCGACGACGATATTGTCGCGGCACTATCTTATGAAGAAACTAAGGAAATCATATCCCCGATGGACTTAGAAAGCGGCACGGATGTTTATATCAAAATCCCCGAATATTTCTTGACTCAATGGAAAAGCCTTCTAACCCTCATGGTTAATCAGTTTATCAGCTTTTTTGAGCGGCGCAAAGAAAGCCCTGACAACCGCCCGATATTGTTTTTATTAGACGAGTTCCCGCGCCTCGGCAAAATCCCTGCCATAACCGACGCATTAGCAACCCTGCGCTCCAAAAAAATTACTATCTGCATAATTATTCAAAGTTTAGCCCAGCTCAAAATGATATATTCGCACGATGCGCAGGAAGTCATCGCCGACACATGCGCTTTTAAAGCCGTATTAGGCGCGACCGATGCAAACACACAAGAATACTTCTCAAAACTCGTCGGCACATACGAGAAAATCCGAAGCTCTCACTCACAAAACTATGACCCCTACATAGGCGCACCCACAGGGCATAGCACCCAAACCGCGCAGGACTACGAAAAACGCATCATAAAACCCGAAGAATTTGCCGCCCTGCAAGACCAACTCATTCTGCTATACCCTCTGCCCAAAAACTTTTGCAGAGTGCGAAAATTGCCATATTATATAAACAAGGGCCAATCTAATTCTACGCCAAACGCTTCGGGAGATATGCCGCTTGAATAATTCCCCTGTCCCATACATCAAAAAAAATATAGGCTATAACACTTTAGGCTTTTTAGTACTGATAACATTAGGCTTCTACGTCCCATATTTCTATAGTAAATTCATACCGAAAATAAACGCCATGACGCAAACCGCGTTCGGCACGAAAATCAAGGAATTTAAAACGGGCCTTTTTGCGGTAGGCTGGGGCATAATTCTTTCGCCTTTTTCCTTTGTGCTTGCAAAGGCGCTCATTTCAAATGAGGGGCTTAACTCAACAGTCACAGCGATACTGAACTCAACAAATACGCTGGTGCTTGTCGGGGTTATAGCGGCGTGGTTGGTTTTGGTTTTTGTTATGTATGGTTATGGCATGGGCGCGGTGCGCGGCTGTAATAAGCAGTTATTACAACTTGCAGAGTATTATATGTGTGATGAAGTAGAGAAGATATTGGACGATTATGGGTACACTTTGGAAAATCTGAAACCCTTAGAATCAAAGGGTATTGCTATGGAGAAATTTAATCTTGCAATGGCTAACGCGCTAATAGAGGAGCATAATAAAAGTCTCCTGTTCGGGCGCGATTAGGGGCGTGTCATGCTTGGACGAAAAAGATAAACGCACCCATGTAGAAACGCTTCAATCCCTGCAAAGGGACATCAACTTTTTAAAGAAATCCAGCGCAAATAATCCCTCGCTTGAAAAAATTATAGATACCTTGCGAAACTCCCAGACCCAACTTTACGAAGCCCTCGCCCAGCACGGCGTAACAGCTGAAGAAGTGCATAAAATCATAGTTGAAAACAGCGACAAACAACTCATAAACGAAATAATGAAACTACAAGGTCTAAAAGACCACATCAATAAACAACTCATTAACCCCGACCTAACCCCCGAAAAACGTCAGTCCCTCGAAAAATCCCTCACCCGAACCACCCAAGCCCACGCCGATAAATGGCAAGAAATCATCAACAGCCCACGCAGAGCCGACCTAATCCGCAAAATCGAGCAAGCCCAAGCAAAACAACTCAAACGACAAAACCGCACACGCGACCGAACCCCCGACCACGAACGCACACGTTAAAATTAACACACATGAACTATGTGGGAAACTGCCAAGTTACCAACAGCCCACAAGCGGAACTATTTATAACTTCAAGCACAGCAGTTAGGCACAAAACCCAAAGACAGCTAATAAAAAACCACATACATAAAACAACGTAATTTTTGGGGTAAGCAGATAATCATTCAAATCACCACTTCATTTTTTAGTTTGCCCCCATTTCATGCGGATTTTTTGGACAATCGTAAACGCCTATACATACTTCCATATAATGGAAATTACGTTTGTCCTAATTTTTCCACAGAAATAAAGGGATTTTTGAAATTATAGGTGATAAAAATTTCTTTGTCTTTGGAGATTTCAATCTTGTCAATCAGTTTCATTAAAATGGATTTATCCACAATGTCAAAATGGGATAATTGTTTAATCAGTTCCTTGTAGTCGCTTTTTGTTGCGGGGCGGGTCTGCTGTTGTTCCAATTCGGCAAGACGGCGTTGCAACTGTTGCAACTCTGTTGAATATTTGCGGGATACTTCAAGCAAAATAGTCTCATCAATTAATCCTTTGAGCTTATCAACGTACAAGTTTTTGATTATTTGGCGAGTATCATCTAATTTTGCCTTAACTTGCTTTATCTCCTCGCTTACGTTACCCTGTTCTTGCGGCTTCAGACACGAAAACTGTTCACAAAAATCATCTTTTAACGTCTGCTTTGCAATCCTCTGCAATTCGTCAAGAACGTATTTTTCAACAAAATCTTCCCGCAAAGCGTTACTATGGCATGCTTTAAGCCCAAATCGCGAATAAGCAAGACATAAAACATAGTAACGAGGCATACCGCCTCTATAGGTCATTTTTCCGCCGCATTCCTTACAAAACAGCAAACCATTCAACAGATGGCTTCTCTTTCCGTTTTTCACATAATTATTTGCCTTTTTGTTCAGCAAAATTTGTGCGCTCTCGAAGTCCGCAACTGAAATAATGCCCTCATGTGTAGCTTCTGCCGTTACCCATTCTCTAAAGGGTACAATTCGCGTTTTATTAACCTTATAATTGACTTTTTGCGTTTTTCGCTGTGTTAAATTTCCGCAATAAGTAGGGTTACGCAATACCGCCCGAATATTTTCCCTGTCCCACAAAAAATACTTCACATTGATTGTTTTGTAGGTGGGAAGTGTGCGTTTCTTGTGCGCCGACGGACACTCCACGCCCTCGTCGTTTAAGATTTCCGCAATAGCGACCGTGCTTTTGCCGCTCAGAAACAGCGCATAAATTTGCCGTATTACACCCGCCGTTTCTTCATCAATTAAAAGCCGATTGTTATTAGTTGGGTCTTTGATGTATCCATACGGTGCAAAACTCCCGATAAACTGCCCCGTTTCCTGCTTGGTCTTAAAACACGCCCGAACCTTTTTTGATATATCCTTTGCATACATTTCGTTAATTACTGCTTTGAAGGGGCTTATGTCGTTGTTTATCATATCGGACATTGTGTCAATGCCGTCATTTAGGGCAATATATCGCACATTTTTTGTTGGAAAATACCGCTCCAAGTAATAGCCCGTGTCGATATAGTCGCGCCCAAGTCTTGACAAATCTTTTGTGATTACAAGATTGATTTTCTTTTTTTCAATGTCTGTTAGCATACGCTTAAAGTCGGGACGGTCATAATTCAAACCGCTAAAACCGTCATCAATGTAAATCCCCGCAATATTCCAACCCTGCTCCAACACATATTGAGTTAGAAAATCACGTTGGTTGATAATGCTCTCAGACTGTTTGTTTACTTCATCCTCCTTTGACAGCCTTAGATACAAGGCGGTATTATATGTTGTTAGATAATCGTTAATCATTGGCTCACTTCCTCTCTCGAAGCGGCGTTTGATGTGATTATCTGCTTGTGGATATTTTCAAGATTGACTTGGCGAATAGCTTCGGCAAGCAACCCCTCAAAATCCATCCCACAATCAGTATAACAGGTATGTATTGTTATGTCAACTCTGCGAAAAACCATAAAAAAATCACCCTGTACATATTTATGCGCTGTATGGCGGGGATATTTTCAGTTTTTTGCATTATGTATTTTGCACCATATATTTTTATAGTTGCAACCGACCAAACTTTAAGAGGTTAACATGTCCAATTATGCGAGCTTGGAAATGAGGTTCAAAATTGGCATACTAAAAGAGTTACACAGTCGGCAACTCATAACGCGCGAGGAATTGGAAAAAGCTATTAAAAATATGGGTTAGAAAAATTTGTCTTTATGCGGTTGGCAGGGTTTTGGATGTTGACTTGCGGCTTACAAGGTACATCCCGGAGCCTATCAACAGCAGTCCAACACCCATTAAACTTAATTCTAAACCAAATGAGAATATTGCTTGAAAGACAAATATTGAGCCAAACACCATAAAAATAAGCGCGGTTGTCATTAATAGCGATTTATAGTATACTTCATTAGTAATTCCCATTTTTAACTCCTCAAAGCAGTTGCCAGTTATGTCTTTTTAACTTTTCCTTTTTTGCTGAAAATAATAAATAAAAAACGGTGGTGACACCGCTGTGGTTTATTTGTGGTTTAATTGCTATCACCGTAGTTTTGTCTTTCGTGCTAATTGTATACGCCGATATTATCAATGTATATCCAAGACATGCGATTATCGTAATAGCAAGCTATTGCAAGATATTTGAAACTGTCAGTCGTTTTCCCGCAATCAATGTATTCGTCGGTATTTTTGTTGATATACATTTCTTTGACTAAAGACCACGGTCCGCTAGTACTATTGGAACGATAGACATACACATGACTACCCCCGCCGGTTACCATCGAGTGTCCATATATGTAAATATGCCCTTTTACGCCCGCACTTGGCGTCATCGTTACAAGTGCCGTTGCATGGTAACCGAAACCGCCTGAATTTATATCACCGAATTGCGTATCGGGATGGTCTCCCTGCATCAATGAAGGGTCACGGACAAAAGCGCCGCCGCCGGTAGCTGTATTATCCTGCGCCACATGTGCCGCCCAACCTACTGTTGCAGGGCCTCTGAACTCATAAGTTACCTGTTGAGTAGTCGATGTGGTTACAGGTGTCCCTAAGCCGCCGCCCGGAATCACAGTAGCCACTGTTATGTCATATTTAACGTTGATAGTATATATTCCGGGAAGGTCGGGGTCGCAGTGCAATTTAAAGCTGTATTGAAACCCTCGCTCTTTCTGTGATGCCGATACAAAATTTGTTGCTGAATATTTTGTCCATGCAGAGTTGGAATTATAGTCGTGTTCGACTTTAAAGCCGAGCGTAGGGTCACCGAGAAAACCGCCGCCAAGACCTTGACCCATAGTTACAGCAGTAGTTATCATTGTTGGGTCTAGAATCATAATTGCACTGTAGATAGCGGCCAACGCTCCGCCCCATTCCTCGCCATTAGACGCGGGGCTGACTAAATGCTTTCTTTCATCAAAATCCAAGCCGCTAACAGCTTGACCGTTCGGCTTTGTCGCAGATACAGTAATTTTCATCTCAGTAATCATTTGACCGCCTGTGTATGCGACTTCCAATGCCGGATAAAATTTTGCGTCATTTTCTCCGCCCACTCTGTCTTGGGCTATCTGGACACCGTAATAGCCGGATGCAACCCCATTAACTGTGCCTGTTTTAACAGGGATGCTCACAATACGGCTGGGCGATGAACCGCTATCTTGCAACTCATCGTTTCCTGTGTAGGCTGTTCGATTGTCGTCTGTATACAAATTTGAGTCTGTATCTGTACCGCTGACACCGCCAATTAAAAATAACGATGCCATAAGGACAGTTACAAGACAGATACTTATTATTTTAATCGTTTTCATATTTTTTCACTTTTCATCTTACTCATAATATGAGTGACGAGAGAAATCATAAAATACATATTTAAACTTTTGGAAATAATAAAAATAGTGTAAAAAAATGCTTGACAAAGGCGGGGGGGGGTGCTATAATGTATAATAGGAGTAGCGCAACTGCATAGTTTTGTATCAAATTTAACAGAATAAATAAAACTTTGGGGTATCCCTCTGCGCTTACAATATTTGATTATGGATAAAAACACGCCAACTGAATGGCGCGATTTAAGTCCTTTTATTTCTGTGTGCCAGTGCCGGTAAAACTTTTTTCACTGCTTTAATTATGGGCGGTCCGGCTAACAAGATAAAAGGTATTTCTGTGGCTACTGTCCAAACAAAAAGGGGCAAGACGTAAACAACATCGAAAGGCACTTTGAAGTGGACTAAAAACAAGGGGCTCACAAGCCACACTGTTACAGAAAGCAAAAGACCGCCTGTGATTTGCCCGACTACGGCACCTATAGCGTAACTTCGCCATTCTTTCCAACGAATAGAAACCACTGCAATAGCAATTAAACTTACAATGATGGTTGATATAAAAATAATTAAGAATGTGTTGGTTGACACCATTCCATAAGACGCAATGTCGGGAAGCAAGACAATCGAAAGAATCAACAATCCGGCAGTTGCTAAAGACACGCATGTAAGGGCTTGCTTCAAACTAATGTTTTTGGCTGACAAGTAACCAATAAGGAAAAACAAAATAAAATTGGCAGGAACACCCGCTATTAAACTTAAGAGGGGATTTCCGTGTGAAAATATGTCCATTATAAATATGCCCATCGCGCCGCTTATGCCGCCAACCCACGGCCCATAAAGCACAGCAAAAACCGCAGGAATAACCACTGCGGGAAGAAACGCTACGCCTAAAAAATTAATTTGCGCCGTTGCATATCCGAATGCCGCATAAAGTGAGGAACAAATAGCTATTACCGCGATGTTGTGAGTTGTAAGATTGATTTTCAATAGATATCCCCTAAAGTTGAAGGCACTTTAAATATTGTAAGTCAAATAAGTATTTCGTTTATTATGTTTAAACATGTCTAAACATTATGAATAAGGATAAAGTCAACTTGTGAAGAAGTGTCCAAAGCCATAAAAATCATAAACGGCAATAACGGTTGAGTTTGCGAAAAATAACCCATTGTCAAAGGCGTTTATTTTTTAGTTTGATGTTTTTAGTTGCAACCGACCGGACCTTGCGGCTATCCTGTCCAATCCTGCGAGTTTGAAACGGTGTTTTAAACCGGTATGCTGAAACCCGCATAGACGGCGACCTCTAATTTGTGCAAGATGAAAATGCCTAAAATATCAAACAATAAAAATTTTGTACAGACATTGACTCGGCGAGCATGATATGTTAAAATAGAATATGTAAAAAGTGGCAACTCACCATGCGCGAGTTTCGAGTTTTCGAGTTTTGATAGAGAGGAAGAAATTATGTGTCTAATTCTAAATATGCAAGCGTTGACGAGGCGGTAAAATGGACTATGGGGTTGGGTGAAAATGTTTGTAAAAATGCTCACAAATACAAAAATAAAGATAATATTTTGGAAGCTTTTGATGAAAAATTGCAATATGCAGATATAGCTAACTGGTACCCGAATAAGGAAATATTTTTTAAAGATTTCGCCAAAGAACTAAAAAACAGACTCATAAATAAAATAGATGAGAAAAATAAGTTAAGCAGAAAAATCTCACGACGCATACGTGATTTTCGCGCTAAGAGAACTATTGATAATAGTGTTGATTTACAAGAAACCGTTTTAGAAGCTCTCTTTATCTCGTCTCTACCTAACTGGTTAGCAAAATTTATAGACAAAGACAGTAAAGTAACGTCTACTCATTTTAACGGAAAAACTCATCATGATTGGAAGCATTATAAAAACGCAACATATACTTTAAAAAATCCAAATACATTTAGCACAAATTTACCGCAACTGCCGCAAAAAACATTAATACCTTAAAAGTGTAACATAATTTAAATGTCTTTGCAAACGGCGATTATAGTAGTAACGAGTGCTATATCGGGAGTAGCAGGGACTCTAGCGATTATTAGTTATTTTACTGATAAGATGGATTTCTTTTTTATTAGGCTACGTGGCGGAGTTCCAAAAGGCTTTTTGGTATTTATTACGGGAACAAATGGTGTTGGAAAGACAACCGTATCGAAAAAAGTAGCTAGAAAATTAGGAATTGAATATATTAATGTTAATCATTTAAGAGAAACTCTTCGTGCGGAAGAACATCTTTTCCAATCAAATTATCGTTATTCGATTTTAAAATCTTCTTCATATTTGTTGCCAAGTTCAGAGGAGTTTAAGATACAATGTGAAGTAATGAGTCCGGCAATCAAACAACTTTCGATATATCTTCAAAATATGGGTGAGAGCAGTGTGTTTGATGGAATAAACATTTCACCTGCAAGATTACTTGTGTCCGGATTATCCGCTCATTATATACTGTTTGTAAATTTACAGGTATCAGAGGATAAACAAGGAAAAGAGAAATTGTTAGAAAGGCTAAACTCCAAAAATATAGAAAACAAGGTTAAAGAAAGAAATTCATATCTCAATAACATAGACAAAATAATGGCAACACGTCATGTAATAGATGAGGATTTTGCCACAGTTAATGAAAAGATTACTAGCAATCACAATATACACACAAAAGTGATAGATACCACAAATATATCTGCGGAAAAGGTTGCGGGCATGATTATGAGTGAAATTCGCAAAATTAGATGATGCCAAATTCACACAAAACCTACTAAAACTATAAAAGTAATATAAGAGTAGTTATAACACACGGGTGCTGTGTTTTTATGAAGCGTGTCGCGGCTTATTGCAGGGTTTCGACCGAGCAAGATGACCAGTTAAACAGCTTAGAGAATCAGAAAAGGTATTTTGAGCAGTATATTGGCGGAAATTTTGACTGGGAATCTTGCGGTTTATATGTTGACGAGGGCATAAGCGGCACGAGTGTTGAGAAGCGTGTTGAATTTCAACGGATGATAACGGACGCTGAAAATAAAAAATTTGATTTGTTGCTCACAAAGGAAATAAGCCGTTTTGCGAGAAACACGCTTGACAGCATATTTTACACACGCAAGTTAAAGGGGTTGGGTATCGGGGTGGTGTTTATGAATGACAACATAAACACGCTTGATTCTGACGCAGAATTAAGACTAACAATTATGTCAAGCATCGCCCAAGAAGAAAGCCGAAAGACCTCCGAGCGGGTACGCTGGGGACAAAAACGACGCATGGAACAAGGCGTAGTCTTCGGGTCGGGCGTATTTGGGTATCATCTCGAAAAAGGCAAACTCTCCATAAAAGAAGATGAAGCCAAAACCGTCCGACACATATTTGACCTGTATTTGTCAGGCATGGGAATTCACCGCATAAGCAAAGAGCTTGAAAACAAAGCCATACCCGCACCAAAGGGTGATGAGCGATGGAAAAACGCGACTGTGTTGCGTATGCTCAAAAACGACAAATACACAGGAACACTAAGACAAAAAAAACAGATAACAACCGACTTTCTAAGCCACAAACGCAAAACCAACGAAGGCGAAGAAAACTACATCACCATAGAAAACAACCACGAACCCATCATAACCACCGAAACATTCAACAAAATACAAAAAGAACTTACACGCAGAAGAAACGCTACAATAGAAAAAGGACGATACTCCAACCGACATGTATGGAGCGGAAAAATCAAATGCGCTTACTGCAACTCAACCTTCAAGCGCAAGGACATGAAAAACGCTGACAGAACATTTTGGCAATGCACCGAAGCGATGAAGTACGGCAAAGAAAAAGTCAACGCCGCAGGGCAAAAAGTGGGATGCAACTGTCAAACGGTACATGAGCAGTTTTTGAAGGCAAACTTTTTAGCTGTGCTGGATGCGGCTATTGAAAACAAAGATGCGGTTGTGCTGGAGCTAAAAGAGCGGGTACGCCACGCCATAGACGAAAGCCCCAACAAAGGAACCGAGCTAAAAGAGGTCATGGCTGATCTTGACAAAGTTGCCGCTCGCAAGTCAAAGTTAATAGAGATGTATCTTGACGGAATGATAAAGCGTCCCGAATTTGAAAAAACCTTCGCGGGATATGAAAAACAACAAAATCACCTGCAAAAACGGCTGTCGGCTCTAGATAGCGAAAACAAAGTTGCGGAAGATTTACGCCAAAAATTAGAGAACATAGACCAAGCCGTTGAAAATTTGGCGCGGCTCAAAGAATTTGGCGATTCGATATGCGGCGAAGTGCTTGCCAAGGTCGTGGTCGAGGGCAGAGACAAAATGACATTTTACCTAACAACGGGTGAGAATACAAACCCCGTCTTTTTTAAAATACCACTTTTGACAACACAGTATTGACAGCATTTCTAAGTTCCCTCTCGGTACTAACCACTCTATCAGATGCACCCAAAACAAAAGGAAAAACACCACCGCTAAATACAGAAACAAAACAAGAAAAAAACAACACCACAACAAACAATAAAGAAACAAAAAAAGCCACACTATAGAAACAACAGAAATGGACATTAGATTTAACAGCCATATACATTGAGATAACCTCGCAGTGGTGTATCTTAGAATTCAACATACTTTAAAGACAGGTTATATAATTTACTACAAAAAACCCACTGAAAACACGGTTTTAGAGTTCTCCCAGTATCGGTTCACAGCCAACGGTACACCCTAATACAAAGGCTCAGAAACTATACCACGATCTTGAGGATAAAACCCTGTGTTAGTCGGATGAGACCCACTTTCAGCTTTAGCCTTTAGATAGAGGATTATTTGATCACTCAAATTTCTTTTAAGTGACAAAAGTACAGTTTAGGTTTTAACAGACAAGCTTACTTTGACTCATAAGTCTGCTCTTTGGCATAAAAACAATCAGCAACACTTGAAAGAACCAACGATAAGGTACTCCACATTAATGCACTACCATCTTGTAAACGGAAAAGTTGGAGCTCCATGGTCCACAACGCTGCCACTGGCTACATCATTACCTTTGGAGACAGCATTATTATTAGTAATCACACCACTTGCCCTGTTAAAAATGCCATCATTATTGTATACACCACCACCGTAAATTGCTGTGTTGTTAGTAATTACGCCATTAGACATACTAAAAAGACCAGACACGAAAAAAGTATCATCAGGCTTAACTTCAGCAAAGACATTAGAGTTATACACACCGCCTCCATGACCTCCAGCGTCATCTATGGCTGTGTTGTCAGCGATTACTCCACCTGACATAGTAAAGTTGCCATTGTTACATACACCGCCTCCATCTAGAGCTGTGTTACCATAAATTTTGCCACTTGACAACTCAAAGGATCCAGGTCCCACATATATGCCACCGCCATTACGGTTAGCTGTGTTATTAGCAATTAGCGCATCACCACACATTTCAAACGTATTACCACCATATACACCCCCGCCATTTTCAGCCGTATTATTAACAATCACGGCATTATCTGACATACTAAAAGAACCCCCACAACTAGTTAAAGCATGATTCACAAATACACCCCCGCCATTTTCAGCCGTATTATTAACAATTAGCGCATCACCACACATTTCAAAATGACCCCCAAATGCACACACACCACCACCACACCCAGCGGTGTTGTTAGCAATCACACCACCAGACATCACAAAAGAACCCCAATAACCAATATTCACGCCACTATCTTTGTTGTTAGAAATTATGCCACCAGACATCACAAAAGAACCCCCGTGAGCAGCATATACGCCATCACCAACATATCTAGTGGCCAAGTTTACGCCACTATCCTCATTATTAGTGATTAGACCGCCTACCATCTCAAAAGTGCCAAAATTTGCCACTCCGCCACCACCAAATAACCCCATAGTGTTACCGGAAATTTCTCCATCCAACAAAATGAGCACACCATCAAACTCAACAAATACGCCCCAGCCCTCAGCACCTGACACATGAGTTACAATGATGCCATCAAGTCTCAATATGCAACCATCATTAACAATAATAGTATCCTGTGGATTATCGGGATCATGTTTACTTGCTCCAATTAGTTTAAAAAAATTAACGTTGTTGTTGCTTGTTAGGGTGATGTTTTTATTGGCAGAAATAACAAGTGACTTTGCAAGTTTGATATCTTTGTCAAGTGTGATAATTGTAGGTTCCAGGGCATTATCGACAGCATTTCTAAGTTCTTTTTCGCTCCTAACATGTATAGTACCATCCAAGATAGTATCCTCTGAATTTATCATAAATGCACAAACAGCCAACAACGAAAAAATTAACAACACAACTATCAGGGCAAGTAATATCATAGTGTTACGCGAATTATGAACCTTAAACTTAGACCCAACAGCCATACGCATATGTCATCTGCCTTGTATAAACACACAATAATGCAGAGTGCTAATGTATCTTGTGTTTTTGGAGGCAAAAGAGTGGAAGTATAATTGTGAAGCAGAAGATTTCTACGTTACTTAGCAACCAACAGGTTAGAATCTGCCTAAGTTGTGGTCCGACAAGTTCTCATGGAAAGTAAAGACGACAAACTATGCATTCAGTTCAACTCATAAAATGTTTGTTTTTACGCAACTGAGTATCATATTGCAGTCACAAATTTATTTAAACGCTCAAAAGTCTCTGCTGACAAAGGAGGTCACATTATGCCTATGAACATATATGAAACCTTCAAGTGTCCCATCTGTAAAACAGAATTCATAAACCCTGAAGAACTTCGAGTTCACAGAATCAACACCCACAAAGGCCAAATCCACGAAATCGGTCTGGGAGCTTTCCCCTAAACACCAACCATGTTTAATTGAGGGTATATATGAAGCCACTAATAACACTAACTTGTTCTGCCTTCAAAGAAGGGGAAACCATTCCAGAAAAATACACCTGTATAGGTCAAAATCTAAATCCACCCCTAAACATTGAAAACATACCTAAAAATACAAAAGGTCTTAGCTTAATTTTTGAAGATCCCGATGCACCAAACGGTGTTTTTACTCATTGGCTAGTTTGGAACATTCCCGTCTCCACAAAGAGCATATCTGAAAATGCCAAGCCGAGAACAGAGGGATTAAACAGCAACGGCAAAATTGGATACATGGGACCCTGTCCACCCAGTGGTAAACCACATCGATATATCTTTAGAATTTATGCGCTTGATATTGAATTAAAGCTTGAAGCCGGATCGGATAGAGATGCTCTTGAGCGGGCAATGCAGAGCCATATCATCGCAGAAGGCAATTTGAGAGGGATATTTAGCCGATAATTCAATGAGAATCGAGTTTTCAAAAGTTAAATATGGGTTCTTTGTTTGTGTGTTTAGTTGAGCGATTTGAACCGTAGAGTTGTTCTTTACATTACTTCAGCGGCCATTATCGTAATTATTTTCTCGCTTTTTTTGGGTCTTAACTGGACAGAAGTTAATCAAGCAAGTGAGAGGGAATTCTATGTTGGGGTTGAATATGCTTATGGCGGCCAAGTTGAGGAGGTTAAAGCATTGGTGGATAAAGTTAGAAATTATACAAACTTGTTTATCATGGGCTCAGTCGATGATAATTTTAAAACAAACCGTAGCGCATTAGATGAAGCCTGTGACTACATAGCTGGCGCCAAACTACACCTTATAGTTCTATTTACGGATAGCAACCAATACAACTATTCCATCTTTGATTGGATGACTAAAGCTGAACAGAAATATGGTAATCTGTTTCTGGGTGTTTATCGCTATGATGAACCGGGCGGTAACCAAATAGACACCGGACCCACAAGCCTCATCAAATCCGGTACAACCTACACCGAAGTCGCTGAGAACTATACTAACACAATAAAAACTATCTTTGTTGACAACTATCTCAAAGCGGCACCCCGCATTTTTACTGCCGACTATGGACTCTACTGGTTTGATTACAAAGCAAATTATAGCACCGTTTTTGTTGAATACGTTGGCAATGAGAGCCGTGCACGCCATATTGCACTAGGCCGAGCGGCGGCAGAAACCTTTGCTAAAGACTGGGGAGTCATCGTCACATGGAAATATGAACAACCACCCTACATAGAAAGCGGAGAAGAACTCTATAGCGATCTCGCATTAGCTTATGCATGTGGCGCCAAATACGCAGTTGTTTTTAGCTATCCCCAAATCGGTGAGTATGGCATTCTAACCGAGGAGCACTTTGAAGCTTTAGAGAAATTCTGCCATACCCGCCACAATAATCCAGATAGCTTAGGCTCCAGCCCAGCCAATATCGCCTATGTGGTGCCCGCGGATTATGGATTTGGCTTCCGCCGCCCCAACGACACCATCTGGGGACTATTTCCTGCTGATGAATTAGCTGAAAAAATCTACACAGACATAGAAACCCTGACCAATAGATACGGAGCACAACTAAACATTTTTTATAATGAACCCCAAACTGAGGCCATACTAAAGAACTACACAGAAGTTTTCTATTGGAACCAAACCCGCCCATAAAACCAAGGCATAGTAACTGTTAGAAACTAAGGCAACAACTTTTGACGACTTATGCGCTCAAAAAAGATAAAAAAAGATAACTTTACAACATATTGTTTCTTGTGTGCACAGCTCATGTGTATTTTTATGTTTGGGAGTTCATCTAATATTGATGGATATGTCGTCCAGTGAAGTTCTCATCGAAGCTTCAGGTTTAACCAAGAAATTCGGTGAATTTGTTGCGGTTGATCATATCGATTTTGAAGTGCATCGAGGTGAATGTGTCGGTTTTTTGGGGCCAAACGGCGCTGGCAAGACGACGACTGTGCGTATGATGTATTGTTTTCTTATGCCTACCTCTGGTGTACTCAAAGTGGCGGGGTTAAGCGTTAACACTAGTTGTCGGGAGATCAAAGCATTGGTTGGTGTGGCGCAACAGGAGGATAACTTGGATCCTGACTTCTCAGTTATAAAAAATCTCACTGTGTATGCGCGGTATTTTGATATTCCCAAAGCAGAGGCACTCAAACGGGCCGAGGAGTTGCTTAGGTTTTTTCAGTTAGAAGAGAAACGTGATGTTTCGATAATGGCGCTCTCTACGGGTATGAAGCGCCGATTGATTTTTGCTCGAGCGTTGCTCAACAAACCCCAAATTCTGCTCTTAGATGAACCTACTACGGGACTAGATCCGCAGGCACGGCATTTGGTTTGGGATGAGGTTCGGTTGCTCAAAAAGCAACAGGTGACGGTGATTTTGACTACGCACTATATGGATGAGGCGCAAATTCTCTGTGATCGCATCTTAATTGTGGATCAGGGTAAAATCATCGAGCAGGGCACCCCTGCTGATCTTATCAAAAAACATGTGGGTACCGAAGTTTTAGAAATGGACTATGATCAGAAATTGATGCCGCTTCTCAAGGAGGCGTTTGGGGAGGCTCGTATGGAGCGTTTGGGGGAGCGGATACAAATATTTACTGATCAACCGCATGGAGTGTTTGAGGGGTTTCTTAATGAACATAAACTCCAAAATGTATCGATACGTAATGCCAACATTGAAGATGTTTTCTTAAAATTAACCGGCAGAGGCTTAAGAGAAACATGAGTGAAGGGCACATCCGCAAATCACCCGCAAAATTCTCCATACCCCGCCTATCGTATCGTGTCTGGAGAGTATGGCGCCGCAACATTGATGTATTTTTCAAAACAGTCAAAGTTAATTTTTTTCCATCTCTTTTGGAACCGATGCTCTATCTCTTTGCCTTTGGTTTTGGTTTAGGCGGCTTTATACCCAATATAGCTGGACAGCCATACATCAATTTTATCGCGCCTGCATTGGTGGCGGTGGCCATCATGAATGGTGCTTTCTATGAGTGTACATTTGCATCGTTTGTACGTATGTATTTCCAGAAGACCTTTGATGCTATAGTTGCTACGCCTGTGAGTGTGGAGGAAGTTGTTGCCGGTGAGCTACTATGGGGTGCTACCCGAGCCACTATAAATGCGTCGATTGTTTTGTTGGTTGTTGCTATGGCCGGTTTGTTTACACCTGTACCGTTGGTTAGCTCGCCGTTGTTTTTGCTTGCGGTACCCCTTGCGTTTTTTGGCGGGCTTCTTTTTGCATCCATTGCTATGTGCTTTACTGCCGCGGCATCCAACATTGATTTCTTTAATTACCCCACCTTTCTCTTCTTAACGCCTATGTTTTTTTTGTGTGGGACTTTCTTTCCGTTGACTTCTCTGCCGGTTGCCGCGCAAGGATTAGCCATGGCGGTTTTGCCGTTAACACATGTCATAAATGCAACTCGTGCCCTTTTGGTTGGTACTGTGGAACCAATTCTGGGTTTGAGCACAAGCACGCTTCTCTTAGTAAGTTCCATTTGGCTGGTAACTGCTACCTGTTTCTTTTTTGTATTAAGCATCAATTTAATGAAAAAACGCTTAACAAGCTAGGCATAGACCACGGTATCCGCATATATTTTTTGCACAGTAAAAACAACCTACATAACATCAATACAAAATGTAACGTAACAAAGATATGCTTAAATTAAGTGCCTTGTGATAGCGAGTTGCCGCATAATAGACAAACAACTAAATAGCCGTTTATCTAACAGCTTTTCAGAGGAATAACAATGAGCTTAGACATTAACACAAGTAAAACAATAGGCGGTATAGGTGCACTTCTGGTATTTATCAGCGTATTCACAAGTTTCTTGCAAATTCTCTATGTTCCCAACATCATGATGGTTTTAGGAATAATTCTGATACTAACTGGTTTATACGGTTTAAGCATCCACTATCGCGATACGGGCATCTTTAAAAAATCACTCATTGGCACAGTCATGGGGATAATTGGCATAGTTGTAGCAGTAATCATCCTTTTTGCTCTGCTTCTGCCAAGTCTTGTCCCTCTTGTACAAATGTCGTATCCTGGATGGGATGGCAATTGGAACACACTGCCAAACATGACGCTGGACACAAGCTTAATGGATTCAAATGCAATTTGGGACACTCTTTCCCCAATACTCACTAACATAATTATTTTATTTGCTGTTCTGTGCATTTTTTCTATAATTGCAACGTTCTTTATCAGACAATCACTAAAACAACTGAGAGAAAAATCAGATATTGGCTTATTTGAAACTACAGGGACATTGATGCTCATCGGAGGATTCTTGACCATCATCTTGATAGGATATATTTTAATTTGGATATCGGTTCTGCTTTTAGCAATTGCATTCTTCCAGATTAAACCTCAAGAACCAACACCCCAGTATGACACATATCAGCCATCGCCACCACCAATCCAATAACTGCCCACCACTTTTCTTTTTTTCAAACGGTTTGAGCATTTGGCAACAATCCATGGCGCTGTTTGCGATTTCCAGGGTACTATACCTTTTAAGTGCGTATCGTTGGATTTTAGCAATACCTTTACAGGTTCGATGGATTAAGCGTCCACCGTAATACATACCTTCACCCTTGTCTTTTCATCCACATAGAGCATAGGCCTTATGGCTCACGTAATTTTTGTGATGTGATTAAAAATATTTTGAATTTTATAAAAGAAATGCTTGACCAAATTAGGATTTGCCTACATTCTGTAACGCTTCAATTTCATAAAACCGACATTCATCAGCATTTTTAATCTGTATCAAAGCTTGATAATATGCCCAATTTAGTCTAAAGTGCAATTCGCCAATCAGTGATTAGCGGTTTACATTCTCAGGTTTAGCATAATTTAATTGTTGAATTGATGGACATAAATTTGGCAGAACTGGCCGGCATTTTTTAAATTTTCTGGACAACAACGGAAAAAATGATAGCTATCCATAATAACACAAAAATCGGCCATCAACCATCATCAACCGTAAAGGCACATAACTGCGATTATTTGCATAATTTGATGGTGGTTGAGTATCTAAAATAAGCACAAAAACTACCTGATAGATTTTTTTTGGTCGGGAGAGCAGGATTTGAACCTGCGACAGCTCGGTATCTGTGGCCTAGACAGGCTAGAATGAAGCCCACCATGGGTAGACCTCTACAGCTTCTCCACATACTAATCAAATTAGTATGCTCGAGAGCTCTGCCAGGCTGAGCTACCTCCCGCAAGATTCCATAAAAACAACGTGAGAGCATTTATGTGTTTTGGAAGACTAGACCCAGAATAGAGCAATTGACGGTAAAATGATTAGATCAAGGTCTTAATTGCTCCAAAGATACGATGAGTACCATGTGTGTATATCCAAAAGTCGGCCAGCTGAACTTGGTTTTGTGAATATAGAATTTAACGATAGAACAAAGACAAGGCTTCATTTGTTTAATGAATAATTTGCGATTTTTAGAACAAAAAACGCAAAGATACATACAACAGTATCATACTGCAATGCCTAAAACAAGTAATCGATGTTAAATGATAAAAAAGGGTTATTAACATCGAGCAAACAATAAGTATCTGGAATTTGAAGACTTTGAATAAATTTGGTAAACTAGTAGCAATACTTGCAACATGCCAACTTATAGCAGGGTTGTTTGGCGTAATAGCGTTATCTCTGGGATTATTCGGTCCGTCAATTTATGCTTTAGAACTTACTGAGGGCGTGTTGTTGTGGCCGGAGCTTTTTGCGCTCTCGATAGGATTGGTCGTAACGGCTAGCATATTTTTAGTCCACATCCGACGCAGAAAATAACCTCCTAAAGATTGTTCAGTCGCTAAAGTGTTTACAATGGGTAAACTAAACGTTTTAATCTTTAACAATGCTGAAGATAGAGACAGAGGATAGGGCAATGACTAAAACTATTGGGGTTCTCACATCAGGCGGTGATGCGCCAGGTATGAATGCGGCCATTCGTGCGGTCACTCGAGTCAGCTGTTTTAGGGGTTTTAGTGTTATCGGTTTTGAACGGGGTTGGGATGGTCTGCTGACTAACTGTCATCGCAAACTTACGCCGCGCAGTGTTGGCGGTATAATTCAGACTGGGGGCACCATACTGCATACTTTGCGGTGTTCTGCTTTTGAACAGTCTCATAATCAAGAAATTGCGGCTGAAACGCTTCATAAAAATAATGTTGATGCTTTGGTGGTGATAGGGGGGGATGGTTCGTTTAGGGGTGCTTTGGATTTGAGTAGAAAAAGCGGCATTCCCATGTTTGGTATCCCCGCAACCATAGATAATGATGTTTTTGGTACCGATGAAACTATCGGATTTGATACGGCAGTTAACACTGCTGTTGAGGCAATTGATAAAATTCGTGACACTGCCATAAGTCATGAGCGTATTTTCATAGTAGAGGTTATGGGGCGTAAAAGAGGATTTTTGGCGCTTCAAGTTGGCATCTGTGTGGGCGCAGAGGTTATACTCATTCCCGAAAAGCCCCTAGACACCAAAGAAGTAATTAAAATCATGGAAGCAAACGCTAACAAAGGTAAACGGGCAGGGATAATTGTTGCCGCTGAGGGGTTTGGAGATTCAAGTAAACTTGCTCAAGATATACAACAACAAACAGAGTCCGAGGTTAGATTATCTATTCTGAGTTATGCCCAGCGCGGGGGTAGTCCGACAGCGCGCAGTCGGTTTTTGGCGAGTTTGTTTGCTGAGCATGTGGTGGATTTAATCAGGGCAGATAAGAGCAACCTTGCAGTGGGACTGCAAAACGGTGCAGTAACCAGCATCCCACTGGAGCTATCTGCTCGGGAACCTAAGATTTTGGATTTACGGTTGCTCAAAGTTGCGGAAATGCTCTCGATTTAGGTTCATCCGTAAACTAGTTGTGAAACTTGGTCGACAACTCACTTTGTCTTGGCACCAAATTCACTCCTCAGTTCTAAATTCACCTTTTGCGGATATATCCAATCCTTACATAAGTAGATGCAATTTAGTGTGAACTAAGAAATAAAACGAGCTTAATTATACGATACAAGTAATGCGGGCCATATATGGCTATATATAGAATATTTAATATATAGACAATCCTAATATTCTTATTTCTAACATACCGTGCATCAATATAGGCCATATACGAATCGGGAGCGCATAGTATGAACCAGCTAACTAATTTTATTCAGCCAATAAATAGTTGGCACCTTATCATAAATCCTGTTTTCAAGAGCTTAATTGCAAACACCTTGTTTGCACACTCAGCATTAATTCAAACCACCCCTAAAACTTCAAATGTGAGAACCAATGTTTAACCAAAAACTAAACAAAACCATAAAATCAAACACATACACAAACACTAGCCCTAAAACAAGCGCACAAAAACGCTATCGAAAAAACACCATGCTCACACTCCTAACCTTAATGTTTGTGCTAGTGTTAGTTTCGTCTGTTGTTTATACGACAACATTTAAAGGTGATTCCCAATTTGCCTCAGCATACACGGTTAATAGCTCGGTTAGTAATGAGCTAGACCTTAGAACTGCTGTTGCTACCTCAGGAACAGTTGCAACTCAATATGTTATCGCATTAACAGATAATATAGAGCTTACCAGTTCTACACTTACCATACCTGCAAACGCAAACGTTGTGTTGATAAGTGAGAATGTTGGACCTTGGAAGCTTATTGGACCAAATGGCGAGAGCACTATTACTGTAACAAGTGGTAGTGAATTGGTGCTTGATGGGATTGTTGTTACTCATAAAAGTGGTGATATAGGTAGAGGCGTATATGTTGAATCGGATGCTAAACTTACCCTAAATAGTGGAGAGATCTCAGAAAACAACATAGACTATGAACCTCATAGTGACGATACTGATGGCGGAGGCGTTTATAACTGGGGCAAATTTATCATGAACGGGGGTACGATCCAAAAAAACTCAGCTTATAATGGCGGCGGAGTGTATAACATAGTCGCCTTTGAGATGAAAGATGGAACTTTATCGGAAAACACCGCTTCTGGTGCCGGCGGCGGAGTTAGTAACTTGGGCATTTTTGTGATGGAGGAGGGTATTTTCTCTAAAAATAAGGCCGAAGATGGCGGAGGCGTTTTAAATGGTGTTAAAGGTACATTTACATTGATTACGGGCACTTTTATAGAAAACAAAGCTGGATCGTATGGCGGCGGAGTGTATAATGATGGCCCCGATGGCACTTTTACCACTCTTTTCACCATGAGAGATGGCACTTTCTCCAAAAACCAAGCTGGTGCGGGTGGCGGGGTGTATAACTTGGGCACCTTTGAGATGTATGGAGGTATTATTGGCAGTACAACTGTAACCGATGGCAATATCGCCGACGACAGCGGTGGAGGGGTCTTCGATGATGGTTATAATAGTGTTTTTAACATGTATAACGGCAAGATCTCCAACAATGTTGCACACTTTGGAGGTGGGGTAGACGGTGATGCTGGCGAATTTAATATGTTGGATGGTACAATTTCAGATAATACTGCAACTTATGGTGGAGGCGTTTTAGTTTGGAACAGTATTTTCAACATGAAGGGTGGTGTAATTTCTGATAATACAGCCACTAAAGACGGCGGAGGCGTGTACAATTGGAAAAGTGTCTTTAGTATGTTTGACGATGCTGTCATCTCAGATAATAAGGCCGATAATTATGGTGGAGGCGTGTACAATGATGTCGCCGCCACATTTAACCTGAAAGGTGGTGTGATTTCGGGCAACACTGCCGCTGAAGGTGGTGGGGGTGTGTATAATGTGGATATATTTAATATGTTAGGTGGTGTGATTTCGGGCAACACAGTTTCTGGCACTAGTCATAGTAACCGTGGCGGGGGTGTGTATAATATCGGTTATGACGCCATTTTTAATATGGTTGGTGGCATAATCGGTGGAAGTTATAGTGAGAGTAATTCTGCTTATGACGGCGGAGGCGTGTACAATGAGGACCAGGGCACCTTTACAATGTCGGGTAATGCAACCGTATTGGGTAATAGAGCTACTTTTGGCGGCGGAGTCTACAATGATGACAGCAAATTTGTCTTAGGTGACCCCACATACCCAGAGATAGTCCGCATCTCAGGCAACACAGCCTCAAGCAACGGCGGAGGAGTATACAACGCAGGCAAAACAGCCCTCTTCAACATGTATAGCAACACAATCATCTCAGATAATACAGCAGGCATCGACGGCGGGGGTGTGTTCAATGTCAACGCAGGCGTCTTCAACATGTATGGCGGCCAAATTCTAACCAACTCAGCAGGCACCGGCGGCGGAGGAGTAGACACAAGCGGCGAATTCACCATGTATAGTGGAAGAATCGCATACAACACCGCACTGGGAGCCGCAGGAGTACTAAACTACCGCCACTTCAACATGATAGACGGAGAAATCACCGATAACACCTCCACCGGATACGCCGGAGGAGTAGAAAACAATGGAAGTAGCGCACTAGGACTTGCCACCTTTAACATGCAGGGAAACGCAATCATTGCCAACAACACCGCTGATTATGGTGGAGGAGGTGTATACAACGCATACAACGCCATATTTAACATGCGTAACAACGCTCTAATCACAAACAACAAAGCGCTAAGCTCCAGCATTTCAGCAGGCCGAGGCGGTGGCGTACACAACAGCGACAACGCCACCCTAAACATGTATGACAACACCATTATTTCAAACAATTTAGCCCTCTATGGTGGCGGCGTATTTAACGACTTCAACACCACAACAAACATGGCAAATGACTCAGCCGTCAAAGACAACACGGTTTCATTTTATGGCGGCGCAGTATACAATTGGAACCCCTACACCACTGCACCATCACTCATCAGCATGACTGACAGAGCAACCATCTCAGGCAACACCGCAAACTGGTATGGCGGAGGCATACAAAACACCAACAGCAGCATTATTCGCATATCAGGCCAAGCAGTCATCGCCAATAATTCGGCACCCTATGGCGGCGGCATATTCACCATAAGCACACTACCCAACGCAGTTACCATAAATGGCGGCACCATAGCCAACAACACCGCAAGTCTTGGAGCAGGAATATACACAAACAGCCAACTCACCATGACCAACGGCATCATCGCAAACAACACCGCAACGGTTGACGGCGCAGGCATCTATATAGCCCCAGCAGGCTTTGTGGAGCTACGAACTGGATTGGTTTATAGCAATATTGCAGACAACAACGGTGGAGGAATATGGATAGCCTATGCAAACCTAAACCATCTCTTTGTCTATGACGGTATGGTATTTGCAAATAACCGTGCCTCAATGGCATACAACCGAAACCCCATAGACGACGCACTATACCACTCCCAAATAGGCATCAACGTAATCTGGACTGTCCCCTTCAAGCAAGGCTATACCAACTATGACATAAGCTACATAAACGGCACACCCCTAACAAACTGCACTATAATCTATGACCCTGGAACCCAGGGCACCTGGCAAGCCATCGATGAAACCTACACCAGCTTAGCGTTTGGTGCATCCACACCAGTATTTGGTACCAACTCAGGCGCCGACACAGCAGTTGATCACACCGGAGGATATCGGTTTACAGGCTGGCAACCAACATGGTCCCCTATAGTATCAGGCAACATAACCTACGTAGCCCAATGGGCGACGACCACCGAACCCGTATTTTACACTATAACCTATAATGGCAACGGATACACAAGCGGAACAGTACCCATGGGTGGCTCATATCCATCGGGTCACTCTGTACTTATTGCCGCTCAAGGCAACATGGTTCGAGAAGGGTTTGTTTTCCAAGGATGGGCCTACACCTCAGATGCAAAAACACCCGACTTTGCCGCCGGCTCAACTGCATATCTTATCCTCACAAAAGATGCAACGTTGTTTGCAGTATGGCTTAAGGAAGGCACTTCTTTGATGTATACAGTGACATATTTACCTGGTGAGTATGGTACTTTTGATGCTGTTAGTTATGTGTGCGCTTTGGGTGATTTGACCCCTGAGGCACCTGTGGTAACGGGTCAATCGGGCTGGAGCTTTATCGGCTGGTCACCTAACCCAACGCCTACTGTTGAGGGTGATGCCACCTATGTGGCACAATGGGAACAAAACAACCCGACTCCCTCACCCACTGCGACACCCACACCAACATCGACACCAACACCAACAACACGCCCACCAACATCGACACCAACACCAACACCAACAACACGCCCACCAACATCGACACCAACACCAACACCCATACCAACATCATCACCGTCTCCGAGTCCAACTACATCACCTCCTGGGGGAAATGTAGATGAGAAGCCGATTTGGGCGCTTGTAAATCTAATATTGAGCATAGTTGGCGTCATTTTGGCAGTCGTGCTGACTTTGTATGTGCTGTTGCAACGCAATCAAAAACATAAAAAACAACAAGCTCAAGATCAAAAGAAAGATACTAAAGGACAATACAGTTCAAATCAAAAACAAAAAAACACAAACACTGACAATGATGACGATCATACCGAGGGGAAGAAAAAGCAGAAACAACGTCGGCTCTTTTGGTTTTTGTTAAGTGTTATAATGGGTATTGTGGGTATTGTTGTGTTTTTGTTAACTGAGGATATGTCTCGGCCCATGGCTCTAGTGGATAACTGGACTATTGTGAATGTTATCATATTCCTAGTCGAGTTGATTGCTATAGTGCTTACTTTCAAACACACAGACAACAAGGCTGAGTCTGTTACTTATACGGTACAGTATTATCTGCAAGGTACCAAAAATCCAATTGCAGCTAGTAAGACATCTGGGTTTGGTTCAGTTGGGGTTAGTGTAACTGAATATGCACCCGCTATTTCCGGCTATATGGTAACGGGTAAGAAAGAGATATCTTTGACACTCAAAGAAAACCCAACTAACAACGAGATTATCTTCTACTATACACGGAATACTGACGAAGACAAAACGAAGCAACAAACCAGAAGCGGCAACTAAAGAGGCAAATACTACCTCAACTACCTCCTCTTAAGCAAATGGCCAACTTACTCTGGCCTCTTTTTAGTTTTAATCAAATAATTAATTTTAATTAATTGATAGACTCTATGAGGTGAGAGGCCCTTTGGAAAAAATATGAAAAAAAGAGCTACTTAGCAATAGTTGAGTTTTAACGGCTTCGACGGGTGTAGTCTTGTTGGTGTAGCTTTCACCATAGTGTCTTTAATGCTCTTGCTATTGGTATCTTGTTTTTGTTTGGTTACGTTGGGTTAGGGGTTCTTGGGGCTTCGGTGCTTTTGCATATATTGGCAATGGCAAGCATAATTGGCGGCACAGTAAAAATGCTGAAAATTCGGGTATATTTGGTTAATGCCGCTTTATGGATAATATCAATACTTCCGCCTCCGCGTAAATATCCCTCGATAAATGAGTGGGTAAGGGTTTTTGCTTTGGCAATATTGTCAAAAGGTTGGAGATAGTGTCCGCAATAGTAGAGAAAGACGGCCACATCCCAGGCTTTATCGCCGCCTTGCATTGCTTGTTCGAAATCGATGAGGTAAATGGTGCCATCGGGTTTTATGAGGACGTTGTCGGGTTTAGTGTCGCCTAATGAGAGGTTTGCGCCATGTACTCGTGCAAGGTTTTCGCCTACTCGACTAAATAGGTTTATCGCTTCTGAGATGGTTTGGTTGTCAGTAGTTGTGGAGTAGCGTTTGATGATTTGGGTTAGTCCTTCGGCTTCGATGAATTCCATAAAGATGATTAATTCGGGGTTGCTGACGTGTAAGATTTTTGGTACGTTAAATCCTTGGGTGCGTAGGAATTCGCTTGCGGCGATTTCTTTTGCAAGTCGAGCTTGTCCTGATACTGCAAAGCTTCGGGCGCCAAATGACCAAAGCGTTAGAGGGAACCATTTAAATCCTGACCAATCTTTGAAGCGTTTGACTAGAATTTTTGTATTAACGTCTTTGCCTGAGGCGTTGATTACATAGACATCGTTTAAAATGCCGCCTGCGGGTGCAACGTCGATGTTTACATTTTGATTTTTAAGCAACATTTTTTGGGTATAGCCTTTGATGTCTAGTTTGTCTGCCAGTGAAACAAGCCCCTCTGCGGTTGGGAAGAAAACATACTTGTGCGAGTCAATAAATGTAGTTGTTTGTTCGTTGGGACGTATCCAACTGATTTTTTGGGTCCGTAGAAATGTCTCGGTATTTTGTCCCATTCGGTTTGCAAGCTGGGGTAGAGCGCCAAAAAGGGAGGAGAACAATGTGCGAGGTGCGGATTTAGAGAGGTTAATAAAGCGTAGTTTGGGGTTTTGGCAGTGGGCGATAAATTTAGGGGTTATAAAGACATAGCCGTTTTTGCGGCTGATTTTTTCTTCAGCTTCTAACTGGTTTAGTGCCTCTATGTAGCAGCTAAGGGCACTGTTTTCAGCATCTTTGAGGCTGATAGTTAAATCGGTCAAGTCGTAGGCAAGTAGAGGGAAAACGCGCACACGATTATTGAACACCTCATACATGAAATATTGAGGCAGAATCTGTATACGCGGTGCCAACTCGGGAAAGTTGATGGATAGGTTCTCAAGCAACTCTATGACTAGACGTTTTTTGAGTGCCACCTCCCGCTCATGAAGGTACAGTTCACCTTGGAGTGCGGTGTATGGAAAGATGAGTTTGCTTGCGAGTGCTTCGCCTAGTAATCCGCGATCGATGTCGCGTTCAAAAATCCACTGATCCACCGCAAAAACGGAGATTGTTTTTTCTTGGACAGGTTTTAGGTAACGCATAAGTCTGGGTTGGAAATTCTGTATAATCAGCATCACCTCATGAATCGCCCGACCACTTGAGGAGTTAGCTGAATAGTTATCAACATGGGCGACTGCAATAATTTTTGACTGGCCTGCGATATGTTTGCAAAATGCTAAAATTTGCTCGGATAACTTGGCTTCATTGTTATCTATATGCTTCATGCCGTCACCTACATTAGCAGGGTAAAGCGCCATATTTAAAACAGCGTCATCATCCATCAGCCTACCTGCGTCAGCCATAACTCAATAATAATTAAACTAAACTTCTGCACTCAATTCAAAAGATCGCCATACCCAACAAATCAACAAACAGCAGATAGACGCCAAGAGATGTGTGTCTTGCTTGCTGTTGTGCACAAGAAAGATATTTACTTCAATACACCTTGTCTTTTGTGATGTTTTATGGTTGATTTCTATTTTTATAAAGGGTGCTATAGAGTCAAGGTTTTAACCAAAAGTGCAGGTTACTGGATAGTTGAAGCCCAAGAAGACTTTGAAGATCAACTCAACGGAGAGAAAGTAGAGGTTAAAACTGGTGAACAACGTATTGTACCCCTAAGTGAACTGTATAAAAAACGGCAGGTCTCCACCGGTACCAAAGTGTGCGTATAACGGGTAACAAAAAGGTTGGCTATGTGTAAGGCTATAAATACAGACCGAGAAGCGGCACAAGATTGTTTTAGAGGTAGGCGTCGGTTACGTATCTGCGCATCATACGGTGACTGTTGAAGTAATAAGCGATTTTTCCGATAGAGTTTTTCATGAGTTGGATCCATTCGTCTCGGTGGTTGTAAAATGTTGGAAGGATTATGTATTCGAGTTTGTTGTAGAGGTCCTCTATTTCTTTAGTAAAGCATGCCGAATCATCAATGGTTTCTTTTGGGTGGGGTCCAATGGCCCAGCCGGTGAGGTTTTCTATCCAGCCCTCGATCCACCAGCCGTCAAGTACGCTAAAGTTCATCACACCGTTGTGGGCGGCTTTCATGCCGCTTGTTCCAGAGGCCTCCATGGGTCGCAGGGGGGTATTGAGCCAAACATCAACGCCTCCAATCATCTTGGCGGCGATGTCCATGTCATAGTTTTCTATGTAGGCAATGTTTAGGTCGATTTTGAGTTGTTGGGTATAGTTGTAGATTTGTTCGATGATGTGTTTGCCGCCTTCATCGCGTGGATGGGCTTTGCCTGCAAATATAGCTTGGAATTTGTTTGTTTTGTTGATGGTTCTTAGGCGGTCAAGGTTTGTGAAGAGCAGGGTTGCGCGTTTGTATTCGGTTGCTCTGCGTGCAAAGCCCAGTGTGAATACTTCGGGGTCTAGGTGAGTGTTTGAGGTTTGGTTTGTGAAGTCGATTAAGGTTTGTTTTTGTTGTTGGTGGGCTTGCCAGATCTCGCCATCTGGGATGAGATCAACTTTTGCTAAAAGTTCGGGTTCGATGGCCCATCCGGGGAGGTATTTGTCGTAGAGTTTTCGGTATTGTTCGCCTGTCCAGGTGTAGGAGTGGACTCCGTTGGTTATGGCGTGAATTTCATATCCGGTGAACATTTTGCTTGAGATTTCTTGGTGGCGTTTGGCGCCGCCGTTTATATAGTTGCTAAGGTTGAGTGCGAGGCGTGTCATGTTGAGGCGTTCTTGTCCGCCGTATTTTTTTAGAAGGGCAAGATCGATTGTGGGTAGTGTGTCTTGGATTAGTTCATAGTTGAAGCGGTCATGTCCTGCTTCGACGGGGGTGTGGGTTGTGAAAATGCAGAGTTCTTTGACTTTTTCTGCGTCTTGGTTGTGTTTGTGCATTAGTTCTACGGCTAAAAAGCTTGAGTGGCCCTCGTTCATGTGGTATTTGCGGATTTGAAAGCCCAGCGAATCAAGCATGCGGACTCCGCCAAAGCCCAAGACTGCTTCTTGTTTGAGGCGGTATCGTTCGTCTCCGCCGTAGAGATAAAAAGATATTTCTCTATCAGCTTGGTTGTTGGTATCAAAATCGGTGTCTAAAAACAGCACGGGGACTGCTCCACCAGTGATGCTTTGGCAGACATAGAGCCAAGCGTGCACTTTAACGGTGCGTCCCTCAATTTGTATGTTGACTTCATTTGGCAGAAGGGTTAAGAGTTTTTCTGGATTCCACACGTTGGGTTGTTCGGTTTGTCTGCCGGTGGAGTCAAGTTTTTGTTTGAAATAGTTATATTTACTAATCAGGGTGACTGCGACAAGGGGCAGTTTAAGATCAGCACTGGAACGGATGGCATCGCCTGCTAGGGTACCTAAGCCGCCAGCGTATGTTGGGATTTGACTATTTAGACCTATCTCCATTGAAAAGTAGGCAATTTTTTGTCCTTTGAGGACCCCTTGCAACTCGTTGGTTTGCATATTCCCATCCGTGACTAATTAGTTATCAGCTAAGCGTATCTTGCAGTAACTTGACTTTAATATCATTTTGCATACTACCCGCAATACTTGGAACACTTTACAGGATTCAAAGTGGAAGTTAGGAAGATGGAGGAGGACGGGTGCCCAGCGTTAGAGGGATCTTTAGGGTTTCTGTGCCGCGTACAACGAGCAGATCTATGGTTTGGCCTGGCAGGGTATTTTCTTCGAGGTAGCTGGCTAGATCATCGTTGTTCTTAATTATTTGATCATTCATACCGATGATAATGTCGTTTACTTTTAGTTTGCCATCACAGGGTCCGTCTCGAACAATTGAAACGATTTTCCAACCATAGGTTACCGATACTCCTGTTTGGGTTGCTATAGCATAGTTCATGTCACCGCCAGTGACTCCTAGATAGGAGTGCCCGTGGTAGGACCCGGTTTGGATAAGATCTGCGATTTCGCGCAAAATAGTGTTTGAGGGAATAGCAAAACCCAACCCCTGCGAATCAGTTACGATAGCAGTAGTTATACCCACAACATTACCAAGGGAATTAAGCAACAATCCGCCGCTGTTGCCAGGGTTTATAGGTGTGCTAGTCTGGATGACATTTGCTATAGAGAAGCCGCCAGCAGAATCCTCAACAATACTGCGCCCAGTTGCACTAACAACACCTGTGGTAAGAGAACCCACAAGACCATAAGGGTTACCAATAGCGATAACGGGTTCGCCGACCCGCAATGGAGAAGAACTAACAATAGTTACAGGTTTTAGGTTTTCTGCGCTAGCACCTTCGATGGAGAGTATGGATAAATCGACATAGGGATCAGAACCTAGAATGGTGGCGGAGTAGCCTTTGCCGTTTGAGAGCGTAACACTTAGGTTTGTCGTACCTGCGACCACATGGTAATTAGTTATGATTACGATTTGTCCGGCAAAGTCATAGATAAACCCTGAACCCTGCACACCCTTACTATCAGTTTGACCCTGGATCAAAACAACTGAGTCCCGCACGTTGGCATAAAGATCTGCAAGGGAGGTTTCATTTTGGAGTAGAGTTATGTTTTGGTAGGTTGCATTTTGGAAGCCTTGCAGATTAGAGACAGATGCCTGTAGGTTATCAACTCGATCATTTAGGCTATTTACCTGCTGGGAATTAACATAGAACATCAGTAATCCACCTACAAGCAAGCCTGCAACAAAGAGCAACATCAGCATGCTGACAGATGTTTTAGTAGCATCCTTTGAGCTAAACATGTACTTTGCCTAAGTCAAAGTTACAAATATAGAGTATAAAAGTTGCTATACACTACACGCTTTAAGCAAGAACCCCCGATTCAGTTCGGATGCCTACATCTTTATAGGCCACTAAATTTCGTGCACCACCACAAAAGGGGCACGTATGAACTTTCAGCAACTGATGAAACTGTTGATTTTGCGAATCACTAACAAGCTTCCAAGACATAACTGAACTCTAAGTAGCACAGGTCAATTTGAGATGTAATAGGCGACTTATGGCCGAGTTTGCAACGTGCTAGACTTAACCTGAACATAGAAGATAGAAAGATATTATTAGACTTAATAACAAAAAAAAGAAAAGAGAGAGATTTACTGATTGATCTGTTTTGTTTTTGACTGCTCAGGGGCGTTTTCTGATCATGAGCATCAATATGATGGCTACTGCGATGATCAGAGCAAAGAGACCGCCGATGGCTGGTAGGAAGTATATGTCAGAGATTGATTCGGGCGTTTCAGTTGGTGCAGGTGTTATTACTACGTCATCTACTGAAAAGAATGTTGTTGCATGTGAGGGCCAATAAGATTCTGAGCCGCTGAAGCGTGCAGTTACAGTGTGCATACCTGCAATTTCAGGGAGCACATGAATAATATGTCAAATTACTCAACACCACTAAGGCCGCTCTCAAAACGACTATCAGCAATATAGAAAAGTAGCTTAATTGGCCAGCACATAGCAGGCAACCAAATAGTCTACAAGCACAATTAGTCAGGCCCACCCGTCTGCTTTGGATTACATGCCATGGTCTAACCCCGATCTTGTTCTAGTTAATTCACAACCACAAACATACACGCCTAGAAGGGTGTTTTGTTATCCAGTCATAAACAGTAGACCCCAGAAAAAATAAAATTCACAAAAACAGATACCAGCCAATGACCCATTATAGCAGGTTAGGTCGGCTGTCCAGCCGTATGAGGGTGTGTATTATGTGAGGGAATGAGAACCAGCTGGACAGCCGCATAATAGTAGGTAGAACTATTTTTTATCGTTATGTGTTGCAATCAGGCCTCGCTTCATAGCAAGTATGCCCATAAACTCTGATCCGCAAGCGGCTAACAATACAAACAGTGAATTACAGGAGAGTGCATCCACATTGACAAGCGTTCCGATGCCTGTAAAAAACGTTATCAAGCTGATAATACCAGCATCGACACATGCCGCTTTCCAATCAAACCCGCCCTCTTGAGTTGTGTTGTCTTTAATGCTAAAGGTTAGACGATTAAGAAAGTCTAACGATCGATGATCCACCACTATTCAAACCCCGGGTTTTCATAACATTTGTTGTACAACAAATGTAACAACTAATCGAAACGCTAATGCTTAAGGAGCCTTATAAGCTTAGCGAAAAAGAGCGCAGATAGCAGATTATTTATGCGGTCAGTCATCTGGCGCTATACACATCTTCAGAGTGCAGGTCTCCTTTTGCTGACTCGGGTACATGTAGACAGATCACTGAAAGAAAACTAGTTTATGGCAAAAACGGTTGAAATTTTAAGGCGAATGACATAATGATCATAGAGGTGAACAACAGTAAAAACAGCTACCGAAAACAAAACTTACAAAATTCTGTCATATACCGTATTGTGCATTAAAGAGTTCGAATACATTTAATTTATCTTATATTGAGGCATACAAATACCTTGAGAATTATGGCGGATTACAGTTTATTATAAAGCATTATGAAATAAAGAACATACCTTAAGCATTAATGACGCTATAGAAGATATGCAAGCTATTTGTCGCAAAAATGGGGGGCTAATAGGATACTCTATCATGGGTCTAACATTAAAATAATAAATATAGATTTATCAAAAGCACGTCCCCTTCAAAGATTTTGGGCGCGGATTTTATTTAACCGAAAATAAAGAACATGCTGAAAGAATGGCAGTCAGAGTTGCGGATAGATTCGGCGGAAACCCTAATGTAAGTGCATTTGAACTTAGCGACGAAATTTTTAATGATAAGGCTTTAAACATACTAAAATTTGAAAATCCTAATAAGGAATGGGCTTTATTTGTCGTGAACAATAGATCACTAAATTTCAGAGATGCTGAAAATAAGCTGTATAACGGCAATAACAAATATGATGTGGTTATTGGCGCGGTCGCAAATGACGATTTGGTGAGTACTTTCGACTTATTTCGGAGCGGTTTTATGAGCATAGATGATGTTGTTAAACAAATTACATATAAAAATCTAACAAATCAATATTCCTTTCATTCCGAAAAAGCTATAGCATATTTAAAGGCGGTGGAATAAATGGAGATAACAAAGGAACAGGATTTATTGATACAACATTTAGCTGTTGACTTAGCTAATATTTTGGTGGAAGAACAGAAAAAAACAATAGAACAAGCATTAAACATAGTGCATAACTCTGTTACTTTTAAGAAAATTTGTGATGTTAAAACCGGATTATACCGCGAAAGCGCCGGATATAATTATGACATATTGCAAGACGAGCTAAAACACGGTAAATTTGGGCAATATGGAAAGTATGATAGGTGATTTAGGTCAACTGTGACGTAAATACTATATTCCGATAACATATATTCTGAGGGCTATGATTGGCAGAACAACTACTATGCCAAACAATGCTGAGGTTATCACCATGATGCGCAGGGCTTTGCCAATATCTTCGTATGAGATGTGGCCTTTGTCATCGCCGAGTTTGTAGTGGTCTGTTTTTTCAAGTTGGATACCCAGTGCACCTGCCATGGCAGATATGGTGTAGCCTGCATTTGGACTTGAGGTTTTGTGTTTGTCGCGTTGGAGAATACGCCAGGATTCTCGCCAGTTCGCACCTGAGAAAAATGCGGCAACAACCATCAAATAGGCAGTTATTCGTGCGGGTATGTAGTTGGTTAGTGTGTCGAGTTTTGCGCTAAACCAGCCGATGTTTTTGTATTCAGCGTTTTTGTAGCCCACCATTGAATCTAGGGTATTTATAACGCGGTATGCAAAGGCACCGGGAACCCCCAGTAGGGCGTAGAAGAAAAACGGTGCGGTGATGCCATCGGTTGTGCTCTCGGCGATGGATTCGACTGCGGCAGAGATTATTTGGCGTTCGTTGAGGCTGGTTGGGTCTCTGCGAACAATATAGGGTAGCCATTTGCGAGCGCCGTCTATATCACGTTTTTTTAGGGCGAGTGCGATGGGTTTTGTGTATTGTCCCATGCCGGATATGGCAAAGGTTGCTTTGAAGAGGATTGCTCCAACGATGATGTAGAGAATTTCGCCTATTGGATGGGGCAGACCTCTTAGCAGATAAAGCAGTACAAAAACTGGCAGGGCAAATGCAAGTATTGCCGCAAGAGCCATCAATACGCCGTTGGTTTTTTCGATTCGGGGATTTTTGTTTTTGGCTTTTGCTTTGAGGTAGGTGATGAGTTTGCCTATGCCAATAGTGGGGTGGATGCGATCGGGATACTCGCCCAAGACCAGATCGATAAGGAAAGCTAAAATAAAGATAAGGATGGAGTCGATGAACAGTGAAATATAAAAGCTAAACATGCCATCAAACCGTTAGTGCTTGTTTAAACGCTTCTATTAGGCGCATGTTTTGGTCGTGAGTTTTAACTGCTACTCGGATGTAGAACTCGTTTAAGCCAACAAAGTTGCTGCAGTCTCGGATTAGAATGCCTTGTTTTAGCATTAGGTGCTTGAGGGCATTGGCGGTTAAGCCTGTTTTTTCGATGTCTATGAAGAAAAAGTTTGCATCCGGAGGGCTGAACCTAAACGAGAAAATGTTGCCTAGTTGGGTTTGGAGCCAGGTTTTTTCTTGTTTGATAAGATCGAGGGTTATTTGTAGATGGGCCTCGTCTTTGAGGGCAACTGCTGCGGCTGTTTGGGCTAGGCAGTTAACGTTCCAGGGAATTTTGGCACAGTGTAACACTTCAGCGATTTCTTTGCTGGTGATACCATAGCCAACCCTTAATCCGGTTAATCCAAAAATTTTTGTGAATGAGCGCAACACAAATAGGTTGGGGTATTTGTTGATTTGGGGTATCAAAGAGACGTTTTTTTCGTCGTCGACGAATTCGAGAAAGTCTTCGTCGAGGAAAACCAAGATATCTTGGGAGAGAGCCGATTCGATGATGTTTGTTAGGTTGTTTTTTGGGATGAGTTTGCTTGTGGGGTTGTTGGGGTTACAGAGAAACACTAGTTTGCAACCTGTCATTTCGCGTTTGAATGCTTCAACATCCACTTGGAAATTTTTGTCCAGTTTTACGAATTTGACGGATTCGCCGGTTTTTCGCACGGCGCGTTCGTATTCGCCAAATGTGGGTGCGGTCATCAGTGCTTTTTCGCCCCGTTTGAGAAATGTCTCTGCAAAGAGATACATCAACTCGGTAGAACCGTTGCCTACAATGATGTTGTCTTTAGTTATAGCGTTAAAGTGTTTGGCTATTGTTTCTCGAAGGGTTGTAGAGTTTGAGTCAGGGTAAGCAACAATTTCATTAAAGGCTCCTTGGATGGCATCGAGGGCTTTTTTTGAGGGCCCTAAGGGGTTGACGCTTGAGCTGAAATCTAGAATTTCGTGTGGTGTATATCCACTTTCTTGAGCGGCACCATGAACCTCTGCGCCGTGTTGACAGGGTTTGAGGTTTTTTATGTTATCTTTGGTGAGGCTTTCGATTGGCTTCATGGCTGGTTTCTGTCCGCTGGATACTGAGGTTTTCTCTTTAGGTAAATCATATAAAGGTTTGGTTGGATGTTCCATCCAAACGGCTATCCAACTTGCTATACAGCTCAAAGAGCAGATAGGTGGAGGCAGAAAATTTAAAGAAAAAGCAACCGCTAAAACTGCCGTTTAAACGCCAAGATGCTTACTAAACAAACTGACAAATCCACTATAACGAGCTCTTTTTCTGTGGTGATAAGGTGTGTCTGTGGAGTCTGTCAAGCAAATGATGAGCTGATTAAGGGACAGATCAAAGAAAAATAACTTCTTATGTTAGAGTTTCCTCTACATGCTGGGATTGGATTTGAGTGAACTAGTATTTGTAGGGTTAGGGTTAAACGATGAAAAGGGCATCACGCTTAGGGGTTTAGAGGAAACCAAAAGTGCCGATGCAATATTTATGGAGACCTACACCAGTCGTATGCCTGATTTTAGCCTAGAGCGCTTAGTGAGGTTGTGTGGTAGAAAAATTCAGATGCTCACCAGAAGTGATCTTGAGGAGGAAAGCGGCAGATCTATTCTGCAAGCGGCCAAAGTTGGGAAAGCGGTTTTTTTGGTGCCTGGGGATCCCTTTATTGCTACAACCCATATCATCCTGCGTATCGATGCAGAAAAACAAGGCATCACCACACGTATTGTTCATGGCATATCGATCATGTCAGCGATTGTGAGTCTCTCGGGTTTGCATAATTACAAGTTTGGCAAAACCGTCACCGTGCCCTTTGCAGATAACTTTTCAGAGACACCCTACAATGTCATATCTCAAAATCAAAAACTGGGCCTACATACACTGTGTCTTTTGGATCTAAGACAAGCCGAGAACCGCTATCTCTCCATTAAAGACGCTCTAGAACAACTGCTAAATATGGAGGAGAAAAAGAAACAAAACACCATAACCCCTCGCACGCCAGCGGTGGGTATTGCAAGAGCAGGCAGTAACAGCCCGGTGGTTAAAGCGGGGTTTGTCAAAGATGTGGTTGGATTTGATTTTGGTGAACCACCGTTTAGTCTCATCATCCCGGGAGATTTGCACTTTATGGAAGTTGAGGCGCTTTGTGCTTTTGCTGGGGCACCGGTGGAGTTTAGGAGTCTTGTTAGATGAGCATAGAGTATCTTACCAACAAATACATTGTCTCAGCTGAGAAGGTGCTCTCTGAACTTAAACGCAATCCAACGCCCTTTAGTGTCGAGGAGCAAACTGTTGAAGAGGTTTTGCGCTGGGCTGTTGATTATTTGGAGGATGCAAAGTATTATAAAGCAGAAAATAAGCTTGGAACCAGTTTGACGTCGGTGGCTTACTGCGAGGGGCTACTTGACGCGCTTAGATTGATGGGTGCGGTGAATTTCCAATGGCCAACCAAACAAGAAAATCCAACCGAAAAATTGTGATTGCCTCAGGCGTCTTTGATTTGCTACATCTGGGGCATGTGCGGTTTCTTGAAGATGCAAAAAAAGCAGGCGGCATAAACGCAAAATTAGTCGTTATTGTTGCCCGTGACAGTACTGCTGAGAAGCTCAAAGGTATAAAGCCTATCATGAGTGAGACTCAGCGGTGTGCTCTTGTGGAATCGCTAAGGGTGGTTGATGAGGCCGTGTTGGGGTTTGAGGGTTTAGAAATTGGGGAAGTTATTGAACAAATCCAGCCTGACATTGTTGCTTTGGGCTATGATCAAATATCAATGGAGCAGGAAGTCAAAGAATACATAGCAACACATAATCAACCCATTTTGGTTGTTCGTATCAGTAAATTTGGGGAAAATACTTTAGACAGCTCCTCAAAGATTAAACAGCAAATACTTGACAAACTTGCCGGCAATGGTTCGTAGCTATGAATTGTGAGAAATATAGGCCCACTGTTATTCTCATCATGCTAAATGTGGCTATCTATATTGCAGGAGTCATAATCGGAGGAAACATCTTACAAACACCCAACAGTGTCATAGTTGTTTGGGGGCAGGTTAATTTTCTTGTGTTTCAAGGCGCCGTCTGGCAACTTTTTACATCGATGTTTATCCATGCCTCAATTTTTCATCTTGCGGGTAACATGATTTTTTTGTTTATCTTTGGACAAAAAGCAGAGAGCATGTTTTCGCTATCAGAATATTTAGGGATATATATGCTGGGTGGTTTAGCAGGTAATGTACTCTCGTTAGCAATGGGGGTGGCGCCCGGCGGGGTATATTTTGTGTCTGTTGGAGCCTCAGGTGCTATTTTTGCTTTGTTTGGGGCTTATCTAATCTATGATAGGCGGGCGGTTCGTCAATCCATCGTGGGCGCGCTAATGTTTGCATTTTTCTTGTTTATCATCAATACTGGTGAGAATGTAAATATTTTAGCGCATTTAGGGGGCTTAGTTTTGGGCCTTATTTTGGGTTATTGGATAGCATCTCGGCGTAAACCTGAACAGCAGATTTCATGGGAATTTAAGTACCGCAACACACCGTTTTAGCTTTTAGAGGATGGTGCAGATTTCTACTTTGAGTTTGTGGCCGTCTTTGAGGTCTAGTTGTTTGCGCAAACAGACGGGGGCTATGATTTCTAAAACTGAGGTGTCATAATGGCTACGAACTGCTACCACTAGGGCGCCTTTGACTTTGCCGCCGATTATGGCGGGGTAGCATTTGACAAGGCCAAAGCTACGGGACTCATTTTGGAATCCGGTGATTTCTACTGCGGGGTATGCTTCGAGGTCTAGGCGGGTTTTGAGGTCATAATCGCTTGATAGTTTAATGTTTAAGGTTCCGGGGTAGGGTTCGAAGTCTAATTTTTCGACAATCTGTTTTTTGTAGTCAGATTTGGATATGTAGTAGGCACCTTCGCCTAAACCGGTAAAGACGGTGCCTTCTAATGTGACTGAGGGGGGATAGGTTTTTTCCATCAACATTTTGAGGCTACTGTAGAGTTTTTGGAGTTCTCCAGCACCTAGGGGCTCGATTTTTATGAGACTACCATCAGGGGTTATGATGCGCCCTATCCAGGCTTTATGTTCCAAATCAATGAGGTAGCGTGAAACGGTCTGCTGGCTGATGCCTAGTTTTTTGGCCAAGTACTCCGTTGAGATTTTGGCGGTTCGGTTATAGGCGCCGGTTTCAGCGAGTTTGAGGAGCATATAGAGGTGTTGCCAATCTTGCTTTTCAGTCATACAGGGCGTCTCCGTGAGTTAGGAAGGGCAGATGAGATATTTAAGCGGTTATGACATGCAGTACTCCAAAAGGCACCTTTTAAGAGACCACAACGCTATGGGCCCAAAATAAATAGATTGACACGTAAACGTCGTTAGCAACAACAAAGTGTAGTTGTAACAAAAAATTTAGTCAGCTTTGCTTGGCGGGTAGGCTGGAGACAGTTCACTTGGAATACCAATCCCCGAGTAATTCGCTATGCTTGAAAATATACTCCAGTTTTTGAATAAAGGGCACTATCTCGCCAAAATTCAAAGCTCGGTGGTCAAATCCTAAACATAGAGGAAGCACTTTTCGCACCTCAATAGATGTTTGGTTAGTTTCATTTTTTATTACACAGGGCTTTTCTTGAATACAGCCTATGCCTATTGCGAAAACTTGGGGAGGGATAACCTCTAAAATGCCCATAAATCCATTTAACCCCTTACAAGCCGCACCTAAATTAGAGATTGTAATCGTTCCAGGTTGCAGATCAGAGGGGATTATTTTATCTTCTATGGGGATCTGGTCATATTCTTTCATTTCTTTTTTGTTAGGTTTTGATTTATCAAAAACGGCCCCTAAAAATGCATTCAGGGCTTTTAACAAATGTCCTTTTTTTATTTCGTCTATCATACTGCTGACAGAAACTCGGTACAGCGGAATATGAATGTTGCAATTACCTATTCTCTGTGCAATTTTGTTAATATATTCTTGCATTTCTACAAGCGTTTTATCTTCAAAATTTCTTAAATTTATAACAACAATTTCGTTATTTTCAAGTAACCATGGCATAGATATATCGATATTTTTTATGACTTCAATCTCGCCAGTAATACGTTTAGAGTGGTATTTTATATGAGCATTCGCCTGCGGCGCAGCTTTGACCGCTTCGGTAAATATTTTCAGTAATAAAGTGTTTAGAGTCAATTTGAACTTTTGATTTTTTTCAGTTAAGTTATCAAATGCATTCAGCATTTCGGTTGCATCAGCCTCATAAATAAAAGTTATATGTGGAATTGTGGTCCACGACTCCGTTGTTTTATAGCTGATTACCTTTCGCATAAAACTAAACTGTGTACCCATTAGATCACCCAGATTCTTTTACTGACCATATTGCTTTAAACCTACATTAGAGGAAAATCTCCAAATTCATCAACACAGAACGACCATCGAAACTTTTAGGAGACTTAAAAATACAGCGATGGGGTATGCGGTGAAGTGTTGCACCAGTTGTTATTGATGAAAAAGAGAACGGCCATTTTACCTATCGGCGGGCAAAAATGCAGTTGATAGATTTTTTCAAATAGCCCTGTTATAGTTAATGGATCAAACACATTTGAAACTACTGGTTATCGAGTAAACTATATGTTGCAGTTATTAGGCTATTTGGTGTGGTTATATGCATAGAAAAGGGGAAATTAATCAAGTTGGTTTGAGTTTAGTTGATTGTGAGTTTGAGGGGCTTTTGGCGCAAACAATGATTGTTAGTGGGATTTTTGCTAAAGCATACACACCTAAGCGCTATCTTGATCCAGAGCTCTATATCAGACTAACCAAAGATCACAAAATACATAAAGAATAATCACCGTGCAGGCTATTTTGCTGTAGCTTTTGTTGTGTGGTGTGTTTAAGGTTTAGGTTGGTGAATGTTGTGGATAGTTGTGAGGAGTATAATCTTAATTGTCGGATTTTATTGCATGATAGGTTTTCAACTAATGGTACTAATTGGTTTAATTGGATTTTTGATTTGATGGATGTTAGAGCGGGGCATAGGGTGCTTGAATTGGGTGCGGGTAATGGTGAGATGTGGGTTAAAAATGCTGAGCGTGTTCCGTTTGGGGTTTCTGTTTTGGTTTCGGATGTCTCTGAAGATTTTTTAAACCAAGCCAGAGAACGAATAAACAACCAGACCAGTCAGTATAGTTTTAAGGTTATAGATATTCAAAACATTACTTGTTCTGCAGGTTTTTTTGATAGAATCTTGGCTAACACTATGCTCTACCATAGTGATAATGTTGAAGCGGCTCTATCGGAGGTAGTGAGAGTTTTAAAACCGGAAGGTTACTTTTATGCAACAACTTCGGGTTTGGATCATCTCCAAGAGTTAAAAGAGTTGGTGTTAGAGTTTGATTCTGATGTGGTGTTTCCGCTAAATGGTGCAAATAAAAAGTTTTGTTTAGAAAACGGAGAAACTATTCTACAACCCTTTTTTAAAAACATAGAATGCGTCAAATACATCAATTCATTAAGAATAAATAACGCAGACTACCTATACGAATTCATAACATCATTTAAAAAAGACAAAAACTACAACATAAAACCCATAATCGAAAACCCAACAACCTTTCTAAACTACCTAAAATCAAAAATCAAAAACACCTACATCGAAGTAACCAAATCAAGCTGCCTATTCATCAACTCAAACACCTAACTTTTTGCATCAGCCGGTTTGATTCACCGGCAGGTTTAGCGCAGAAACAGGCTTAGCTATAACCGAGGAGAGAATTTTCTCCTCAACCATAGTTACTAGGGGTTGTGTTTCTGCAGTGACATTTAGAGCTTGGAAACTCGTTCGGTTAGGCAGGGGATGGGCAGGATTACCAACATACACTAATCCCTCAAAGGTGTCATTTAAAACAACTGAACCGGCCCCAATTATACAGTCCTTGGCGATTTTGATGTTGTTCACCAAAGAAGCATTAACGCCAATAAAGCAACTCTCACCGACCTGACAAAACCCCGAGATAGTAACCTGTGAGGCGATAAAACAGTTATCACCAATGACACTGCGGTGACCAATGTGGTTGCCTGACCACAGGGTTACGTTGTTACCTATCTTTGTGCGATACTGTAGGGTATTGTTTTCAAATATGAAACAGTTCTCACCGATTTCCACATCCCGCCACACAAAGGCTCTTGAGCTAACATAGGAAGCCAGTTTGTAGCCTTTACTTTTTGCCTGCAAATAGAGCCGAGTCCTTATCCGATTAAGCTCAGTAAAGGATATGGCTATAAACAGTGCATACTTTGAGGGCTCATAGAGGTTCTCAATGTCTTCAAAGGGAATCACCGGCAACCCAAAAAGCGTTTTATTACCAAGATAGGCACGCTCAACAGAAAAAGCGACAACCTCATAGTTGGAATCCTGAGTAAAATATTCGTACGCTAACTCGGCTGTTTCACCGCCACCTACAATTACAAGTTTATCTTTCATCAAAACACAACCAAGCAATAAACCAAAAAAGCATCTTGATTAACTCAAGTCATGCATCTACTACTATATTGCTAGACTTTTGTCAAATATAAAGCATTGTGAACAAAACCTATAACAACGCAAAATCTCAATGCTGATTAGCAAGCTACAACAATTTTTGGGTCCACACATTTGCAGAATCAATTGAGTTAAGGCTTTATTATAACAGGTTTTACTCTACGGATGGGGTTGAGTAAAACAAGTAAACTGCAAATGTAACAGTGGGTTCGCATAAAAGTTATATGAATCCAAAGGTTCAATTAGAGTGAGTTTAGATGAGTGCTTGGAAGCTTCATTTTTCTATGGTTGCTACATTAGCCGCCATCTTTGGGTTAACAACCCTAGTTTTTTCAGCGGTTATGCTCTATGTGGGTTACTTTAGCATAATAACTGTGGGCATACTAGTTGTGATCGTAAATGTTGCCCAGTGGCTTCTCTCACCCTACTTGGTAGGTGCCATATACAAAGTTAGAGAACTAAAAGAAGGCGACAACCCCAAACTACATCAAATGGTTACAGAGCTAAGCATTAAAAGCAAAATCAAAAAGCCTCAGCTTATGCTTGCTCAAATTCCATTGCCCAATGCATTTGCGTATGGTTCGCCTCTAACCGGTAATCGGGTCGCCATAACCCAGGGACTGCTAAGTAACCTCGAGGAAGGTGAGGTTGAAGCCGTTTTAGGTCATGAATTGGGGCACCTAAAACATCGCGATGTTCAAGTCATGATGGCGGTCTCGTTTTTGCCGTCTCTTTTCTACTATATCGGCTACACTATGATGCTCTCAGGTATCTTTGGTGGGAACCGCAAAAACCAAGGCGGCGGCAACAACGCGCTAATTGGAATTGGATTTATGGTCTTCTCATGGGTGTTAACGCTATTTACGCTCTATCTTAGCCGGCTACGAGAGTATTATGCGGATCGTCATAGTGCCTCAATTGTTGAGAACGGTGCTGAAAAGCTCTCCATGGGCTTAGTCACCATCACTGAGACAAGCAGACGTAACACCAGCAGATCCAACAAAGAACAAACTAAAAACAACTCAGCCTACAAGGCACTCTTTATTGCCGATCCTGATCAAAACAATGCCGATGCCGAAAAATTCCACACCTCCAAAGCCACAAATAAAAAAGACCGGCTCAGAGAAACTCTTGCAAGGCAACCTACGTCGGGTGACCGGTTCTTGGAGGTCTTTTCTACCCATCCAAACATCATTAAACGCCTACGGGCATTGCAAGAACTCAGCCAAACGCCCAGCGCCTAAAGAACCAGTTAGTGGTTTAGGAAGGGGTTTACTCTTTTTTCGTTTCCAATTTTTGAGGTTTCGCCGTGTCCGGGGTAGACTTGCAAAGAATCGGGTAAGGCGTCAATTTTATGCAAGGAGCGCATCATGTCACTGTGGGAACCTTCGGGGAAATCTGTTCGGCCAATGGTGCCCGCAAATAGGGTATCGCCTGTGAATGCCACCTGCTCGTTTAGGAGACATATGCTACCAGGGGTGTGGCCGGGGGTATGGAGAACTTTTAGGGTTTCATCGCCGAATTTGATTAAACTGTTCTCTTCAAGCAGGATATGAGCCGGCTGGCCTTGGGTGTCTATGTCTGCTAAAAAGTAGGCATCTTGGGGGTGGATGCAGATTGGAACATTGTACTTTTTTTGCAGGATGCTATCGCCTCTAATGTGGTCGGAGTGGCCATGGGTGTTTAGGATGTATTTGATCTTTAAGCCGGCTTGGTCTATGTAATCTGTGATTAGTTTTGTTTCAAAGAGGGAATCTAACCCGGGATCAATGATGACTGCTTCTTTTGTTTGAGAGCAACTGACGAGATAGCAGTTGGTGGATAACATGCCAACACTAAAGGTTTCGATCAACATAGCAATCACAGGGGTAAAATGTGAAACCAAGATAAAGCATTTGCTTAACGGGCAATTATGACTTTTAGCGGTTTCTCAGAGGGGGTATTGGCTGTTTGGAGTGCTTGCTCGAATTCGTCGAGGTTAAAGCGATGGGTAATCAAGCCCTTCACATCTACCAAGCCGCGTGCAATCATCTCTACTGCGGCGGGATATTCTATTGGTGAAATATACATAGTGAAAAATGATGCTTCATCAGCATCCGCCAAGTTTAATCGGCCTCTCGATTCACCTATAAGCGCTACTTTGCCGGCTTTACGTACCAAAAACGGTGTCTGCTCCACCGCCGCTATGTTTCCAGTGGCTTCAATCACAAAATCAGAGCCATGTTTAGTTAGTTTACGTACTGATTGGATAACATTTTCTTTTTGGGCGTTTATAGTGATGTCTGCACCGTATTTCTGTGCAAACTCTAAGCGGTAATTTTCCAAATCCACGGCTATAACTCGGCACCCCTTTAACAATGCAATCTGGGTCATCAGCAAACCTATGGCGCCCTGCCCCACCACAGTTACCCAGTCACCCAAGTTTGGCTGTAGATAATTAAGTACCCGTAGCGCCAATGCAACGGGCTCCACTATGGCACCTTCTTCATCGCTAATATTTGAGGGCATAGTTATGAGACTTCGGGGTAGCATTGCTTTGGATTCTGCAAAGAATCCATCTCGGGTTAAGCCATAGAATTTGCCTCGGGTACAGTAGGAGGGCAGGCCGTGAAGGCAAAAGTAGCAGTGGCCGCAGTTAACCATGGGAACCATAACTACCCGCTCGCCGGTATCGGTTCGTATACCGCAGGCATCATGTCCAAGTATGCGGCCCTTTTTCATCCATCGCCAATCGCCACGATAGAAGTGCATATCAGTGCCACAAATACTGCCTGCCACAAAATTAACAAGTACCCGTCCAGCTTTGATTGGGGGCAGGGGAACGTTTTCGATTTGAACTTGATTTACACCACGGTATATAGCTACTTTCAAAAATATTCCTCACAGTGTTAGAGGGTATAAGACAGATTTATCTTTCTGTTTCATCAAGTAGGTAAATTAGTCTGGTATCGATATGGATTTGGAAGAGTACTCAAAAGATCGCCTCTGGCAACTGCTTGTGGAAACCGTCCACGTCGCCGCTATGTATCCTAGCCATAAAGCATATGTCCGTGACACAATTCTACCTGCTCAAAAAGACATCACCGCCACTGAGCTCTCTGAGCGACTAGGTATGCCGTTTGGCGAAGCACTGGTTATACTTGATGAATTAGCCACCGACAAACCGACTTTAGCTAAACAAAGATAGATGAATAGATAGAGCGGTATGTTTAGGGTTATTATCCATTTTTTAGAGTATAATCAAGTTTTTATTGGTACAAATAGATGAACTATAGGAGGAGAGTACGATGAGTTATCGCTTAACTAAAGCGGTTCCTGTTCATGGTTGCAGCTGTAAACTGCCCCAGTATCAACTGGGTGAACTTATCAATCAAGCGGGTTTAAACGTTGATTTGGGTGAAGAGGTGTTGGCGGGGCCTGGGGAGAACAGCAGTGTTATTCAAATTACGTCAAACACAGCAATTCTTAACACCTTGGACTTTTTTACACCAATGGTGGATGAACCCGAGATTCAGGGCAGGATCGCAGGTAGCAACGTTACAAGCGATATCTATACCATGGCAGTAACTAAAATTGCCAGTATCCTGACGATTATGGCTTATCCGGAGAATATGCCAAGCGAACTCGCCGTTGGTATGCTCAAGGGGTTTGGAGATTTTTGCCGTGAGACAGATACCCCAATTGTTGGGGGACATACTATCCGCAATCCCTGGCCGATCATCGGCGGCGCCGCAACAGGGATCGGGGATCCTAAAAAAATAGTCTACACCAAAGGGGCTAAACCGGGCGATCGATTATTCCTCACTAAACCCATAGGAATTGCTCCAGCTATGGCCGCTTATCGTCTGCGTAAAGAAGCGCAAGATCGTGAACTTTTAAAAGACATACCAGACGACCTTTTGGAGAGAACAATTAACCAAGCCATCACAGGTATGATTACCTCAAATAAATCCGTCGCAGAAGCTATGCAACAGGTCCCGGTCCATGCCGCCACCGATGTCACAGGCTTTGGGCTCAAAGGACATGCAACAAGTATGGCCGAGTTGAGTAGAGTAAACATCATTATCGATAAGCTTTGGGTTATCGGCGGCACACCCGTATTATCAGAGATTTTTGGATATCCACTTCTAAGCGGTGAATCAAAGGAAACCGCAGGCGGCATACTAATCGCTATTGCCAAAAAAGACACCGATGATTTACAAAGCGAATTAGATAAGCGCAAAATCCGACATGTTGAAGTCGGCTATGTTACGGATGGCAACGGAGAGGTAAACATACATAAAAACGCCGAAGTAGTTGAAGCATAACCATTTTCAGACGCTATTAGGCAACAACCCCTTTTTAGTTATTGAGGGTCAAATGCGTTTTAGCTATCTCGGGATTACGCTTGTCTTGGGTGTCAGAAACAACTGTTTCGCTTCAAGGACCGTTTCTACCTAAGACGATGGCAACGTCGAGTTTTTGGTCACTCAATAGAGATCAACAATAGATATTTTGTAGTTGAGCCTAAAAGTCTGCAAACACGTATAACACATAGCACTTGGTTGCTAACATAAAAGTCAGATTTTAGCCATGGTTTCTTCATAAAATGGGTATATCTTAGTTATGTTAGAAGTCGATCAAAGGAAATCTTTTAAAGATATACACACATTACAGATAATAGGAGAACAGTCATGGCAAAATGTCCCGCTTGTGGAAAAGAAGTAAAGACCGCAAAGAAAACCTGGAAAATGGCCGGCAAACCCGACAAGAACGGTAAACGAACCCAACTAACCATCGCACTCTATGACTGCTGCGGCAATACCATCAGACAAGTCATAGACAAACAAAAAATCTAGTGCAACTACTCCATTTCTTTTTTCTATCTTGCCATTTACAGCTTCTGTGACTACTCAAGGGTTACAACAAACGTTTAATTGTTTAGCGGTTCGCCAACTAGTAGGCGATAGGCGTGGCTTTTAACCATAAACGAGACCGTATACAAATTATCGCAGATATACTTGTTATCTGCAAAACCCCCCAGACTCAAACCTTCATTCGGCACCAAACTCACTTATCCTACTCGATGCTTCAGAATTATCTCATACAACTACTTGGGCGGCAGTGGCTACTACAGGTTCAAAGAGACAATAGACAAAAATTCTTCATAACCAGCAAGGGACAGGCGTTTTTGGATAAATGGATAGAGCTACAGAAACTTACCGGATTAAAAGAGAAACCGAAACTGGCAACTGTTATGTCACCAGCAAATATTCAGGCAACCTCAAAGCGACGTACTGATTAAGGTATAAACTGCGGGTTGCCCAGCTAGAACGTCTATGGTGCGTTGAGGAAACAATCCATTTATTACAAAACAATCCATCGGCTGCTTTAAGAGTAGTTTGGGCAACATCTGATCCACACTTGTGCGCATAGACAGCTCTACAAGATTATGTGGAGTTAGTTTTTTAATTAACTCAGCATCGGGGTATCTTTTGGGGTCTTGGGTGTAGATACCATCCACATCAGTAACTAAGAGTAGTCTTTGTGCTTCAAGTTTGGTGGCGAGATAGAGAGCTATAGAATCAGAGGTAATCTCCCAAGAGTTTTCCAAGGGATCTTCAGCGAACAAGAGTTGGGAGGGTAGAAAAATCGGCAACTTTCCCTGAGCCAGTGCAGTTTGGGTTTCCCTTAGCCCTTGTACAACAACTGAGTTAGCGGTTAAATCATTTAGTAACAAGCCGTACTGGTCCATGGCTAAAACAGCCATACAATGTGATGCTCTACCAGATAGCAAAAAGCGATCATCGAGTTGACGCACAGTATCTGCAAATTCACCACCACCAGGCACCACAACTAGTCGATGACTCATAGATAATGCACCTATTTTTTCGCATAAAGTTCGGAGTTTTTCGGGGTTTTGGGCTAAGCTTCCTCCAACTTTAATTACGGCGAGATCGAACACTGAAGGATAATGCATATACATAGGTGGATAGGAGGAGTTGTGTAAAACAGACGTAGCGTTTGGGGGAACCTGCTCTGAAGATTTAGCTTCAGGAAATAGTTTGTCACCCATGTTGTATATCAGCCCACATAGCTCAAAGTGCTGATAAGCAAATAATAACCCTATGCATTTAGCAGATAAATATCTGATCATTCCGTTGAGATAGCAAATAACAGGCAACAACTCGATTAGGGTTTACATAGCCAAATGCTCCGTACTTAAAAAGAGTCTTACTTATATCGCCCAAAGGATGTTAATTCCCTTAAAAACAGACACATTTGAAGGGCTCAAAATGATCACTGATGAACGAATAACTTCAAAAGTCACAGAATTAATGGAAACACTTGATCATATCAAAAAATACAACGCCATAGCACGTTCACTAAAACCCTTTATGCTTATCATCGGAGGTTCAATAGCAACATTCTTAGCGCTACTTACGGTATTTGACATCTACGGATTAGAACCCGGCCCCAATAACCCTATGTTTGTAGCGGGATTTTTGGCATCCCTGATTCCACTGGTGGGTCTTGCCTGTGGGATATTATATATGCGAAAACAAATCAACGCCGTTAAAGTAGGTGAATGGCGTCCTGAAATTTCTAAAGGCTTCGCCTCTACTCTAAAACTATTGGGGGAACTGAATTGGGAAAAGACCTTGGAAGATATCTCTATGGCACGGTTTGGCTACGCAATATATAGTCTTCTTAAGGCTGGGGCATGTTTGGTTATTTCAGTGGCTACTTTTGAGCTTGCATGGAATAGCTTAACGCTGATAGTTTTGCATAAATCAGTACTGTCTGGAGCTTTCTTTTGGGGGTTTATTGCTGTTTTAGTTGTAGTCTTTGTGCTTGGCAAAGATTTTCTGAGACGCTATCGAGAGTTGCGTGCGTTAGATATGTTGGTTTGGGAGTTGCGGTGGTTTAGTGTCGAGTTCGAAAAAGTCGAGTTCCAAGCTTGATCTCTATGTTATCGCCCGGATAATTGAGGCGCTAAAAGAGAAAAAAAATCTCAACCGAACCGCCCTAGCTACAGTCACAGG
>Ga0123353_10000169_pt1 | contig 82916 bp, 80 predicted proteins | sample TergutLab28metaG_3_FD_92763 | JGI IMG/M metagenome (GOLD analysis project Ga0123353, IMG submission 92763) | Labiotermes labralis P3 segment gut microbial communities from Petit-Saut dam, French Guiana - Lab288 P3 | ecosystem: Host-associated > Arthropoda: Insects > Digestive system > Gut ...
AGGAGCGAAGCTGTATAATATACAGCGAGCGAGTTTTTGTTTATAGATGATGTTTTTAGTATTCACCGCGAAGCAGCGGCGTCTATTTGAATCAATAACTGCGGATTTCCGCTTGCATGTATAACTCATACATGCTTCACGAAAATCCTTGTTCTTGCTCTAAATATCCTGCCGTCGTTTGCCTATAAATTATGGAAACAGGGCCTAATGCCACAAATTAAAAAAATTCTGATAGCAAACCGAGGCGAGATTGCCTTGCGAATAATTCGCGCTTGTCGCGATATGGGAATTCGCACGGTTGCCGTGTATTCCACCATAGATAAAAATTCCGCGCATGTTCATCTGGCTGATGAATCAGTTTGCATTGGGCCCGGGCCGGCAAAAGATTCTTATCTTAACGAATCGGCGATTTTAACAGCGGCATTGCTGACTAATTCCGATGCTATTCATCCAGGATACGGCTTTTTGTCAGAGCGCGCCGATTTCGTGGAAAAAGTAGAGTTGCATAAATTGGTCTGGATAGGCCCCAATTCATCTATGATAGCCAAAATGGGGGACAAGGTTCAGGCAAAGAAGACCGCGCTTAAATGTGGTTTGCCGGTTGTACCGGGTTCTGATGGTTCGGTCGATACTTTGGAATCTGCATTGCAGTGGGCCGACAAAATCGGATATCCGGTAATGTTGAAAGCATCTGCGGGTGGCGGAGGAAAAGGCATGCGTCCGGTTTTGAATAAAGAAGACATGGCGGAAGCATTCCAGATGACAAAGCGCGAGGCAAAGGCCGGTTTTGGCGATGATACGCTTTATATGGAAAAATTATTGCTTCATCCGCGTCATATAGAATTTCAGGTTTTGGCCGACCAGCATGGCGGGGTTGTTATTTTTGGAGAACGCGATTGCTCGTTGCAGAGGAAAAATCAAAAGGTTATGGAAGAATGTCCGGCGGCTAGCCTCACACAAAAGCAGCGCGATGATATGATAGAGGTTTGCAGGGCAGCGGTCAAAAAGATGAAGTATACCAACGCAGGAACTTTGGAATTTATGTTTGAAGATGGAAAGTTTTATTTCTTGGAAATGAATACTAGGCTGCAAGTAGAACATCCAGTGACCGAAATGGTATACGGGGTTGACCTAGTAAGCGAGCAAATTCGCGTCGCCCAGGGCGAAAAACTGGGATACAATCAAGGTAATCTGGTGCCCAGCGGTCATGCGATAGAATTTAGAATTAATGCCGAAGATCCAGAAACCTTTATTCCGAATCCTGGGACGATCACGCAGTATAATCCGCCGGGGGGCTTGGGGATTCGCGTTGATTCGGCGATGTATACGGGATATACAATTCCACCGACTTATGATTCGCTAATTGCAAAATTAACGGTATATGCCCCGAATCGTACGGCATGCATAATGCGCGCACAACGTGCGCTGGATGAATTTATAATAGAAGGCGTGAAAACGACAATACCGTTGCAGCAGAAATTATTGAAAAACAAAGATGTGAAAACATTGAATATTGATAATCATTGGCTGGAGAATTTTTTAGCCGGAGATAAAAAATAAAAACCGCCATTCGGCGGATTTTTTTATTTCGCGGGGGCGATTATAATTGATTTTGTTCGCTCGTCCGGTTTGGATTTGCTTTCCAATGTTCCTTTATCCCCGATCAGCGCGATTACTTTTTCAAATAGAATCGGAACTGCATCGCGTCCGCGCGCAAGCACCTTTTTGCTGCCCTTCGTCATGACCGAGACTTTAACTTTGTCGCCGTCGGCCAAGAATTCTAGAACCTTTCTCATCTTGATATTCATATCGTTTTCTTCGATGAACGGTTTTATCCAGACTTCTTTCAGGTCATTTGTTTTTTGATTCTTCCGTGCTTCGGCCGCTTTCTTTTTCTGTTCATACTTGAACTTTCCATAATCCATTATTTTAACAATGGGCGGCACATTGGTCGCATTGATCTCGACCAAATCCATGTCAAGCTCGATTGCAAGTTGCAAAGCCTGGGGGGTTGGCATCACGCCCAAGTTTTGTCCTTCGGCGGAAATTACTTGGACGCTTTTTGCGAAAATCTTGTTATTCATGCGGGGACCGGTATCCCTGCGGGTATCACGGTTGTTATTCAAAGGTTTAATCGGTGTCTCCTTATTTATACCTAAACCATAGTTTACACTTTATTTTCTCCGTTTTGCAAGGTTTTTTGCAATTTTTGCAATTCTTCCCAAGCAGTTTTCTTTGAATCAGGCTTCAAAATTAAATAATTAGGGTGGGGGATAGAAAAAAACGGGAAACGAGAACCGAGGTCAGAGGACTGTTGCATCGCCAAAGTTCCCAGTGTCAAAATCATTTTTGGTTGTAACAGTTCTATAAGTTTTTGGGTAAATGGGCGTGCAATTTCCAGTTCTTCGTCCGTTGGGGTTCGTCCGCCAGGTGCCCGCCAGAATACAAGAGGACAAATTGTAATGTCTTTGCGAGATAATCCAATCGCATCAACCATCTTGTCGAATATCTCGCCTGCGGCGCCCGATAAAATCCGCCCAGTTTCGTCATCATCCGACGAAGGCGCATCAGTGATAACAAGCAATTCACCATTTCCTGTTGGCAATATCGTATTTTTCGCAAACATTTTCAGTGGATGATTGAAATCTTCGATTGCACGACACAGGGCATCAATATCTTCTACATCGGCTGTGACTGTTTTCGCTGCACAGATATCAATCGGCGCCTTGGCGGGGACAGCAACACTCTGTGTCGCAGAGATTTTAGGATTAAGGGTTGAAGTTTTAGAATTTTCATTATCTAAAATCTCTTTCTGGTGCTGTGTAACTGCATCAGAAAGCTCCCACTTTACCCCTGCCAGGGCAAGATCGCGCAGCGAATCTATTCCCATAAGTAATTTCCCTTGATTTTGCTGATAATTTGAGATAAAATAAACGCTGAACCAAAAAAATACAAGGGAGTATTTTCATGAAAGTGCAAAATTTTGCTTTGTTGGCAGTCACTGCAGGATTGCTGGCAGCTTGCGGTGGGTCCAACAAAATTGTTGAGCCATCCGATTTAAACGAACAGAGAGCTTTCTTTGCGTTTGATTCTTCGGTAATTACTGAAGAAGCGCGTGATAACCTGCTGGGTCAGTCTTTGTATATGAAAAACCACAAAGATACCAAGATTCAGATCGCAGGTAATTGCGACGAACGCGGAACCACGGAATACAACCTTGCGCTGGGCGCACGTCGTGCGAACGCCGCAAAGGCTGTGATGGTTAAAGACGGTGTGGACAGCAAACGCATCTCTACCATTTCTTATGGTAAAGAACGTCCATGGAAACTGGGTTCAGGCGAAGAAGTCTGGAAATGGAACCGTAACTCAACCACAACGGTTAAATAATAAAAAATCCGGCGAAAGCCGGATTTCTTTTTTCCTTCTTTCTTGCAATCACCGCGCCTTGCGATTATACTCCCCCGTATGAAGATTATCGACAGGTATTTATCTAGGCAGGTTTCGCTTTTTTTCATAATGCTGCTGTTGGTTTTGACAGGGCTGGCCTGGATGCTGCAAATCTTGTCCATGCTGAAAATTCTTATTCAATATAATATCAGTATCGGCGGATTTCTGGGCATCACATTGATGATGGTGCCATTCATTGCTAGTTTGATAATTCCTTTTGCCGTATTTATTGCTGCTATGTTTGTTTATAATCGTTTGATTTCGGACCGAGAAATCACGGTAATGATGGGCGCTGGGATGTCTCCGGTGCGATTGGCGCGCCCTGCCCTGGTACTGGCAGGTGGCATTACAGCGCTGCATCTGGCGTTAAGCATATGGATAGTTCCATTAACACAAGAAAAATTTTATCAAACCCAGTGGGAAATGCGGTATGGTTTGGCGCATTTGGCGCTACAGGAAGCCTCGTTTAATCAGCTGGCAGATGATCTGGTGGTTTTTGTAAACAGAGTTAATGATCGCGATATCTCACAATTAATGCTGTTCGACAACCGCAATCCCAAGAATCAGACAGTAGCATTAGCAGAAAAAGGAAAGCTGGTATCAACCGCAAGGGGTATGTCAATTGTTATGACTAATGGTTCGGTTCAATCGTATGGCGATACTTTTGTGGTTGGGACATTTGACTCGTTCGATATGGATATGAATATATCGGACAAGCAGGCGAAATTTACTTTCAAAGTTCGCAAGATTTCGACGCCCCAGTTGTTATTTGATGCGATGCGTCCAGATTTGTTCAAAAAGTCCGAGTATAAAATGCTGATTTCAGAAATAGCAAATCGATTCCTGATGCCATTCATGAATTTGATGCTTGTTTTGATTGCGACGGTGGTACTTTTAAGGATGTCGTTATTGCGTCGCAAGATAAGTATGGCGGCGCCAATTGCGACTTTGAGCATGAGTGCTGCAATGGGGATGTTTATGACGTTTTCTGGTGTCATAGAATCGTTTTCATGGCTGGCTGTGATGGCAGTCGCCGAATTCATTATAATCGCTGTGTTGGCGATTTTGTTGGTTAAAAAATAATGGTAAAGAAATTTTTATTCCTTATTCCTTTGTCTTTGTTCCTTTGCTCGGCGCATGGCGTAGGGCTTGATGCTGATGCGCCAAAGACGATTACTGCTGATAAGATAGAATACGATTTAGGCTCTAAATCCATAAAAACCACAGGTACAACTACTATAACTAATCAAACGGGACAGAATGTTACTTTGGTAGATGCATATATTGGAGACAGGAACATCAGCGCCAGCGGCAGCAGAGTGGTTTTATATCTGTCCAGAAATACGCGCATAACAGCAGCCAGTATAGAAAAAGATGGAGATATTACAACAGCATTGGAACCTACCTATACGACTTGCGCGAATTGTGGTGATAAGATAGAGGCATGGAATCTGTCTGCATCCAGCCTGACGCATGATAGTACCGCGCGTGAAATGATATTCTATGATCCGGTTTTATGGATTTACGATGTGCCTGTATTCTGGTTCCCGCAAATTAGTTATCCTGATCCCACGGTCAAATACAAGAGCGGTTTCTTGTTTGCATCATTTAATTCCACAAATAATATGGGAATGCAAATAAATCTACCGTTGTATCTCAATTTTTCTAATTATCATGATGCTACGATCACAACTTCGTATTTAACAAGAGAAAATCCGTTGTGGCAGGCCGAGCATCGCCTTAACCTGAATCATTCCAGTATGCTGACCAAGGGTTCTTATACCCATAACCAAGCGGGAGTCGACAGATGGCATGTTTTTAACAAAGACAGGGTCGATCTGGGTGATAATGCGCGCGCTTTTTTATTTTTAAACCGGACATCAGACAAGACTTATTTGCAGCAGTATAATTTTTATGGCGATCAGCCGTATTTAGATTCCGGCGCGCGTTTGGAATTATTTTCAAGATCAGGATATGCCACGACCGAAGTTCATTCCTTCCAAGAATTGCGTGTGTTGCATGGGAATCAAACGAATCCTTCGGGTGATATTCTTCCCAACATTCATGGCGTGTATCAAACGGAGCCTGTGTTTGGCAATACTTATTTCTCGTTTATGGGCGATGTATTGGGAATTAATAAAAGTGGTTCTTCCGCCTCGCAACGTCTAATAGGCAGTGGGCGCATAGTTTCACCTTGGGTTTTACCATTGGGACAAAGGCTGACTTTATCCGCCAGTGCGCGTTACGATGTTTATAATTTTATCAATACTCCAATTTATGGCGCGCCCGGTGATTTTTCCGGAATGCGTGGACGCTTTTTACCATCTGGGTATGCCGAATGGTCTTTGCCTTTTATAAAACCGGGCACAAACTGGACGCATGTTATAGAGCCAAAAGTGAGATTTACTGTTCAACGGCATTTGGAAAATCCCGCGTTTGTTAATAATGATTCTGCTGGATCTTTGTTGTCTGATGTTATGCTGTTTTCCGATGACAGACTGGCGGGTTATGATCTTTGGGCTAATGGCCACTATGCGGATTACGGGGCCAGTTGGCGGGCTTTTTCACATGATGGTTGGTCAAGCGAGGTTTTCTTGGGACAATCGTATGATTTTTTTGCACCGACTAATCTGGATCCAAATTCGGGATTTCATTATGGCGCATCAGACTATGTTGGGCGCATAGGGCTTTATTCAAACGACTGGTTAAGCATACTAAATAGATTTCGATTTGATAATGAGGAACTGGAACTGCGGCATCTGGAGTCTACAGTTCGTTTTGGGGCCAAGGACTATGCCGAAGCCGGGTATATCCGTGCCACTCAATTGACAGATACGCTTGCGCAGAACAGGGTTATAAATGAAGCCGTGCTGGGTGGTGGTATGAGTCTAACAGAGCGGCTTTCCGTCCGCGCGCGCGTCATATATAACATCACAGATCACAACTTGCAGCAGCAAAACATAGGCTTGTATTACGACCATCCGTGCTATACAATATCGCTTAGCTATTACAAAGACGGGGCAATACGCATTTATCAAAATGGAGAAAACTATTACGGTGCCTCGCGCTTTGGGTTCCAGTTCGCATTAAAACTGACAGAAGGCAATTTAACACAGGATCGTGATGCGCAGTATTTCTCTCGATATGAAACAGGAGAGGCTTATTTAAAGCAAAGGTAAAAAGGAATAAGATATGTCAAAAATAAAAAAGATTTTTAATAAATTTATATTTATTTATGCCTTATGTCTTGCTCCTTGCATTTTAAATGCAGCAACTGTTGTCGCAACGGTAAACGGCGTACCGATAACGGACACCGATATAACAGCACGGACGAAGCTGATGGCGGCACAGGGACAAAATTATACAGATAATCGCAAGCGCGCGCTGAATAATATCATAGACGATAACGTGAAGTTAAAATATGCAGAGAACTTTAAAGTCACGCCATCAGATGATGACGTTAAAAAAGAAATAAAAGCTATGTCGGAACGCGGACTGAATTTATCCGCATTGTCGGCGACCGAGATGGAGATGGCAAAATATGCGGTTCGTGCTAATATTGCGTGGCAGATTATTATCGCCAGAACTATTGTCCCAACTATTTCTGTTTCCAAGGAAGAAATCGCAACGGAAATCGCGGATCTAGAACGTGAACAGGGTTTGCCTGTAGAGGTAACCTTTATACGCCTTGTAAATATCCCTGAATCAGTTGCTAAAAATTTAACAACGCCAAAAGATTGTGATGCTGCTGTTAAAATGGCTGAAAAACTGGGCGGCGCGCCACAGAAATTGACTGCCCCGCAGTATGAATTAAGCAGTGATATTCGTGCACGTATGGCAGGATTATCAGAATTAAAATGGTCATCGCGCATAGATGGCACAGTCTTGCTGGTATGCAAGAAAAAGAAAATGAAAGAATTTGAAAAATTGGATGAAATTATCGAACAAAACGCTGTTTTCAAAAAGGCGATGTTCGCCGGGGATCAACAGCTAAAGCAACTTCGCCGCAAAGCCGTGATAGTTATAAATGACAAAAGATATTCTCTTTAATTTTACAGATGTCCAGCTGGCGCAATACCTGGAAAAAATGGGCCAGCCGAAATTTCGCGCAAAGCAAGTTTCTGAATGGCTTAAACGCGGCGCTCCTAATTTTCAAGTTATGAAAAATCTGCCGGAATCCTTGCGAAAACAGCTTGATGAAACTGCAACCACCCTGCCCTGTGAAATTGTTCAAAAATTGGAGTCTTCTGACGGACAAACAACAAAATTTCTGTTGAAATTAAACGATAATGAAGTAATTGAAACCGTTCTGATGCGTACTACATACGGAAATTCGGTATGTGTGTCCAGTCAAGCGGGATGTGCGATGGGCTGTAAATTCTGCGCAAGCACCCTGCTGGGACTAAAGCGCAATTTAACCGCGAATGAGATGTTTGCACAGGTTTTAACTGCGCAGTGGGCTTTGCGCGGCGGCTCTGATATGAAACCCAATGGTGATTTTAATAATAATGATGTGTCGCATATTGTTGTTATGGGCACGGGCGAACCATTACAAAACACCGAAAATTTAAAAGGCTTTTTAGAGCGCGCAAATCACGACTTAAATATATCATGGCGACGAATAACGGTGTCTACCTGTGGTATTATTCCAGGCATTATTGAACTTACCGAATGGGGACGCCCGATTAACCTTGCTATTTCGCTGCATGCCGCGTTGGACCCTATGCGCAGCGATTTGATGCCTATAAATAATCGCTATAAAATTAATGAAGTTTTGGATGCCGCATTTGCATTTTCAAACAAAACTGGTCGGCAATTAATGATTGAATATATTTTACTGGGCGGAATAAATGATTCAATCAAATGTGCAGAGGATTTATCTGCCCTGCTTTGTGGTAAAAATTGCATGGTGAATTTAATTCCTTGGAATGCGGTTGCAGAACGTAATTTAATCGCGCCCAGCGGAAACGCTATTCACAGATTTCAAGATATTCTGATAAAAAATGGGATTCATGTCAGAATAAGGCGAGAACGAGGTGCAGATATAGGCAGCGCATGTGGACAATTGCGTATTAAAAATAGCGCATAATCTGTAAGTTAGTCATTATTTCGCGTGAAATAATTTTCGTCTTGCCCGAATCGTCAGATTCGGGTATTTTTGCCGGTACGAAGGAAAAATAAATGGCAAAAATAATCGCTTTTGCAAATCAGAAAGGTGGTGTTGGTAAAACAACCACCGCAATTAACATAGGTGCCAGTCTGGCGGCAATAAAACGTCGCGTTTTACTAGTTGATTTGGACCCGCAAGGAAACGCGGGCACAGGCCTTGGGTTTGTTCGCGCATCGCATGCCCAGTCAGTTTATGGTGTGATTATGGGTACGGACAATGTATCGGAAAATATACTCTCGACTGCAATTCCAAATATGCATATTTTACCATCTAGCCCTCAACTGTCCAGTGCAGAGGTAGAGCTTCTTGATATGGAAAACCGCGAATATCGTTTGCGTGATGCGATTTCTAGAATATCCGATCATTATGATTATATATTGCTGGACTGTCCCCCTGCCCTGGGATTCCTGACTTTGAATGCATTGACTACAGCGGACTCGCTTATTGTGCCATTGCAGTGCGAGTTCTTCGCACTGGAAGGAATTCAAGCCTTGATGGGCGCAACAGCAGAGATAAGAAAAAAATGGAACACGAATCTTGAGACTATGGGCATAGTCTTAACCATGTATGATAAAAGATATGGTTTAACGCGTGCGGTCGAAGCGGACGTTCGCGGCACATTTGGGGATAAAGTCTTTCAAACAGTGATTCCGCGAAATGTCCGGGTTTCCGAAGCCCCCAGCCATGGCAAGCCGGCGCTGTTTTATGATTTTCAGTCAGCCGGCGCCCAAGCATATTTAAGACTGGCCACAGAAATAGTAAACGCATGCGGTGATAAAGGAGATGCAAATGTCTAAATTTGGATTGGGGCGCGGTCTTGCGGATTTAAAGGCAGAAATGGGCACAATGCCGGAAATTTCCGTGCTGGCTGGTGGCGAGCGCGTAGTAGTGCGGCATATCCCGATTGTTCAGATTGCACCGAATCCAGATCAGCCACGCAAAGCGTTTGCAAAGCAAGAACTGGAAGAGCTCGCTAATTCAATACGCGAAAAGGGCGTCTTGCAGCCAATCCTGGTGCGAAATGTAGCGGGCAGGGCAAATCAGTATGAAATTATTGCGGGCGAGCGTCGCTGGCGCGCCAGTCAAATCGCGGGTTTGGCGGAAATCCCAGCGCTGGTAAAGAGCCTTACGAATGAAAATGCGATGGAAATTGCGTTGATAGAAAATGTGCAGCGCGAAAATCTGAACGCAATCGAAGAATCTGCGGCTTATGAAAACTTGATGACCAAATGCAGTTATGAAATAGAAGATGTGGCAAAGCTGATTGGAAAGTCAGTCAGTTATCTGCGGAATATCTTGCGTTTATCGGGATTGCCGGAATCTGTAAAGCAGATGGTGATAGATGGGCGGCTTTCTGCGACGCATGCCAGGACTTTAGCGGTGGCGGAAAATCCAGAAGCCTTGGCAAAGAAGATAATTGCGGGAAACATGTCGGTTAAAGATACCGAAGATCTGGTAAAAAATGCAAAAAGAAGCGAAAAAAGCCGGTCTTTTTCGCAAAAACCGCAAAATATGGCGGAAATCCGGGATTTAGAGAAAAAAATCAAGAAAAATACCGGCTTTTTAGCTAAAATCAAGGTAAAAAGAAATGGGGCAGGGCATCTGGCGCTTTATTTTGAAAGCCGCGCGGGACTAGAAAAACTGATAGAGAGAATAAAATGAAGAAAACAGTCGGAATAATCGGGGCAGGCGCATGGGGAACTGCTTTGGCGGTGGTTGCGGCGCGCGGCGGAAATCCGGTCCTTTTATGGTGTTCGGATGAGAAAAAGCCAAAAGAAATTAATCAAAGACATTGGAATCCTTCTTTGAATGGAGTTTCTATTTCGCGTGAAATAATTGCGACCAGTGATATGGCGGATTTGAAGCGGGCGGATATCTGGCTGATTGCAACGCCGACAGAGTTTTTTAGCAAAACTGTTCAAAAAAGCCGGCCTTTTTGGCAAAAACAGCCTATAATTATTTGCTCCAAGGGTATAGAGCCACAGACGGGAAGATTCTTGTCGGATGTAGTTGCAGATATTATACCGGGGGCAGGGCGAATGATTGGGGTTTTATCCGGGCCACAGTTTGCGGCAGAGGTTGCGGCTGGGAAGCCTACGGGGTCTACGGTTGCGGGGTCGCGGAAAGTCTTTGATTCCGCGCGTTGCGCGCTGCCGAGTTTTATTTTGGAAGAATCGAATGATGTTTATGGGGTTCAAATTTGTGGCGCGGGAAAGAACGTTGTTGCGATGCTGATGGGATACTTGGATGCCCAGGGCGCGGGTGAGAATGAACGGGCCCTGAAATTGACACTGGCGTGGCAGGAGATTATATCATTTTCCCGGCTTTTTCGTGCAAAAATGGATACTTTTGGAAAGCTGTGCGGAATAGGGGACTTGTTCTTGTCGGCGACCAGTAAAACCAGTCGAAATTATTCTGCGGGTGTGGCCATGGCCACGGGTAAAAAAGTTACCGGAACGGTAGAAGGAATAGCCGCATTGAAATGGATAATATCGACCGCGAAGAAAAATAAATTGCACTTGCCGGTGTTGGAAAAAGTCTCGAAAGTTTTTAATTAAGTTTGCCATGACCCCCTCTAAAGAGGGGGACAAATCTTATTTTATACTACTAAACGATAAAGCGAATTATTGGTTAATGACAACCATTTATAGAATAATGTTGGGCGTATGATAGATAGGTAATTATTAAATCATTTAATAATTATAAACAACTATTTATAGAATTACACCAGGCTTTCTAAAATATATAGAATACAACTATAAAGAGCAAATCATTGTTAATTCTCTCATCGAGCGAAAATAGGCAGGAAATTCTGCGGCAGATACAGAATTACGGATTAGGATTGCTAGTCAAATACAGGGGTAATCCTGCAGGTGGTATTTTTAAAGGACTTGAATCAAACCTGTAACAAACATTCCTGCTATCACAAATCATGCTCCCATCCACCAGAGCGCAATCAGTATAGCTAGAGCAATCTGTGACATTATTAGGAGTATTCGAGCAAGAACTCCCAGCTTTGTAAACTGTTGTTGTGGCGGCAGGACATGGGTACTTCTTACAATTAGAGCACCAATGTCCAGGGGGACATGATGTCGGATTAGGATGTGTATCATCCATGTATTTCCCGAGGCCACACGGAATCCAAACCGCATAAAGGGTTGTATTCCCGGTAGGACTGTTGAAAGAAGTTGAAGTATATGGTATAAGCCCGACTCCAGTAGTTCCTGTAGTTGTAGTTGTGCCCCAATTTGCTAAATCCAATGCAAAATTTGTAAGCGCCATTACTGGTGTTGTTATAGTTTGTATCTGTCGTAATTGGGGGCAGGCAGAGTTTTTAGTGCATGTTGTACGTATTGAAGTAGATATCGCTGGAGTACCACCATTAGCGTCATAAGAAACATTATATTGCCATCTCGGACGATAAGTATTGGCAGCATCGACACTATCGCATGCTACTTCGCCTGGTGTTGCTGGGATAGTCGGTGTTCCAGTACCGTCATTATTTGGATACCATGTATTATCACCATTATTAGAGAAATTAGTATAAGTAATAGCAGAAATGGATGGCCCCGAAATCTTTCCTTTATGGAAACAAGGTTTCGTTGATGGAAATGGTGTTGCTACATTATTGTCGAAATTTATAGTTTTCCCCCATTTAGCAAAAAGTAAGGTTACACTAGATCCAGAAGGAAAAGTGTTGCCATTAACGTAATCAATTCCAGTACCATCGTCTTTTGTATTCCAGCCAATAAAACTATACCCGTTTGGCGCTGTTACTGATGCCGATGCTGGCAGATCATTACATGGAGTAAGGCCGTCAAAATAACATTGTATAGTTTGTGTAGTGTTGTTTGTGTCATTCCAATTCAATGTAATGGTAGTCTGTGCAGGTAGCCAAGTTGCATAAAGAGTTAAATTAGTACCACCTTGCGCAAGGGTATGTGCATTTGCACCAGCAGCAAAACAGGGGGTTGCGCCCGCTGCTGATGAACACCATTGATTGAAAGAATAAGTTGTTTTTGAAAATGTATTTGCCGCTAAAGTGCAGCTTCCATTATAAGTGCAAGAGTGGGAAGTTGGAGCTGTACCACTCGTATTAGTATTTCCATTGTAAGTTATTGTTATTTGGTTGGCAGTACAGGTATTGGCCATAGCATTCAAAGTATATCCATTATTACAAGTAGCTATTCGACAAGTAAGGATAGTATTTCCAGAATTCCAAGAGTTTGCATTGTAAGTTGTGGCATTTGGTTCAGCGCATGGCGTAGAGCAAGAAGTACTTCCAGTCCCTGAATTTTTCATGTTACTATTGCAAAGACTGCATGTTGTTGTAGAAATAGGATTTGAGCTGGAGTTAAAAGAACCTTCTGGACACAGGGAACAACTGTTTGAACCATTATAGTAACGACCAGCCGGACAAGTACAACTTGTTGGGGCAGCTTGACCTCCAGCGCAGCTACAAGTTCCATTAGTTATATAACTTGAGCATGCAGTACATGTATCGCCACCCGTATTATGCCCTGTCCCACTACTACTCTGTGTGCGATAGAAATTGGGATTACAAGCGCAGTTATTGCCGTCAAAAAAGGCATTAGTAACGCAAGCAGTGTGACAGCAGCTATTTGTAAAATCTAAAAAAGAGTTCGAACAAACCAAGTTTCCTGACGGTGTATTTGAACACATAGGAGGGCTCATCCCTCCGCAACTTGAATGACTAGCACTAAGACAAACAGCAATTGCGTCAAAGGATATAAATAAAGATATAAAAAGAAAAAATGTATTTCGATATAAATGCATAATTTTTTCCTACTTTCAAGGGGCATTCTAAAACATAGCTGTAAATAAAATCAAACAAAAAATCCGGCATCTTATTGATGCCGGATAACAAAAGTAAATAATGACATATATATTATTTTGTTGTTTCACATTGCGTCAGTGCAGACTGTGCATCTGTGACATTTTTACATGCATTGTCGTATTCTATGCACAGATCATACAAATTGCTCAAAGTTTTATTATTTGAAGGCAACGGATTTCCAAATTGTTTTCTAAAATCGTCTATAACTAAAACAAAGGTTTTGGTACTATCTTGAAGATTTTTAGGAACAGTGTTTGCTTGGTTATTAAAGTGGTTAAAATTATTCCAAAACAATGGGCCAACATTATCAGGATTTGTTAATGCTGGTTCAATCGCTGCGCGAACATTATTTCCAACAGACGTTTCTTTTGCTTGTGCGCCTTTCAAATCTTCTATTTTTGCATCACAAGTTTTTGGCTTCACGCAGGAAATAAACATAATTCCAGCAGCGGTCACCAAAAAGAATCCTTTTGTAAGGCCTTTACCAAGCTTCGTGTTCGCCAGCCAGTTAACACCCAGCCAGTTTGTTTTTTCAGTTTTATTTTGTCTATTAAACAACTTTCTCATAGCTCGCCTCCTTTTATTGGCTTTATTGGTGTAGGGTTAGTGATTCGTTATGATTCGCTTCCTACTTTTTGTTTACATATAAATTATAGTTGATAAAACTCATTTGTCAAGAAGATTGACAAAAAATATTTTATGGGTTGGTTTTGGGATTCTTCCTGTCCCTCTTGTTAAAGAGGGGAAGGGTTGGCTTGCGAGCTTGGCGAGCAAAGCAACCCTGGGGAGATTATTGTCTCGCGCATTAAAAGATAATCCCCCAAGAATCTGTAAAGCTCGCCATGTTCGCTAACAGATTCCATCCCCCTTTAACAAGGGGGGACTAGTCATATTAGGTGAATTAATATAATGTAACAATTATATATAGAATACAGTGTGAGAATATAAGGAATTTATGTTGCTGGACAACCATAAAGAGATTTTTGTATTCAAAACAATAATCTCCCCAGTTTTTTAACAAGGGGGGCACTTGATTCCCTTTAATAAAAAATCGCATTAAGGGAATTAATTATAATTATCAACTATAGATAGAATATTGTTTTGGGCGGATAGGTTTTTATTCACACAACTTATGGTTGGGTTTTATTAAGTCGTGCAACTATAATTAGATGATTTGTTATTTTGTATATAGGCGAATAATTGTATTAACTCAATTATAGTTAGATACGACGATTGAAAATTAAACATTTTTTGATAATGGTGGGCGGGGGCCGGTTATTCTTTCCCCCATTTTCTTACGGATGTTTTTTATCTCCACAATAAACCCATCCCCGGTTTTAGATGGGAACAGCTCATAATTAAACTTATATTTTCTTCGCGCAGTTGCGATTTCTTGGTTTACATTTACGCCCTTCAGCAAGTATGCCGATGTGGCGCTGATTCGTCCCACTGAACTGACCCCGGATTTTTTGCTCAAGTTCTTTTCATACACCCAGATATAATCGAGGATTTTTATCAGCGGCGCAAACGCCCGCGCAGTAAAAACTATATTCTGGGGCAGGGTAGATGTCGCAAGGAAGTTTTCCACTCTGTCATTTACTACTGTCAAATTCGGCAGGTTCAGCTGCTTTTTTAATTCTTCCAAGAATTTTGTTTTCTTTCCTATCGATTCTATGCATATCACATCCCAGCCCATAATCGCCAGCACCACCGCCGGAAAGCCCGCCCCGCTGCCCAAATCGATAATCGTAACCCTGGGAAGGTATTCCGCCAGCTGTGTTGAATCATCTATATGTCTATGTTGGATGTCGTTCAAGGTGCTGGGCGCGACCAAGTTTGCCCTGGTTTGCCAGTCGCGCAAAATTTCCACGTATTTTTCAAATTTGTCTTGCAGTTCCGGTGAGTATTTCATAAAGTAATTATACTATGAAAACATCCCAAAACAATAAATATTCGACGATTGCAAGCGCCGCTTTGATGGTTGGCGGGCTGGTTGTGTTGGGCGTTGTTGGCTGGGGGCTTCTGCGTCCTTCCAAGTCCACGGATAATTTTAAATATCCCGAAACGAAGTTCGGCGCTTATCTGGCGACCCGTCATGCAATTTGGGTTGATGATTTCGAATCTGTAATGAAGTTTACCGAAACCTTCAAGGACTCTGATATTGCATCGGTAAAGATGGATGCTGCGATGGGACGCTTTCTGGCAGGCAATGTTGATGGCACGGCAAGAATTCTGGCGGGCGAAAAGGATATGCTGGCGCGCGCGGCGTATACTGCTTATTTACTAACGCAAGATGACTGGAAGGGAATTTATAAAATGTATTCCGCGGATAAGTCCCAGATAATGTCGCCACTTCGAATATGGTCGGCGGTTGCAACTGGGAAAGAATCCGAAGCGATTAAATTTATAGACTCCTTGAATCTTACAGAAGGATGGAAGCTGTTTGCAAAGGGCATGGTTTACGCCGAGACGAATCGGCCCGATAAAGCAAAGGCGGCCTTTGATAAAGTGCCTTTGGATTTCATCAACCTTAATGACTATTTATATCTGCAAGCGTTTTATAAAAAACATGGATTTGATGAAGCTGCGGAAGAATTACGCTCTGATTTTGCCAGCACCCCCGGTGGAGCGTTTATAAACAATTTAGAATTTGATACGAACAAGGATTATTCCGGATATAAAAGAGCGTTGGGATTTGGATTAATTCAAAATGTTTCGCATACTCCTGCGATGTCTTACTCGAATGCTGCGCTGGTATTGTTAAGATTGGCGCAGTCTGCGATTGGTACGGGAGACGATGCGATTAATTATTATCTGGGGTCGTTCTTTTATAATGTTGAATCGCCAGTTTACACGGAGTATTTCGAGAAGATAAAAAAGGATAGTCCTTATTACCTCTTCGTGATGCTGAAAAATGCCGAAAAGGCCGGTAATTTTAAGAAAATGAAATCCGGGTTGCAGGCCGCATTAAAGAAAAATCCCACTTTTATGCCGGCTTTGACAAAGCTGGTTGCGATAAATCTGCAAAAGGGCCGGGAAAATGACGCGCTTAAGATCGTAAATAACGCATTAAAACAGGAAGAACTTTCGGATAGTATAAAGTCTTATTTGCTACGGCAGCGCGCGCGGATTTATGTTCAAAAGGGAAAATTGGATCGTGCCGAAGATGATATTTTAAAAGCTGGCGATTTAACGCCGACTAATCCAGATGTCTTGCTGGACACTGCAAAAATCTGGGTCGCGAAAAAAGAAAATCTTGATCAGGCGTATTTATATACAACGGCGGTAATAAAACAATCTATATCTGATGTGGATGCTTGGAATACTTTGGCAATGATTGTTTGGGCAAAAGAAGGGCCAGAAGAAGCATCGGAAATACTGGAACGAGTTGGTCGGGTGGCGAGCGAAAATTCATCACTGTTCCAGCATCTGGGGGATGTGCGTGTAGAGCTGGGGAATAAAAAAGGTGCACGTGATGCGTATGAGCGCGCATTAGAGTTTTCCGGCGATGGGCTGTCTTGTGGCGAAGAATGCCTGCGAAAGAAAATAAAGCGCTTAAAATAATTTGCAATTACTGGCAAGTTTGTTATAATCGCACGGCTTTGGGTGATTAGCTCAGTTGGTTAGAGCGTTACGTTGACATCGTAAAGGTCGATGGTTCGAGTCCATTATCACCCACCAGATTAAAAAATGTCATACAGTATTTATTCTTTCTTTAGTCGGATGATGCGCGTTTGCGCATAAATCTTTCATATTTCCATTTTACATTTGCCGTTTTACATTTTACACTTTAAATAAAGGTGATTTTTATGAATAAGAAATATTTGATTACCAGCGCGCTTCCTTATGTAAATAATGTCTTGCACATTGGGCATTTGGTGGGGGCGTTATTGCCCAGCGATATATACGCACGCTTTTGCCGCGCCAAAGGCCGCGATGTCTTGCATATCTCCGGCGCAGATGTGCACGGAACGCCTGCGGTGGTCGGCGCGCAGAAAGAAGGCATTCCGGTGGGGGAATATGTGGATAAGTATTTTGCCCTGCATGAAGAATCCATCCGTGATTTTAATTTGTCTTTTGACTTATATGGGCATACCCATACGGAACTGCAGACGAAGCTGGTACAGTCGCTGTTTACTCGCTTGGACGAGCAAGGTTTGATTGATGAGCGTGTGATGATTCAACCATTCAGCGTAGATGACAATATGTTCCTGGCGGATCGGCAGATAGAAGGGACTTGCCCGAAATGCGGTTATGAAAAAGCACGCGGCGACCAATGCGATGGATGTGGGGAACTTTTAGAGCCCAGCGAACTGATAAATCCTTATTCGACAATCTCTGGCGGTCATAATATAGAAATGCGCGAAACAAAGCATTTGTTCTTCAAGGCTTCCGCAATGGAACCCGCGCTTCGCGATTGGATTGATTCGCGAAAAGACTGGTCGCATTCCGCAATCTCGATTGCAAAAAAATGGCTGGCCGAAGGTATTCGCGACACCAGCATTACTCGTGATTTATCTTGGGGAATTCCTGTTAACAAGCCAGGCTATGAAAATAAAACTTTTTATGTCTGGTTCGAAGCGCCTTGGGGTTATGTTTCCATAAGTCAGGCTGTACAGCCGGATGATTGGGCGGATTGGTGGAAGAATCCGGATTGCTATTACGCGCAATTCATGGGCAAGGATAACGTAAAGTTCCATTCGGTATTTTTCCCGGAACATGAACTGGCAGTAAACGATAACTGGAAGACAGTCGATTTGCTGAAAGGAATGAACTTCCTAAATTTCGAAGGCGCAAAAATTTCCAAATCCACTAGGAATGGAATATTTTTAAGCGATGCGATAAAAGATGCCCCGGCAGATGCGTGGCGTTATGCTCTGATGGCGTCTGCGCCAGAAACGGATGATACAGACTTTACGATTCAACGATTCGCGGACATCGTGAATAAAGATTTAAACGGAATGCTGGGGAATTTTGTATCGCGCGCTACAAAACTGTCAGAGAAAAATTTCGGGAATAACGTGCCGGCACAAATAAATGATTGTTTAACACCGCATTGGCCGGAATTGGAACAAGTTCTGAATGCAAAGTTGGTTGAACTGACGGATGCGCTGGAAGCATGCGAATTTAGAAAAGCCGTTACCGCGCTGCGCGAAATATGGGCCGCAGGCAACGAATTCATGACGCTGACAGAGCCTTGGACCTTGGTCAAAAACGGCAATATGAAAGCAGCGGGTACAGTATTGAACGAATGTTTCCAGCTGATTGATTTTTATGCTCGTGTGGCCGCACCGTTTATTCCGGATGCAGCGCAAAAAATGCAAAATATATTCGGCGCAAAGAACGATTTATCCTGGCCCGGGAAATATGAACGCCGCATAAAGGATGGCGTAGTATTCGTCGTGCCTGAAAATTTATTCGCACGAATCGATGCCGACAAGATTGCAGAAATGACAACAAAGTATGTTAGAAAGTAATCAACGCCTTGTCTTGATGTCATGTTGTGCGCCGTGCAGCGCAGGTGCTATAAAGCAGCTTGCGGATGATGGCGCAGATTTCATCGTTCTTTTCTATAACCCGAATATATCTCCAGAATCGGAATATCAAAAACGACTGATAGAGCAAATCAAGCTCTGTGAATCATTGGATGTAAAATATGTGATTGGTGAATACGACCACGACAAATGGCTGTCATGTGTATGTGGGTTGGAAGATGAGCCAGAACGCGGACGCCGCTGTGCGGAATGCTTTAAAATGCGGATTGCTTGGGGGGTGGATCGGGCGCGCGAACATGGTTATAATACGCTGGCCACCGTATTTGGTATATCAAAATGGAAAGATCAGAAACAAATTGATGAAGCAGGGGCGCAGATATGCGCTAATGCAATACAATATATTCCTGTTAATTGGGATGAATCAATGCGTATTGATGAAAATAAGAAATATGACTTCTATCGTCAAAAATACTGTGGATGTGAATTTTCGATGCCAAAAAAATAAAACCGCATTTGCGGTTTGTTTCAATGCACAGTTGGATAGTTTCGCTCAACATACTTACTGAAATTGTAAGATGCTTCTTGTCTTTTATACTCTTTCCAGCGCGCCATTTCCAGAGATTTTGACATTGGCGATCTTGGGCCATAGGACTCCATGGTGATATACAGCTGCTGATAAATCGGATCATTATTGAAACGATATTCATGCTCTTGTTTAATTTTTTCAAATTCTTGCCGATTTGCTTCAAGTTTACGTCCGATGAACTTAACTGCACAAAGAATTATAATAGCTGCTACCGTCAAACCACTACAAGTTCTTAAAAATTGTTTCATATCTTACGCCTTTTGTTTTTGCTCTACTAATTTAGACTGCAATATGGCCCATATATAGACAGGCAAATCAAAAATGCTTTTAGTGTTTATTTCTTCGCTCTGCAGGCCATTCAGGATGATTTTATAGCCGAAAGTTCTTTTAAAATGGGGCTTTGTCTCTACTGTTTCTTGAATCGTAAAGCTGCCGCCGTGCCATGCCGCATGGATAGTATCGTCTGAAAGTTTTGATACAACAGTGTTCTTGTCTTCCGCGCGATTACGCAAATTGAAATAAGTGAAAATGTTCATTAACAGTCCTTTGTAAGACTGTCAGTGTAACACATTGCAGATGTTTGTCAAGAGTTCGCATCGTATGGATTTTCAGATTTTCTATATTCGATAAAAATCGGCAATTGTTCCCAATCCAATGCTTTTGCCAAACCTTTACGCAGGTATCTGGTATAAGATTCAGGCATATCCGTAGCACCGCCGACATGAATCGCGATCTTTATAGGATTGGTAGAGACTTGCGATGCGAATTTTACTTTCATGGGACGTTTCAAGCGCGACATTGGTGGGTGGCGCGCTTCCATTAGTTTTTCTATCGTGCGGTTAATTAAACTTGTCGGTTTACGGTCAGCCGATTTATCAATCAATTCGAATGTCCGCTTCATTAGGTTTTTCACCCCGGTTCCGGTTTCTGCGGAAATAGGCAAAATTAGCGGCTTGATAATTTGATGGAAAGAATTTTTAAACTGGTGCTTTAACTTCAACAGCTTGTCTTCACGTTCTTCCAATGGCACCAGGTCCCATTTGTTCAATGCCACCGCCAGAATCTTTCCGGCATCGTAAATTCGCGCGGCAATTCCCAGTGCTTGATTTTCGATATTTTTTGTTGCGTCCACCACCAAAACAACCGCATCGGTTTTTTCCAGCGCGTCCAATGATTTTAACGCGGATAAAGTTTCCAGTCCATCTGTTATATTAGCCTTGCGCCGCAACCCCGCGGTGTCTGATATTACAATATTACGCCCCAGATATTTTGCGCGGACTTCGATAGTGTCGCGGGTTATCCCAGGTTCGTCCCGAACAATTACCCTTTCTGCGCCGAGTATTTTATTTACTAATGTCGATTTGCCTACATTAGGCTGACCGAGAATTGCAATTCTTAATCGTGATTCAGTAACCGTTGGTTTGTGATTGGTAATCGGCAATGCTTTCATAAAATCATAAATTTTTTCAAAACCGGTTTTATGTTCCGCGCTGATAGGGAAAGCTTCGCCAAAGCCCAATTTATAAAAATCATTCAGGTCATGCAGGCGTTTTTCTGATTCCGCTTTATTCGCCAGCAGCAAGATTTTCGTTTTTCTCGTTTTGCGCACTGTTTTCGCCCATTCTAAATCTTCCGCCGTTACCCCGGCACGACCATCGACCACAAACAAAATAGCATCTGCGGATTTTATTGCGTTCAATGCAAACTCCGTGGATTGCTTTTCAATCGCGCTTCCTTTGGCCTCCAGCCCTGCGGTATCCATCAGCTCGAATTCCAAATCCCCCAGCTGCGCCGTGCCGGATAATACATCGCGCGTAACACCTGGGCGGTCATGCACCAGTGCGCTGCGCGAGTGAGTCAGCGCATTAAACAACGTAGATTTGCCTGTATTTGGGCGGCCTGCGATTGCGATTTTTAACATAAGAGCCCCTTTTCGTAATCAAACACAATCAGATTTTGATAGATTTTGGTGGAAATTTTTATGAAATTTTATAGGGTTTATAGACATAAATACTATAAAATTTAATAAAAATTTACCCAAAAGACGCAAAATATGATTACCACCTATTTGCCCCGTTTGATTACGAAAAGGGGCGCGATTTCCTATTGAACTTTTCTTATTTTGTCTTTATTATAACCATAAGAAGACAGGAAGGCAAAAAAATGATTAAGAAATTCAAAAAATGGCTGCAGCATATATTTTACATTCTGACCCAGCCGAAACAGTTCTTTTCTAAAATCGTCGCTGATGGAAATTTGGAAGAATCCATGTTAAAGGCTTTTATGTATGGTTTGTTGGGTGGCGTGCTGGTTCTGGCCTTGCAATTGATTGGTGGCGCGGCAGTAACTTTTGCGGCGGTTTTCTCGAAGTTGGTAATTATACCTGTACTGGCAGTGGCATTGTTGTTCGTAATGGCGGGGCTGATGATGATGGTGTCCGAAATAACTGGCGGCGATCGAGACTGGGAAATTGCGGTCAAGGGACTGGCCAGCGTATTTTTTATCTATCCCGTGATTCTGGTTTTGAACTCATTGGCATTTAATTGCACTTCTTTGTGGATAGTGAGTTTGTTGGTCGACGGCTATGTTCTGTTCCTGCTTTATAATATCGGCGTTTATTGCATGAAGGGCAACAAGACCAAAGTTGGCCTGGTGATCGCTGCATTTGCGATATTTGCAATAACGGTTTATATAACTGATTACAGATATGGCTGGTTTATGCTGAAAAATACCGGCGCGACGCTTAAGTGCCTGGTTTAAAATTTCACCGTCAGTCCACCAGAGATAAATGGTGTTGATTGCACTTCGGAATCTACGAATCCGCCAGATATCCATGCATTCAGGTATTGGTTGAATTTATATCGAAGGGACAGGATTCCCGTATGCGCCAAGTAATTCATTCCGTCATGGAATATTCCTATTTCCGAAAACATATAAGATACGCTAGCAGACCAGTTCAGCAAATCATAGCTGATGCCAGTTCCTGCCGCAAGTCCGTCTGATAACGCCCCTGTTGGATTCTGGTCATATGTTACCTTGGCCACCAGTCCCCAAATCCAGCTGTTATATTGCAGGTTTAATCCAGTGCTGAATTGTCCGCGCCAATCCGCCGTAACGCGCGGAGCGTAAATATCGCCCGCCATAAAATCTGGTCGGTCTATGAATGAAGCGCCCAGGGACAAGGCAGTTTTTGTTTTACCTTCGGAAAATTTGTATTTCAATCCGAAATCTGCGGCGTTATCAAAATGTCGTTGCTTTGGAGCATAAGAAAATCCGAATTGAACTGGGCTTGTTGGCACAGAAACTATATTTGCGCGCAAGGCAAATGACGCACCTGAAACTGTAGTTCTGGAAAGCACAGGATAAGGATCTGCAAGCTGGTAAATAACAGGGTCCATATTTACGCGCAAGCCGCCTACATCCGGCAGCCCCAATCCCAACTTTGTGGCAATGTTTGTTGTGAATCCCAATTCCGCCCGACCCCAAGGCGATTCTACGAACGCGAAAGCATCCCGCAAAGGCTGTTCGCGCATAACACCCCACGCGTCTTGGGAGACAACTGCACCAAAAAGCCAATCGTTTGATTGCCGGTAAGACACTTGTCCGCGCAGCATCCAATCCGTTACCGCGCCGACATCGTCTTTTAATGCCGCGCCGCCCGCCGTGCCATATCCGGTCAGCTTCATATTCCAATTTTCATAATCATATTCGAACGCATGCGCTGATAAAGGCAAAAACAAAAAAACTAAAGGTAGAAATATCTTCATAATTTTGATTCCGCGAGGATGGCTTTTTGAAGTTTTGCGAATGCGCGTTCTTCTATCTGACGAACCCGCTCGCGCGAAATATTATATTCTGATGCCAATTGCTCCAGAGTTTTTACCGGATCAGACATTCTTCGCGCGATCAGAATCGCACGATCACGCTCTGGCAAATCGGCCATGTGCTTTTGCAAGAGCTTCATTCCCATTTTTCTCATCTGTGAATTCTGGACTCGGTCCTCTATCGAATCAGTTGTGTCTTCCAGGTTGGATAATATATCGCCCGAATCGGAATCATTCCGCAAAGGTGCGTTCAAGGACACATCGCGCGCGCCGATTCGCCGCGCCATGCCGGCTACATCAGTTTCGTTAACATCCAGATGCTCTGCGATTTGGCGAATTTGATCGGGGGTCATTTCGCTGTCCATAATCCCCAGGGCGCGTTTTGCCCGCGACAGATTAAAGAAAACTCGTTTTTGATTTGCGGAAGTGCCGATTTTTACCATAGACCAATTGGAAAGAATCAGATCGTACATTTCCGCCTTGATCCAAAACATCGCATAGGTTGAAAAACGAAAGCCTTTTTCCGGGTCGAACTTCTGCAGCGCTTGCATCAATCCCAAGTTCCCGGACGCAATCAGGTCTGATACGGGGATTCCATAATTTTTCAGCTCATACGCCACGGCAACGACCATGCGCAGGTGAGAACTGATAAGTTTTTCCGCCGCTGCCGAATCATGCATAGTTGTCCAGGCTGTAGCATACTCGTATTCTTCGGTTGCCGACAGAATCGGGAATTTCTGAATTTCCGCGATATACCGCGCCAGCGAATAATCATCGGAAATCGCAGGCAGGCGGGTTGTCTTTGGCAAAGGGGCAGGCAGATTTTTCTTCATCGCACAATTATACAATTCGACTTGCAAACAATCAAGCGAACTTGTATATTTTCTGAAACGAAAAAGGATTTGAAATGGCCAGTATGCTTTCCAGGAATAAAAACTTGAAACCCGCAAAGAAGTCCATGGACGAACACGCGGAAGATGCGCTGTATCGTGAAATATCGGAAGAAGTCCAAGCGCAGAAAATGTATGATTTTGCAAAGAAATACATGCGGTGGCTGATCGCGGGCGCAATCGCGATATTTCTTATTACGGTCGGTATCCAATTGTATAGGCATTACAAGCATGAAGCAAAAATTGTACAGGCGCGTGAATTCGAAGCTGCGCTGGATTTGGCGCAAAGCGGAGATTTCCGGGCTGCAGATGAAGCCTTTGCCCGCGCGGCAGCAAAAATCAGCGGCGGCATGGGGGATTTGGCATTGTTCAAGTCCGCTGTTATGGACTTGCAGTCAGGCAAGGGCAGCGCAAAGATGGAACAACTGGCGAAAAAGGGCGCGACCAGGGATTTTCGTGATCTGGCTCTGATTCATGTTGCGGTTATGAATGCGAACTCTATGGATGGCGCGCAGTTTGAAAAGTTCATGTCGCCGGTGTTGTCAATTTGGTCCCCGTTTTATTACACGGGAATGTTACTGGTGGCGCAAAAATATCTGGCGGAAGATAATGTGGCCGCAGCGAATAAATGGCTGGATAAAATAATATCTGACAAGAACGCTCCGGCTTCTGTTGCTGGGATGGCAGAAAGTTTGAGATAATGAAAAAGAACTTATTTCTTATTCCTTTACTCCTTTTGCTTTGTGCTTGCTCAAAGCAAGACCCGATTTTGCCCGGCGCGCGGACACCGATTTTTGAAAGCGCGTCTGTACGAACTGAAAAAGGCGCAATCCCGGAAGAAATCTTGGCAGCCAGTTTTGCAAGAATTGTGCCAATCGAATCGCAGAAGATGTACGAGCAGAATCTGAATAACGAAATTTTTGAAGTTTCGGATACCGGCGAAAAAAGAAAAATCTTTGCGGGATTTCCGACTTTGGGAAAAATGGATATTCAGCGAACCCCGGTTGTTTATAAGAATTATGTTTATGCTGGGCTCACCACAGGCGAATTAGTAAAGGTTAATCCGAAAACCCGTGAAGTTATTTGGGTCGCGGATATTTTCAATGACACCGATATGTTGGGTGGCGGATCGGTCTTGGATATAGTCGCGCCGATAGTGATTAATGAAGACAGAGTTTTTGCTGGCGGCATGGGTGGTGCTTTTTGCAGACTGGATATTGCAAATGGCAATAAGAAATGGTGTATTGGGATAAGCGTAGCAGCGCCGTTTGTAATTGCGGGGGACTTGGCATTTGTGATGAGCGTAGATAGTGTACTTTATGCATTAGATGCGCGTGACGGAACAATTTATTGGACGGCGCAGACAAGAAAAGCAGTCGCACCAAAATTAGAATCCGCGAATGGAAAATACTTTGTAAAAGTCGGGAAAGAAAAATTTAATGCTGCAACAGGAAAAGTAGAATAATAAGAATCGCGCATTCGCGCGATTTTTAAATGTTTGCACATTCTATGATCTTTTCCTGTTCGCCATCTGTAACTATCATCATCCAATCTTCGCCTTTATTCCATAATACAACCGAGGCATCTTCTGTTTGGTACTTTGCGCCGCTGGCGGCTACAACCTGGGGCATAGAAACTTTTACGCTATTAATGACCGTATCGATGCGTTCGTTATAGACCTTGATCGCAACATCAAAATCGCCACATTTGGTTGTCGTTTCGGCCAAAGGCTTTTCTTTCTTTTCACAAGCTGCCAATGCCAAAACGCATAATCCGCCGATTAAAATTTTGTTCATGTTTTTTCCTTTCTTTTGGGTTGGTTTAATTAAAACACTCCGCCAACTTCCACAGGTTGCTGATAGCCATCGGATGTGGGCTGTGGGCTGTTGATTCCTGGTTGATTCGGTTTTTGTCCGCGCTTGAATGCTTCGTTGATGATAAAGCCATCACTGCCGGTTGCAGGCGTACCGGTTTGCCGGTTTATACGACGAAATTCTATGCCGTTCGGAACGGGAAATGGCTGGTCTTTGGTACTGGCCAATGCGACAGTCATAAAGTCAGAAAAAACCTTTGCCGCCATATGGCTGCCTGCGCCCGCACCCATGGGCTTCGGGGTGTCATATCCCATCCATACGCCTGCTACCAAGTCTTTGGAAAATCCGACAAACCATACGTCTTTTACATCATTGGTGGTGCCTGTCTTGCCGGCGATGGTATGTCCAGGAACATGCGCGGCGCGACCAGTTCCGCGTTCTACTACGCCTTGGAGAATAGATACAACCTGATACAGGCTTTGCGGATCAGCCAATGGCTCTCCATTTTCTTTTTGCTGGGGTGGTGTTAAATCATTCCGCCAGTCTTCGGGGCGCACAGATCCCGTTCCTACAAGCCTTCCATATCTGTCTTCTATATAGTCGACCAATTTAGGTTCTTGCCGATATCCGCCATTAATAAATGCTGCGAAACCCAAAGTTAATTTTTGCAATGTTGTTTCGCCAGAACCAAGGGCCAAAGATAAGTTCATATTTTTCAAATTTTCCGGATAAACGCCGAACCGTTGCGCTGCTGCAACCGCTTTGCGCACCCCGATTTGTTCAACCAGCCTGACTGTTGGGACATTTCGCGATTGTTCCAATGCCAAGCGCAATGGCACTGGTCCCAAGAATTTTTTGTCGTAGTTTTCAGGCTTCCATAAGCTGTCGTCCTCCTTCCATCCTACGATCGGCGCATCCAAAATCAATGATGTTGGATTCCATACATCACTGTCTTCCAATGCGGCCAGATATACGAAAGGTTTAATAGTAGAACCGATTTGACGATAAGCTTGTGTCGAACGGTTAAAGCTGCTTTGTGCAAAGGAGTATCCGCCTGCCATCGCCAGCACTCGTCCGGTATGCGGATTAATTGCAATCACTGCGCCTTGCAATTTTTCAGATCCGCCGCGTCCCGCGTTATATGCATCCAGTGAAGTCTTCAAAGCCTTTACCGCTGCACGTTGAAAATCTGGGTCGATAGTAGTCTTTATATAGAGCCCGCCGTTATAAAGTTCTTCGCGGCCGATTTTATCCAGTAACTCGCGCCGAACTTCTTCGGCGAAGTATTGAAAGTCATCCGACTGCTGCGCCATGAATCCACTGTTTATATTCAGTTGTTCTGCCTGTGCTGCGGTCATTTCTTCTTTTGTTATAAATCCTTCTTCCATCATGCGGCGCAAGACATAGTTTCGGCGTTCTGTCGCTTTGGCCCTGTCATTGGGCGCTTTGGGCAATGACGCCAAGAATGCCGATTCGGCCAAAGTTAATTCTTTTACCGGCTTGTTAAAGTACATCAATGATGCGCTGCCTACGCCATATGCGCGTGCGCCCAAGAATATCTGATTCAGATATAATGTCATTATATGTTCTTTGGAAAAAGCGCGTTCCAATTTAAGCGCCAGGATTCCTTCACGGATTTTGCGCGACATAGTTCTGTCACTTGTCAAAAAGAAATTCTTTGCGACTTGCTGGGTAATAGTGGATGCGCCGGTAAATCGCGCGCCCCCGCCGGCAAAGTGAATAACATTATTTGCGCCCGCGCGAACGATTCCAAAAACATCAATCCCAGGATGATGCCAGAAATTTTTATCTTCGGCGGCGATAAAGGCATTTACCAATTGCTTTGGCATATCGGTATAGTCTATGAACACACGACGCTCTTCGGCATATTCTATCAAAAGACTTCCGTCAGATGCGTAAAGTCGTGTCGCCACCGGCGGCGCGTATGTCGCCAGTCCCCTATAATCAGGCAAGTCTGCGCCATATCGCAAGACAATCAATGTCAATGCGACGATTCCGGTTAATAAAAGCCAGAATAAAGCACGCAACGAGAACCATGCCAGCTTCTTCATATACAGTTTGAGTTTTTCCATAGCGGAAATTATACATGCATTATTTGAAATTTCAAACCTTAAATCCCTTGACTTCATTTTTAATTTTTTCTACTCTGCAGCCAACGGAGTGTTCTTTAGGGAGGGAAACATGCCAAAAAAATCTACAAAAAAGATAGTGAAACGCGCGGCGGCAAAGCCGGCTAAATCGGCGAAACCAGTGGCAATGCCAATTGCAAAACCTATCGCCAGACCAATCGCGATACACAGCGTTAATGAAAAAGCGGCCAAACGTGCAAAACTTTCTTTGTACATTTATTGGGTAATAATAATTTTCTTTGTCGCGTCCACTTTCTATATTCTGGGCCGCGGACATCATGTTTTGTTTGAACGTGGAACCCAAGAAATATCAATGTCAGCGCGTGGTACTGAATTACTGACGTCCGGCAAAGATAAGCTGATGGCGGGCGATGTTCCCGGCGCGATCGAAGATATGACCGCGGCGATCGAGTCCGATCCTAAATCCGCGCTTGCGTATACTTACCGCGGCGAAGCGTATATGTCCGAGGCTAATTATGCCGCGGCGGCCGCTGATTTGGATTTTGCGATCTCATTGGATCCAAAAAGTTCATTGGCGCTTTACGACCGCGCATTGCTGAATATACGCCTTGGCAATCTGGAAATGGCTTTGTCTGATTTGAACTCTGCATTGAATGCATTTGGCAAACGCCCGAACGAGATACTGACCGCGCGCGATATTTATTCCAGACGCGCACAATTGAATTTGTGGATGAAGAATTGGGATGCGGCGATTGCTGATTATTCTGCCAGCCTGAACAACTCTCCGAATAATCCGTCGGATGAAGATTTTGCCGGTCGCGCAGAAGCCTTTACAGCACTGGGCAAATATCAAGAAGCCTTGAACGATTATATGACGGGGGTTACCACCATTTCCGAAACTATCAAAATGGTAGAAGACCCGATGGTGCGTATAAATATGTCCAGACGCGCGATGTCTTATTTTGAAAAGAGCGCTGCGCTGCATGTTCAAATAGGCGATATGGCGGCGGCAAGAACAGATCTGGAAGCAGCAAATACTCTTGCAAATGCGTTGAACGACGAAGATGCCCGCGGGAGAATCCAAACCTTACTGATAAATATGCAGTAATAAAAAAATCCGCCGAATGGCGGATTTTTAATTCTTAATTTTTTTCATAAATTCTTCATGTGCGGTTAATTCATCCGGGTGCGGTGGAAATTCGCGTTGCGGAAAACTTGCGCCGACCTTTGGATGTTTTGACATTGCTTCGCGCTGTTCTTCTATTATATCGCCGATATTACGCAATGGCGCCGCGCTTTCCAGTTCCAGATAAACCTTTGCCAGAATTTCTGCGTCAATCAGCGCGCCGTGCGCATCCGCACGCGCAGTCAACGATATCCCAAACCATTTTGCAAGGGCGTCCAAGCTATATTCTTTCGGCCCGAAAATTTTATGCCGCGCGATGACTATAGTATCCATTTGGCGGTCTCTTGGGATTTCGAGCAATCCTTGCTTGCGAAGCTCCCAATTAATAAAAGGAAAATCGAAGTCGAATCCGTTATGCGCAACCACATTGGAATCCCCAATGAATTCCAGCAGCTTTGGCGCGATGGCAGCCATCTTTGGCTTGTCTTCAAGAAAGCTGTTTGAAATTTTGTGAACCATATATGCGGATGGGGGAATTATTTTCCCTTCGGGATTTATATATTCGTGAAAGGAATTTCCGGTAATTTTGCCATCTATTACCTCTACCGCGCCGATTTCGATAACGCGATCTCCCTTTGCATAGTCGAATCCTGTGGTTTCAAGGTCAAAGCAAATTATTCTGTTCATTTCCAGTCCGTTTTGTGTATCATAGCAGCACTATGAACGCATTGCTAGAAAATTTAAACGAAGCTCAATGTGAGGCCGTTGCCGCCACTATAAGTGGCGGGCCAGTTCTTGTGCTTGCGGGTGCGGGAACCGGAAAAACGACGGCTCTGATTGCCTGTACCGCGGCATCGGTAATAGGGGAGAATGCAAAAGCAAAAGAATGGGAGGTATTGGCCCTGACATTCACCAATAAAGCGGCAAAGGAAATTAAAGAGCGGATTTTTCGCAAATATAACAAAGAGTTGCCATGGGCTGGTACATTTCATTCTGTTTGTTTGCGGATACTGCGACGCTGGCATGCGGAGGCCGGTTTGCGCAAAGATTTTCTTGTCTTTGGTGAGGATGAGCAAAAATCTGTTCTTAAAACCGCAATACTTGCACTCGGGATGGACACCAAGGAGTACAAGCCGTCAGATTGGCTTGAAAAAATCGCCAGATATAAAGATACTGAATCAACCGAAAAAATTTCAGGGATATTTAACAAGATTTATTCTGCCTATAATTCAGAAATGGAACGACTGGGCGGAATCGATTTTGCGGACATCATAAATAAAACGATTTGTCTATTTGCGGAGCATCCGGAGATTCTCGAAAAATACCGTCGGCAATTCAGATATATTCTGGTTGATGAATATCAAGATACTAATGCTCCGCAGAATCATTTATTAAAAATGCTGTCAGGCGGACATGGCAATATCTGCTGTGTGGGCGATGACGACCAGAGTATTTATTCTTGGCGCGGTGCGGAAATTAAAAATATTCTGAATTTTCCACGCGAATATCCGAATGCAAAGATTATCAGGCTAGAAGAAAATTATCGTTCGACCGGAAATATTCTAGGTGCGGCAAATTCGTTGATAAAAAACAATACTGGGAGATTGGGGAAAGATCTGCATTCTAACCTTGGTGAAGGCGAGAAAGTAAGACTTGTGGAAGTCGGCAAATATGGGGATGCTGCGCGCGAGGAAGCAACGATGATTGCGGATAGTATAGAATCTGCTAAAAAGCCATTATCGAATTTTGCGATTTTAATTCGCAGCGGTTCGCTTTCGCGTCCATTGGAAGAGGAATTGGCAAAACGACAAATTTCACATCGTTTGATAGGCGCGATGAAGTTCTATGACCGAATGGAAATTCGGGATGTAATCGCTTATGTTCGTCTACTATGTTTTTCTTTTGATGATTTGTCGTTAAAGCGCATTATTGGCAGTCCAAAGCGCGGCATCGGCGACGCCACAATAAAATCGTTGGAAGAATTCGCAAAGCAAAACAATTTATCTTTATTTGACGCGTTGAAAAAATTTTCATTAAAACCAAAGCAGGCGGCAACTGCGAAAGAGTTCATAGAGTTATTTAATTTTGATTGGCAGCACATGGCGACAAAAGACGCAGTTCAGCAATTATTAGAAAATTCTGGTTATATCAAGATGTGGCAAGAATCCAAAGATTTTGATAAAGATGACAGGTTGCACAACATTCATGATTTACTAAATTCCGTAGTTGCAAATTTTGATAGTTTGCCGGATTTTCTTGAACAAGCCTCATTAATGACAGCGGATGACGAACGGGATACAAATGAAGATTCTGTTTCAATTATGACAATCCATGCTGCAAAAGGTTTGGAGTTCGATACTGTATTTCTACCAGCGTGGCAGGACGAAATTTTCCCACACCGGCAATCAATCAAAGAAAATTTAGAGGAAGAAAGACGTCTTGCCTATGTCGCAATCACGCGTGCAAAGCGGCATTGTGTTATTTTGTACGGCGCCCGTTCGCAATTTGGAGATTTCTATGATATGCCCAGTCGGTTTATAGATGAAATCGCAAGCGATTTTATTGAGATTGCAAATCGAAAGTCGAAGAGCAATGTCGGAAAACTAGTTATGCACGAAGAGCTGGGCAGTGGCGTTGTAATAGAAGAAAATGACGATATTATGACCGTAGCATTCAAAGACAAAGGCATAAAGAAAGTCTCGAAGAATTTTTTAACCAAAATTTAGCCAATCAGTTAGTTATTTTCCCCTTGCGCCCGATTCGCCTTTTGTTCTATCATGCAGTAAAGGAAGGGTTTTCATGCGGCTGAAGTATTCAGTTTTGCCGGTGTTTTCGCTTATTTTCACCAGTTCTGCAATTGCGGGTGCGGCTTTGCCATCAGTAAATGTCGGACGCAGTGTTTCTGCGCGCGCCATGTACGGTGAAGCGCCCGTTGCGCAAAAAGTTCAAGTCATAGAACAGAAAACAGAAAGCGTAGAAAAGCAAGAAACGGTCGCGCGCGCGGCAACCGTCAGCCATCAGCCACTTATTTCCAGTAACGATGTTTTAACGCCTCGTCGCCCCAGTGGAAATCTGTGGGCACAGTCAAAAGATACTCCGCTTCGCATGCCCAGCGCGAATGAGTTTGCAGTATTAGACAGCAGCTTTATGTTGCCGGAAGAAAGCCTGGATAGAAAACCTTCTGTCGTTAGTGCGCCTGCCCAAAAAATTGTATTGCGGCCAGAAGCACCCGCAAAAAAGGTTGTTCAAAAAGTTGTTGATGAAGAAGCTGTGCAAAAAGCATATGAAGCCGGCAGAATAGCAGAGCTGCAACGCATAGCAGACAAAGCATTGGCAGAACGCTCCACTGAATCAAAAACCAGAAAGTTGGTTGTGCCGATGAATGATGCGCCTGCCGCCCGTTCGGCTACGGTTCGTTCTACCAAATCAACACCGATGTCAGAAGAAGAATTTGCTTATAAAGACACAGATGATACGCCTTTGACGAAGTTATCGCCGATGCAATTAAAGCGCGCGTTCAAAAAGACCTATGTTTCAGAAAACAAACATCTATCCGCGTACAAGGCAGAAGATAGGTTTGATACCTTTGGCGATGATAGTTTTGAATCATCTATTCAGGGATTTGACTCTACGCCCGACTTTTCGGAAAGAAACGATATTCGTCCATTAGAAATCAAGCTTAGCTTTCACGGGGATGATGCGGCGTTATCGCGTGATAATTTTATGCTATTGTCAGAATATGCCGGGATCGTGGCTGCAAATCCAAAACGCGCGGTTCAAATATCGATTCCGGAACATGCTACGCGCAGTTTTGATGGACGCAGGCTGGCGGCACGCAGGCTGACGATCATAGAGCAAGTTCTGAAAGATAATGGACTGCCGGATCAAAAGATTGTGCCAGTATTAGCAGACCGCGAAGACGAAGCGCTGGTTTTGCGAGTCATCTCGAATGAGGTATTTCAGTCCTTGACACAAAAGCGAGGCAAAAAAAGCACTACGACAAAAAGTTTAGCGTGGTGATTTGACAGCTGAAATCAGCTTTTATGTTATCAAAACTCCTAGATTTTTTATTTCCACCCAGTTGTCCAATTTGCAAAGGGCCTGTTTCCGATCATGGAACGTTATGCGCCGAATGCTGGAACAAGTTCAACTGGATTGGTGATCCAAAATGCTGCGTATGCGGTTATCCTTTCGCAGCGAATCTGGACCTGGGCGCACATCCGCTGTGTCCCGTGTGTGCCGCGGGTCAAAATGAACTTGATTGGATGCGCAGCGCTTGTGTCTATGACGAATGGTCGCGGAATATAATGTTGCCTTTCAAGCATGCCAGCACATTGAAATATCAAAAGATTATGACCAGGGCCATGATTGCATCATTGCGCGAAATGGAAACATGTCAGAAGATTCCTGATTTAATTATTCCTGTTCCATTGTCATATCGTCGCTTGTGGAAGCGCGGATATAACCAAGCAAGTTTATTGGCGCGCCCGCTCTCGCAACATTTCAATATTCCGATGGATGTGAATTCTGTTCACAGGAAATATCGTCCTGATATGGGGCATAAAAACGCAAAACAACGCGCGGAAAATATTCGCGGAGTTTTCAAAGTTGTCCGGCCAGAGGCCGTGAAGGGTAAAACTATTTTGCTGGTCGATGATGTTATGACAACAGGCGCGACTTTTGCGGAATTGCGCCGAGTCTTGAAACGCGCCGGTGCAGCCGCAGTATATGGCGTTGCATTTTGCCGCGTTGTTCGTGCAATATAATTATTTGCTTTAAGGCATTTCGCTTGCTAATATCCCTCTGTCCGATATAAAAACCCAAGAGGTTTTATTATGAAAAAAGCTATTAGCTTTTCGCTTTTCGCCATTCTTTGCATTGGCGTGGCTAATGCGGCATTGCCGCTGACTGGTTTTTATCAAACCATTGATGACGAGACGAACAAGCCGAAATCCATTGTCGGGCTTTACCAGTGCGGCGAAAATCTTTGCGGACGCATAGTCGCGCTTTATGATGCCGAAACCGGCAAGATTTCCGAAACCCTGAATAATCCAGTTCGTGTGGCAGATAAAGTCACAGGCAGCCCGAAAATGGCGGGTCTGGATATAATCTGGAACATGAAATGGTATGAGAAAGATAATGAGTATTCAGGTGGAAAGATTATGGACCCGAAGAAAGGAAGCGTTTATTCCGCTGTTATCTGGGTGGATGAGAAAGACGCTTCGAAGCTGAATGTTCGCGGGAAAATCGGCCCGTTCGGACGCACGCAGACTTGGAATGTGATGCCTATTTCCGACTTGCCAAAGGACTTGCAGAAACTGGATACCAGCAAATGGGAAGTGGTAGTAGTTAAGTAGCGGAACGCGCGTTTTGCGTGTTCCGCTTGTGTCGCCCAAAAGGCGACACTTTTATTTGATTTTACGGGGGCAAAATAGTATTATCAAACACATAAGGAAACACAAATGAAGTACAAAGAAGATAAATCGCTGGACCAAAAATTTGACCATAGAGCCATTGAAAATCGCTGTGTGGAATTCTGGGGAAAGAGTAACGTTTATAAATATGACCCTTTGCGTTCGCGCGATGAAACTTTTGCAATCGATACTCCGCCGCCGACTATTTCCGGACACTTGCACATCGGGCATATCATGTCTTATTCGCAAGCAGATATTCTGGCGCGTTTTCAGCGTATGAGTGGAAAAAATATGTTCTTTCCAATTGGATGGGATGACAATGGCTTGCCGACCGAGCGGCGCGTTCAAAACTATTTTAATATAAAGTGTGATCCGTCTATTGCTTATGATCCGAATTTCAAGCCAGAACATAAGGAAAAATTTGAAGAACAACCGCGCCCGATTTCGCGCAAGAATTTCATAGAAGCCTGTCAGATTTTGATAGAGCGGGATGAGAAGGTTTTTGAGAGTATCTTTCGCAGAATGGGATTTTCTTATGACTGGGGTTTAAAGTATTCCACGATTTCGCCATTGGCAATTCGTATCGCGCAGGCAACATTTTTGAATCTTTACAAAACCGGCAATGTGAAATCTGTTGAGTCCCCGACCATGTGGGACACAGGATTTCAAACTGCGGTTGCCCAAGCGGAAATTGAAGATCGTGAAATTGCTGGTTTTTTCCATGATGTTCGATTTGCCGTGGATGGCGGCGGAGAATTTATTATTGCGACAACTCGTCCGGAATTTCTGCCGGCTTGTATCGCGATTGTTGCGCATCCTGATGATGAAAGATATAAAAGTATCTTTGGTAAGCAGGCAATTGTTCCCCTGTTCGGACATAAGGTTCCGATTATGGCGTCCGAGCATGCTAATCCAGAAAAAGGCACCGGCATTATGATGGTTTGCACTTTTGGGGATGCCGAGGATGTGAAGTTTTGGAAGGCCAACGGTCTGCCTTTGCGGCAAATTATAGGCCGAGATGGAAAAATATGTGACATTGGAATTTTTTCCAAGAGTGCGAATTTTGAAAAACTGGTCGGATTACCAGTAAAAGCCGCACGCAAAGCGATTACCGAAATGCTGCGCGAATCTGGTGATTTAATTGGTGAACCTCGGCCGCTGATGCATGCGGTGAAGTTTTACGAAAAAGGCGATGTGCCGATCGAGTTCGTCCCCAGCCGCCAATGGTTTGTTTCTTTGCTGGATAAAAAAGATGCATTACACAAAAACGGCGCGGCGATTCAGTGGACGCCAGAACATATGGGCAAGCGCTTGGAAAACTGGATAGATGGATTAAACCAGGACTGGGCGATTTCACGCCAGCGCTTTTTTGGCGTGCCGTTTCCGTTGTGGTACAAGCTGAATGGCGCGGGAGAACCAGATTTTGATAACCCAATTCTGGCGAAGTCTTTGCCATGTGATCCGATGGCGGAATGTCCCGCGGGATATACGGAGTCCCAACGCGGCCAACCGAATGGATTTATCGGCGATCCGGATGTGATGGATACTTGGGCAACAAGTTCGCTTACACCGAAAATCGCGGAAGCGGTCGCGGGTGTTGATCTTGGGACATTTGACGCGCGGCCACAGGCGCATGACATTATAAGAACTTGGGCATTTTATACGATTGCGCAATCGTTTATGAATGATAATCGGTTGCCGTGGAAACAGGCTTGGATTTCCGGATTCGTGTTGGATCCAGACCGCAAGAAAATGTCGAAGTCCAAGGGTAATGTAGTTGTGCCGGATGAACTGGTTGAAAAATATGGTGCGGATGCGGTGCGTCTGTGGGCGGCATCAAGCAAGCTGGGGATGGATGGCACTGCGGATGAGAAGATCATAGAGGCAAAACGCAAGCTGGTAATGAAATTCTTCAATGCGAGCAAGTTTGTGTTCGGATTCCCATTAAGCGAACTTTTGAAACTTTCCAAGGAGGAGCAGGAATCCAAAATAACATCGATGGTTGATAAATCATATTTTGCAAAGCTTTGCGCGATGGATTTGGAGTACAAAAAATACTTCGTGCAGAATGATTATACCGGTGCGTTGATTGCTGCCGAGCAAGCTTTCTGGGACTTCTGCGATAACTATTTGGAGATTGCGAAGGGTCGCGCATATGTCGGCGATGAATCTGCGTTGGCGAATTTGCTTTGCGCAATCATAACATTCTGCAAACTGTTTGCCCCGTTTATGCCGTTTATAACAGAAGAAATTTGGCAGGCTATTTTCGGTGGCTCTATCCACAATAAAATTCTATTGGAAATAAAAATAGATTCAGACGCAGGTGGATATGAAAAGCTTTGCGATCTGGTGTCCATTGTTCGTGGGGAAAAGACCAAGAATAGCTTCTCTATGAAAAAGCCGATTGCGAAATTAACGGTTGCCGATACTGAATTTTTCCATGCTGCTGAAACCGACATCAAAAATGTTCTGAATGTTGAAACTCTGGAATTTTCCGGCGACGAATTAGTCGGAGAGCTGGTTTGGGGTGAATAATTCCAACATAAATATGGGATCGAAATCAACAAGACACAATCGGAAAAAATTGATATAATAATGAAAGTTGTCCAAGGAAAAAAGGAGATGAAATGTCTAGTAATAAAAAAGCCGAAATTGGTAATAAATTGACCGGTATAAAATTCGGAAAGACAGGAGTAGAAGCAAAGAGAGAAAGAGACATGAAATTCAAGAGAGATAATAACAGAAGATTATACAGCAAATAAGTATGCAAAAGTATTATGAAAAGAAAATCTTAAAAACATACCAATGTGATCGGCATGGTTTTATTCGGCCGGTTATGCTAATGAACGAGCTTCAGTCAATTGCCGACACTCACGCAGAAATTCTAGGATGGGGGCGAACCTTTTGCCTAGCGAATAATGTTGCTTGGGTTGTTACGCACTATTTAGTGGAAATTGATGAATTGCCGCGTGATAGTGAAGAGCTTGAATTTATAACCTGGCCATCGCGTCATGATTCCCTAAAGGCTGCGCGTGATTTTGAAATTCGTGGCAATGACGGACGCGTCATAGTTCGCGCTACGTCACAGTGGGTAATGATCGATTTGGAAACCCGCCGTCCGATGCGTTTGTCCGAGCTGCCATCGGGTTGGGCCGTGATAGAAGAGCGCGCATTGGACTTACCCTTTGAAAAATTCCCGGATTTTGAAACTGAAACCTGCGCGGAGTTTCAAACACGCTATGACGACGTTGATGTGAACCAACATGTGAATAATGCGGTTTATGCATCTTGGGCGACAGAAAGCGTAGGCTTTGATTTCCGCGATTCGCATGCATTGCGCAAAATTTTCCTGAACTTTAAAAAAGAAATTCCAGCGGGGACAGATTCGGTCACTGTATGCACTGCGTTTGAAGGAAATGTTACGCGCCATAAAATCCTGACCCTTGACACCGAAAACGCGAATGTTGTTTGCGAATGGAAATAAAATTCAAAAATAAAAAATCCCCGTAAAAACGGGGAGTAAAAACTATAAGTCAACGGTGGCTTCACCGCGCGGCGGATACTGCGACCCGTTTGCGTCCCTTTGCGCGGCGACGGTTCAGGACATCGCGTCCGCTTTTGGTTTCCATCTTTTCGCGAAATCCGTGGGTTTTCACGCGGCGTTCGTTTGATGGTTGATAAGTTCTCTTCGTTGCCATAATTTTAAATCCTTATTTTCATTACTTGTCATTCCGTGGAGCGCGAAATCGTGCCGCAGGCACAGTATGAGCGCGAGCACGGAAAAAATCCTTGTTTGCCCCGGGATTTAATCACACTTTTTATTAAAAAGCAAGATAGTTGGTTAATTTTTTTCCGCAAGCCTTGATTCCAGATTTTTATAATCAATGACTTTTTTCATCATGTCTATGAAATCCAGACTTTTGTCATAGCTTTTGGCCATTTTTGCATCGACACAGACATTGTTTGCGATGTTTTTATTTTGCCGAAGAATTTTACCGGCGCGCTTCCGGTGATAGGATTCGATTTTTTTGAAATAGCTGATGTCGGTATTTCCCACAGATTCCAGGGTTATTCCAAATTCAGGCCCTTCTCTGGAGATAACTTCAAAAAGGTATTTTTTCAAGAAATCAGGGTCATCGTACAATATTGATTGCAGTGCGTGTCCTTCAACAAACATAAATGTCATTTTATCCATTCTTTTTACTTCTTTTCATTGATAAGTCCGGAAAATCCGGCCCATTTAAGGAACCGGTCGACAAGGCAAAATACAAAGAGGAACGAAATTATCCACATTACACTCGCCGCGGCGGAAACTGCTATTGCATTGCACATGCTAAAACCTTTTATTGTTGTCGTAAATATAGCACATTAATATTATTTGTCAAGCATGTTTAATGCTGTAAGTTCGTAAAAATAGGGGGTAAGAAAACTATAAATTCGCGCCTTTATTTCTTGACTGAAAGTGCTGGTTTTGCTATATTTCAGGCGCTAAAAAATAAGGAAACCGAGCGTATAAATATTAGGTTTTTTGCGGTGCAAGCAAAAAACCGTAATGTGCGTCGTGAGGTTGCGCGATTCGTATAGAATCACGCGCGAATATACGCAGAAGGAGCGAATATTTTATGTCTGAAACCCCCACGAATACCAATGAAATCAAGATTTTGCAAAGCCCCCTGGAAGTAGAGATGCGCAGCAGCTTTTTGGACTATGCTATGTCCGTTATTGTCGACCGCGCTTTGCCGGATGTTCGCGACGGGTGCAAGCCTGTGCATCGTCGTATTTTATACGTTATGAATGACGTCGCGCCGTCTACTCGGTCTACTGTGAAATCCGCCCGTATTGTTGGCGAAGTTATGGGTAAGTATCACCCCCATGGCGACAGCAGTATTTATGAAGCCATGGTTCGCCTGGGTCAGGATTTTTCCATGGGGGCTTGCTTGGTTCAGGGTCAGGGTAACTTTGGCTCTATGGATGGGGACAAAGCGGCCGCCATGCGCTATACCGAAGCACGCTTGTCAAAGCTGGGTGCATCACTGATGGACGATATGGATAAGGATACTATCGATTGGATGCCGAACTTTGACGGCAGCCTGCAGGAACCACAGGTTCTGCCCGCTAAATTCCCGAATTTTCTGGTGAACGGGGGCAGCGGAATCGCGGTCGGAATGGCGACAAATGTGCCGACTTATAATTTGGGAGAGGTTTGTAACGGTGTTCTGGCAGTATTGGACAATAGCGAAATTTCGGAAGAAGCGCTGTTTGGTATTATTCCTGGTCCAGATTTTCCAACTGGTGGAATTATGATGGGTCGCAGCGGCGCTTATAAAGCGCATACCACAGGTCGCGGCAGTGTTATTGTTCGTGCAAAGACTCATTTCGAAGAATTAAAAGACCGTCAGGCGATTATTGTTGATGAAATTCCTTATCAGGTTAACAAGGCATCATTGATTATAAAAATCGCAGAACTAGCAAAAGAAAAACGCGTCGAAGGGATCAGCGAAATTCGCGATGAAACCAGCAAGGAAGGTGTGCGTATAGTTATAGAGCTAAAACGCGATGCAATTGCGGATGTTGTTCTCAATCAGTTATTCCAATACACGGAATTACAAAATAGTTTTCCTGTGAATATGATGGCGCTGAACTTGGGCCGTCCGCTATTGTTTAATGTTCGCAAAGTCTTGGATGCCTTTATCGATTTCAGAATAGAAGTTATTCGCCGCCGCACTATCTTTGAATTAAATAAAGCGCGGAATCAGGCGCATACTTTATTGGGATTATCTGTTGCGGTTGGAAATCTGGATGAAGTTATCGAACTTATCAAAACATCGGAAAATCCAGAGGCAGCGCGTGAAGCACTGATGGCGCGCGGATGGAAAGCGTCCGACATAGAATCTTATATTAAATTAATCGATGACCCGAATACAGAATATGAAAACGGAATGTTTCATATGTCTGAAGAACAAGCGAAAGCAATTCTGGAATTGCGCCTTCATCGCTTGACGGGATTGGAACGTGAAAAAATCCATGCGGACCTGGTGGAATTGGGTGCAGTCATAAAAGGTTTATTGGAAATCTTGGGCAGCCATGAAAAGATTATCGAAATTATTCGCACCGAGACAACCGCGGTACGCGATAGCTGGTCTGTACCACGTCGCACAATTATCTCTGACGCCGAAGTTGATATTGATATGGAAGATTTAATCGCGCGCGAAGATATGGTGGTAACAGTTTCTAATACCGGATATATCAAACGCGTTGCGCTGGATACTTATCGCGCGCAGAAGCGCGGAGGAAAAGGGCGTAATGCAATGACGACCAAGGAAGACGATTATGTATCGCAATTGTTCGTCGCAAATACGCACACTCCGCTGATGTTCTTTAGTAGTAAAGGAATGTGTTATCGGTTAAAGACTTATAAACTGCCAGAAGCAGCAGCAAACGCAAAAGGCCGCCCGTTGGTGAACTTGCTGCCGTTGTCAGCGGGTGAAACGATAACCGCAATCTTGCCGGTGCCGGAAAATCAAGAAAATACTCATATGATGTTTGCGACCAGCATGGGCACTATGCGCCGCAATTCGTTTGAAGATTTTGAATCTATTCGCGCGAATGGAAAAATTGCAATGAAGTTGGACGAAGGAGAATCCTTGGTCAGCGTGATGCTATGCAACGATTCGCAAGATGTGTTCTTGTCTACATACCGCGGTCGTTGCATACGATTCCCTGTTAATGAAATTCGAGTATTTGCTTCGCGCAATTCCACCGGCGTTCGCGCGATTAAATTGGCAAAGGACGATAATATTATCGGTATGGCAATGCTTAATCATTCAGATGCTGATGCGGAAACACGCGCGGCCTATATAAAACAAAGTCGTGCTGCGCGTCGCGCAGCGGGCGCGGAAGAAGATGCAGGTGATGAAGAAGAAACAACAAGTGTTGTTCTGGGTGAATCGACCATGGCCGATATGGCGCGCGACGAACAGTTTATCCTGACCATCAGCGAAAATGGTTTTGGTAAGCGCACGAGCTCTTATGAGTATCGTTTGACTCATCGCGGCGGCAGTGGCATCACGGCGATAAAACTGGGTGGGAAAAATACGGCCGTAGCAGGAAGCTTTCCGATTGATAGCGACCACGATATTATGATGGTGACGGATGGCGGAAAAATTATCAGAACTCCGGCTGACGCGGTACGTATCGCTGGTCGTTCTACAGCCGGTGTGACGCTGTTTAAAACCGCCGCAGGCGAACGCGTCATCAGCGCAACCGCGATTGAAAAGGAAGAGGGAGAGGAAGGAGAAAATGTCCAAATACCTGAATAAAATTATCGTAATTGCTTTATGTGCTTTTGTCGTCGGATGCTCTACCGGCGTAGGTGTTGGGGTATCAAGCGGCGGCCGCACGAACGTTTCAGTTGGAACCGGGATAAGGCTATAGGAGAGGTAAATTTTATGAATGAACCATTTATTTCTATTAACGAGCTATCAAAGCGCCTTGACATTCCGGCGTATACTCTGCGGTATTGGGAAAAGCAATTTCCGACCGCGATAAAGCCCACAACTGGTGCGGGTGGACGGCGTTATTATCGCCCGGAAACCATTGCTGCGCTGGAGGCCATAAAAACATTGCTTTATGATCGTGGGATGACTATTGCTGGTGTGAAGAAATTAATAAAAGATGGAAAGCTGGCGGACCTTGATATAAAACCAGTAGTCGCAAGCGGTAAAAAAAATGAGAACCCTGCGCATAAATCTGCAGGTATTAAAAAAGCAATCGATCTGCTGGAACTTGCCAAGGCAGAACTGGTATAAAAAACGCCCCAATGGGGCGTTTTTTATTTCTTTTTAGTTTTTGTTTCTTTTCCTATAAGTTTTTTCAGTTCTTTTTTAGCTTCTTCATGCTTTTCCAGCGCGCGTTTTTGAACTAATTTCAGCAATTTTGGATTTTTCATTGTTGGAACATTTTCCAAAGTCCACTTTATCCTGTCCAGCGTCGTATATGAAACGAAATCATTGTTTACGATTTCCGTTAAAACTTCGAAATCCAAACTATAGGATAGATACCGAAGGTCTTGTCTGTTTTCAGTCTGTTTGACATGATCGATAATTTCTTCGGGAGATTGTTTTTTGAAGAACTTGCTCATCTGTGGCCCAGAAAACAAAGTGGGCACAACTAATGGTTTAGGTTTTTTGAGTGTTTTTTGCGAGACTGCCATAATTTCCTCATTTTTTGTTTTCTCTCTCGCCGTGGGTTTAATATAGCATATGTAGAAAGTTTGTCAAAGAAAAAACCGCCTGTTGGCGGCAAGTTGTTAATAAGGAAATTATTTGTCTTTGGCACTCCCAACGGGAATCGAACCCGTGTTTCCAGAATGAGAATCTGGCGTCCTAACCGCTAGACTATGGGAGCAATAAAAATATTCTCGAACCCGTGTTTCGCTTGGCTTTGCCTGCGCGTATCCTCCTAGTTATTCGAACTTCGCTACGCTCGTTCTCATATACTCGGATTCCAGAATGAGAATCGCCGCAATCTAACCGCTAGACTATGGGAGCAATAAAAATTATTGGTTGGGGCGCACGGATTCGAACCGCGATAAAGAGAACCAAAATCTCTTGTCCTACCGTTAGACGACACCCCAGAAAGCCTTGGGATTATAGCTGAAACCTTTTATAAATCAAATAAAATTTGACAATTATCTGCTGTAGCTAGCAAATGGGAGGGTCGGATTAAACGCATAAACAAGAGGACCATGGAGTTTAACATATTCCTCGTCTTCCTTTTTCCGCTCTTCTTTTAATATTTTAGAATTTTCATTGAATAAGTTAATAATTTGTGATTTGGAATACCTGATTCCTTTGAATATCTCGGCAGATTGAAGCAATGCAGGAGCAACATCATCGCTGGCCACTTTGCCATTAAGCTTTTCCAAGTCAGAAATCAGGACTTGCAATGTTGCGGCTTCATCAAAAATCCCTTCGGTAATAAGGCGCATTCCGGATGTTCCGCCGTTCTCGCTGATGTCATAAACTACATTTTTGAAATTATTGGTAGCATTTATGGCCGCCTGGCATGCCAAGTTGCGATTGTATAAAATTACCTTGGAGGTTGCCTCATCGATTTTTTTAGAACCAACGGCGAGCATTCGCTGCATACCCTTCATACCGGCATACATCCCAGCTTCGTCATTTGACCAAAATGTTTTAACTTTGCGAATTAATTTAATATCAGAAAACCATCTGCCGGTTTTGTATCTTAAAATAGCCATGAGCCAACCCTTTTATAACAGTGTCAAGGCACACAGCATAACAGATATCTGTCGTTTGTCAATTTCGAAAATCGGGAAGTAAAAGACTATAAGTCAGCTTACCGCTGCCATTTTTTATTGGTTGCAACCAGCTCTGTATCCATTGAAACTTCGCCACCTGCCTCGAGAACCATCAGCTCGCCTGCGCATATTTCCGCGTAATCCAAAGGCTCTGAAACAAAACCATCAAATTTGCCCGCTGCAACCCATGCCAAGTCCAATGCAGGACAGCCAGTGCAACGACAGCCTATGGCTGGAAATTCGGAACTGGTATTACAATTGCCCAAGCCAATCGTAAGATCATGCGGCTGGGATAAATTCGAAACATTTATTCTGGAGGAGTGGAACGCTTGATAAGCAAAAGCACCTGTCCCCGCTTCGGCGTAATACAATCTGTCATCGATTGGGGAATAAATCAGCGCTATTTTCGTTTCGTCATTACTACGCAACGCTAATGAAATTGCAAATAGAGGATTGCCCCGAACAAAATTTTCCGCCCCGCTTAACGCCAAGACAAATTCATCCCGGCCATCGCCTTGTTTGGAATAGTTCGGCGTTAATATTCCCGCCATCGGACGCACCAGCGTCAAATCTTGCAAGATTGCTTCTTCAATTCTCTGGGCTGCTTTTTTTACGAAATCGCGCGCGCCGGGCAGCGATTGCTGCAGATTTTCAACTTCCCCGAAATCGCGGCGCAGTCCCGCCCCAGTTCGCTGCATCGCTGCGAACATTTTATTTAATTCCGAAGAGCCTTTTATCAAGTTTTCCATAGTATCATGCCTGGATCCCCGGATATTTGCTGGATGATGCTATGCATCACTGCGCAAATTCCGGGGATGACAATTAATGAATCTTTGACTATTAAAACTTAAATCCGTCGAACTTTTTCTTGAATTCTGCAGCGCGTTGGCCTTTGTCGACCGCGGCACGTTGGCCTGTCCATGCGGAATGATTCAGGTTGTCCACCGACAAAACCAAGTCTTTTTTAACGGAAGAATACATTTTAACGGTCTTTCCGTCGGTCCGGGTAACTTTTATCTCGTGATATTCCGGATGAATGCCTTTTTTCATATCGATACCTTTTTGCTAGCGCCGGCAATTATACAGGGAAATTTTAAAAAATCAAGTTTTCTATTAAAAAACCGCTATGAAAGCGGAGACTTTTAACAGTGTCCAACACAACCAAGGTAAAAATTTCCTGTGGATTCTATAAAGTTTTGGAATTTGCTTTGGTTTTTTCCGGAAAATAGCGCCAGAATAGTGCCGGATTCGGTTGCCAGCATATCTGAAACTGTTACCCCTACGGCGGCAACTTTCTTGAAAAACTGGTTTGTGGGGTAAATTTCTGCCGCGAATAACTGGGTTTTCTTGTCTGATGCTTCTTGCTTTTTATCCCCGACTATTACCATCAGCTGGCAATCCTTTGACACCGAGATTTTCTCGCAAATTTTTGCGCTGCCACCCAATAATTCCCCCCACCAGCCACAAGAATTTGAAAATACAGGATAATAAAGGACGGCGTCCGAGTTAGCTTTGAAGAATTCCGCCATATCGAAATCACCCGATTCAACACGTGGCATTTCGCCATGCTGATCGGCAATTGTACGCCTCGCAGATTGATAAGGGTCGGTATCACGCGCCCGCGATTTAGGCCAGAACAAAACAGGGGAACACGGTGTTTTATAACTCATCAGGGAAAATTATATCAGATTCGGAAGTAGAAAAAAATCCCGCCCAGAAAAATAAATTTCTTGACTTTTCCCCTCACTTACTAATCTTCTTCCACCATTCTTTAGTGTTCTTCCAAACCTTATCAAGGTCTTCGCGGGCTTTTTTATAATAATCTTCCGGTATTTTCACTTCGCCGAACAAGGCCTGAACCAATGCAGGTATGGAATTCATTAACATCGCCAGGAACAGTCCCATCATGACTATTGTAATAAGGCTGCCGTTGTTCATCATCAGCCCTTTTACCAAGTAATGCGAATCGTTTCTCTCCAGCGCATCCAATAAAATACTGGCGCCTTGCCATTCCCCAAACGCCGCATTCAGGAACAAGACCGAAAATGCGGTGAAAATCCCGACCATGGCAATCCCCAGGGTATCTTGTATAACCTGATCTATAATGACTTTTGGGCCATCCCCCAATTTTACTATCTTCCAGTCGCCAAACAGCCAAGACAACATCATCAGCGGCAGCATAACCAGGTTCATCGCCAGTTTGATAAAGGTTTGCAAAAAATATAACGGCACGGGTATCAAAGCGAAGAAAAACAGGACTATGATAAACATTCCCGCCAGGAATAACGCTACATTTGGAAATATTGGAATTCCTATGATTATCTTGTGCATGTATTCATGGTTAAACGCCATATTCATCAGCGTCCAGCCGGCGGTCAGACCCAGCCCCGTCATCTGATGAACTTGCCCCAATTGGCATGCCATATTATGGCGCAGCTTTGGTGAAAAAGCGCCAGCCTCGGCCGCTTTCGCATCCCTTGAACTGGGGTCCATCACGGCGGTTGTAACAAGGCATGCTTCAAAGGAATATTCGTTTTCAGTGCCCTTTGCAAATCCTTGATCTACTGCATGACCAAGTGAAAGTCCGACATTGAATATAGGCTCTATCGCTATGTTTGTTATAAGTCGCGGCAGAGGCATTGCGAACAATGCAATTACAAGGGTTAATTTTACCGCGTGACTGCCGAATTTTCCGGCAAGATTCCAAGCATCAGGCTGATCGCCCAATCCTATATATCCTTTTATAATCTCCCAACCGAAATAAATTGCGGTTAGTGCGAGCGCAATTGGAATACAAACTTCGCCTATGGCGGAATAAATCCGCGGCAATATATCCGACATTATCAACATGATATCGTTGAACATTCCACAAGACCAGCAGCTGGAAAAGAAAGACAATGCATCATGCAGGTTAACCGGCGCCATGGACCGATAAATAGAAAATCCCGCGATAAGGGCGCCACCGCCGATGGCGCCAATGGCCAGCGGAGCAATCGCCCCTGCCGACAATGGCAGAAAGGATAGAAAAATTATCCAAAATTTTTTAAAACGGTTCATATTTATGGACGCGATATTCGTTTAATTATATCACAATTACAAAGGCTTTTTATGCTATAATCAGTGTTGAATGAAATTCGTGAAAAGAATTCTTTATTTGTGCTCGGTTATTTGCGCGCTGTGCTTTGTGCCGCAGGCGGCATCAGCCGCCGCATGGGGTATTGTAGATAGTTTGGATTTATCCAGGTTTATCCCGATTGTTTTAGATTCATTTATGTCGGTCGCCATGGCGGGTTATGAGTTCTTTGTGGGTGATGGCGACGGCATCATTTATTTGTTTGTTTGGGGATGGCTGGGGATGACAATCGGATTGTATCTGGTTAAGATGTATTTCCCGCAGAATTGGCTTTCTTTCTTGGGGATAAAAGGCGGCGGGCAGATGTGGGGCGACAAAGCAAGCGCAAAGACTATATCGGAAGACTTGGTAAAGCCCGCTATTCGCGCAATCTTGGCTGCTGGTTTATTTTTGCAGATACAGCCGCAGACTGTAACCAAATTCGCCGTAGATCCATTTTTAAAATTCGGTTCTATTTATGTTCACAGCATTTCAGAAAGTATAAATCAAATGAATCTGTCCCCAGGGGCAGAGCCCGTGCCATGCCCGGACAGCATCTTGAAGAAAGAATATATCTCGCCGGAATCTTGTCAGTTCTTGGTTCAGCCGGTTGCTGATATTACGCGTGTGAATAATCAGATTATAAAACGCGGGATGAGCTTTATCACCAGTGGATTGACGGGACTGATGACCCTTATACCGCATGGCGGACGCGACATATTAAATCTGATAACGGGGATTTTCTTGGTTTGGGCATTTGTCGCCAGTAATTTCTTTATGGCTTTGCTGATAATCCAGGCAATTTTCGAATTCGGCATGGCATTAATATTGTACCCGTTTAAGGTTTTGATGTTTGTGGCAAAGCCGAAAAATCCAGACAAATGGTTGGATCCTTGGAATGTATTCGGTGAAAAAGGTGGGATAATAGAAAGCCTTAAGAAACTGGTTGTCACAATGATCGCGTGCATGTTTATATTGGTTGTGAATATCGCGGCGGTAAAGGCTTTGTTCAATTTCAATCATTCGACATTTGTTGTTGCGGCTGGTGGCAGCGCATCCAGCAATGTTCCGGTTGTCGTAAATCAAGCGATGGGATTTGGCCAGCATTCGGTTATTTGGCTGTCTTCATTGCTGACATTCTTCCTTATGTTCAAAATTTTTGAATTAACAAGAGGCCAGCTGATGGTTTATGTCGGTGAAGGAAGCGATGACCTATACAAGAAAGCATCTGGCGATGCAAAGAACGCTTGGAAGAAAACTAATGAATGGCGCAAGAATATTGGAAAAGCGCTGGGGTGGGTAAAGAAGAAATAGTTATGGATCATTTTATTGATGTTTTTGTCGGAAAAACTGTGAAATGCTGGAGCTGCCCCGTCTTCGACCAGCTGTTTCAAGTTATCAGCGCGGCTGCCGCGGCGATTTATAACCAAATGGCATTGCTGGCGGCTGTTCTTTTGTGCGTATTTGTCGCGTTCTATGTTTTGTATTCGGTTGTTCAGAACTGGAAGTCCGACAAGATGGATCCAACTTATCAAAAATATCTGAAACCTGTGATGGTCAATTCTTTGTTTGTAATAGCTCTGTTGGGGCTGGGGGTTATGGTGCCCAGGTTTATTACAAGGATTACTTTCGAACCTGTCGCAAATATAACCTTGGTCTATACCCAGGCAATGATGAATACCGACGAACAAAGCATTTCGCAAAAAGTTGATTATCCAGTAGAGTCAATGGCAGACGATGGATTTTATCGCCCAGAGTTACGCAATAGCATTATTATGCTGATGAAGACCAGCATTACCCAATTCCAAGCAATGATCAAGATGGGAATGGTTGTAATGGATCATGCGTTTACTTGGAAGGCCTTTTATGGCATTGGGGCGCTGATAAAGCATATAATGCTATTTTTTATGGGGCTTTATATCGTCTGGGCGTTTTTCAAGCTGTTCATAAAATTCTGTTTTTATTTTGCCGATGTAATCATAGACCTGACGTTCTTTGCATTTTTCTTTCCGATAATGATGGTTCTGTGGGTGTTTAATAATTCGGAGTCTGCGGATTGGATAAAAAAACTAAACAGCAATGTAACGCCAGGCTATTTCAAGAATGCCATAAATTCCATAGTTTCCCTTGCGACCGTTGTGATAACTTATATCGTGATAATGACGATTATCGCAAAATTCTTTTCCAGTCCCGGTGCAGACAGCGCGGAACTGGCGCGAAATATTATGGATGGCAGCATTTTCGCGGGCGACTTTTCCGATGACAACTTGGCGATGCTGACATTGGGCGGAGTATTGGTCTTGGTCTATATCGTGCAGTATCTGGCGGATAATATAAAGCAAGTATCCAAGATGATAACCGATACTTTCGAAATCGAAGAAAGGCATGCTATTGGCGACCAATTGGGCGAAGACGCGTTAAAGGTCGGCAAAAACACATTTGATTTTGCAAAGAATACAGGAAAAATTTTATGGGCTGCTGCGACCGGACAAGAAACCAAAAAAGAAGAGAAAAAGGAAGGCGGGGGCGATAAAAAGGACGAGAAAAAAGGGGCGAAAGCCGAAGAAGAAGAGACAAAAGAAAATAAGTAAATGCTGAAAACAAAACTTATCTTAACAGCTGTTCAAGTTCTTATGTGGTGCATCGCGGTTGGCGTTGGCATCTGGTATTTATCCAGCAGCATAAATGGTGATTCAATTACTTATACCAGCCTGACTAGTTTCATGCAGGCAACAGGCGCTTGCTCGTCTGCCCCCGGCGCGACAGAGGTCGCTTGTGATATTTCAAAATCGAATGGATGTTTCCTGTGTCCTTATGTAACCCAGCTGTTCAATGTCATAGGTTCGGCCACCAAAAGTTTTTGGGATGCATTGGTGGGAAATCTGTGGATATTACTGGCATTAGGTTTTATTGTTTTTCTGTTTATTCATACTTTCAAAACTTTGCAGGAATCGAATAAACAAAATATCGAAATGGGCACGGGGGAAAGGAAACTCGATTTTGAAAAATGGTTTAAGGGCGTGCGCGACCAAGGCATTCGTGTATTGCTTGTTGGGGCTTTTCTGGGGGCATTGGGACTGGGTGGAACTGCGGCATTAAGGGCTGTATCAGATATCACCATTCGACCGGTTATGTATGTTGGGGCAGAACTATCGATGGCGGCAACCGGAACGATCAACACGGCACATTGCCCGGCGCTTGATAATAGTACAGTAAAAGAAAATAATATCATTGGGCCAGCACTGCGGCCGTTCATGTGCGTGGTAGGAAATATAAGCACTGTTATCTTGGCGGGCGCTGCCGCAGGCTTTTCATTGATGAATTTTACCTGGATGGGAATGGGGGGGGGATTATTCACCTGGATGGCCGGTCTTGCACTGGTGATAATGTTTTTAATAATCGGATTCAGGATATTTTTTGATATTTTGAATGTAGTATTTCGTCTGGTATTCATCATAATTTTTCTGCCTATCTTCATCGCCAGCTATGCATTTGAAAATGTTTGGGGTGTGTTAAAAGGCGCGGTTGGCAAGGGCGTGGAGATGTTGGTTAACTGCGCGACGCGTGTGGTTGCGATAACTCTGAAGGTATTAATCATTTATGCAATTGTTGTTTTTGCTGCGGATGAGTATGGATTTTCCGCGATAACGCCGCCTGTGATTGCTGGCGGGCAGTCTGCGGGCAGTTCTAAAAACATTGTCATTGCGGCGATATTCGAAAAGTGCGAGAAAGTATCGTTGGTCAATGATGTGATGGACAAGAGTTTGTTCAAAGCCTGTTGGGATAAAGAAAGGGCAGTGGTGGAAATGACAAATCCCAGGGCGTTTGACTTCATGAGGAACGGCTGGGAGTTTCTGATGATGATGATCGGAATATTCTTTATTTATTTCTATGTGGTAGAGAAGAAGATAGACGACATTCTGGTCAAAGATCAATTCAGCGGCAAGGACGGCGCATTAAACTTGGGCAGCACCTTCAAAGAATTCGGGCAAAAGGTTTGGTCGATTCCCCAAGGGATGACCAAAAAAATCACGGACGCGTTTGGAAAGAAATGAAAAAGTTAAAATTATTTTTATTTTTGGCTTTTGGCTTTTGGCTTTTGGCTTTTTCCGCCCAGGCAGAAACAAATTTGCCGTCGCCTGGGGAAATCGGGAATTATGGTCTTTGGGCGACCGAGCATAACCAGGAACTGCTGACTAATAACCTATTCGATGATTTGCAAGAGTTTCAAGGGGACGCTCAAAAAGCCGGTGGAAAAGATTATGTGCCGATCGAGGCAAGGGTCGGCAAGGTTTTTGTCAGCGCACTGGATATGATTGGTAAAGCGCTGGCTGACAGCTTGTTCTATTTTGTTCAAATTTTGTTGGTGGCACTGCTGGCGTTTTGGATATTATTTGAAACCTATAACATGATGCAAGGCGATCGTGATGTGAAAAAGCTGGCAAAGGAAATCGCAACAAAAGTAGTTTTTGTTTCCATCTGGCTTTGGGTGCTTTCGAATAATCCGGGCGAAATTTTTATGACTATTTTTGGGCCGATAATTACCGCCGGTGCATATATGTCGAATCTGATACTTAATTCCATTACGGGCGCGGCCAGTGCGGATACTTGCGAGGCGATCAAGGATTTCATAGGCAATACCGGTAATTCGATAGTTTCATCGTCCCATACTGCGGAATTGATTTGCTTGCCAACGCGCCTGTCTGGATTTTTCTATAAATGTGTTGGTATAGGGTTTAAATGGATGGGCTATGGTATTGGACACAGCGCGTTGACTTTTGTCGCGGGTGCGGTTTTTGTTGTTATATTTGCGATAAATATTTGGAAGTTTGCGTTGCTGGCGTTCGGGGTAATTGCGGACTTGTTCTTGGCTATTCTTTTACTACCTTTTACCGCAATTACAGAATGTTTTGGCAAGGGTACAAACTATAAGGGAATTCCGGGCGATATCTTCAAGGCCTTTGCGGGGATTTTCAAATACGCGGGATTATCGGAGCAGATCCAACGTTTTATCCGTGCGATAATTTATTTCATAGTCCTTGCGATTGTTGCGGCAATTGGCGCGGCTTTGTTGGGCGGCGTTGTGGGCGCGAGTTTGGATGCGGCGACCCCATCGGTCAAAACAATCGACGGTTTTATGCCGGTCTTGATAGTTGGATGCTTGGTTGCTTATCTGGTTAACAAAGCGGCTGATATAGCAACCTCCCTGGGGGGCAAGATAGACGATTCGTTTGGTAAGACTGTTGGCGAAGACTTGAAAAAAGCTTGGAAAGCCACGACAAAGCAAGTTTCCGACTGGCGGAAAATTTTCCAAGAAAAGAAAAATAAATAATATATAATCGGGAAAAAGGGTAAAGGATGTTTACAGGATTGTTAGAAAATTTGGGATATGAATTTACTGGTGGCGCGCTGTTCGCGGCGGGTTTTGCGGCCGCGTTTCTGATCATGATAGTTTTCGGCCGCTGGTATATAAACGCTATGCGTCGCTGGCAGAAAAAAGGCCAACCAATCAGCGAAAATGTGCCGCAGTCGCATTTGGCCAAGGCAGGAACGCCTACATTGGGCGGCGGTCTGATAATTCTGGCGATGATTATATCCAGCATTCTGTTTATGGATTATCATAATCCGATGCCTTGGATTGCGATCGGTGCGTTGGTTTGGTTTGGACTGATAGGATTTGCTGATGACTTTAAAAAAGTTCGTAGCCAGGGAAGAAAGGCGAACAATGGATTGTCAAAACGGTCGAGGCTGGTACTGGAAGGCATCGGCGTAATTGTTCTGGCATATTTTATCAATCAAACAATGCCGATTTATCTTCCAGAATATTCACTGGCGTTTCCGGGCGGATATATTTTCCCGCTTGGGATATTATATTTTGTCTTGGCATATTTTGTTATCGCTGGGACGGCGAATGCAGCGAATATAACCGACGGTTTGGATGGTATGATAACCAAGATCAGTATACCAACATTGCTGGTGATGTTGGCGGCATTGTATGGGGCAACGCGCATCGGATTTGTACCGAATGCAATATTGTTGCCGACCGCAGGCGGGCTGTTCCCGGTGGTTGGTGCAGCGATTGGTGCACTGGTAGGATTCTTGTGGTTTAATTCCGCGCCGGCCAGCATTTTTATGGGGGACACGGGCAGTCTGGCCCTTGGTGGTTTTATCGGAACGGTCGCGATGTTGCTGAAAGTAGAAATTGTTATGGGCGTTGCGAGCCTTATGATGGTCGCGATTCTTGCATCCAGCTTTATTCAGACTTTTGTTTATAAGCTTACTAAAAAGAATGGTGTTGGGAAAAGAATTTTCAAAATGGCGCCGCTGCATCATCATTTTGAAATGGACGGTTGGCCCGAATCCAAGATAGTAGAAAGATTTTTTATAATTTCAGTTTTATTTTCAAGCGCGGCGCTGTTGCTGATGAGGATGTGAAATGCTACGTAGAAGCGAAGAGAGCAAGTTAACCAGTTGGTATTTCGAGATGGACCGGCGCTTGTTCTGGTGCGTAATCGCGCTGATTTTTGTCGGTATGTGGGCGATGGTATCTGCGGGAAGCGTTGCCGCGGAAAGAATGAATCCGCCGCAGCCTTGGCATTTTTTTCTGCTGAAAGCGATTCCGTTTTATATTATTGGTCTTATTACTTTGCTGGTATCATCGTTTTTAACAAAACGCCAAGTGCTGGCTGTCGCTTTTCTGAATGCGGCGATCTGCGGATTGCTTTTGATTGCGACCTTGGTGATGCCGGCCGCGGTCAAAGGTTCTGCGCGCTGGGTTAACTTGGGTTTTGCCAGCGTCATGCCCAGTGACTTATTAAAGCCAGGATTTATAATTTTAACGGCTTGGTTTCTAACGCGTATGGAAAAGCTGGCGCCAGGTGATATATTCTTTGCGAAAAGAGCATGGAAATGGGATGGCTGGCCGCTGTATATGGCATTCTTTCTGCCAGCATTGTTGATTATTCTGACTCATCCAGACTTTGGGTCGTTCATTCTGTATTTGGTTGTGTTTGCCGCGATGATTTTCCTTGCGGGACTGCCGTTGTATTTCCTGCCTATTTTCGGTGGCGTTGCCGTTGGCGCGGGAATATTCGCGTTCTTTACAATGTCCCACGTCAGAATGCGAATATTGGGCTTTCTGGGAATGGCGGGCGGCGGTGATAATTACCAAATAAAAAAATCGGTAGAGGCAGTTCAGAATGGCGGCCTGTTCGGCAGCGGGGAAAGCAGCTTTATCAAACAGTCATTGCCGGACGCTCATACAGACTTTGTATTTTCCGCCATTGCGGAAGACTCTGGCGCTATTATAGCAAGCGTTCTGTTGCTGGGATTTTTATATGTCCTGAAGCGACTGGCGGCGGATGCAGTTGGCGCAAAGGATAAGTTTGTATTTTATGCTTGTGGCGGGTTATTTGCGCTGTTTGGCACCCAGGTATGCATCAATGTCATGTCTGCGCTGGGTTTGTTCCCCCCAAAAGGAATGACTTTGCCATTTGTTTCTTATGGTGGTTCGTCATTCGTAGCGTTTTGTTTAATGTTCGGTATGATTCTGGCATTGGTCAGAGAAGATAAATGGAAATAAAAATGAAAATATGGATAGCAACCGGCGGTACCGGCGGGCATATTTTTCCAGCGTTAAGCGTAGCCGAAGAATTGGTGCGGCGTCATCAGCGCGTCATAATATCCAGCGATGGACGCATGATGGCACTTGTAAAAAAAGAAAAGCCAGCGCGGGCGGGCACGGCCTTTGTCTGGGCATCGGGTGTTGGCGCGAAAGACAAAATACATCAAATGCTTGCGCTGATGAAAATAGGGCTGTCGGCAATTGCATTAAGTTTGCGCTTTATGATTTTCAGGCCGGATAGGGTGGTTGCATTCGGCGGATATGCCAGTGTGCCGGTGATTCTGGCGGCACGACTTTGGAAAATTCCAACCTTGTTGCATGAACAAAATGCGGCCATTGGGCGTGCCAATAAGTTTGCCTTGCGTTGGGTTGATGTTTTGATGGCCAGTTTCCCGACAATAAAAGATTTGCCAAAGACAAAAGCGAAGGTTGTTTATACTGGCCTGCCTGTTCGCAAGGAATTTTTATCAGTCGGACCACAAACAAAAAACAGCGATCAACGACTGTTGATTACCGGCGGGTCGCTGGGCGCGGCGATTTTGGACGAAGTGGTGCCAGCGGCAATTGTCGCGTTAAAGAAAAGGCCTTTTGTCGTTCATCAAACGCGTCCTGAAAATGTGGCGCGACTGCAAAGGTTTTATGCCAGCAATGGGATAAAGGCAAATGTTCTTTCGTTTATTCGCGATATGGCAAATGAAATTGCCGCGGCAGACCTGGTCATAGGACGTAGTGGCGCGTCTACAGTGGCAGAGTTGCAGACGGTGGGCAGGCCCGCGATTCTTGTGCCATTGTCCATAAATCCGGATCAGGCAGCGAATGCCGAAAGCTTTGCTGCAACTGGCGGAGGCATCGCAATTGCGCAAAGCAAGTTTACGGCAAAATGGTTAACTGCTATATTAGATGAGCTTTTCAGCAATCCCGCGCGTCTGAAAAAGATGGCGGGAAAAGCCAAAATCTCGAACGATGCTGTTACGAAAATCGTCGAAGAAGTTCTGAAAAAGTAAATCGTCTTTCCGGCTGAATTTTTTCCTTGCAAATTAATTTATTATAAGTAATAATCATTATAAATTATAATAATTTATTATAAGGTTTAAAAGTGCCAAAAAAAGAATTTGTAAGACTTATCGAAATGAATATGCGGGCGGTGGATAGAATGTCGGATAGGCTAAAGGCCCCCACGGATCTTATCGGATATTCGCGTCAGCAGATTCAGTTGATCGTCCGACTGCATGTATCGGGGCGTTCGAAATTAAAGGATGTCGCGCGGCGCGAGATGACACCCGCGTCAAATTTATGCGCTGTTTTCAAAAGGCTTGAAAATGATGGAATGATTCTCCGCGAAATCGATAAATCGGATCGTCGCGATGTTTGGTATTCCGTAAGTGCCAAGGGTGCGAAACTGGCCGAACAAGCAATAGATCTGCTGCGCGAACGTGTTGCGGAATTTTTTTCCGGAATCAGCCGGGAAGATGAAATCAGGCTTACCGCGGCCCTTAAAACAATAAACGAACTGCTTAATAAAATGGAAGAATAAAATGAAGAAATTACTTGCGTCTATATTGGCGGGTGTGTTGATGTTGTCTGGCGCGCACGCGCGCGATTTATCTTTTGAACGTGCTGTCGAAATGGTTATGGCAGAATCGAATGATCTGAAAAAGGCTGATGCGAATCTGAAAAAAGCCGAGGCTTCATTGGATGCCGCAAATGCGAACCGTTGGTTCAAGGTCGAAGGTAATGCGACTTATATGAATCTGGTTAATGTCAGAAAACCTTTCAGTTCCGAAGGGGTAGATTTACCGCCAGAACTGGGTGGCTTGATTGCCCAAATGACAGGGGCCAGTCAGCATGTTTCTATCCCGGATAATATCTTTATGGCGGGTGCGACCATTACTCAGCCGATTTATACTTTTGGAAAGATAGGAAACGCTGTGGATTCAGTACGCAGTGCGATAAAAATGTCAGAAAGCGGGAAAGAGCTGGCACGGCGCGAAGTTCGATATGCTGCTGCGCAATTGTATTGGACTGCGAAGATGACGGACGGACTGGTTGAAATTGCGGAAAAATCTTTAAGCGATGCCATTACTGCGCGAAAAAAACTGACTGCCGCGGGACGCGCATCGCGTGCGAACCTTGTAAAGATAGAAGCCGATGTCGCAGCAAAAGAAATCAATCTTTCGGATGCAAAATTCAACCGTGATGCAGCGCATCGGATGTTGAAGATCATGGCCGGGATTTATGTCGGGGAAGAAATGAATTTAACGACCGATTTCCCAAACAGCTTCGTTCATCTGAATGCCGGGGAAATAGATTCTCCCGAATGGGACATGCTGGGCGAGCAAATCAAGATGAATGAAGCCTTGGCGTCCAGCAAACGCGCCGGTAATTATCCGACCCTGGCGGCAATGGCGTCTTATAATTATGTCGCGATGCATACTGATTATGAACTGTGGCAAGGCAACAAGGCACAGAATGCTTATTGGGGATTGGCATTAAGCGTGCCTATTTTCGATGGCGGATTGAATCGCGCAAATGCTACAATTGCTGCGCAGGATGCAGAAGCCGCGCGTCAGGACTTGGACAAGTCTAAAAAAATAAAATCCGAAGAATACAACACTGCGGTTCATAAATATGACCATCTGCGCGGGAATCTGTCAGCGCTGAATAACGCGCGAGATCTGGCAGAGAAAGCGTATGGATACTCGCGCGATAGATTTGCCGCAGGTCAGACCAGCGCGGTTGAACTATCTGATGTATCTGCCGCTTTGGCGCAAATGGATATCGCAGTTCTGAATGCAAAATACAACCTGCTGATGGCAGGCGAACAAGTTAAAAGATTAACGAGATAATATGAAAAAATATATTTATATCTTATTGTCGATTATTATCGCGGCCTGGGTAGGATACCGGGTTTACGCGATTTATTCGGAAAGTCAGCGCGAAGTTTTTAATGCCGCGCGGGTTTCGGAAAAGACCGTCGAAACAATGGTCGCGCATGAAGAAATGGGCGTGCTGAAAGAACCGTTGTTTATAAAAGACAATCGCGCTTTTGTATCTCATTCTCGCATTCGTAAGTTTGGCGTTGGTCAGCGCATTGGCGCGGGACATATAATTTCTGTATCCAGCAAATTAGATTTGGATACTGGGATGTATCTGATAAAAACAGCAAATGTCGAAGATGGGGAGCAATTTGCAGAAGCAAAATATACCGGCTTCTTTATCCCGATTTATGCAGTCACAGATAGCACGGTTATGGTTTTGGAAAACGGGATTGTTGCTCTACGTGAAGTGAAAATAATGAATCAAGATGCCGAATGGATATTGGTCTCTCATGGTCTGAATGATGGCGATATTGTGGTTCTGTCCAAGGTAGAAGCCGGAACAAGGGTGCAAAGCAATGATTAAATTTTTCGTCCGGAATCCGGTTACTACAATTATGTTTGTTTTGCTGTGGGTTGCACTTGGGATTGTTGCGTACCCCAGAATGAATGTGGAATCGCGTCCTGCGATTGACTTTCCCATGGTAACGGCCAGCTTTGTATATCCGGGCGCATCGCCGGACGAAGTTGAATCCCAGGTTATCAAGAGAACAGAGGACGCAATGTCCGAAGTTGCTGGTGTTAAAAAGATTACTTCCCGGGCATTTGAAAACGGCGGTTTTGTAATGGCTGAATTTAACCTGGGCGTGAATGTTAATGACAAAGCGGGGGAGGTCAAAGCAAAGCTGGATTCTATCGTGGGCGAATATCCGTCCGAATTAAAAACTCCAGTGGTGGAAAAACTAAATCCCTTGCAGGAATCTGTTTTAGATATCGTACTGACCGGTGCGGATGTTCGTGATCTGGAGCAGTTTACCACAGATGTTCTGTCACGCAAGATTACGGCGGTTTCTGGCGTCGCCAGCGTTTCGGTATATGGCGGGGACAAGCGCGCAATTCGGGTTTTTTTGGATCCTGAATTAATGGCTGCGCGCGGCATAGCAATTAATGATGTTGTCGGTGCCTTGGCGGTGCATAACCTGAATGTTCCAGGGGGCAAGCTGGAATCAGGCGAAGATTCGAATGTAGTGCGCTTTGTCGGTGAATTTACCAGCGTTAATGATATTGCAAATTTGCAGATGACAACATCCGAAGGCCAGGTTTTGCGCCTTCGTGACATCGCCAAAGTGGAAGATTCCGTGCTGGATAAAAAGACAGGTGCGCGGCTGGATGGAAAGCCCGTGGTTATTGTTTCTGTTGTGAAGTCTTCGGATGGCAACGCGATAAAAATATCCAAAGCATTGCATAAGCAAATGCCGGAATTGCAGCATACGATGGATGAATATTTTGCGGACAATGCCCAGGCAGCCCAGCCCAGCATGCAAATCATATCGGACTCATCCACAGCAGTGCAGAAAGAAACAAGCGGCACGGTGTTTGACATAATACTGGGGCTTGTTCTGACGGTAATTACTCTGCTGGTGTTCACACGCAATTGGCGAACTACTGTAATTGCAGGGGTGATGATACCGGCGTCACTTGTTGCGGGATTCTTCTTTATGGATATGTCGGGCTTTACGATAAATGCGATGACATTGCTGGCCATGGCAACTGCATTGGGGACGCTTATTACCGACGCGATAGTACTGATCGAATCTGCACTGGGGTTGATAGAGCAAGGATATGATCCGGAAGAAGCGGCAGTTTTGGGGACAAAGAAAGTCATGGTTCGAATCTTTGCAACGATTGCGACGCACGTAGTGGTGTTCTTGCCTTTGGCGTTTATGGGCGGAATCGCGGGGCAGTTTATGAAGCAGTTCGGACTTTCGGTTGTGTATCTGGTTCTGATTTCATCTATGTTCAGCTTTACTCTGACGCCGATGATGATCGCGAAAATTTTGAAAAAGAAAAAGGGAATAAAGAATAAGAAGAAAACCATCCCTGCCGCTAAAAACACTCTTTCATGGTTTAGGCCGTTTTATGATTGGCAGCTGAAACATCCTTGGCGTGCGGTCGGCGTTGCTGCATTAGTTCTGATTTTATCAATAATTCCTATGCGCTGGGTTGGGAATGAGTTTGCGCCGAATACCGATGTAAATGAAATTACCGTTACAGCCCGTAGTAGTTCCGGTGCGACGTTCCAAAAATCCGAAGCAGTCGCACAGGAAATCGAAAAGAGGCTGCAAGGTGTTGAAGGTATTGAATTCGTATCCATCAAAATCGGTGACCGTGGTACTCAAAATATAAAGGCAAAGGTCGGGCTGGTTCCGCGTACGACCCGTAAAATGTCTGACAAGCAAATTGCGAGAGAGATATTACCGCGTCTTTCAGAAATTCCAGGCGTAGAAATTCAAGTTCGCGCAGGTCCCGGAATGTCCGATGCAATTTCCAGTGATATGGTTCTTAATATTGTTGGGGATGATGATGCAAAGCGGGAAGCCTATGCGGCGCAAGTTTTGGAAATACTGAATCAGATTCCGGAAATACAAAGCGCGGTTCTGGCTTCGCAAAAACCTGGCACTGAATTGAAGTTCATTCCAAATGATGAAAATATGAAATTCTGGGGCGTGAAAAATATGACGGCTGGCGGGGCATTGCGTACCGCTTTATATGGCAATGACGATTACAAATACAAGGAAGGCGGCAATGAATATCCGATAGTGATGGAGCTGGCGCCCGCCTATAAAAACCACGCTATGTTCAACAGTATATTTGTTGGCACGCCAAAAGGACTGGTATCATTATCCGAGCTGGGCGATATAGAACAAGGTGCGGCCAGTCCGGACATTCGCCGTGTGGATAAAAACCGAATTACCGAAATAGATATTAATTTGGGTAAGTCTACCATCGTGCCTGTACAAAGAAAAATAGAAGGCAAGCTGTCCGAAATGAAATGGGATGCGGGATACAGCGCTTCGTTTGGCGGAATGTCAGAAATCCAAGACGAGTCCGCCGGAGAAATGACGAATGCGTTTTTGCTGGCGACTATACTCACCTTTATGGTCTTGGCGGCAATTATGAATTCCGTGGCGCATCCGTTTACGATTGTGACTGCGATCCTGACCAGTTTTTCCGGAGTGTTCATACTGCTGTTTTTAACTGGCGCGAGTATTAACATAGCTGCTATGCTTTCTGTGGTTATGTTAGTCGGATTAGCAGTAAGTACTAATATATTGATACTAGAGCCAACCCTGGAAGATATGAATAGAGGCGTGCCGGCGAAAAAAGCCCTGTGGGAACAATTCGTTGATAAAAAGCGAATGCTGGTAATGGCAACGGTCGCAGTTGTGGCGGGATTAATACCGCAATTGTGGAGTCCTGACGGAGTAAAAGTTTCAATGGGCGCGGTAATTATCGGCGGAATTCTGGCGTCGTTATTCTGGACATTCTTCCTGACCCCTGCAGTGTTTACTTTGATGGAGAGATTAAGGAGAAAGAAATAGTGAAGAAGCAAAACGTAGTGCTGTTCGATTTCGACGGAACGCTGAGCGCGGGCGATGCAAATCGAGGCTTTATGATGTATTGCTTTCTACATTCATTTCGTCCTTGGTTATTTTTACCGGTATCATTGTGCGGTTTATTAGTATTCTTGTTATTTCGGAGTAAAAAATGCGCCAGCGGGGGATTGTTATGGCGGCAATTACTGCGCCGGTTTATAAGCGCGGATTTGGTGGTTCGTCTTGCGCCGGCTTTTATCAAACGACATAAAAAATTGCGCTTTGGATGGGCTAAAGATCGAATAGCCAAGGAGCGCGCAGATGGAAATATTGTATTATGCGTATCTGCGGGGCCAGAGTACTTATTAAAACCTTTGGTATCAGATTTAGGATTTGATGATGTATTATGCTCTGTTATGGGAAAAGCACATCCGTGGAAATACGAATTTTTATGCACTGGGAAAAACAAGGTAGTTGCGGTTAATGAATGGGCAAAGCGTCAGAAAATCACTCCTGTCGTAATTCGCGTTTATGGCGATTCATGCGGAGATTTAGAAATGATGAAACTTGCGAAAGAGCAGGTGTGGATAAACTCCAGAACAGGAAAACGTATAGAGGCAAAATAAGCCATGCCTTGGTTCCCCTCCTGTGGAGGGGTGGCGCGAAGCGCCGGGGTGGTTTGTTTAATCACAATTCTATATCAGAAAACATTCCTTTTAAGCCTATGGGGTTTATAGAAATAATTTTTGTATTTGGGTAATTTTTACAAGCAAATTCTTTGAATGCATTCCATCCTGTTTTTATTTTATGCACAGAGGCATTAAGAACATCAGGAGATTTGTTTTCAATTTTTGAGTACCCCACATCAGCACAATCACAACCAACGAGATATATCCGTTTTGGATTTGTCCAAAGAGCAAAAGTCAAAGCTGGGAATGCAATACTGTGCCACCTTGGCATTGGCTGTTCATCTGGGTCTAATGGAAAATCTGTATTAATACCATTAACAATGTAATTATAAGCTTTTGCGGCATCCCGTAAATTGTCAGGAATGGCACTTTCGGGATAAATATGGGATATATCGCCCATAAATTTTATACATTTGTTGTCATAGTTAATGAATTCTTTAAAGATAATCAAACTTGACTTTATTATATTTTACAGCACCATTTACACCAATATAAACAGCATCTTTCATTGGGGTAAATTTATCCAAACTTGGTCCCGTGGCAATTAAAATAATATCCTGCCCTTTATGATGATTGCGAAATTGCGAAAATATTGCAGTAGACTTTGGCATAGAATTCTCTCCATTATTCGCCGAACTCCAATTCTTTTAATTTCTCTGCGCGTGGTGTGATTTTTCGAATGGATGTTTGCAACTCTTCCAAGTCAGTTGTCGTTGCGCGAAAATGTGAATCAAGTTTTGTTGCGCGGTCGCCAAGGCGTGACAAGTCCATCAGCAACATATCTAATTCTTTTTTAATTTGTCCTGCGACACGTTTGATTTTTATATCAGACAGAACAGCGCGGATAGTATTTAATGTTGCCCACAATGTTGCAGGTGAAACCAAGAAAACTTTTTTCCGCGCTGCGTAATCGATAATATTCGGAAACTCGCGATGCAAGGTTTCAAAAATAGATTCCGATGCGATAAACATCATCGCGCTTTCGGCTGTTTTTCCCGGAATTATATATTTCGATGCGATGGAATCTATATGAGTGCGGACGGAAAGTTCAAAAATCTTCCTGTTTCCGTCGTCTGGTGATTCAGTGTATTTCGCATATCCTTCCAAGGGAAACTTGCTGTCTATAATCATATCCCCGGGTGGGTACGGCAGGCGAATTATGCAATCCGGGCGAACTCCATTTTCCAAAGTTGTTTGAAAAGCATAAGTTTCCGGTGGCATTACATCCGCAACCAGGTCTTCCAGTTGACGCTCCCCGAAACTGCCGCGCGCTTGTTTTGACCCCATCAGTATATTTTTAAAGTTCGCTATATCCCCGCTGATTGCTTTTAATTCTGCCGCATTTTGCGCCAATGCGCCCAGGCGTTCTGCCAAACGTTCCCGCAGCCTAGTGTTATCTTCGCGCAGGCCGGATAAATCAACGGATTGTTTTCGCGTCAGCAGGACAAACTGCAAGGCTATTATTAATACGATTCCGGCAATGATTAAAATAGTTGTCATTTGAATTTCCTTTGTTATGATTATAGTCAGCTATGAAAAAATTGCAAATGAAGTTATGCGGCGACCTTGTGCTGCGCGAAAAATGCGCGCCGGTGGAGAATATTACGCCAAAAATTCTTGATATGCTGCGTGACATGACGGAAATGATGGATGAACAAAGCGGCGTAGGCCTGGCAGCGCCCCAGGTTGGGATTCCTTTGCGTTTCATTGTGATGAAGGAAGTAAAAGACCGCAAAGACCCCGGCATATCGCATAAAATGCTCAATCCGAAAATTATATCGAAATCAGAAAAAACCTGTGTAATTGAAGAAGGATGCCTGTCGGTACTGGGTTCTAATGATTTGCCAATTTATGCGGATGTGGAACGTCCCGAATCAGTCACTGCCGAATGGACCGATGAAACAGGCGTTCGTCATCGGAAAGAATTCGATGGCCTTACCTCGCGCATTATTCAACATGAAATTGACCACTTGGATGGAATTTTGTTTATAGATTATTTATCGCCGGTAAAGCGCGAAATGGTAATGCGAAAAATCAGAAAGAGAAAAGCGTGAAGTTAATTCTTATGGGCACGCCACAGTTCGTAGTCCCAATTTTTGATAAAATCGCGGGCGAACATGAAATTGTCACGATTTTTACACGTGCGCCGAAGCCGGTTGGACGTAAAAAAATCCTGACGAAATCCCCGGTACATGAATGGGCAGAAAGCCGAGCGATCCCAGTACATACAAGTATCAAAGAATTTCCATCATCCGTCGAAGTAGATTTTATTATTGTTGCCGCATATGGCGTAATTTTGCGTGAAAATGTTTTATCTGCGGCACCTTGTTTGAATATTCATCCCAGTGACTTGCCGAAATATCGTGGCGCGGCGCCAATTACTACATCGATTTATAATGGCGACACGGAAAGCGCAGTGTGTTTGATGAATCTGGTGACAGAAGTCGATGCGGGCGATGTTTTTATGCGCGAAAAATTTGAAATTGGCGAAAACGATACAACCTTTGACATTGAAAAGAAGGTAAGCGCGATTGGTGGCGAAATGGTCTTGGAGTTTTTACGCAATCCAGAAAAATATCCATCAATACCGCAGGTCGGCGAACCAACCTTTACAAGAAAATGGACAAGTGTGGATGAATTGATTGACTGGTCACGCAGTCCGCGCCAGATTCACAATCAAGTACGCAGTATCGGTGGACGGACCAAGATAAATGGTATTGATGTGAATATCTCGGGAACAAAAATGAACGGTGACCAACTGGAAATATTACGCGTTCAACCTGCGGGCAAAAAGCCGATGGATTGGAAATCTTTTGTAAACGGTCTTCGTGGTGCAGAAATAAAATTTGGAAAATGACACGTTATAAGCTCACTCTTGAATACAATGGAACAACGCTGATTGGATGGCAGGAGAATATCCAAGGGCCGTCGGTGCAATCTTTGGTTCGGGATGCTGTTTTCAAATTCTGCCAACAGGATGTCGAAGTTATCGCAGCCGGCCGGACAGACGCCGGCGTGCACGCGCTGGGCATGGTTTGCCATTTTGATATAGTGGGCGATTCAGACGCAGAAACAGTTATGCGCGCGCTTAATTTTTATCTGATTGATTCACCTGTTGCTGTATTGGATTGCGAAATTGTGTCAGATGATTTTCATGCTCGGTTTTCTTGTACCTGTCGTAATTACAGATATATAATTTTAAATCGCCGTGCGCCGGTGATCATGGATAAGAATATGGTTTGGTGGATTCCTCGACCATTGAATGTGGAAAAAATGCAAGCAGCGGCTGCAAAATTAGTCGGAAATCATGATTGGACCAGCTTTCGCGCGAGCGAATGTCAGGCGAAAAGCCCAATAAAAACCCTTGATAAAGCCGATATAGAAATTTGTGATATGGCGTATGGCGAAAAAGGTGAAATGCAGGGCCAGTATATAATTATGAATTTTTCCGCGAGATCTTTCCTGCATCACCAGGTTCGAAATATGGTTGGGACTTTGGTTGAAATTGGCCTGGGTAAGCCATTTGATATAGATGAAGTATTTGCGGCGAAAAACCGCAGCGCGGCCGGGCCTACTGCGCCATCGTCAGGGCTTTATTTTGTTTCGGCCGAATATGCCAATAACGATTAGCAATTACATATTCCACCCTTCCGTTTTTATAAATCACAAATCCTTTACTCAAAATTTCAGCTTTGCAATTCGATGCATTGGTTATATTCAGATATGAAGCTATGAAATCATTTTCCGTGCATAATTCTTCCATATGATTTAATAAAGGCATAAATTTTTGAGTATATGCCAAAGACCAATTTTCAGTCTTGATTATACATAGACCTTTTTCGCACTTTATTCGCAGGTTTGTTGTGCCGGTTGGCTCGAAATTCGAAATCTTCCAAGTATCAAAAGCGAAATAATGATTACTGGCTTTGTTTCTGTTAAAGTACAGCTTGCCATCTTGAACAATCGCAATTAATTCATGGTCTGCGGTTGTGTAGAAAATTGGACGGGGTTTTGCCACTATTATAATTACAGATAATAAAACGCAAGAAGCAATTGCTATGATTTTAATTTTCTTATTTTTGACCAGCATCAAACATAATAATGCCGCCGTGAACAATGCCAGGGCAATTCCCGGCATATTTGGCGTCTGAAGAAATGCATAAGGAAATGTAGAAATCCATTCAGCGATTTTCAATGTAAAGTTATAAATATTTTCCGCCCAAGTGGTCATCCCAATCATAGTCAGCGGCATAATCAGCAGCGAGAAAATCGGTAAGCAAATAAGATTGCCAATTAAACTATAAATTTGAACGTTATTAAAATGATATGCGATAAATGGCGCAGTAAAGATACTAGCAATTATTGTCGTCATAATCATGGCATGCAAGGCGCGCCAGATTTTCTTCCAGAATGACAGCTTTTTGTATTCCGAGCCTCCGAAGAACCAAATCATTCCGAAAATTGCGCTGAATGAAAGTTGAAATCCGGGCTCTACTAGATAATGCGGATTTGTGAGCAGCAACCCAGCAAATACCAGCGCCGCATTTCGCATAGTAAACATGGTTCTGCCCGCAATAAATGCAAGGAACATTAAGCTGGTTGTTAGAAAAGCCCTTTGGGTTGCGACTTCCGCGCCACTAATGAATAAATAAAACAGCAAGCCGAACCAAGCAAAGACCATCGCGGGGTAACGTGCCGGAATTCTCCGTGTGATGGGCGGCATGCTTCGAAAGAAAAAATAAAACATCGCGAACAGCCATCCGCCGACCAGCGTTATATGAAATCCACTGATGGAAAATACATGCATAATCCCGGCGGCTTTCCAAGCATTATTTTCTTCAAACGTTAGTGAGTTTTTATATCCAAGAACCAATGAATCGAATAATTTCGAATCCAGCTTTTTATGCAGCTCATTCCGCAAGGTAGCGATATTGTTTGCAGTATTTTCTTTGGTAACTGTTATTTTGGTTAAATATCCTGTCGCGGACAATCCGTCGAAATAAGTCCATTCTGCAGAATCAAATCCACCCGGAGCATCCGCAGGCGAGGGAGGAAACAATGTCCCATTCGCGGTAATTTCATCGCCGATATTCGGCGTTGTCGCATCAAGCGGCAATGAAACGCGAACGAGCATGGATGGCAGCTTTTCCGTTTCATTGGTTTTAATAAACGCGCGGATTTTATCCGGCATATAATCTATATTCTTTATACTGCCGGAAATTTCGATATCCCGCTTTGGATTTGAGATATATGGAATATCGATAAAGCGGGTATGCGCGGTGGCATAGAAAAATCCAAAAAGAAATGCAAAAATAATCGGAGCGAGATTATGTTTCCGCCAGATGAATAGGTTTACAGCACAAAGTAATGATATTAAAAATGGATAAGCAATTGCGGGTTCGAAAGGCAAAGCAAAATAAATTGCGATACCCGCACAGAACGAGAAAAGAGCAAATGCCAAGGTCATGTCAAAAATTCTGGCACAAACGGAATTATTTCCCAAATACAAATTCAGGGTTGTTAGAAAGACGGATTATTTCGTCCATATCGTCATTTTCGCTGGCGCGGCATCGCGCAATCTTACCGCATTTTTCACATTTATGAATGATAATAAATTTGTCGCCAGTAGTTTCAATGCCAATCGGCTTCATCAGTCCGCCACATGTCGAAGCCCGGTCGCCTGGATTTATATCGACGTCTTGCGACCAGAGACAATGCGGGCAATGGTTGGTATAACCGTCACCTTTTACATGCGCGCTGCAATGCGCGCAGGTAAAATCTTCAATGTTTTTGGTAAATTTCTTCACAGCCCCAACGCGTCGCGGTACATTTTCATCAGTTCATCTGCTTCATCCAATTCATCTGGGTCCAATTTGCGCAGGCGTATCATTTGGCGGATGTATTTCGGGTCATATCCTGCGGATTTTGCTTCCGAGTAAATCTCTTTGATATCCGCCGCAATTGCCGCGGTTTCTTCGTTCAATTTTTCAACACGCTCTATAACAGAAATCAGCTGTTTATTATCGATAGAACCATGATTTTCTTTGGCCATAAAATCTCCCTTGTTTATTTGCGAAGTTATGTTATCATTGCAAATTGAAAACACAAGAAAAAATAAACCGCGGCAAGGTCGCCTCCTTGGTCGCAAAAAAAGAGGTATTTTTATGAGTAAACTCACCAAAATAATCGCGTCGATTGGCCCAAACAGCCAGGATTATAAGATACTTAAATCTATGCTCGAGCATGGCGTGGATGCATGCCGCCTTAACTTCAGCCATGATACAGGCGAGGTTCAGGGTAAAAAAATCGATATGATACGAAAAATTTCCGCAGAGCTAGATCGTCCTATTGCTATAATTGCAGACTTGCAAGGGCCAAAGCATCGCATAGGCGACTTTAAAACCGAAAATCATTATCCTTTGAAGGTCGGACAAGAATTCATACTGGATAATAATCCGGAACGCGGCGATGAAACCCGCGTCTGCTTGCCGGACAGCAATGTATTAAAATCTTTAAAAGTCGGCGATCGAGTGCTACTTAATGATGGCAAGATTGAACTGGAAGTTCTGAATAACAGCTGCACGGTTGATTCTACATTCTGTTCTGTCACCACAAAGGTAAAACGCGGTGATGAAATATGGTCACGGCGTGGGTTTAATATTCCCGACACGGAAATAGAGTCTTCGATTCTGACGCCGAAAGACCGCGCTGATTTGGAATATGTTCTGACCAAAAATCCGGATTGGGTTGCGATTTCATTCGTGCAGCGTCCAGAAGATGTGGCAGAGGCTCGTGACTTTATAACCGCGCATTCATCGGCGCCGGTAAAGATTATATCGAAAATAGAACGTCCCCAGGCTTTGGAAAAACTGGAAGAAATTATTCAAATCAGCGACGCGATTATGTTTGCGCGCGGTGATTTGGCCGTGGAAGTGCCATTTGAAAAATTGCCTGCGTTGCAAAGACGTTGCATACGCCTGTGCCGCAAGATGAATAAGCCTGTTATTGTCGCAACACAAATGTTAAGTAGCATGGTTCATTCCGAATTTCCTTTGCGTGCGGAAATTTCCGATGTTGCGCTGGCATCTTATTTGCGTGCGGATTGCGTAATGACCAGTGAAGAAACCACCATCGGTGATAACCCTGTGAATGTTATCGATACTATGATGAAAATCTTGGTCAGCGCGGACGAGGATGTTTCTGAAAATGGATATGACTGGTCGCGGACGGAACATCTGCCGGAAAATGATTGGTCTCGCTCTGTCGCGTCACTGGCTTATCTTAATAAAGCCCAGGCGATAGTTGCGTTTGATACCGGCACAGAAATTGCAACGCCGATTTCTGGTAGAAAGCCCGACGTTACGATAATAGTGGTTTGCAATGATGCCATCGATGCGAACCAGCTGTGCCTTTCGCGCGGGGTTTATCCAGTCTTTGACGCCCAGCTGTTCGGTCAAAGGGATGCCTTTGGCGCGGCGAAGCGTTTGGGCATTAACCGCGGCAAACTGGTTGTTGTGGACGAAAATAAAATTTCACTACGCGAAATTAGCGAATAATAAAGAAACGGGGCGCAATGCGCCCCATTTTTATTAATTGACCAATTATAGGGATTTTTTGTATTCTTTCTTTTATGAAAAAATTGTTGGCGGTTTTTGCCTTTTGCCTTTTGCCCTTTGCTTTATCGGCGGCGGAATACAATGCTGTTCTGGTTGCGGATATGGATACGGGCAAGGTACTTTATTCCGAAAACGCAAATGATGTGAATTATCCCGCAAGTCTTACGAAAATAATGACATTGTATCTGACATTCGATGCATTGGAGCACAATCGTCTTAACCTGGATGATCACCTGATAGTGTCGCAAGCAGCGGCGAACGCAGCGCCGGTAAAGCTGGGGCTGACCGCTGGTTCAAAAATCAAGGTAGAAGACGCTATAAAGGCGGTGGCGGTGCATTCGGCAAATGATGTCGCGCGGGTATTGGCAGAAAATCTGAAGGGTGGAAAAGAAGGAAACTTCGCATCCCTGATGACACAAGTCGCGACAGAAATAGGACTTTCTAAAACAAACTTTGAAAATTCGTCGGGTCTGCCGGATGATGATCATTTATCCAGTGCGCGGGATATAGCTCTGCTGTCTATGGCGGTTTACAAGCACTTTCCGCAGTATTGGAAATATTTCGGCATAAAAAGCTGGACTTATAACGGGCAGACCTTTACGAATGGAAATCGCTTGCTGGGCAGTTATCCAGGCTGTAATGGGATGAAGACTGGATATACGAATAAGTCGAGGTATTCGCTGGTGGCGACGGCTTCGCGCGATGGAAGAAATATTATGGCGGTGGTCTTGGGCGCATCGAATAAAGACATCCGCGCAACGACTGCCACAAGGATGCTGGATAAAGGTTTTGCAGTTGCACGCGGCGAGGCCACACCGCAGAACATAGAATATAAAGTACAAAGTCCAAAGATCGTAGAAACGAAAGTCCAGCCGCAAATAATAAATAACGTCAAACCCGCGGCTGGTTCTACTGGCGTGCAGTTCGGTGCGTTCAGCAGCCGTGCAGCCGCCGAAACCCAGGCCGCAAAAGTGCAGAAATTCACCGGGCTTTCCACGACAATAGAACCTGGGCCAAATGGAACATTGCGTGTTCGGACAAATGGCTTGTCAGAATCTGCAGCGCAAAATGCTTGTACAACTTTCCGATCTGGCGGCGGGGATTGTTATGTATTTCACTAATTAAAAAACCGCCCAAGGGCGGTTTGTTCAAGATCCCTTTTGATTTTTTACGATGCCTTGTAGTTTCGCAATTCTGCCGGTTTGCGTAGATGTTTTCGCAGAAGTCTTCTCTACGGCTTCTTGAAGCGCGGTTAATTTTGTCTGCGTATTTCTGGAAGTGCCTTCTGTGGTCGACAATTTATCTTTCAGCTCGCTGATCTCTTCTCTTAATCGCTGGTTTGCTTTTTCCAGATCCATCAAATTGTCATAATCGCGCTGTTGCTGTTTGACATTTTCTGCTTTTTCATTTTTCAGTTTTTCAATTTCTGCTTTTAATAATTGATTTTCTTGTAAGACGCCGCGGTCATACTGCGCAATATATTCTGTATTCCCCAGCAACTGTTTCAGGTCAAATTTTTTCTTGATTTCCTCTTCTAATTCTTTTCTCTGTTCATATGTAACATTCAAGTGATTAACGGCCAGAGATGATAATTTTTCAAGGTCTTTTATTTTCTTTTCATCTGGAATGTCTTTTGCGATTTCCGCTTTCAGCTCCTCGTCAGCTTTTGCCAACAAATCATTTGCGACTTTATCTTTTTCAATTACCATTTCTGTCGGAGGACTTACGAAACCAGTAAAAAGATACAAATAATTTGCCAGATCATCGGCAGTTGTAAACGGACTTTTTGTGCGCAGCAAAAGCACCTCTCGCTGAAACTCTTCTTTGCTTGTGTATGTTTTTTTAAGCACGTCATATTTTAATTGTTCGTCAGTCAGCGCTTTTACATTTTTCAGAAAAATAACTATATTTCGCGGTTCTTTCAAATTCTGATCAATCACAGAGCCGATAAGATTCGCGTATCGCAGAAAGTTTTGCGCTTCTGGAGATTTATCCGCGCCTGCGGCGATCATCAGACTGAAAGTTTCCTTGTTATCCCGATAAGCCGGCATGTGTTCGGCGTCTTCTAATGTTTTCGGAAAACCGCTCTGCCAAGAATGTTCGATGAATTCCGCCTTCCCGGCATTTGCCATGGCAATGAAAACCGATTTGTGGCCACGTTCATCCTCTGGGGCATTCATTGCTATTTTCAAAACTTCTTCAAATGAATTTGGATATTTTGTGGTGTTTTCCATTTTTACATCCTTTTTATATGTTAATTGTATCATAAAATTGTCAAGTTTAGAATTTTTTTCTTTGTTTCTCTTTGGGCAATGGGCTATGATTTCCGCATGAATTCAAAAATAGACAAACTTATAAAACAGTTTGCAAAGCTACCACGGGTCGGGGGTCGGGCGGCGCAGCGAATAACACTCGCTTTATTGCAAGATAAAACGGGAAAAACCGTGGCGTTGGGCGCGGCATTAATTGATGCCGCGGAAACAATTCGCCCTTGCGGCATTTGCGGATGTTTAACCGACGGTGACAACTGCGAATTCTGCCGCGATGCATCCCGTGCCAATGGGCAACTGTGTATAGTGCGCGATTTATCGGATGTTTGGACGCTGGAAAAATCCGGAGTATTCAGTGGGCGATATCATGTAATCGGCGGACTGCTTTCAGGCGCAGATGGCGTAACGCCGGAAGATTTAAATATCGCAAGTTTACCGGCACGGTTGAGTGATGAAAAAATTACCGAAATCATTTTCGCTTTGCCTAATACAGTCGAAGGAAAAACAACGCAGCATTATGTGATGTCCATAATCGGAAATAAAAATATAACGTTTTCTGAATTGGCCAGCGGCGTACCCCTTGGTGGCGACCTTGATTACATCGACGACGGGACATTAAGCATCGCGTTTGGCGGAAGAAAACAGATATGAATGAGAAACTATTAAATCTTCCACCCATCGCAGAAATGATGCGCGAAGCAGGGCTGGAGCCCAAGAAACAATTGGGCCAGAATTTTCTGTTCGATTTAAATTTGACCCTTAAAATTGCGCGTGCAGTACCAGATATTGCAAACTCTGTTGTCATTGAAGTTGGCCCCGGGCCGGGCGGCCTTACACGGGCTTTGTTAATGTCGGGCGCAAAGAAAGTTATCGTGATTGAAAAGGATAAAACCGCTGCGCCCATTTTGGAAAAAATATCGGCCGTTGCAGATGGCAGGCTGGAAATAATTTATGGCGATGCGTTGAAACTTCCTTCACCAGCAAAGGGGAATTATGCAATTTGTGCGAATCTTCCGTATAATGTTGGGACGGAATTATTAATTCGTTGGCTGCATGATTTTAAAAATGTAGCCTCTATGACCCTGATGTTTCAACGGGAAGTTGCGGAACGCATAGTTGCGCGCGTGAGACATCCTCAATACGGACGGTTGGCAGTTTTAATCTCGATGGTTGCGGATGCAAAGATTTTATTCAATGTTCCGAATACAGCTTTTGTTCCACAACCAAAAGTTCAAAGTGCAGTGGTGCAAATTATTCCAAAGAATGAAAAAACAGTTCAGCTTTTATCCGTTGAAAAACTAACCGCTAAACTTTTCGGCCAGCGGCGCAAGATGATTCGCGGAATTATGCCGGATGTCGATTGGGCGAAATTCGGACTTACCGGCACCGAACGCGCAGAGGAATTAAGCCCCCAAAAATTCGCAGAGATAGCGTGTAAAATTATGTTATAATTAATACTGATGGGAGAGAGGAAAAAATGAGCAGTTCAATACTTATATTCCTGGGGGTTGCGTTTGCGCTGGTGTTTTTGTTGCGCTTGGCGCGTGTTGGTACTTTGCTGGCGTTTTTGGCAGCCGGTATTATTTCGGGGCCTCATGTTTTGCAGCTGTGGGAAGTAACTGACATTTGGCTTTTCCTGGGTCAGATAGGTATTATATTTTTATGGTTCACCATCGGGTTAGAGCTGAATGTTCGACGATTATGGAGTATGAAGCACACCATTTTCGGATTTGGCGCGGCGCAAGTTCTGATGGTTGCCGTGATGATTTTTCCAATCCTGTTTGGCATTACCAGTTGGACTATCACAGGCGTTGCAATGATTTCCCTGATGCTGGCAATGTCCAGCACATCCAGCGATTTACAGATACTTGCCGACCGCAATGAGCTGCAGACCGACTTGGGGCGACAGGCTTTTTCTATTCTTTTATTCCAAGACTTGCTGTCGGTGCCGTTGCTGGCGATGTTGCCGGTTTTTGCCGGACATACTTTCAATTTGGGCGCACAAGTAATCGACGTTGCGGTTCTGTCGATTGGATTAATTCTGGGCGTTATGGTTGTTGGACGTTTGATATTGCAGCCTTTGATGAAGGTCGTCACAAAGCTAAAGTCCAAGGAAGCTTTTCTGCTGGCGATATTGCTGAATATAATACTGTGTGCGGTCGTATTTGATTTTATCGGCTTGCCGCCGGCAATGGGCGCGTTCTTGGCCGGTATGCTGTTATCTGAAACAATTTATCGTCATCAGGTTCGGGCAGATATTCAGCCCTATCAGATTATGTTCCTGTCGTTCTTTTTCATAGCGCTGGGAATGGGACTGGATATTCCGATGCTGGTTAATAACTGGTGGGTAATAGGATTGGGTGTCGTTGGTCTGATTGTGGTAAAGTTCGCGGCAATTTATATGGTCGCGCGTGTGCGCCATGTTCCGAACAGAGAATCATTTTTAATCGCGTTGCTTCTTGCCCAAGGCGGAGAATTCGGCTTGCTGATGCTGCAGACTTTGAAGACGAATGGCATAGAGGCTATTCCGCATCAAGGCGCGGAAATACTGACTGCGGTCATAATCGTATCGATGATGATTACCCCGATATTAATCGCAGTTTATGATTTCCTGTATTCGCGCGGAAAATTTTTCAACGGTTCGCATGCCGAGAAAATAAACAAAGATGGCATCGATAAAATAAAGCCGGAAGTAATGATATGTGGTTTTGGCCGCGTGGGTCAGACTATCGCGCAGATGCTGGAATCGCAGAAAGTGCCGTATGTCGCAATTGATATGAATGTAGATGCTGTAATGACAGGACGCGCAGCTGGGTTTAATGTATTTTATGGGGATACTACATCCGAAGCGGTGCTACGAGATTTAGGTTTGGCGCCGCGTAAAACGCGCGCAGTGGTTATCGCTCTTAATAACGCGGCGATTGCAAAGCGGACCATACGGGCGGTGCGCATCGCATCCCCCAGGGCAAGGATTTTCGCCCGAGTGCGGAATATGAAAGAATCGGCGGATTTAATGGAAGAAGGCAAATTGGTTGCTTTGCCAGAAACCATCGAATCTTCGTTCGTGTTGGGGCAAGAAGTTTTGGGATCATTGGGTATAAAAGAAGAAAAAATAGGCCGTTTGATGAACTCCTTGCGTGAAAATAATTACTATGCGCTTACTAATGCCATGGAAAAGCATGGACATTGAATAAAAGGCGGGATTTTCACCCGTCCTTATTTTATTTGTATTGCAAAAGTTTTTCGCTATAATGCCCCAATCAAAAGGTTAGTACATGAAAAAAACTTTATGGGTTATAGTCTTGGTGCTTTTGGTTGTCTTTATCGACCAATTAACCAAGGGCTTTATAATGCAAATGTCGCCGGTGGGGTTTCACTGGGCCGGCGCAGCATGCGATCTGTACGGACAATTCTGTAATGGCGGCGTAATTGTGCATGGGGCAGATTTATTAAGCCTGCCGATGACAAGCTGGTTTAAGTTCGTATTCGTTTGGAATCCGGGAACAAGTTTTTCATTATTCCGCGCGCTGGGACATTCCGCGCCGATGGTAATAGTGGTGCTTACTGGGATTATAATCGGATTCTTGGGGCATCAGTTATTTATGCGCGCAAAGGAAAGATATGAACGCGTCGCGCTGTCACTGATTATTGGTGGTGCACTGGGAAATCTGATTGACCGTATTCGTTTTAATGCGGTGATTGATTTCTTGGACTTTCATTGGAAAGCTTGGCATTGGCCAGCGTTTAATGTTGCGGACATAGCCATATGCATCGGTGTTGCGTTGTATTTATTAGGATGGTTTATTAATAAAAAAGGTAAGAAATAATGGTTCGTTATTTAGAAAAGAGTTCTGGATTTAATGATTGGATGGCGCAAAAAGATTCGGGTGACAAGAAATCAAAGTTTTCCGGCATCTTGTGGTGGGTAGTGATTTTTGGGATTGCTTGGTGGTTGTTTTATATCTGGATGACGCCCAGCAAGAACACAGAACAGAAAGTACAAAGCGCGGATGTTGCAGCAGTCGAGGATGTTTCCAATATCCCTTCTCGCACCCTTACAGATATTGATATCGCATTGCAAGTTCAAGGCTTGCGCATTTCGAATATTGAATTAAAAAATTATAAAGAAGCAAAAAATTCCGATAAAAATATTTCGTTGTTATCGGCCACGAATGAGTTTACAGAGGTTGGTTTTCTGGCAAATGGCACGACTGCACCGAATGCGGGAACAGTTTGGAACGATGGTAAGTGGCGCAATGCGGATGGGGTCGAATTCATTCGCGCGATCGCAATTGAAAACTATGTAATTACGATCAAGGATACGGTCAAGAACAATTCTAAACATGATGTGTCATTTGTGCCTTATGCGCGCATAGTACGTCATGCGGGTTCGGATGCGACTGGGGTTGCCACTGGCGGGGTTGCGTTTGAAAATGGGGGCATAGAACGCGAAAGCTGGAAAGCGCTGGGTAAAAAATCATTTGCTTGGACAACGCCTGGTGGTTTTGCAGGATTTGAAGAACAGTACTGGCAAACGATTATATCGCTGGATTCGAATGACCAGACGGTAAAGATGAAATCATTGGCAGATGGCCGCGTATCAGCAGAAGCAAATGCAGCGCCGGTCATGGTGCCCGCGGGTAAGTCGATTCTGGTCACCACGCATCTTTTTGCAGGCCCCAAAACTCCTGATGTATTAAATACGGCAAATGAAACGATTACAGGGATTAATCAAACAATCGATTATGGATGGTTCTGGTTCTTGTCCAGACCGTTTTTATGGGCGATTAATGCGTTGCATGGATTTGTTGGGAACTATGGCGTTGCAATTATTCTGTTTACGATTCTGCTGCGTATTTTGATGTGGCCACTGACACGCAAGTCTTTTGTTGGCATGGCTGCCATGCAGAAATTGCAGCCGGAAATGCAGAGAATTCAAAAGCTGTACGGCGACGACAAGGTACGCATGCAGCAAGAAATGATGAAGCTGTATCGCGAAAGCAAGACTTCGCCGATGTCGGGATGCTTACCTATGTTGCTGCAGATTCCGATATTCTTTGCGTTATATAAAGCGTTGCTGATTTCAACCCCGATGAGGCATTCCGGGTTCCTTTGGATTTCGGATTTAGCGGTGATGGATCCTTATTTTATCTTGCCGATTTTGATGGGCGCGAGCATGTGGTGGCAACAGCATCTGCAGATGAAGTCTTCGCAGCAAATGGATTCTGATAATCCAATGGCACAGACCCAGAAATTTATGAAATGGATGCCGTTGTTGTTTACAGCTTTGTTTGCGTGGATGCCGGCGGGATTGGTGCTGTATTGGACAGTGTCGAATTTGTTCGGAATCGGCCAGATGTGGTGGATTAAAAAGAAGTCATAATTAGGCGGGCCATATGGAAGATGTTGCGCAAAAAATTTATGATTTTACTAATGTGTTAGAAAAGCTCTGCTTTACGCAAAGGGATATGTTTTTTCCAGGTGGCAGAAAGGAATGCGACAGCGACCATATAATGAAGCTGTCATTTCTATTGATAATGGTTTTGCCATACGTAAAGCAGCCTATAAACCAGCAGCGAGTTTTAGAATTAGCGATAGTTCACGATTTAGTGGAAGCCGAGGTCGGCGATACCCCGCGCGTGCAATGCGACCATATTGCCGAAGTCAAAGCGAAAAAGAAAATGTTAGAACATGCGGCGATTGAAAAATACCGCGATATGCTGCCGGAGCCGATCGGGCAAAAAGTTTATGACTTATTTATGGAATATGAAAATCGTGAAACTCCGGAATCAAAACTTGTTAAGATTTTTGATAAATTTGAAGGCGATATGCAAACATTTAAAGAAGATGATACGATTTTGCGCAAGCTGAAAAATGGACGGCATGAATTTATACTGGATTATCTCCGCAAAGATCTGTCAGTGGCAGAATCATCTGGTGAAACGATAGTTTCCGAATTGCAAAAAATTCAATTGAATAAAGCGGAAAAAATTATTGAGGATATGAAACTCCGCGGATTGCTCGAAGAAGCATAATGATTTTTTAATTAATTATTTTCGCCAATATCGCGATGGTCGCAACTTCTGCCCGTAAAATGGTTTTCCCCAGTGAAATTCCAACCGCACTGGATTTATCAAGTTCGGCAAATTCCTTGTCTGAAAATCCCCCTTCGGGACCCACAAAAACCGTCGACGGTTTATTAATGGTTGGTGATTTATAACCAGAATTATGCACAAATCTTTCATCTGCAAAAACCAAGCCGCTTTTTTCCAGGTCTGAAAATTTAATCGGCGGCAGCAATTCCGGCACAGAATTGCGCCCGCTTTGTTCCGATGCTTCGATTATGATTTTTTTAATTCGTTCCCATTTTGGAAATCTTTCGATAGTTCGTTCGGTAATTACGGGCTGTAACCTTGCAACGCCCATTTGAGTGGCCGCATTCAGCATTTCTTCCATTCGTGATTGCTTTATCGGCGCAAATGCGAATGTTAGATTGTTTGAAGGTTCTTTGTGTTCTGTTAAACCCAAAATTGAAAGCCGGGAACCGGAAACCAATTCTGCTTGGAATTCTTTACCATTATTAAAAACCAAGCATTTATCCATTCTCATCACTTTGGCAAGGTAATGCAGCTGATCTTTGGAAATCGGAATTTGTTTACCGGTTTCCAGGGGCTGGTCAATAAAAATCCGCGGCAAGTTTTGCATTATTAATTATCCATTTTTTTGATATAATACAGCCAATGGCAGATAAGTTCAACTTTTTATCGCTTTCAGGCAAGGGTAAAGGCCTGGGCATTTTTGACTCGTCTAAATACAAGGAGCACGAGGCCACCCCGCTGGCGCAGAAATTCTGGGCTTGGAAGTGGCAGTTTTTTACTTTCCTGGCATGCTTGGGTGCGTTTGCGCTGGCTTTCCCGATAGAGCATTTATGGCGTTATGGCTGGACGCCCGCCAGCTGGAAATGGATTGGGATTTACTTTGGCAACCTGTTGCGATCCGGTGGTTTTTCCATGTTTGCCGAAGTGCCGGAATGGCTTAACAGGGCCGCGACCCAGACAGATTTTCCGACCATTGCGCCGCTGTTGCCGATTGCTGCTTTTTTCATAATTGCAGATGAAACATTTTTAAAGGAATTTAATCCTTATGGCAAGGATAAGTTCAAAGAAAAATCATCCAACAAAGCAACCGAAAAAGACATCAAGAAAATGGGTATTCACAGTAATAAACTGGGGCTATTTAACGGCTTTATGATGGTTTTGGGGTATTTCAAACTGGATGGAAAGCAGAAACCGCTGATGTTGGATGAAACCTTGTCCGCTTTATGCGTGGCGCCCCCCGGAACCGGTAAAACCGCAGGTGTGGTTATTCCAACTATTTTGGACTGTGACACAATATCCATGATCGTAAACGACCCAAAGCCGGAACTTTACCAGCTGACGTCTGGCTATCGGTCGACTGTCGGCCCTGTGTTCATCATGAACTGGGCGGGCCAGGATGATCCGCAGGGGGGCATTTATTACCCCAGCTGGAATCCGTTATCGCCGTCGCATGTGCCGTTTTTATCAGAAGAACGCGACCTGTACATAGACTCTATCTGTTCCACTTTGATTGCGGATAAAACCAGCAGTACTGCTGACCCGCACTGGACCATATCTGGCCGCGCTACACTGTCTGGGTTGATCAATTTCATGGTGTCGAAGATAGACAAGGTAAAAGCGGATGAATATTTTTATTCTCGCTTGCAATCGGGGGAGTTTGATTCCGAAGATGCGGCTTTGCTGGGTGAATATTACACGCTTATGAATGACCCGAATGCGGATGCCGCACGCTATGCGCTGGCAAACGGGGAGCTGAACGCAATGAACTATGTCCATATCGGAACCTGGAAGGATATTCCGGACGATTGGATTGGAAAGGAAGCTTCGTTCGCAATGATTCTGGATTGGCTGAACAAGAACCAGGTGCGTATCGCGGAAGAGCTTGAAAACCGTCGCAAACAAGGCGACCAGATGGTTATGATGGCGGACCCGATGAAGGATCTGTTCTTGGATGCTGTTAACGAGTCGCTGCAATATGGATATTCGCATCGCGCTGTTTTGGAATTGACCCAGATTGCAAATACTCCGGACAAGGAACGTGGTTCTATTCTGTCGACTGTTCTGTCGGGGTTGGGAATTTTCCGTAATGCCGCCGTGCGCAATCGCACCAGCCACAGTGATTTTCACTTTAAAGACCTGCGCGGGATGGTAGATCCGCGTGATGGAAAGGTGAAACCTGTAACGGTTTATCTGTCTATTAATCAAGTTGATGCTGATGCTTTGAATCCGATTACCGCAATCTTTATTGAATTGATGTCGAAATACCTGATTGCGAATGCTCCTAATTCTGAAAACGGACCTGAAAAAATGGGACCATGTCCTGTGTTATTCGTATTGGACGAAATGCCAAAGATGCAAAAGATGCAGGCCATTATCCAAGGTCCCGATATCGGGCGCGGGCAACAAGTATCGTATCTGATCATTGGTCAGGACTTGCACCAGATTCAAGAAAAATATGGCGCGGATGCATCGGCTACGATTATATCGACCACTGCGGCAAAGATCGTTATGCGTCAAAATGATCCTGATTCTGCAAAACGCTTTTCGGATATGATGGGCGAAAAGATGAAAATCAAGGTTAAGAAAGACGATAAAGGAAAAGAATCAGAAACAACCGAGACAGAAATGCTTTATACTCCTATGGATATAATGAAGCTGCCGGATCAGAAACAGATAGTAATTATCCAGGGGCATTACAACCGCCCGATAGAGGCCGATCAAGAGCGATGGTTCCTAAATAAAACTGAAATCCAGAAAAAATTATATGCCAAAGTTATGATGGGCAAAGCGCCGCCTTTGCCGGAATTCTTGGTACCGGCGCACCATGCTTCGATGGGCTATCGCGGAACCCCGCGCCAATATGACCCAATGACGAAGAAGGTAAAAGAACTGGCGTGAAAACTCGTCTTGCAAAATTTATCGCAGATTCTGGAATTGCTTCGCGTCGCGATGCGGAAAAGCTTATTGCCGAAGGCAAAGTTTTTGTTAATGGCGAAAAAATTCTGACGCCTGTATTTTTTGTAGATGGCGCGGAAAAGATTAAAGTTAATGGAAATTTATTATCCAGCGAATCACAAACACGCATTTTTGCTTTTAATAAACCAATCAATACAATTACTTCATACAGCGATCCACAGGGGCGCGAGACAATTTTTAATTACTTGCCGGCGAAATTACATAACTTTAAATATGTTGGAAGATTAGATTACAAAACTACGGGCTTGCTGCTACTGACGAATGATGGAGAATTAGCGCGTCGATTAACCTTGCCCAGCAGTGGAATTAAACGAGTTTACATCGCGCATCTGCATCCGAAAAATTTTGCAGAAATAAAATCGCCAGCGCGTGCAAAGGCTTTGCGTAGTTTTCTTTCACCTTTGTCTTCCGATGATTTTATTTTCGACGGCGCGCGCAGAGGAATTAAAATCGATGGGGTGCAATATGCCCCTATGGAAATAAAAGTTTTATCGCGTTATCCATTAAGTGTGCAATTAACACTTGTCGAAGGTAAGAAAAATGAGATTCGCATAGTCATGGATGAACTTGGGTTCTTGGTAAAGAAACTGCACAGAGTTTCCTATGGAAACATACAACTGGGTGATTTAAAATCTGGTCATGTTCGAGAATTGAACATGACGGATTTATGAAAAAAATATCTCTGGTTATTTTTGCAGCAATACTGACTTTTCCAACATTTGCGGAAGAGTTTACTTCGCCGACACAATTTCCACGCGGGTTGCAGCTGGGTGTTGGTATTTCTGCTACATCAGGATTAAATGGTTTTATTGGTTATGCCAATAAAGACTTTGAGTCATTCTGGTGGAAGAGGTTTGGTTTGCGCTTTGACTTTGCGTCAACTACCCCGATTAGTTCTATAGTTAATTCTGCGGTTGACTCCGCATTGGATCGCAGCATTGATATAGGCAGACATATAACCATAGATGGTCACAGCGGAGTTTTACATGCGCATCATATAGGACTGTTGCTTGATTTTTATCCATTCGGTAATACTTGGTTCCTGGGCGGTTGGCGTTTAACCGGAGGATATATGAATGGAGAATTGGATTTAGTTGCAAACTTGATTGGCAGAGCAAATGGACTGCCCCCTGATGCTTGGGATTTTCAATTTGGGAATAATATATTCCGCTATAACGGTAATTCAATCAGGGGCAAAGGGGATGTTAACTGGAAATATTCTGGGCCTTATCTTGGAACTGGGTTTGATCTGGGATTATTTCGCGGATTTAAAATCTATATGGATGCAGGTGTAGTTTTTACCAGCAGAACGGCTGAATTAAGGCTGTTCGCGCCGGTTAATGATGTATTGCAGATTAGTTTTGATAATGGGGCGACTTGGATAAACATCATAGAACAAACCCCGTTAATAGATTTATTCCTGACTGAAAAAGCGATGGTAGTGCAAGATGCTAATGAAGAATTGGAGAAATATAAATTATTCCCGATGGTAAAACTAGGTTTGATGTATAGATTTTAGTGTTAATAAGGGTAAAAGTAGCGTTTTGTAAAAGATGTTCTACAAAACATGTGGATATTGTTCGAAAATCGCGTTTTTTACTGGTTCTCTGCCGGGTACAGCAAAAAATATTTTTAACTTTCCACTTGACTTTTCCGAACTTTGTCTTTATATTATGTGGGCTTTCAAGTTGGAACAAAAGCTTCAACCCCTGAAATTCTGCGGTTTTATGGAAAAACGACGATTCGTTGTACCAGGGCAAATCGCAACATTGTTAATAAAGCAGCTCATCAAGATTCGTGTTTGATGGCTTATATTTTTATATAAGTGCAAATACGAAAGAAGGGATGTGCAGACAGTTGATTTGGACACAATCCAAACTTTACTGAAGTTTGCACAATCCTAGACAGGTTTTTTTACAAGGTTCTTCGGAGCCTCGTTTAATCTTATAACTTGTCTTGCGAAATAGTAAAACGAATGACTAGATTTTTATAGTCAGCTTGTTTATGTGCAGGACTTCAAACACAAGTTTTCTAAAACTTGAGAGTTTGATCCTGGCTCAGA
>Ga0123353_10000170_pt1 | contig 82296 bp, 70 predicted proteins | sample TergutLab28metaG_3_FD_92763 | JGI IMG/M metagenome (GOLD analysis project Ga0123353, IMG submission 92763) | Labiotermes labralis P3 segment gut microbial communities from Petit-Saut dam, French Guiana - Lab288 P3 | ecosystem: Host-associated > Arthropoda: Insects > Digestive system > Gut ...
GATACAACAGTCGTATTCGCCATTATTTGGCGAGATTCAAAAGAAAAACAAAGTGTTACAGCAAGTCAGACCAAATGATCGAAATCTCACTAAACCTATTGATGCAAAAACTAAATAACAAAACTATATCAAATTAGCAATGCCCGGAAACGAACGTAAATGGAATTCCACTTGCCGAATTTTTCCGGCAAGTCGCGCCAAGGGGTACCCGTTTTGAGAATCCACAAAACCCCGTTGATCGTGCGGCGTCGATCGTCGATCGTGCATCTTGCATCCGCGCCCCGTGTTCAGCGGCGGCAAACATTCAACAAGGTGACCCCATTGTTTGTCCGAAAGCTCATGACGTTCCATCGAAAATTCCTCCATAAGTTCTAAAACTTCATGAAAGAATAACCTTTTTATAAACCCTTGTAAATAACAATCTTAAAATTTTCAACACCGCCTAATTATTACGGCGATGGGTGTTGTCGTTGTCGTTATTATTTCGTCATGTCCCACGCTTTGATCCACGTGATTCGGGTCGGCTTCATGTTGAAATCACGGTCAAGACGCTTGGCGAAGTCGTAGAGATGGGCCGCGCCGTAGAAGACGGCAATTTTCTTTTTCCCCTGGTCCATCTGTTCCCGAACTTTTTCAAGAGCGATTGCGTTTCGTTCGGCAATCAATGTGGAGCCTTTGCCGTCGAGGATGTAGAGTTGTGATTCGATTTCCTCGGAAATCTCCATGGCCATGGCGCGTTTGATTGCGAGTGATTTGTCTTTGGCGAAAAGTGAAGCGAACATTCGCCCTTGGGTTTTCGCGTTTTTGTCGTTCCGTGCCAGACTGTCGAGGAAAGCACGACCGATAAGTTTCCCGAATTCTCCGTCTTCAAACATTCGCTTGTGAAGCTGTTCATCGCTCATGTCGGCGTGGACCATGTTTTTTTTCTTGTAGTTGATGTAATGGAGTTGATGTTCCAGTTTGAGGGACTTCGCCATGTTTCCCTGCATGGCCGCGACCGGATTTTTTTCCCGATCCGCGTGTTTTCTGATCGTCTCGGGAGACGGAATGGATTCCGGGTCGCCGGTGACCAGTTCATAAAGCACGACGTCATATTTAGTGAACAGGTCGTTGAGCGTTTCATAATATTCCCGATCGCCGACATGAACCGCCCCAATCAGGTCAACGGTGGGGCTGTCTTCTTCATTGACTCCATTGGCTTTATTGGCGGGGGCGTCTGATTTGAAGTGAACCACGGCCGTTTCCAAGGCGGTCACCTGTTTTTTGGGATTTCTCACAACACGGATATATTCTTCCTTGTCTTTTTCGATATCACTTCCTCTCACAATGAGAGACGCCAGAAAAAAAACAAGAAAAACAGTGAAAACGGGAAGTTTTTTGTTCGTAAAAAAAGAGAACATGGATACACCTGGGAGGTCGTGAGAATCAAGGAAAGTAAGGAAAACGATGTCCCCATTATAACAGCTTTGAACCGCGAAGTCCACTGAATATTTGGGATACAAATATCCCGGAACCGGTAGGGACGGTTATTTGGCCAATAGACGTTCCAGCCACTTGCGTTGCGGGATCAAACGCCCGTGCGTTTGCCTGCCGGGAGGCATTTTTTAAACGTCCTTTGTTCCGTGCGTTCATGGTTGGTCAATTTGGAAAGTTGTGAGACATTGCATCATAGGACGCTAAAAAATGTCTCCGACGGGCAACTGGCCGTTGCATCGCCCGGCGTGCCGCTGGACCGCAATATTCCTCTTGAATTCTTTGTTGCACAAAAGTTTTTTGCCAAAAGTTGCGTTTTTTGTCGAGGCCCCGTATAATCAACCTTTTGTGGAGCGGTTTGTCACAATATTTTCCAACCGGGGCAATAAAATAACTGAGGTAATGAAATATTATGGGAACGAAATCATATCTTGCGATTGACATGGGGGCATCAAGCGGGCGTCACATTGTCGGACACTTTGACGGCACGCGAATCTCTCTGGAGGAAGTCTACCGTTTTGAGAACGGGTCTGTGGAAATGGCCGGAAATCTTTATTGGGGGTTCCCGAATCAATGGACGCATGTTCTCAATGGGATGCAGGCCGCCGGGGCAAAGTACGGCTCGCAAATTTCCAGTGTCGGCGTCGATACCTGGGGGGTCGATTTCGGACTCCTGGGGCGAAACGACACGCTTTTGGGGAATCCTTACTGTTATCGTGACCCAAGAACCAACGACACCATGGAAAAGGCGTTCCAGACAGTTCCCCGGAGTGAAATTTTTGCACAATCCGGGTTGCAGTTCATGCAGTTTAACTCGCTTTACCAGTTTCTCGCCATGAAATGGGAAAATTCACCGATTTTGGAGCAAGCGGAGTCGTTTTTAATGATGCCGGACCTGTTTCACTGGCTGATGTCCGGGGTCAAGTCGAACGAGTTCACCAATGCGACGACGACCCAGTTTTTCAATCCGATCACCCGGGATTGGGCCAAACCGATGCTCGAAAAATTCGGTCTCCCGACTCATTTGTTTCTGCCCGTCTCTCAACCCGGCTCGACGCTCGGAAAATTGCAAAGTTCGATCATCCAGACCACCGGTTTGTCGTCGGCCAATGTCGTGCTCCCCGGAACTCACGACACGGCAAGCGCCGTGATGGCCGTTCCAACCTCCAAGCCGTCGGGGCAAACCGACTGGTGCTACATCAGCCTCGGAACCTGGGCCTTGTTGGGGGTAGAGACCAAAAATCCGGTCATCAGCGACGCCGCGTTTGAAATCAATTTCACTAATGAAGGGGGTGTCGGGGACACGTTCCGGCTCCTCAAAAATATCAGTGGACTTTGGCTGATTCAGGAATGTCGTCGTGTCTGGAATCAGACGGGCAAAAATTGGGATTGGGAAGACCTGAATCAAATGGCCGCGACAGCAAAATCACTTGAAACGTTTATCAATCCTGATGCCCGGGACTTTCTCACTCCGACCGATATGCCGGAAGCGATTCGGCAGTACGCCGCGAGAACCGGTCAGCAGATTCCGGAAAACGAAGGGGCCGTCCTGCGATGTGCCCTGGAGAGTATTGCCATGAAATTCCGGATGGTGCTCGAAATGTGCGAAAAACTAACCGGAACAAAAATCGAAACGATCCATATTGTCGGCGGCGGAACGAAAAACAAACAATTGTGCCAGGCGGCGGCTGATGCCTGTGGACGTCTCGTGGTGACGGGGCCGATTGAGGCAACGGCGATAGGGAATTTAATGATGCAAGCGGTTGCCGCCGGAGATGTTGCGAACATTCAAGAAGCTCGCGAGGTTATCAGGAAAAGTTTTGACGTTGTGGAGTTCACCCCGCAAAACCATGACCTTTGGAATGATGCCTACGACCGTTTCGTAAAAATTATTGATAAATAAGACATTATTTCATTCTTATCTTTTCTCGCTCTTGCCAAACAACAGTTTTTGATTAAAATGACACCTACAGGATGTTTTGTGGTGAAGTATCGCCGCAATACATTCTGTTTTTGTTTGTATGCCGGGGCCGGTCTGGGCGGTCATTTGGCCAACTGGCCAAAAGACGTTCCAACCGCTTGCGTTACGGGATCAAACGCCCGTGCGTTTGCCGCCGGAGGCATCATTTTTAAACATCCTTTGTTATGTGCGTTCCGGGTTGGTCGATTTGGAAAGTTGCGAAGCATTGCACCCTAGACGATTGAAAAATGTCTCCGACGGGCAATGTGCCGTTGCATCGCCCAGCGTGCCGCTGGACCGCAATGTTCAGCTTCGAAGATTTCTCACCGGTTTGAGTATAAGCACCCTTATTTTTTGTAAAATCCTTAAAAAAATTCCAAGAGGAGAACTGACGTGAGCCAACAGGCCAAAAAACCGGAAACACAAAACCCATCCGTTCACCCCATGCTCAGTGGTGCCGACATTCTCGTTGAATCGCTTGTCAAGCATGGAGTTACGGTGATTTTTGCCTATCCGGGCGGACAGAGTATTCCTCTTCATCAGGCGTTTTCACGTTATCGTGACAAAATTCGCGTGATTTTGCCGCGACACGAACAAGGGGGAGGGTTTGCTGCCCAGGGTTATGCGCGTTCTACAGGAAAACTCGGTGTTTGCATGGCCACCAGTGGTCCGGGGGCGACAAATCTTGTGACTTCCATTGCCGACGCAAAAATGGACAGTATTCCGTTGCTCGCGATCACCGGACAGGTTCCGACTCCGTCGATCGGTTATGACGCCTTTCAGGAAACGCCGATTATCGAGGTTTCCCGAAGTATTTCGAAGCATCACTATTTGGTCAAAGATGTCAGAGACTTGGCCCGAATCATCAAGGAAGCGATTTTTATCGCGACGACAGGCCGTCCGGGTCCGGTGTTGATCGATATTCCGAAAAATGTTCAGGTTTCGCAAATTGAGTTTGACCCTGATGTTGCGATGAACCTTCCGGGGTATTCCGGCAAAGCACCATTGGCCACCGATTCGGAAATCGCAAAAATTGTCGAGGCGATCGACAATGCCAGTCAACCGGTCCTTTATGTCGGCGGTGGAGTCGTTTTGGCGGATGCTTCGGAAGAGCTGCTGAAACTGGCCGAAAAATGTCAGATTCCTGTCACGACAACGTTGACCGGTCTTTCCGCCTTCCCTCGGGAACACCGGCTCAGTCTCGGAATGCCAGGAATGCACGGAACGGCTTACGCAAATCAGGCAATTCACCATTGTGATTTGCTCCTTGCCCTTGGTGTCCGGTTTGACGACCGCGTGACTGGGAAAGTGAGTGAATTTGCGAAAAATGCGAAAATCATTCACGTTGAAATCGACCCATCGGAAATCAACAAGGTGAAAATCGTCGATATTGCCGTCGTGAGTGATGTTCTTGACGCGATTATCAAACTCAATAAAACGGTCAAGCCCCTGAAAGAGGATCGGACGTCCTGGCTGGCAAAAATCGATGAGTGGAAGGAAAAACATCTGCTTCATTACAAAAAGAATTCTCCGCATATCCTTCCGCAGCAAGCGATTGAGGAATTGTGGAACGCCACCAAAGACATCGACACCATCATCGCCACCGGCGTGGGACAGCACCAGATGTGGGCGGCCCAGTTCTACAAGTTGAAGAAACCGAGAACCTGGCTCACCAGCGGCGGACTCGGAACAATGGGGTTCGGTCTTCCGGCAGCCATGGGAGCCAAAGCGGCATTTCCCGACAAACTCGTCATCAATATTGATGGTGACGGCAGCCTCCAAATGAACATTCAGGAACTCGGAACCTGTTTTTGTGAGAAACTCCCAATCAAGGTGTTGCTTTTGAACAATCAGCACCTCGGCATGGTTGTGCAATGGGAAGACCGTTTTTTCGGTTCCAATCGCGGAAACACCTATATCGGACCGATCGACAACCCCGAAATTTACGGAAAAGGGACCGGAATCGGTCCGGAAACACGTTATCCTGATTTTTGTTTGATTGCCCGGGGATTCGGTTGGGGGGCGGAGTCGATTTCCAAACCGGAAGAGTTGTCCCAAGCGATTCGCCGGATGATCGAGTACCCCGGCCCTTATCTTTTGGATGTCGCGATTCCCTATCAGGAACACGTGCTCCCGATGATTCCCGCCGGTGGAACCATCCAAGACATGATTTTAGGTTGATTTTTGATATACCATAAAACGCCAATAAACTGACATTTCTCCTTGTGTCCTTTTGTGAAAATCTTTGTGAACTTTGTGGTTAAAATATTTTACCACAAGGGACATAAAGGGGTACACAAAGAACACAAAGTTGATGGCATTGCATGGTATAGTTTATAGGATTTTTTTTGATCTGCCCGGTTTGCCGGGTGTTTTTTTGCTCATTTCAGCAATTTTCCAGCTCTCTTGGGTTTTTGGCTGGAATTCTCGTTCCGATGGACCGATGACGAATAGGCGTCTCTCTTTTCTTTATTTGCCTTGTCGTGTCATGCTGATTTTCCAATGGAATCACGTCCGGACAATCATTCGTCCTCTGATTTTGAAAAACAGTTTCCGCCGTGGGAATTTGTTGGGCAGACATACTTCGGCAATTTTTGCACTGTTTATCAGGCACGTCCTCGAAACCGGAATGTTCCCGCGGCTTATGCGGTCAAGGTCCTGAAGTCCGAATGGTGCCACAACGAGGTCGGACTCGCCCTGATGTATCGGGAAGTCGAGGTGGGACGCAAGGTCTCGCATCCTCATCTTGTGCCGGTTCTTGATGCCGACCTGAAAAGCGATATTCCTTATCTGGTTCAGCCTTGGCTCGAAGGAAAAACGATTCGTGATTATCTTGCCGGTGGACGCCATGCTCGGTTCCATGAAACGCTTTGGGTCACAAGGCAAGTGACGGAAGCTCTCGTTGCCCTGGAAACGGTCGGCTATTGTCATGCAGACATCAAACCCGGCAACATCCACGTTTCTCTTTCAGGACACGTGACGCTCATCGACCTCGGAACATCCCGCAGACTGGGGCAGGCGAAAAGTCCCCTCGACCTTGCCGTTTGCGGAACACCGGAATTCATGGCCCCGGAACTCAGGAAAAAAGAGGCTTTTGCCGACATCCGGAGCGATATTTACTCGCTGGGACGTGTCATGCAGTCGATGACGCCTGAAATTTCCCAGGAACTTCCCGAATTGATGGACCGAATGACCGCCCCCCGTCCGGAAAATCGTCCGGCTTCCGCCCGGCAGCTTTTACGGGAACTTGTCGCCCTCGAAATCCAGTTCGTGTAACTTCGGGAACAAGAATTCAAGAATGATTGCAGGCAATAATTCGTCGATTCGGCAACGCACGGGCGTTGCATCCCGGTTTGCTCATGCTCACTGCGTTCGATTCGCCGCTTGCAGGGTTGGGAACTGCTCAAAAACTGATACTTGACATTTCCGTTGTGTTTGGATAGGATTGAATTTCATGAGCATCGTTGTTCAATAGTAATGTACAGGATAATACCATGAACAAAATTCAGACTGTTTTTCGTTTCGCACCAGGATTTGCCGTTGGGGTTCTTTTGGCAGGATTTCTGGCACTGGCCGGAAATATCGATGGCTCAAAAGCAATGGCCGAAGATACAGATAAAGGCGAACCAGGGAAGTTTTATTTTGTTCCCCTTAAACAAGGTGTCCATAATTCTGGCAATGGCGAATGGCTATCGCACCGTTATGAAGGTGAGTCTTCCTGGGATCCCTTGAAAAGAGTTGCCGGATATGCCGCTTATGTCGTATTAGACCCCATTAATCAGTTAAGCGAAGTGTTCGGAAAATATAGGAGCGATGATCCCTTGGAAAGAGGTCTCGCATATGCCTCTCATTTCGTGCTGTCGATGCGAGTAAAAAATGTACCAATTGAATATTGGGCAGACCACGCTTTTGTGCATAAGCATTATTATGCTGATGATAATTCGTACAATGTCGGCTACTTTCCAGAATTCCCGGCCATTCGTTCAGTGTCCGAGGCACGGCAAGTAACCGAGACCATAGATAGAAAGGTCTATTACAGCGAAATCATCAAAAAGGCAGTCAAAAAACTGGAAAAGAGTGGAGAATGGGAGCCACAAGGAAAACCAAATGGATGGCACCTTATTGATCATAACTGTCAACATTTCGCAACGGCATTGCGAGACGAGTACAGGAACGTTGAAGCCATACTCGAGGTCCGGAAAAAAGTGCGGCAAGCAGAAGAATTATTGCGAGGTGGTTCAGATTATAAAGATCAAGTGCGACGAAGGGTTGAAGCTATTGACAAAATTGGTATATCCGCCTGTTCCAACGATTTTCGATCGAAATTTTCCAAGTGGAAAGCGGCAGATAAAAAATACTTTACAACAATATGGGACAGGGAATATCCGGAGGGTTGGGGAACTGGTGGCCAATTACTACGTTTCGGAAGAACGCTGTCCGAAGAAGCGTGTAAAGAATATGCAATCCGTTGGGCGGAAGAAGATAAGCAAAATCTCAGTGATTTGGACAAGCAAATATCGATTATGGCTGAATACTTTGAAGTCTATGAGGATGGCAGTGATTGGCAGCTATGGCCTTTTCCTAGCACAATCTCACAATACCGCATGGGCCACCAGCCAAAACCCGAGGATTATGGTTACGAGGGGAGCGATGGATGGAGAAGAACCCAGTGAACTGAATTTCTGGTTGAGACGAAAATTTTAATCCTATTCAACAAAGAACAATGACTTACATCCGTATTCCCTTTTTGTTTTTTTTCGTACTTTGTGTCTTTGGCTGTGGCCGTGCATTGACGACAACAAGCGAACTCACGACTGAAGGTGAAGCCGTTCCTCTTTCGTCTGTCAACGAAAGAATAGCGGAGAACGCGCCGTTTATCGTGAGTGAGGTTAAGAATTCTGCGCCGCCGTTGGCAAGTGAAGGTCAAAAGGAGACTTCCATTAAGGTGGACTGGAGAACGCCGTTGAGCGAGTTGCAGGTGAAAGCCGGTCAAGGAAATCCTGACGCAATGTACTGGTTAGGTGTTCTCTACGACCACGGCCTCAATACCTGCAAAATCGACCGTGAAAAATCCCGTGAATGGTGTCAAAAGGCGGCCCAATTGGCCGACACCGGGTCGGCTGCGGCTCAATTCTCCCAAGGATTGGTCGTCAAAGAAGAGTATGCAATCAAACTTTCCAACCGGCTCAAGGAATTTGATCAACTGAGCGATGAAGAAATGCAAAATTTCAATCAAAGGAACCATGATGCATTGATCACGATGAACAAGGAGTCCATCCAGTGGTTTCGACCCGCTGCGGAACAAGGTTTTGTCCCGGCACAAGGCGCATTGGGCGATGCCCTGATCTTTGATTCCCTATCGACTCCGGATGAAGACGAGGTCAAGTCCGAGGCAATTTACAACGAAGGAAAACAATGGCTTGCAAAAGCCGCCGTTCATGGATATGTTCCGGGCAGCATTCAGTATGCCCGTTCTTATCTGCTGATGGAGAACAAGCAAACGGAAGCCGCCCAATTGGAACGAAAGGCTGCGGACATGGGGGACACTCTGTCTCAATGCGTTCTCGGTTTCAGTTATCTCGACGGATATGATCCCTGGAACATCAAAAAAGACGAAGCGGAAGCAGTGCGATGGTTTCTCAAGGCGATAGCACAAGGAGAGGTTATTGTTGCTTGTATTCTGGGTGAATGTTATCAATACGGCAGGGGAGTTGCCAAAGACAATGCCGAGGCTCTGAAATGGTATGACTTGGCTGTGAAGCATGGAGACCAAAATGCCGGGCGAATGCGGGAGTTGCTTCTCAAATTTGATGGTGCCGACGAAGCTGCTCGGAAAGTTGGAAAACAAATTAAGCAAGTCGTACTTGATCATCTGAATCGTATAGAATCACTGCATAAAACAATATTAAAAGGAGGCATAGAAGGTAACCAGCAGGCATCGCTTTTTGAAAAACACGCCGATAACTGTCGTCAATCAGTCAATGAGATTAAGGCGATTGATGTCTCCTCTTGTCCCGATGAATTACAATCGGTATTTTCCAACTGGAAAACTGCGTATGAAAAACTCAATACGGAAATTGCTGAACTTCGCATGATGACTGTTCGTGTCTTACGAAGAGAGTATGTTCCTACAAATAATGATGAACACTATAAGTCTATCTCAAGCATCCGTGACGCAACAGAACAGCTTACTAAACAGACCAATCTTCTGATGGACTGTTGTAAAGAATACGGGATGGAATTGGACTGGGCATCTTCACTCATAAATCTATTGAACACGTCTCGCTGACATCATTCAGTTAGCCATCGCCCTACCTTTTTTCCACTTTCTGCGCACTTTGCGTCCTCTGCGCGAGACCGGAAATTCCTTTTTCAGCCACGGAATACTCCCCCTTTCCGTGCCCTTCCGTGCGCCGGTACTCCGGCCAAACAATTCGGCGTGCCTTCCGTGGCAAAAAACCCGGCATAACCCCTCTGAACATCAAACCCTGTCGTGTTTTTTGCGAAAAATGCGTTTTTGTAACAAAAAGCCCCAGTCAGGGTATCAAAGTCGAAACTAGGGTGTTGAAGTGTTTCCAACGGAAAAATCAAAATCGAAACGATGCATTCTCAAGGTTTCAACAAAAAGTATCTCGCTCGAAACCGAGGGATGGAATCGTTTCAAAAAAAAATTTCCGATTTTCAACTCCATCGTTTGAACCTTGAAAGGCGATAAAATGAAAACGTCAAAAAAAACTTCCGCACGCATGAAAAAAACTTCCGGGCACGATACTTCAACTGGGGCTTTTTGTAACGGAAATAAGGGAATAGGGGATAGGGGTAAGGGAATAGGGAAGTGCAAAGATCAGAGTGCCACCAGCGCAACAACACGCGCAAAGTGCAAAGTGAAGAGTGCCGCCGGCGCAACAAGCCGTGCGAATCAGGTTTCGGGGGATGAAGCCCTCATGGCGTCGCTCGAAACGCAGATGGCGGCACTTGAATCGCAGATTGCGCTGCTCAAGGAGGGGATGGGGAAGAGGGAAGAAAAAGAACCTCTCTCCCCTTGGGAAAAATCCCCTTTGGAAAATTCTCCTTTGGAAAAATCCCCGCGGACGAAACTCGAAACGCCGGTCATCCATACCCTGACGGCGATCGGTTCCCGATTTCTGCGCGTCTCCTGGACTCCCGTCGCCGGGGCGATCGGGTACGAGGTCCGATGGGCGACCAATCCCGCCCTCACGAGCAATTATGGTTCTCTGACGGTCGCTTCGCCGGCCGCTTCGGCCATCGTGAGCGGACTCGGCATGAACACGAACTACTATGTCGGCGTCAAGGCACTGGCCGACAACGAGGTGAACAATTCCGACGTGTCGGAGACGAGATCGGCCCGGACGTCGGACGTGCCGGCCGCCGATACCGTGACGTTCCTTCAAAGCTGGTTTACCGGACTGCAAACGACCACACAGGACTTCGCCACGCTGCTTCCGCAGATCGAAACCACCGAGCTGAACACGTCGGATCGGATGCGATTGCTCGGTTCGGGCGTGCGCCGTTACGGGTTCATCGAAAAAACCGCCGACGTGGCCGGGGATTTTCCGCAGATATGGCCGGGGCTGGTCGAAGATACGGGAAAGTTGAAAGAACTGGTGGGGGAAATCGAGGTCTTGCGCAATCTGCTTGTCTGGTCGCGCTGGGTGACCCGCGTCGTTCAGGACCTGCTGCTGATCGCGGGCGATGATGCGTTCCGCCTGGCCGGTGCGTACTATGCCGCCGCGCGCGACGGAGCCAGACGGAAAAATCCCGAGGCCGTTCAGGTGTTTGACATGCTGCGACTGTTCTGGAAACGTCCGCGCCGAATCACCGAAGAACCGACTCTGCCGGAGATCGAACGCGACGTCCGCGCATTGATGCGTGGCACGAAAGACGGGAAGATGATCATCGAAAACGAATCGCCCCACATGACGGGTGGTGTGCGCGAGTTCGTCGATAACGTGCAGAGAAAGCCGCGCGGAGGGGTGAAGGTTGTGGAGCAGTCGTAGTGCCTCCGGCGGGCAACGTGCCGTTGCATCGCCCAACCTGCGGTTGGATCGCAGTTGTCTCCCGATGCTTCGCATGGTCGACTTCCGATGGCGAATCGAACGCAGTGAGCATGAGCAACTGCGGTCCAGCGGCACGCTGGTCACTATCAAAAAAGTTGAAAACATGGAAAAGGGCGGAATTACAGGAGAGCCGTCGTTTCGGGATAGCCGAACATCAGGTTGAAATTCTGGACCGCGGCACCGGAGGCCCCTTTGATGAGATTGTCGATCACGGAAAAGACCAAAATCCTTTCGCCGACAATCCGGGCCGTCAGGTGACAGTTGTTTGTATGCGAGACATCTTTCGTTGCCGGAATCGAATCCACAACCTGAACAAAAGGTTCCCCCGCATAAAAATCCCGAAGTGCCGTCAAAACTTCCGCTTGCGTCACGGATCGGGTCGGCTTGGCATAGGCCGCCGTCAGAATTCCGCGATCCATCGGCGTCAAATGCGGAGTGAAGATCACCGGAACCGGTTTTTGAGCGGCAATCCCCAAAAACTGCTCGATTTCCGGAGTGTGCCGATGCGTTCCGACACCATAAGCAAAAATATTTTCGTTGCACTCAGGATAATGAAACGACAATTTCGGTTTGCGTCCCCCTCCGGAGACCCCGCTTTTGGAGTCGAGAATAATGTCGGTCGGCGCGATAAGTCCGGCCTTCAGGAGAGGAAAAAGGGCCAGAATCGCGGTTGTCGGATAACAGCCGGGATTGGCGACCAACCGGGCCGGGATGATTTCCTGACGAAACAGTTCCGGAAGACCATAAGGGACATGGCCGAGTCGGGCGGCGTCGGGGTGATCGGTGTCATACCATTTTTTGAAGACTTCCGGCGAATGGAGACGGTAATCGGCGCTGAAATCCACAACTTTGAGACCGGCTTCCAGGAGTTCGGGCACCACCGCGGCACTGGCACAATGTGGGAGACAACTGAAAACGCATTCCACTTTCTTGGCGACCTGTTTCGGCGACAAATTTTCCAAGGAAAGGGAAAGCCGCCCTTCAAGTGACGGATGCACCTTGCCCACGGGTGCCGTTTCCTCGCGGCTGGTGAGCGCGACGATCTCCGCATAAGGATGCCGAAGCAAAAGTTTGATCAGTTCAAGAGCCGTATAACCGGTGGCACCAAGAATCGCAATTTTTGTCATGGGAATTAGGTAAGAGGTAAGAGGAAAAACATCTTTCACCTTGATATTATACTTCCCGGGAGCTTTGTGTCACCGGGTGAGAGCGATTTCAAGTGTCGTCAAATCTGATGTTGCAATCGGGGAGGGCGTCGACGAAGCGTTGGCCGTAATTTTGTGTCTGAATTCGCGGGTCAAGCACAACGACGATTCCCGTGTCGGTTCGGGAGCGAATCAGGCGACCGAATCCCTGTTTGAATTTGAGGATGGCATGAGGGAGCTGGTAATCGCGGAACGGATTGCCTCCCGCCTCACGAATGGCGTCGAGTCGGGCCTCGACAAGCGGCTGGTCCGGCACCAAAAACGGAAGTTTGGTGATGATGACGTTTCTGAGGGCGTCTCCCGGCACGTCAACACCCTGCCAGAAACTGTCGGTTCCGAACAAAACGCTCCGAGGCGTCGAACGAAATCTCTGGACCATTTGAGAACGGTCGATGCCTTCTCCCTGGGTTACCAGAAGCATCTCTTTTTCCACAAACCACGACGTGAGTTGGGACGCCATTTTTCGCATCTGGGCATAACTGGTGAAAAGCACGAAAGCATGACCGTCGGTTTCCTCAAGATACAATTTGAGTTTTGCCGCCATCTGGTTCAGGTGCTCGGTTTCGGGGGCATTGGGCGATAACATTTCCCTGACCATCACCAATGTTGCCTGTTTCCGGTAGTCGAACGGACTTCCGACCCGTTCCGTGCGGACTTTCGTCAGCCCGACCCGATTTTTGAAAAACGCAAACGGGTCGTCGTTCGAGGAACGGCGTTGTTTGAGTTTTACTTCTGGTTTTTCTCCAGGTTTTTCTTCTGCTCCTGATTTTTTCCCAGGTTTTCCTTCAGATTTTCCTCCCGTGGAAAGCGTCGCGCTGGTCATGACGACCGACGGCACAACGTCGAACAGTTGCTCGCGCAAAATCGGTCCGACGTCAACCGGGGCCGACTCAAGTACGATACGAAGTCGGTCGCGGGTGAATCCGGCTTCAATCCAATAGACCATGCTCTGATCCGTTTGGTTGAGCCAGAACTCGACGGTTGAAGCGAGCAAACGAATCCGGTCACGGACAACGCCAAGTTCGAGTTTTTTCTCTTTTTCACCGATCCCATCGATGCAGGATTGAATCCCGGAAGCAAGTTTACGGAGTCCTTCACTGAGTCGATTGGCGACAATGCCCGGCGTATGAACACGACCGTTGCCGTCCTTCTGTTTTTCATTCCAAAGGTAAATGTCTTCAAAAAACGTTCCCGCCCGAATCCGGCAATCATAAACAAGTTCCTGGACATGCCGGTATTTCTGGTCGATCAAGAGTCCCTTGCTGGTCCGTTCATTGTAGAGCTTGTTGAGGACGTAATCCACTTGTCCCTGGGTGACGCGAATTCCGAGATGATCCGCCGCGGCCTGTTCCATCGTGTGGGCTTCATCGAAGACAAGGGCGTCGTACTGCGGAAGAATTCCGAAATCGCCGTTACTGTCCCGACGAATGGCGAGGTCGCTGAACAACAGCGCGTGATTGACCACGAGAATCTGCGTGTTCGAAATCCGGCGTCTTGCCTGATGATAAAAGCACTTTTGAAAGTGAGGGCAAACCCGTCCGAGGCAGTTCCCCTGTTCGCAGTTGACCTCGTCCCAAACAGAAAACCGTGGTTGCGGGGTGATGTCGGCAAGGGAACCGTCGGGACTCGTTTGAACCCACGCGGCAATACGGAAAATTTCCTTTTCCTCTTCGCTGGGAAAAAGATTGCTCGCTTTCTTCACCGCGTTGAGGAGTCGGCGAAGACAAAGATAGTTCGAGCGTCCCTTGACCAGGACAGCGGTGAATTCCAGCGGAATGATCGCATTGAGAAACGGGATGTCTTTCGCAATGAGCTGTTCCTGGAGACTGATCGTGTGGGTCGAGACGACAACCCGGCGTATACGTTTCGGTTTGTATTCCCCGGAAGCGTCATCGAATTCAACCGCCGGTTCATCGTCCGAGACCCAAGACGAAGGCGGCTCGTCCGTGTTTTCCTGCTGTGATTGCGTCACATAAAGAATGGCCGGAACAAGATAGGCGAAACTCTTGCCGACTCCGGTTCCCGCTTCCACGGCGAGATGTTCTCCCCGTCGGAACACGTCGTCGACCGTCTGCGCCATGAAAAGCTGCTCTTCACGATGTTCGTAACGAGCAAGTCTCTTTGCGATAAGTCCGTTCGGTCCCAGAATATCATGAACGGTCAGCATATTATTTGAAAGTCACGGCTTTTTACATCCCGTCTCCGAAGTCGGTGTCAAGCATTCCGGCATCCAACCCGTCGGGGTGACGTGTTTGCAGATTGCCTTCCATGTCGAGGTAGATTTTGTCCTCAATGATCTCCTGAATCACGATGGAAAGTTTGTCTTTTTTGTCGGTCTCAACGAAGGCACGAGCTCCTTTGTTGAGATAGATCAACCGCTTCTGGATCAATGCGGAAAGTTTGAAACGTCCGCCGACACGGCGAATCAGGTCTTCTTCTTTGAGTTCTTCAATCATTGTTTTCTCTCTTCCAAATTTTTCAATAACTCACAAAATTCATTCACCGCCGTTTCAAGATTGTCGTTGACAATCTGATGGGTGTAGTCTCCGGCGTAACTCAGTTCTTGGTTGGCTTTTGCGAATCGTCGTGCAATGGCCTCTTCGGATTCGGTCCCACGACCTTCAAGGCGTTTGCGCAACACCTCGGCGTCTTTCGGACGAAGAAAAACCATCACCGATTCCGGATAAATTTTCTGTACGGCAAGTCCCCCCTGGACGTCAATTTCGAGCACCACCCATTTTCCCAGGCGTAATTTCGCGTCGACTTCGTTTTTCAACGTTCCGTACCATTCGCCGCCTTGGAAAACCTCGAAACACTCGATGAATTCACCGTTTTTATGACGCTCCTGAAACTCCTCGGACGTCAAAAAATAGTAATTGACACCATTTTGCTCGCCCGGTCGCGGAGAACGAGTCGTCGCCGAGACGCTCAACTCCAAAGGGAGATCGGATTTTCGGAAAACCTCCTTGAGGACAGTCCCTTTTCCCACTCCCGACGGACCGGAGACAACAACAATTCGCCCCGACATGGTGTCTTTTGTTCCCATAGTTACGTCATTACATCATTTCATCATTTTCTTCAAAAAATGCCGGCTAAACGGGCGGTTACTCCACATTTTGCACCATTTCACGAACACGTTCAATGATCGTTTTCATTTCAACGACATTTTTGGTGATTTCGGCGTCATTGGCCTTGGAACCGATCGTGTTTGTCTCACGAAACATCTCCTGAGTCAAAAAATCAAGTTTTCGGCCACAGCCGTCCTTGGGATTTTCCTTTTTCATCACGTCTTTCATCACGTCACCGAACTGAATCAAATGGCTCCGGAACCGGACGATCTCTTCCGAGATGTCCGATTTGTCGGTAAAGACGGCGACTTCACGAATCAAATCGGTGGGATCAAGAACAAGCTGATGGTCGGCCATAATCCGTTCCACGCGTTCGGTCAGCCGCAACCGATACTGTTCCACGACGTTCGGTGCCAAGACGCTGATTTTTTCGATCAGTTCTGAAAGCTGCCGACAATTTTCGGAGAGATCGTCAACCATCGAACGTCCTTCGGCAAACCGCATCTCGTCAAGTTTTCCAAGTGCCAGTTTAACCGTTTGCTCCACAATTGGCCATACCTTTTCCGTCCGGTCTTCCGAGGGAACCGATTCTTCCGCAACGCCCGGAAGAGTCACCATTTGACTGAGCACGAGATTATTGGCGACACCAAGCTCCGACTCGATTTGCTGAAGTTGCCGAACGTACCGTTTCAGGACATCCTCGTTGATTGCGTAGTCCCCCTCTGTTTTTTCCCGGGTGATACGAACCGAAACGTTGACGGTTCCCCGTTTGAGCGACTCGCGAACAAGATTTTCCACCCGCGATTCGAGCGCCGCATAACCATCGCTGACCCGAAGTGAAACCTTCAGATAGCGATTGTTCACCGTCTTGATCTCAACAAAAACAGTGACGCCGTTCTCACGAACCGTGGCACCGCCATATCCTGTCATGCTCGATAACAAAGAAATCACTCCTGATTGTTTTATACAATAGGGAAGAGGTAAAATAGGGAGGACAAAATAAGGGAAGTAAAATAAGGAAGACAGAAAAAGAAAGGTTTTCTCCCTTTATCTTCTTTTCCCTTTTACTTTTCCTCTGTTGTACCTGCGGGCGGATTTTCCGGAATCGTTGTGGTCATGGGAGCCGGAACGATCGTTTCCGTCCCCGACTCAGGAACGACGGGCATCGTCGTGCTTGTCGATGCACCGGAACCGAGCCCCAGTCCGCTTTCATGCCTGGACCCCGAACTCATGTAAAACGAAGTCACCAGGCAGAGAAGAAACCAGACAATCGAAACGACAATCGTAATCCGCATAAAGGTGTCGCCCGCTTTGGTCCCGAAGGCACTCTGTCCGCCGGCACCGCCGAACGCCCCAGCCAGCCCGCCTCCTTTTCCCCGTTGAATCAGAATCAACAGAATCAGGAAAACACAAAGGAAAATCATCAGCGATGCAATTAAAAAAGAAACGAACATGATTATTTCTTCCTGAATAAATAATGATAACGTGTATTTTTTCGTTATTATGTCACATGTCGGACATGGCGGCAATATCCGACATCCGACGACACCCGACATGCAGCACTTACATTGCCGCGTTAATGATTCCCATGAAAGAATCGATTTTCAGTGACGCGCCGCCAACAAGGGCTCCATCGACATTGGGTTTTCCAAGAATCTCACGGGCGTTATCGGCCTTCACACTGCCGCCATACTGGATGATCACGGTTTCCGCAACGTCTTTTCCATACCGTTCGGTCAGCAGGGCACGGATTCCAAGGTGAACCTCTTCCGCCTGGTCCGGCGTTGCTACTTTTCCAGTTCCGATCGCCCAGACCGGTTCATAAGCGATCACGACTTGCTTCATCTGTTCGGAGGTCAGTCCGGAAAAAGAACCGTCAAATTGACGACGGATGACGAAATCGGTAGTTCCCGCTTCACGTTCCGAGAGAAGTTCGCCAAGACAAACAATGGGCGTCAATCCGGCTTTCAACGCGGCATGAGTTTTCAGACAGACATCGTCGCTCGTTTCGTGAAGAATGTGACGTCGTTCACTGTGACCGAGAATGACATACTTGCAGCCGACGTCCTTGATCATCCCCATACTGATTTCACCGGTAAAGGCCCCTTCTTCTTCAAAGTAACCGTTTTGAGCACCGACACCGACTTTCGTCCCTTGGAACACATTGGCAACCGCCTGAAGATAAACCAACGGAGGACAAGCGGCGACATCAAGATGGGCCGCATTTTCTGCTGCTTTTTTCAATTCTTCCGCCAGAACAACGGCAGTTTTATGATTCATGTTCATTTTCCAGTTGCCGGCAATCAAAAGACGTCTCATAGTCTTATCTGTCTTTCTCGAAAAGTTTTATTGTGCTTACCATAAAAATTGAGCTGTTCGGTGAATCGCCTGTTTCTCCGATTGTTTCCTGTCGTGGGACAACAAAGGTTCACATTCTAACATGATCGGCCGAAATCGGGAATTGGCAATGGGGGGTTCCTCGACCGATTTTTTCGATTTTTTCACCACGGTCATCAAATATTTTCGTCGCTGTCATCAAGAAATTCGTCGCTGTTATCAAGAAAAGAGAGACCTGCCGACATTTCGTATCTCAACCCGGAGAAATTTGTTCGGAAAACCATTCTTTTTTCATGAAATTCATTGTTATTTCATGATTTTCCATCTCTTTTTCCTTGCATTTTTTGCGTAATCTATCTAAATTTGAGAAAGAGCATGGTGTATTTGATCCGGAAGGGTGGTTTTTGCCAATACACCTGGATATTAGATACTCTTTTCAAAATACTGAAAATTCTCGATGATCACTTGGTGAGGAAAAACATGATTCGAACGCGTGCCGCCGTAAAATATTTGACAGTTCTGCTCGGAGGGGTATTCCTGACGGCTTGTTCTTTGACTTCTGCGATTGCGCAATATGATAATTATTCTAATTACGGTTCACGAGCAGTCGGTGGTGTCTCCATTGATCAGGGAATGGTGAAAAACGCCACAAAAGAATTGAAAGAGGGTTTGAAACAGGAAATGCTGGCAAAACTGCAGGCCATTCCGTCCGACCTTGACCAAGTTGTCCCGGAACGCAAAATTTCCCTGAAAAAACTGGACGCAACACTCAAAAAATGCGTTGACAGCAAAACTGCCATTCCGGACTCCGTTCGTTATCTCGGTGGGCTTACCTCGGTCCGTTATGTGATTGCCGTCCCGGAAGAAAACGACATCATTCTTGTTGGTCCCGCCGAAGGTTGGACCGTGAATGACTTCGGGACCATTGTGGGCAATAAAACCGGGAAACCGATCCTTATTCTTGAGGATTTGATTACCGTTTTTCGAGCCTGGAACACCAGTCATCCGGAATTGATCAGTTGTTCGATTGATCCGACACCCGAAGGCATAGCACGTGTCAATAACGCCGATCTTCGTAATATCCGTGATCCCCGTGCTCATGCGGAAAGTATCCGCGAACTTCTCGGCAATCAGGTGGTGATGTTGACCGGGGTTCCCGCCGACAGTCGCTATGCCAGTGTCATGGTCGCGGCGGATTACCGCATGAAACGGATTGGACTGAAACTTGATCCGGCCCCGATTTCACGATTCCCAAGCTATCTCGAAATGGTGAAAAATCCGGAACTGTACACCGCCCCGCGATTTTGGCTGGCCGGGGAGTTCCGGCAAATCAAGCACGATGCAAAAAAACTGACCTGGGATTTGGGTGGCGTGAACGTCAGAACGCTGACAGCCCGGGAGTATTTCGATCAAACGGGCCAATCCCTGGGTGAGATTCCCGTGGATACTGCTGCCTTGCGCTGGGCCAACATCATGACAAAACGTTACGACGAGCTGGCCGCGGTCGATTATTCGTTTGCGGAACTTCGGAACTGTATTGATCTTGCCGCGGTTGTCGCCTTGGTCTATCTCGAAGGGCTTCACATCAAGTCAGGATGTCCGCTCAGTACGATCCTTGATGCAAAAAGTCTGAAACTTCCAAGTTACGACGTTCCCAAGACGGTTGCCACGGATTTTGCCTTGGTGAATGTTCGCAACGGTCAAGCGATTGTCGGTTGCGGCGGCATCGAGGTGAATCCCGTGCCGGCCATCACTCAAGCGAAGGAAGACGACACGCTCAAAAACGTCGCGAAAACCGCAAATGTTTCAGGCGAAAACTGGTGGTGCAATTGATCCTGCACGTGCTTTAGCGCAAAGCGTATCCTAGCGCAAAGCAATGTCATGTTTTTTGAGGTGTTCCAGCACGAACTGGTGGAACGCCTCGATTTCTTCTCCGGAAAGGGTGTGATCTTCGGCACCGATCCAAAATCGGAACGAATAACTCGCCGTTCCTTTTTCGAGACCTTTCCCGTGATAGGCGACGAGGAATTCCCGTTTCTGCAAAAGGTCGTGTTTCAGTTCGTCAAGAATTGGCTCCAGTTCGGCAAACCCCCGGTCGAGACTCCAAAGCATCGAAAAATCCTGCCAGGAGCCGGGAAACTTCGGCAGTTCCGTGTATTTGACGTTCGGGAGAAGGTTGCCGCGGAGTTTGTCGAGTTCCAGGTCGAACCAGACAATTTGCCCTCCTTCCGGCGACACGATTTCCCGCAATGACCGGTCGATCACCCCCATCGCCCCGACAATGTTTTCTGTCCCGACAATGTTTTTACCATTTTCACCCTGACGGATTTCGACCCAATGGTCGGCGACCTGCCAGGGGGTCGGACTGGTTGTTCCCGTTGTGAAGCGGAGCGGCCCTTCACCGAAAAGAATCCCCAAATCTTCAATAGCCGACTTGATCTCCAGATAATGATCTTCGAGCGACGGAGAATTCGCCTGTTGAAAACTGACTCCGGAAAGCCGCGAAACCTCCAAAACACCGTTTCCCTCGGGAATGTAAACATGTCCCAGTTCGAAGAGCCGGAAGATGTCGCGATAAGACCGGTTTTTCGGCACCAATGTGAGAAGGTTGGGCATTTGCGTCGTCCGCATCCGGCTGTTTGACTGGTCGGCGGGATTACGCAAAACCAGGGTTTTTCCCGGGTCGAACTTGATTTTTTCGAGCCACAGGTCGTTCATCCAGCCGTAATTGTGGACTTCGAGGAACCGGTGCGCCGTCGCAAGGAGTTTTCGGGCTTTATGCTCCAGTTCCAGGTGTTTTTCGACAAACAGCGGTTTCAGCGGCATCGCCGGCATGTTTGGCGCGATGTTGTCGTAACCGTAAATGCGAAGCACCTCCTCGACAATGTCGGGACCGATGGAAAGGTCTTTTTGGCTGCGAAACGGCGGAATTTCAACCTGAAGCGTCCCGTCTTTTTCAAATGTCGGGGTCAGATGAAGCGAATTCAGGATGCCGGTCACGGTTTCCTGCGACAACTTGATTCCGGCGAGTTTGTCGAGCCTGCCGGGAGCAAGCGTGATGGTTCGCGGCTTGTCATGCAGGTCGCCGTCCATGGTGAAACGGCTTGTCACCTCAAACGGAACACCCGCCGACTCAATCAGGTTCAAAATCCGGGCTGTTCCCACCTTCACGTTGGACGGCGGCTGACTTTTTTCATAACGCTGCGAAGCGTCGGTACGAAGATCAAGCCGTGATGCCGTCCGGCGGATTCGTCCTGCCTTGAAATTCGCGCTTTCGAGCAGCACCTTGGTCGTTTTCTCGGAAACTTCGGTCTCCTGCCCCCCCATGATTCCGGCGATTGCGACCGGCTTTTCGGTGTCCCAAATCAGGAGGTCTTCCGGCAGAAGATTCCGCTCCTGAGAGTCCAGGGTCTTGAATTTGGCCTCTTTTCCCATCGTTGCAACACGAATCCCCCGGACCAGGTCTCCGTCAAAAGCATGAGTCGGCTGTCCGATCTCCTGGTTGACATAATTGGTGACATCGACCAGCAAATTATACGTTCGTTGTCCCAGAGCGTGGAGTCGCCGCTGCATGACAACCGGAGAAGGGACGTTTGCTTTCACCTTGAATTCGATCGCCGAATAACAGGGACAGTTTTCGTGATCCTCGTTTTTGAGCGGATAGACCGGAATTTTGTCATATTTTGCGAGATCATGTTGCGGGAGCGGTTTCAGCGGTTTTTTGAAGATCGCGGCCAGTTCTCGGGCAAAACCGTAATGTCCCCAAAGGTCGGGCCGATGCGTCAGGCTTTTGTTGTCCACCTCAATCAAAACGTCATGGTCCGGAACAAGCTCGGAAAACGGCGTCCCGTTTTTGACGTCGGCCGGACACTCGAAAACGATCTCGTGCCATTCACTCATCCCGAGTTCGGCGGCACTGCAAAGGATTCCCTGACTCGGCTTGCCGGCCATGGTCGATGTTTCGATGGTGATCCCTTTGGCGAGTTTCATTCCGGCGGGAGCAAACGGCGCCTTGAGTCCGATTCTTGCATTGGGGGCTCCGCAAACGGTCGTCATTTTTTCTGTGCCGCAATCGACCGTGCAGAACGCAAGTTTTTTCCCTTTTTCATCCGTCAGAGATTCCATCGCGACAACTTCTCCGACAACGACCCCCTTGGTGAAACGGTGAATCTCCTCAAAACCTTCGACTTCCGCCGTTGCCAACGTGAGCCGGTTGGCAATCTCTTTCGGGTCAATCCCTGTCAGGTCCACATAATCGGAAATCCAGTCGAGTGAAATGTACACAGTATTTTCTCTTTATAAATAGTAGTGGCTAGTGATGAGTGGCGAGTGACTAGAATCCAGTCACTACCCCATTTCCAATTCCTAATCACGGCGTCTCATTTTTTTCTTGACAAACACGGTTGGCATGCCGATAATAGGTTTTGATAGGGTTATTTTACATAAAAATCAAGAGAATCCAAGGAGACGCCATTCAAAACGAAAATCCTGTTTTCCTGACAATTTGACATATTGACGCGATTTTTCGCATCCTGTTGCCTTCCCTCAAAATACCACCAATATTTGTACACGCAACATTGGACGGCGACCCCGCAAGGGGCGTCGTACTGATGTTGGTGTACGAGGCCCCTTGGTGGTGGCTTGAGGAAGCAACATGGGTATCGACGCTCTTTTTGTTTTAAAGAGCGTCACTTATTGCGTGTTGCCGCATACCCTCCTTCCAAACGCACTCAGCCTTGCGAGGACCCCCATGCCCCGCCAACTCGCAAATAGTTACGCTTGGAACGCAATGGGACGACCCCATGTTGCTGAACACGGGGTCTTTTTTATGAACGTCGACAAATTGGAATGGGCATCTGGTCAACAGACGTTCCAACCGCTTGCGTTACGGGATCAAACGCCCGTGCGTTTGCCCGCCGGGAGGCATTTTTTAAACGTCCTTTGTTATGTGCGTTCTGAGTTGGTCGATTTGGGAAGTTGTGAAACATTGCACCTCAGGACGTTGAAAAAAATCTCCGACAGCAAACCTGCGGTTTGATCCAGTTGCTCATGCTCATTTCGTTCGATTCGCCGTTGGAAGTCGACCGTCCGAAGGACTGGGAGACAACCGGGATGCAACGCCCGTGCGTTGCCGCGCCGCTGGACCGCAATATTCCCCACGAGTTTTATACCGCAACAGCGAAGGTTCGAAGCACGGTTCATTATTTTCTCGCCATTCCCATCACACCGCTTTGTCGGAAATGTCTTGCCGGCACCAAGCACCGTCCCAGGAAATCTCGCGGACGACTTCATAAGCTGCTTTTTTCGCTTCGGGAATCGTGTTTCCAAGTGCCGTGACTCCGAGAACACGACCGCCGCTTGTCACGACATCCCCGTTTTCATGGACGGTGGTTCCGGCGTGAAAGACTTTCGTGTTTTCATGACTCGCCGCTTTGTCCAGCCCGTGAATGACGGCCCCTTTTTTGTAAGTTCCCGGATAACCTTCGCTGGCCATGACGACACAGACGGCCGGTCGGGCGTCCCATTTGAGATTGCTGATGTCGTGCAGCCGCTGGTCAATGGTGTAGTCCAGAACATCGACGAGATCGGTTTGCAGTCGCATCAAAAGCGGTTGACATTCCGGGTCCCCGAATCGGGCGTTATATTCGAGCACTTTCGGTCCCTGGGTGGTCATCATCAATCCGGCATACAAAACCCCTTTGAACGGTGTTCCGTTTCGATTGAGGGCGTGAACGGTCGGCACGAGCACGTTTTCCTCGATCCAGTGGAGTTTGCGATCATCGACAAGCATTGCCGGGGAATAGGCGCCCATGCCGCCGGTGTTCGGACCTTTGTCGCCGTCATAAGCCGCTTTGTGATCTTGCGCCGGCTGCAACGTGACGATCGTCTGGCCGTCGGTGATCGCCAGCACGCTTGCTTCCTGACCGTGCAGACGCTCTTCGATCATGACCCGGTCTCCGGCGGAACCGAATTCTCTGTCCCTCGCGATCCGATTCACCGCGTCAATCGCCTCGGCGCTGTTGTCGCAAACGACGACCCCCTTGCCGGCGGCCAGACCATCGGCCTTGACAACAACCGGCATGTCACGGTCCGCTTTCAGAAAGGCAATGGCCGAATCCGCATCATAAAAAACATGGTGATTCCCCGTCGGAACGTTTCCTTTGTGGAGAATCTCCTTACAGAAAATCTTGCTCCCCTCAAGTTGGGCGGCGGCTTTGCGTGGCCCGAAAATCCGAAGTTTTTCCGCTTCAAAAGCATCGACAATCCCCGCGGCAAGCGGCACCTCGGGCCCGACGACCGTCAGTCCGACGTTGTTGTCTTTCGCGAACCGGATCAGAGCCGGAAAGTCGAGTTCGCTGATCGGCACGTTCTCGGCGTCGATTGCCGTCCCGGCGTTTCCCGGCGCCACAAACACGCGACTTGTCCGTTTGCTCTGTTTCAGTTTCCAGACAAGTGCATGTTCGCGCCCGCCACTGCCGATGATAAGAATGTTCATGAAAATTAGAAAATTTAAGGTAAAAGTTGAAGGTGAAAGGTTAACGGATCGTTACGGCTTCCTGTAATTTGCGAATGTCTCCCGGCGTTTTGCTTTCCCCGAAGGTTGCCAGCGTGCCGTCGGCCATACAAACGATGGCACCTCTGTACCGGTGGAAATTACCAATGCCATCCTGTTTTTTCGATAGGCCTGACGACACCCCGTTGGCAAGTGCCTCGACCGGCAAATCGACCGGCTCCATCCAGCAAACTTCGGTTTTTGTTTCAACGACCAGGATTGTGTCTTCCTTCTTCCGGGTGATGTCGTCGAGTTTCCGGCATTCAGCACCGGGAAAAACGGTGTCGGGACCAATCACAACTTTGATGGATGTTTTTGTTTTGGGTTGCTTGTCCGATGAACCCGGACGCAAAAACCAAAACGGCATCTTGTCGTGAAACTGTTGGTTGTGTTCGCTGTCCCATGGTTCATCAAGTTTGATCCGGTCGTATAACGCACTTAACTCACCTCTCCCAAAATCCAAATAGGGAAGCAAGAGCACGCGCCAACTATGCAGCCGTTTTCCTTCGGCATCCACCGTGTAAGCCGGCGGAAACGAACCGTGCTCTTCGTGATATTTTTGCATGGCACGAGCGATTGCCGTGAATTGATTCACGCGTCGCCGATGATTCCATGCGGATGGACTCACCCTCGCCGGCAGTAACAATGCAATCAACACCCCAATAATGAAAATGATGACCACAAGCTCATACCATGTTATGCCCAATACCGGAACACGATACTTTTTGTCATTGTTTTTTTTGTCATTTGACATAATTTTCAAAGGTAGAAGGTAAAAAGGTAAGAGATATTTTCCTTACCTTTCACCCTTTCCACCTTTTTTAATCCCGTTGGTTGATTTTCTTGTATTGCTCGGCGACGGAGGGGTCCGGCTCATAGAGTTTGCACTCTTCGGCAGTCGTCGGCGGGTTCAGCGGTCTGACAACCCGAAAACCGACATAAGGCGCCTCGGTGACCCACCAGATGCTTTTCGGGAATTGCGGGTCCTGTCTTTTCCAGTCTTCCGTGGAGACGTTTTTCGCGGCACTCCGGCAATCTTCGGGGAGCTGGTCACACGACCCACCCCGGGCAATTTCCCCGATGCCTTTGGAAATCATCATCATGGTGATCTTCTCCGGGAAGTAGAGCGGGGCATTGATTTTTCCCTCCTTGAACTGCTGATAGAGGTCGTCCTGGTGGCGACCGAGCACCCATTCGGAGACGTTTCCGTGCATGTCATAAAGTCCCCAGGGATTCGGTTTTTTGGTCATCACCGCGTGATAGCTCCCTTCCGCATTATCAAGATGCCAGGCGTAGTCACCGATTCCTTTGGGATCATCACCCGTCGAAAACGCCGTCGTTGTTCCGGCACGACAGGCATATTCCCATTCCGCCTCGGTGGGAAGCCGATAATACCGACCCGTGACCGCGGTGAGCCATTTACAATACGCCTGGGCGGCATAATTGGTCATGCCACTGGCAGGATGATTCGGTTTGCTGGAAAGACCATAACTCAAAGACGTGATGTCGTAGGCCGGAGTCGGCGCGGCCATGGCGTCGGCGTTAAGCTCGTTCGGGGTTTTGTCCTGCTTGTCTTTGCGACTTTCACGGAGCATTTTGTAAGCATATTGAAGGTATTCCCCCCAGGTGACTTCATGCTCTTCCATCCAGAACGGGGCAACTTCCACCTCGATCTGCGGCCCTTCACAGTCGGCACGACCGGCTTCACTTTCAGGGCTTCCCAAGAGGAATTTCCCTCCCGGGATGGGAACCATTTTCATTTTCAAGTCGGTTCCGGGCAGGACTTCCTCGTAAACCTTCATTTCCGATTCAACTTTTGCATCCGCGTTTTCCACGGGAACCGGATTTTTCAGGAATTCAATTCCCGGGGTGCGGATCGAACCGGTGTCCTGGGCAAACAGTGCCGTCGAAATCATCACCGCGGCTCCACAAAAGAAAACGACACAAAAAAGCCTCATAAAATCTCCTTTGCTATCATCAAAGTATCAATGGTCATTAAAATTGTTAAAATTGTTATTCACCGCGAAGAACACGAAGGTTTTTTGTTTCTTCGTGTTTTTCGTGGTGATTAAAGAGTGCGAATGATTACCACAAAATTCTACCGGAAAACAACAAAAAAGTAAACAGTCCGTCACGTTTCAGTCGCTTTTTCCGAGAAACGGAGCGAGAATCCGACGAAGAGCTTCCCCGGTGATGTCGCGAATGAGAAATCTTTTCCGGGAAGCGGTTTCACCTGTCAGAAGCTCAATTTGTGATTTTTTCAGTTGCAGGGCATGACTCAGTTGCTCCTGGATCGCCTTGTTTGCTTTCCCTTTTTCAGGAATTTGGGTGACACAAACTTTAAGCGACCCGTTTTGCACGCCGCGGACTTCGTTTTTCTTTGCGCCGGGAACAGCCCGAACCGGAAGAATCACGCCGTCAGGATGTTCCTCCAGATCAATCATATTTCACTCGACAATAACTCCACGTCTTTGGAGTTTTTAAGTTCGTCAATGTTTTTTTCAAAGATAATAAGGTTCCCGTGTCGGGGTCGGCACCACGTTGGTGTCGGGGATTTCCCTGAGCCAGATGTTGCGGAAACGCATTTTGTTGTTGTGGTCCTGAATACGGATCGGCTCTTTGTCGCCATGTGCCTCGTATCCCGGTGCAATGTGATAATAGGTGTCCCCTTTGATGTCGTAATGATTGTGGACCAAAACGCCGTTCTGCAACACCGTGATAAAGGCCGGACGGATCACTTCAACGACTTTGCCGTCTTCGATTTTCAGTTCCGGTCTGGTGAAAATGATGTCGTAACTCTGCCACTCGCCCGGTTTCTTGCAAGCATTGACAAACGGCGGACGCTGCTTGTAGATCGCCGCACATTGGCCGTCGAAATACGTCGTGTTATCGTAAGAATCAAGAATCTGGACCTCGTAGTGATTCATGAAAAAGACACCGCTGTTGCCGCGTCCTTGGCCTTCCCCTTCGACTTCCGCCGGGGTTGCAAATTCAAGGTGAAGCTGAACACTGCCGAATTTGTCTTTGGTGGCGATGTCTCCGGTGCCCGGTCTGACTGTCAGAATGCCGTCTTCAATGTCCCAGTTTTGATGGCTCCAGGCGTCAAGATTTGTCCCGTCGAACAAAATGACGGCGTCTGAAGGAGGCGTCGTGGTGGAATCACCGGGCGTGACCACTTTTGGCTCTTCCCAAGGAATCCCGCTGCGCCAATCGTTTTGGGCACAAGCCAGTCCGGTTGTCATGGCAAGAAAGCAAAGTGTTGTGATAAGTTTTCTCATGAAAAAAACCTTTCTCAAAGGATTGGATTGTTGTAAAGTTGCCGGATCATATCAAAATCATCCAAGGAAATTATACCGTATTCCGGAGGAGATGTCTGCATGGACCAAGAGGTGTTCCCCGCTTTTCTTTCGAGAGAGCTCCGGTTATAATTGCTAAAAATTTGTTCAGTAAATCACTTTTTCAATCATTTTTCACAATCAGCAATCAGGTCGATTGAATTCTTATGAAAATTGCAACAATTGTCACTTCCAAAGGAACGATCAAACTGGAACTCTTTGCCGACAAGACCCCCAATACAGTGGCCAACTTTGAGGAACTGGCAAACTCGGGGTTTTATGACGGTTTGACCTTTCACCGTGTGATCAAAGACTTTATGATTCAGGGCGGCTGTCCGTTGGGGACAGGAACCGGCGGACCGGGGTACAATTTTGAGGACGAATTTCACCCCGACTTAAAACATGACGGGCCAGGTGTCCTTTCCATGGCCAATGCCGGACCTGACACCAATGGTTCCCAGTTTTTCATCACCCATGTTGAGACTCCGTGGCTTGACGGTCATCACACCGTTTTCGGCAAGGTGATTGAGGGACAGAAAGTTGTGAATAAAATCAAACAAGGGGACAAAATGAAAAAAGTCACCGTCGCGGAAGAGAACTAAAGCGTATTCAGAATTTATCTCAAGGAGTCAACATGAAATACCGTAATTTTTTTGTGTGCCTGTTTTTTCTGGTAACGTCGGTCTGTTTCGGTGGACCGCTTATGATCCATGACAACGCGGAAAAGCTGCCGACCGATCTCATGGGCCCCTTCGTCGTGACGGAAGACGGTCTGATCGTCGCCGTCAACAACGGTGCCGTGCATCGCAGTTCGGACGGTGGAAAAACCTGGAGTTCCAAGCCCGTTTTGGACAAGGAACGTTTTGTCGACCGGGACGAACGGGCCATTGTTCGGACCCGGGAAGGAACGATCATTTTCGCCTTTATGAACGACAAGGAACGGGCCTACGGTAAAAACAACGAGGGAAAATGGGGCGAAGGGAATATTGATGAATATGTCCTGCCGTGCTACATCATCCGAAGTACCGACAACGGTGAAACATGGAGTGAACCGCTTCAAATCCAGCAACGTTGGTGCGGCGCGCTTCGTTGCATGATCCTGTTGAAAAGCGGTCGGATCGTCCTTGTCGGTCAGAAAGCCATTCCCTGGTCGCACACAACCCTGACTTATGTCTCGGACGATCAGGGACAAACTTGGAAGGCGAGCAACGAGCTTCATATCGGCAAGGAACAATCGCATGATCACGACGGCGCCATGGAAGGGACGATCCTCGAACGAAAAGACGGATCGCTTTACATGTTGATCCGGACGACCACGGGATTCCTGCATGAATCGGTTTCGACGGACGGCGGCCTGATCTGGAGCGAACCAATGCCGACGCCGATCGAGAGCAGCCATTGCTGTGCGACGATGACCCGATTGGCCGACGGCCGGATTTCGTTGCTTTGGAATGCGACGCAAGTCGGAACGGATATTGCCGGCTCGCGGGAAGAGCTTTCCATCGCCTTCTCCGATGACGATGCCGCGACCTGGAGTTCTCCCGTCGTCATCGCGGCCCGTTATTTCAAGGAGGGAGACCCCTGGGTGAACAGTCAGGTCTCGTATCCGTATCTCTGCGAAGTGGAACCCGGTGTATTTTGGATCACGTCGATGTTCGGCGGTCTTCGGATGAAGATCAATGAAAAGGATATTGAGGACGCCCCCTTGATCATTGTCTCAAAGCCCGGAGAACAATGAGAACAAGAAAAAAATCGTTTTGCTTGACGACTCCACAATGGCGCCATGAGCCGGGGCGATTGAGTACGTTTCCCGGCTTGACGGCTTCTCCAAACCGGACGAGGAAGCTCGCATTTTGGGAAAATTCGCCCCGTTTCAGCATGTTTTATTATGAAAGGAACACTCATGACCGAAAAAAGTAAAATCGCTCTTGAAGGCGGAACTCCCGTTTGGGAGGAATCGTTCCCGACGTGGCCGTCATTCGAGGAATCGACCATCCAAAAAGCGATGGAACCGTTACGCAATGGTAAAGTCAATTACTGGACCGGTCCCATCGGGCAGGAATTCGAAAAAACCTGGGCGAAATGGAACGGCTCGAAAAATGCGATCAGCGTCACCAACGGGACGGCGGCACTGCATGTTGCACTTGCTTCGCTGGGAATCGGCCCCGGCGACGAAGTGATTTACCCCTCGTATTCATTTATTGCCTCGTCGTTCTGCGTCATGCAGGCGGGAGCCTTGCCCGTTTTTGCCGACGTCCGGACCGATCACCTGATTGATCCCGCCGAAATTGAGAGCAAGATCACCGAGCGGACCAAAGCGATTCTCGTCGTCCATCTCTACGGTGTCGTTGCCGACATGGACCTGATTCTTGAAATCGCGCGAAAACACAAGCTCAAGGTCATTGAGGATTGCGCCCAGTGTTTCGGCGGAATCTACAAGGGAAAAAAAACGGGCACCATCGGCGACGTCGGTTGCTTCAGCTTCTGCCAGAGCAAGCATTTTACGACCGGAGGTGAAGGCGGCATGGTCGTGACCGATGACGACGACCTGGCCTGGGAATGCCGTTCCTTTCGCGATCACGGCTACGACGTCAAGGAACGGCTCAATCTCCTTGAGATGGAGGGGAAACTCATGTACATCCACAAACAGGTCGGCTTCAACTTCCGGATGACCGAAATGCAGTCGCAAATCGGTCTTTGCGAATTGGCCCGATTCGACTCGTGGAATCTTAAGAACCGGGTTCGCAACGGAAAAATGCTGCTCGAAACGCTCGGCAACCACCCCGTCGTGCTGTATCCCCCCATCGACACCGAAGAACGTCAAAACGCCTGGTGGTGGGCGCCGTTCGTTCTGGACCTCGTCAAATTGAGCTGTGACATCAAAACCTTCATCAAGGCGGTCGGCGCGGAAGGTGTTCCGGTTTACAGTGTTCTCTGGCCGGAAATGTACAAGGAACGGGCCTACATTGAACGCAACGGGTTCGGAACGGCGAATTATCCTTTCGACGACCCGAAAGCCCGGAAGATCGATTATTCAAAGGTCGACTGCAAGACGGCCCGGTGGATGACCGACCGAACAATGTGTTTTTTCACGCATCCTGTTTATGAAGAGAAACATATCCAGGCATGTATCGACGCCTTCCACAAGGTCGCCGAACGGTACATGAAATAATACGATGATACCCGAGCCGGTAAGGGGGGTAGCTCTCGGCCCTCAAAAAAACTTGAAAAAAGTGTCAAACTTTTATGACACAGACAATATATTGCTGAAAAAGGAAGATATATGAAATCTCGTGAAAGGGTCATGGCAATATTTCAAGGGCTTGAGACAGACAGGGCTGCCGTTATCAGCCTCACGTCCGTTTTAACGCTCGACAGCATGAACGCATTGGGACTAAAATGTCCGGATGTGCATCTCGACGCGGAAAAAATGGCGGCGGCAGCGGCGGCGGCTCATGAATTGTGCGGTTTTGATTCCGTGATGCCGAAATTCAGCATCGTTCACTCGGCGGCGGCGTTGGGCGCCGAAGTCGATTGGAGAAGCGGGGATTCCATGCCGGTGATTAGGAAAAACCCGATCCGTGACCCGGAGCAATTTACCATGAGCGATGACTTTTTAGACCGGCCGGAGACAAAAGTCGTGCTGGACGCGATCCGGTTACTGAAAAAACGGTATGGCGACACCGTGGCGATCACCGGCAAAGTGTTTGGCCCATGGACAACCTCGTATAACATGTGCGGGACGACAGAATTTTTACTCGGCACCAGACTTGACCCGGAGAAAACGAAACGCTACCTGGAAGTCTTCACGGACGTCGGGGTGAAATTTGCCGAAGCCCAGTTCGAGGCGGGCGCGGACATGATTCTTTGGTGCGACCATGCAAGCGGCGATATGTGCAGCCCCGCAACCTATGTCGAATTTTTGCTGCCCGTGCAGAAACACATATTTCAAACGCTTTTGAAGAAAAGCGGTCCCGTCATCCTACACGCTTGCGGCAAAACATTGGACAGAATCAAATATTTTGCCGAAGCGGGCTTTGATGCCTTCCACTTCGATTCCCTGAACGATACGCGGCAGGCCCTGAAAGAAGCCGATTCCAAGATCATTCTGACAGGCGGGTTAAGCAATAAGACTCTGCTGAATGGGACGCCGGCTGACGTGGAAAAAGAGGTGACCGACCTGTTGGACGCCGGCATCAGGCTGATTTCTCCGGAATGCGCCATCCCCATGAAAACCCCCAATGCCAACCTCTCGGCAATCAGACACGCGGTGGAGACTTATTCCTCTTCCTCGAATTTCAAGGAATAAAGATCGGCGTCTTTCATGGCGATGCGTATTCGCACGATTTTTCCGGCCAGCGAAGACACATCGGTGCCGTTTTTCCACAAAACGTCCCTGGCGATTTCGTCGCCGATGATTTCCTTGCAGTCGTCCAGGGCGAAACCCGGAAACGGTGTCCCGTCGGTTTGTTCCAGTTGAACGTTCAAGCCTCCCGCTGCGGACGTTGAGAAATTCAAGGACAATTTCGTTCCGGAAAAGGTCAACGGCTTGCTGACAAAGGTTCCTCCTTCATAGGGTGCATGGAGTGAAGCAAAGCCGTCGAGCCGGAGCGTATAACGCCGCAATTCGGCATCCGGCGTTGCATAGTTGGCATTGACATAAAGCGACATTTCGGTCTCGCCGGTCGGAATGACGTTGCGTGCCGGATAATTCGTCCGGGAGACCCAATTTTGAAGGCCGATGCCCGGACGAACAAGCGGTTCCATGAATGTTCGGTCGTACCGGTTGCCGCCGCGAGACGTCAGCAGAACGGCATCGCTGCAATCCTTGAAATATCCCGGATTGACATTGGCTTCCTTGGCCTGTTCTTCGGTCAGAACCTGTCGGCCTTCCATGAATCTTGCCGGTGTCGCAACGGAAAGATGCGGCGCACGAAAATACACGTGGGTTTGGTTCGTATAAAACTGCTCGAACGGAGCCGGTTTGCCGTCGTGAATCACTTCCATCGTTTCGACGTTTTCCCAATGGAGAAAATCCCGACTGGTTGCCCGACCGATGTACCGCTTGAACGGCGGCATCACGACACGAAAATAGGCGACGTAGCGGTTTTCCGCCGCGGACCACAGCGGCACGTTCTGCGAATCGTAGGAGTAGGCGTATTGTTTGAGCTTTCCCAAAACCGGCTGCTCCGACATCTTCTTCCAGACCAGGCCGTCCGGAGACGAGAACGCGAACAGACCGCCGCCGTGCATGGTTCCCGCGAGCGCCTTGTAGCGTTCCTCCGCCGAAACGCCGGGCCGGTCGTCGATCATCGGCGCAAAATTGTGCATGAGGTGGGGAACATCCGTCATCACGATATTGTTGTCCTTTGAGCCGTCCCTTTCGGCCAGACCGAGTTTTGGTTTCGTCCAATGGATGCCGTCGTCGGAAAAGGCGACGCAGAGCGCCTCCGTCGGACTGCCGTCCCCTTCCCCCTCTTTCGGACCGCCCCGATAGTAGGCCCGGTACTTTCCGCTGCCGTGGGTCATGGTGTCGCAGATCATGGTCACATAACCGGAGTACAACCCTTCCCAAGGGAGATCAAACCTGAAACAGACATCACGCAACACCGGCTCGTGCAGCCGAAGAGAGAGATTGTCGAGTTTTTCGATCAGGTAATCGTCGACAAACAATTCCCGTTTTGAGCCGAGATCAAGCGGCGCAAGCGCCGATTCCTGAGCAAAAACCGGAAAGCAAAAACAAACAAACACAAGGACGGTCAATAAACATTTCATGGCATACCTCCTTATTTATACTCAAGCTGGTTGGGAACCCCCGAAGCTGGACCCCGGTTGTCTTTGAGAGTACAAACTCGAAAGGCCGGGGTTTGTCGGTTTTTTCTTCATGACGATTCTTTCCATTGTTATTTTTACTTGACAAACGCTTGAGAGATGTCGATAATGGGAAACACAATTTGACTTATTAACGCTTTCATGCGTTCCGGCTGCAACGAAAAAACAAATACCACCAAATTAAAACTAGCATGCAGCATTGGAGGCGCTCCTGTACGGGGTGTCCGTTCCAATGTTGGTGCTGGCCCCTTGGTGGGGGTTGTTTCGTTCAACAGCGGTTCGGCGCCCTTTTTCGTTTTCTTGAAAAGTCTGCCGATCCGTCGTTGCACGGAGCCTCGCCACTGTTTCCTTTGTGCTCAGCCTTTGTTTGCGCGATCTTTTGCCTGTGCAACATCGGTCACAAGGAAATCAGCAAGGGCCTCGATCATACGTTGCTGAGCGTATGGTCTTTTTTAGTGGCGAGTGATTAGTGGTTTTCGTGAGGCGAATCGAACGCAGTGAGCATGAGCTACCGGGATGCAACGCCCATGCGTTGCCTAGTCACTCATCACTACTCCGATTATAGCTCATGACATCAGTTGTTGATAGAGCGTCACGTAGCGACGGGTCATCGCTTCGGGGGAAAATCGGTCTTCGGCGATTGTTTTTCCGGCCTGGCCGAGTTCCCGGCGTTTTTCCGGAGATTTCAGCAGTTCGGTCGTTCGTTTGGCCAATTCCCGTCGCCGGCGGTGGAAATCCTCGGCAAATTCCGGAATCAGGCAGCCGCTGACCCCGTCGATGAGCAGACCACGATTGTCGGGGATGTCCGGGGCAACCACCGGCACTTGGTGGCTCATCGCCTCCAAAATCGCATGGGAAGCCCCTTCATGCAGGCCGGTGCTCCAGAACAGGTCGAAGTGCGGCATGAATCGGGGGACGTCCGGTCTGTTCCCCCAGAAATGCACGCGGTCGGAAATGCACAAGTCTTTGCGATAACGGAGCAGGGAATCCCGTTCCGGACCGTCCCCGAACAGGAAGAGGTGAAAATCCTCGCCGGCGAATTTCAGCATGTCGGCGGCCCAGACGGCGTCATGGATTCTTGCCTGCGGACACAATCGCCCGGCCATGCCGATCACGTATTGTGACGGAGGAAGGTTCAGCTCGGCAAACATTTCCTTGCGGGTCATGTCGTCCGTGCCATTCGTGCCATTCGTGCCATTCGTGCCATTCGTGCCATTCGGCCTTGCAGGCGAAACCGCGTCGGGGATGACGGTGAATTTTTCTCCGGGGATTCCGTGATTCGCATAAAAATCAACGATCCCCGCGCTGTTGGCGACCAAAACGTCGGTTTTTTTCGCCAAATACCAATCAATCGCAAGAGAGATTGTTCTTTTCCGGAGATTCTCCCCCCCTTGTTCTCCGGCAACGATTTTCGGAACTCCCGCGGCAATCGCCGCCAGTCGTCCGTAAGTGTTTCCGGCGAAACACCAGGTATGCACCAAATCCGGCCGGAGCCGCTTCATGAGTGATTTGAGACGACCATAAGCAAACAGGTCGACGCTCCACGTTTGAGGGATAAAATGAACAGAAATCCCCGTTTCGCGAAATGTCGCTTCCAGCGAGATCGGTTCCGTCCTTGAAAGGACCGCGACATGAACCTCGAATTGATCCCCGGGAAGTTTAACAACACCGGCGGCAAGAAGCGTCAGTTGTTTTTCCACCTCGCCCTGCTCGGACGCCGGGATCACATAAAGAATTTTACATCTTTTCACGGGATTCCACCCCTATTATGCCTTATTACCGAAGCCGTTATGGGCACTCGCTTTCGGCCTCGCGCAAATATTTTTAGCCACGGAAAACACGGAATTTCACGGAAAAAACATGTATGTTTCATTTGGTGGCGGGGAATAATTGTGAATGAGGAAAGGGAAATGCGAAATTGTTTTTAACTCCCAATTCCCAACTCATAATTCCCCATGACTCATTCACCACTCTATCCTCCGTGTTTTTCCGTGGCTAATCAATTCTGAAGAGGCTCTCAAAGCGGTTTCAGAAAAAAAGACGCCTTTTTTAAAAAAGCGTCTTTCGTAACGAAATTTATAAGTGGCGGGGACAGGATTTGAACCTGTGACCTCGAGGTTATGAGCCTCGCGAGCTACCGGGCTGCTCTACCCCGCGTCAATATCTTAGAAATTATAGGGAAACGATTTTTTTTGTCCAGCCCCGGCCCCCAATGAATTGCAGGAAAATATGAAAACCGTTATAAAATACGAAGGCCGTGCTCATCAATCTCATAAAGAAGAATTTCGTCCGGACAAACACATCCCCGGTGTTTGGAGATATACATGGCCCGACGGAATTTTGCTCCTTCACGAATTTTCCCCAGGTAGATGATCGTGTTGGCACCGACCAGCAGGTCCCCTTCGTCAAGTGGTCGTTCGATCATTGCGTCCAGCAACGTTTCCGGGGCCGTGTAAAGCACCAGACAACCGATGTCCTCCTTTCGGTAAAGATTTTTTCCGATTTCCTCGGCATGAAGACGGTAGAACTGTCGAAACAAATCCCGGGCAACCCACTCCGGGTCTTTCCGAACAATCTGGTGATACACGTACTCCAGAAGCTCGAATTGAATCGACTCCCCTTTATGTTCCACCGGTTCGATTCCATCGACAATGAACCGCCGTACCCCGCGGCTGAAATGGTGGTAAAACATCGCAATCGTGGCGTCCAGATGTCTGGAAAGTTCCGCCTGCCAGTCACGCCATTCCTCGAAGTCGAGGTCGCGCCGCGTGACTTTTCGTCCCCGGGATGTAAACACGCGAAGATAATCGCCCCAAACCTCGTCGAGAGCAAAAAACCGTTCGTGATCGAATTTTCGCTCAGGATTTTCTTCCCGGAATGTTCGCCCGAACATTCGTTTTGCGTAAACCTGGTGATTTTGCGAGTCTCCCCGGGTCGTCAGATCGTAAATGATTCCCGGCGGTTCCCCCGACTCGTTCACCGCTTGCAAAAATTGCAAGCCGAACTGTGTTTTCCCGATTCCGGACGAGCCGACCACCACCGTCATCGAATCCGGCATCAGGCCGCCGCCAAGATGATCGTCAAGACCGGGAACCCCGGTCGAAAGCCGTTTCGCCATAAAAATCCCGAATAAAGTCCCTAAAAATATAGAGCAAGGAAGAGAGAGAAAATCAAAAATGGGGAGAAAAGGTTAAAAGATCAATGGATTTTCAGCCCATAATCGATCAGCGTCCGACGTAATTTTTCAAACGACTCGGCGTCCAGCGGTGTCATCGGCATTCTCAGTTCGCCGGTGTCGCGACCGAGCATTTGCATGGCGGCTTTGATCGGAATCGGGTTGGTCGCCAGGGAAAGCATGTCCCGGGCAAGCATGAATGTTTTGTGATGCCATTTTTGCGCTTCGGCGATGTTTCCTGCATCAAACGCCTTGCACAAAGCGATCATGTCTTCCGGGACGATATTGCCGACCACCGAAATCACGCCGCGTCCCCCGATCGACATCAACGGAAGCGTGATACTGTCATCACCACTTAAAACGGTGAGCTCGGTGTTCCCGATAATTTGCGACGCCTGATCCATCTGACCGGTGGCGTCCTTGACCATCGTGACATTTTTGCAGGCATTGGCCAAACGAATGATCGTTTGCGGCTCCATGTTTTTGGCCGATCTACCGGGAATATTGTAAACACAAATCGGAATATTGACCGATTCGGCAATCATTTGATAGTGCCGGAAGAAACCTTCCTGCATCGGTTTGTTGTAATAAGGGGTCACTAAAAGAGCGGCATCGGCCCCTGCTTTTTCAGCCGCCTTGGTCAGTCGAAGGGCTTCTTCCGTGGAGTTGGAACCGGTTCCGGCCATGACCTTGATCCGACCTGCAGCCGCTTCAATCACGGCGGCAATCACGCGGTCGTGTTCGTCATGAGGAAGTGTCGGCGATTCCCCCGTCGTCCCCACCGGAACAACCGACGTTGTTCCCGCGGCAACTTGGAACTCGACCTGTTCCTGGAGTCGGTCGTAATCAACGACCCCATTCTTGAAAGGAGTGATCAAAGCAACAGAAAGACCGGAAAAATTTTCGCTTCGTGTCGACATGGGAAATTATTGGAAGGAATTTGAAGGAATTGGAAAATTATTAAGAACGATGAATTTGAAAATTAATGAATGTTTTCATGTCGGCAACCGCTTCTTTTAGGCCGACCATCAGTCCCCGGGCGATGATGCTGTGACCGATGTTCAGTTCGTGCATTTTCGGAATCGCGGCGATCGGAAGAACATTGTGGTAGGTCAGACCGTGTCCGGCGTGAAGACGCATCCCGAGTTCGTCCGTTTTTTTTCCCGCCTGAATCAGTTTTGCAAGTTCCGAATGCCGTTTTTGGTCGTTTGGGGCCAACGCATACGTCCCGGTATGGAGTTCCACGGCATCGGCTCCCAATTCCCGGGCGGTTTCAATCTGGTCAAGGTCCGGGTCGAGAAAAAGACTGACAAAAATCCCTTGATTCTTCAACGCGGCAATCACGTCCTTGATTTTCGTCCGATTTGCGAGGATGTCGAGTCCCCCTTCGGTGGTGATTTCCTCCCGTTTTTCAGGAACCAATGTTGCCTGATGGGGAATCAGCGCACAGGCAAACTTGAGAATTTCCGGCTCACAGGCCATTTCCAAATTCAACTTGGCACGGACCGTTTCCTTGAGGATTGTCACGTCCCGATCCTGAATGTGTCGCCGGTCTTCCCGCAAATGCACGGTGATTCCATCGGCCCCCCCCATCTCGGCGAGCGCCGCGGCCCAAACCGGGTCCGGTTCCGTGGTTCGTCGCGCATTTCGGACCGTCGCGACATGGTCGATGTTGACGCCAAGTTCGATCATTTTGTGGTAAAGATTAGAGGTTTATTTGAACATCTGTTGGCCAAATGACCGCCCATACCAGTATCCAGTATAAAACTCGTGAGGAATAGTGCGGTCCAGCGGCACGTTGGGCAATGCAACGGCACGTTGCCCGTCGGAGACATTTTCAGCGTCCTATGGTGCAATGTTTCACAACTTTCCCAATCAACCAACCATGAACGCATATAACAAAGGGCGTTTAAAAAATGCCTCCCGGCGGGCAAACGCACGGGCGTTTGATCCCGCAACGCAAGCGGTTGGAACGTCTGTTGGCCAAATGACTGTCCCTACCGGCTCCATACCTTCGCTTTGCTACAGCCGGACGCTGCTGTCAAACTTTTATACGACGACCACTATACCGCTTTTTCATTTTTCGGCAAGAGATTTCCCGGTTTTTCGTCCGGCACCATGGCTTTTATACGTGTTTATTGACTTTTTTCGTGTTTGAAGAATAATACAGGTTTGTGTTGGAAACACGGGAAACGGCTCCTTTTTTATTTTTATCTCCGGCCTATGAAATATGTCATTATTATCCCAGACGGTTGCGCCGACCATCCGGCAGACTTTGTCGACGGAAAAACGGCTCTTGTGGAAGCGAAAATTCCCCATCTCGACGCCCTGGCGAAATCCGGAGTCGTCGGCAGGTCGTTCAATGTTCCTCGGGAACTGCCGCCTGGGTCGGATGTTGCGACGCTGAGCGTGCTGGGTTACGACCCCCGGGAAGGGTACACCGGTCGGGCTCCGCTGGAAGCCGCCGCCCAGGGAATTGCACTCGGACAACATGACTGGGCGTTTCGATGCAATCTGGTCAATATTTCCGAGGATGGAATCATGAAAAGTTTCACGGCCGGACATATTTCCAGCGAAGAGGCCGCAGAACTGCTCTGTTCCACGGGAAAAGAAATCGCGAAAGTCGTGGAAAATCAGGTCGAGTTTCATCCCGGAGTGGGTTACCGCAATTTGATGATCTATCGGGGAAAATCCGACACCGACGCCCCCTTCGACCGGACAACCCGGACGGTTCCTCCGCATGATTATACCGATCAGTCGGTCGCAAAGGTCTTTCCGCAAGGAGCCGGCGGGGATATTTTGTGCAAAATGATGGCAAAAAGCAAAACTCTTTTTGCCGAACATCCCGTGAACCTGCATCGGACCGGTGACGGCAAACTTCCCGCGTCGGAGTGCTGGCTCTGGGGACAAGGCAAACGCCCGGGCTTGCAGCCGTTCGAGAAACGGTTTCCCGGCGTTCACGGTTCCATGATTTCCGCGGTTGACCTTCTTGTCGGTATCGCCAAATTGATCGGCTGGGACCGGATCAACGTCCCGGGAATCACCGGTTATGTTGACACCGATTACGCCGCCAAAGGAAAATACGCCGCCGCCGCGCTGGATGATTACGACCTTGTTTGCGTTCACGTGGAAGCCCCGGACGAGGCTTCTCATGAAGGGAGTTTCGAGAAAAAGCTTTATGCCCTTGAGGAAATTGACGCAAAAACCGTCCCGCCGATTCTCGAAAAGCTGAAATCTTTCGACCAATGGAGGATTCTCGTCACCCCCGATCATCCGACTTCCATCAAAACCAAGACCCATTCCCACGAAATGGTCCCGTGGATTGTCGCAGGAAGCGATATTCCCGCCCTTGGGCTTGGCAATTATTGCGAGCAAACGTCTCAGAAAAGCCCATATTTCCTGGAAAACGGCTGGCATTTGATGGAACGGTTCATCGGAACATTCAAATTTTGACCGGCGTCAATATATTTTGATCGACGTCAATTGTGACGGGACAAGAACCCTTTCAAGGAACGTGTCATCTCTTCCGGAGAGTCGGAGTCACAAACGGCGTTTTGAACGGCAATACGGGTTATGCCTGTTCCTGATACGGCATCAAGACGGTTCCGGTCGATTCCGCCGATGGCAAAAGCCGGGATGCTGATTTCAGCGGCCACCTGCTTCAGGAGTTCCAGGCCGGGAAACTGTTCGAAGGATTTTGTCCGGGACGGAAAAACCGGACCGACGCCGATGTAATCGACCCCCTGTTTCATCGCGTCACGGGCCTGTTCGATGGAATGGGTCGAAAGTCCGATCAGCATTTCAGCACCGACAAGTGTCCGGACTTCATGAACCGGAAGTTCGTCCTGCCCAAGATGAACACCGTCCGCTTTGGCAAGGAGGGCAATATCGGGGCGGTCGTTCATGATAAACAGTGTTTCGGTGGATTCGGTGGACCGAGTCAACTGTTTGAGCAGCTTGGCCCTTGCGAGCAGTGTCTGGTCGTCCTTGTTTTTCTCACGCAACTGGATCAGATCGGCACCGCCGCTGATGACCGCCCGGACCAGTTCAAGAAACTCCTGTTCCGAATTCCGGGCATCCACCAACACGTAAAGTTCCGCTTTCAAGAGCCGGTTTCGGGCGGTTTTTGCGTGAAAGAGCATTTTTTGAAGCGTGTACGACCTGTAGCGGAGTTGCTCAATGGTTCGTGAAAAATCCGGGGAAACGACTTTGCCGTATTCTTCCAGTGAACGAAGCGATTCTTGAAACCGCGAGAAATTCGCCCTCAAAACGTCCTCCGGCGAACTGCGGTGATACTCCTGTTCCCCTTCGATGACAGTCCCGACATCATTGGTCGTATTGCGAAACGCAAGCCGGTGTTCCTCGGGAAAAAGCAGGAGAGCCTGGGCCAATTCGTGACGGAGATTTTTCGCCTCCGCGCAAAGAAACGGCTCATTTTCTCCGAAACGGAGGTAGTCCTCGACGACCCGGATTCCTTCCACGGCCCGATTTGCGGCGGCATCAAGAATACGATGAACCGTCAATGTTTCTGTCGATGTTTTTTGTGGCAAAAAATCATGGATCACAATCGGTTCATGCCATTCCTCTTGCGGCAAATCGGGGACAGTTATACGTTCATGAATCAGAACGGAGTCGATTCCATGATTTTGGAGAAATTTTGCCGTTTCATCGTTTCCGAGTGTCAGGGCAAACAAAAGGTGTTCCGTCGCAAAGTGGGTTTGTGAGCTGAGATGGCACCGCTGCTGCACGGCGAGAATCGTTTCCGCCAGGGATTGCGTGAAATTTCCTAACGTGACAGGCACTTCGTCCAGAAAACATCGGAAAGAGGAGATTGCCGCCGACTCGGGAACAGAAAAATTCAAGGAATCCCGGACCATTTCGGGGGTGATTCCGACCTCCTTCAGCCAGCACGCCGCCCGGCATTCCGTTTCATCAAGCAAATGCAGCAAAACGGAAGCCGGATTGATCACAAAATCCGGATTGATTCCAACAGAAGCCGAATCGGTCGCCGATGGACACGTGGTTTCGAGACACAAGATTTCGGTGAGAACCCGGTAGGCTCCATAAGTCAGGTCCAAACGCATGGGAAAATCAACAGGGATGATAAAAAAGGGAAAAATTAAGGGAAAAAACGGGAAAAAGGGGGAGATGTCTTGAGAATAATCATTGTAGAGGAATGTTTCATGATGACAAGCTCGTTGCGTGAATCGGTTGCGTGAATTGTCGGTCGAATTGATTGACCGGAACATTGTTTGTGATAGAATAAACGGTTTTCCCCGGACACGCCAAGACGGTGGCGGGCCGGTCGCTGAAAACGCAAACCAAAAAATCACGAACCAAAAGAGGAATTTCTCGCAATGACGTATCAAGTGACGTTGATTATGGGTGACGGAACCGGTCCGGAACTCGCAGAAGCCGCTCGAAAATGTATCGATGCAACGGGAGTCTCCATCGACTGGGATATTCAGGAAGCCGGTATCGACGTGATGGAAAAAACGGGAAATCCGCTTCCGGATTCGGTTCTGGAAAGCATCCGCCGCACCAAATGTGCCCTGAAAGCCCCGATCACGACACCTGTCGGGACCGGTTTTCGGAGCATTAACGTCCATTTGCGTCAGGAACTCGGACTTTTTGCCTGCATTCGCCCCTGCAAGTATTACCCCGGCGTTCGGACATTGTACGACCAAACCCCGGTGGACCTCGTCATTGTCCGCGAAAACACCGAAGACCTTTACGCCGGCATTGAATTTGAAAAAGGAAGCGAAATTACAGCGGAATTGATCGACGCGATCAACCGGATGAGTCCCGGGAAAAAGATTCAGACCGGAAAAGAGACCACGGGAGTCTCGATCAAACCGATCAGCATCGAAGGGTCGGAACGGATTGTCCGTTGTGCCTTTGATTATGCCCGTCAAAACAACCGGAAAAAGGTCACAACCGTTCACAAAGCGAACATCATGAAATTCACCGACGGACTGTACCTGGAAGTTTCGAGACAGGTGGCGAAAGACTATCCCGACATCGAATTCGAAGACCGGATTGTCGACAACATGTGTATGCAGCTTGTCCAGAAGCCGGAACTGTACGACGTTGTTGTTTTGCCGAATCTCTACGGAGATATTTTGAGCGATTTGGCAGCCGGACTTGTCGGCGGACTCGGGGTTGCTCCGGGGATGAACCTCGGTCCCAATGGGGCTGTTTTCGAGGCGACCCATGGAAGTGCCCCGAAATACAAGGGACAAAACAAGGTCAACCCTTGTGCCGTCATTCTTTCCGGAATGCTGATGCTGAACTACCTGGGGGAAAAAGAGGCGTCACAAAGGCTTGAAAATGCTGTCGCGGCGGTCATTGCCGAAGGAAAGGCAGTCACCTACGACATGAAAGCGGACCGAAACGACCCGACGGCGGTCGGAACCTGCGAAATGACGGAGGCGATTTGCCAAAAAATGAGTTAATGAGTTCCGGCCTATAAAAAATGAGTTCGGGCCTATAATTTTTTTATGTTACATAAAGCGGTTTCGGTATACCCATGTCAAATATCTCCCTTCATCCAGGGGCCATGGCCCAGTCGATTGGCGGAACACAAGTTCCCTGTTATGTTTTTGATTCCAGTGACGACGCTTCCAAATATGTGGCCCGGCAGATCGCCAACACGATTCGTGAACGTAACGCCCTGGGCCATATCGCCGTGCTCGGACTCGTTGCAGGTTCAACACCGATCGGGGTTTACCGTGAACTGGTCCGTTTGCACCGGGAGGAAGACCTCGATTTTTCCCGCGTGATGACGTTTTGCATCACTGAGTATTACGGCCTGGAAAAAGGACAGCAGCAAAGTCACGCCAGATGGATGCACGAGATGTTTTTCAAACACGTGAACATCCCGGAAAACAACATTCATCTTTTCGACACGACGATTCCCGCCTTGGACGTCGAGGAACATTGTCGCCGTTATGAAGACGCAATCAAAAAGGCCGGTTCCTTTGACTTGCTCATCCTCGGAATCGGGGCCAATGGCAGTATTGGGTTCAACGAGCCTTACACCTCCATAACCAGCAAAACCCGTCTGGCGACACTTGATCCGGTGACGCGAATTGTTACCGCGTCCGAGTTTTTCAGTGAGTCGAATGTTCCCCAACAGGGATTCACCGTGGGAATGCGGGCAATTCTCGAATCCAAGGAAATTCTTGTTCTCGCATTTGGAGATCATAAGGCGAAAATCATCAAGGAGGCGGTCGAGCTGCCGACGAGTGACGAAGTGCCCGCCAGCAGACTCCGGGAACATTCCGACATTGCGTTCCTCCTCGACAAGGCTTCCGCCGACCGGTTGACGGTCATGGAAACCCCTTGGGTGGTAGAAAGCGTCCAATGGACCGACGAAATGACCAAACGGGCAGTCCTCTGGCTTTGCGGTCAGGCGAAAAAGGCGCTCCTGAAACTTGATGACGCCGATTTTCGCTCTCATGGTCTGCATCAGCTGCTCCGACTTTACGGTCCGGCGCAAAAAATTTGTGACAAGGTCTTCCTTTGGTTGACAAAAACCATCGAATACCATCCCGGCGGGCTTGAACAGCGTCGAATTCTCTGTTTCAGCCCTCACCCGGACGATGATGTCATCAGCATGGGAGGGACCATGATCCGGCTGGTGGAAGACGGACACGAACTCCATGTCGCCTACATGACCAGCGGAAATATTGCCGTGCATGATCATGACGCCCTTCGGGTTTCCAACCTGATGGCGGAAATTTGCCGACATTTTGAGATTTCCAGTGAAAAAGCCGATGAATTGGAACAACGGGTCTTGCATTCCCTGGAATCCAAAAAGCCGGGGATGCCCGATTCCGAGGAAGTTTTGGCAATCAAACGGATGATCCGCTGGAGTGAGGCGAAAGCGGCGGCGCGGGCTTGCGGCTGCCGGCAACAAAATCTCCATTTTCTCAATTTGCCGTTTTATCAGACAGGAACCATTGACAAAAAACCGGCAAATCAGGAGGATTACGGAATTGTCCGAAACTGCATTGAAACGGTCCGTCCGCAACAAATTTATGTGGCCGGAGACATGACGGACCCCCACGGGACCCACCGTGTTTGCGCCATGATCATCCTGTATGTGCTTCACCGTATGCAGGAGGAGGGGATTGTTCTCCCGGAGGTCCTCCTTTACCGGGGAGCCTGGCAGGAATGGCCGATCGACCAGATCGAGATTGCCGTCCCGTTGAGTCCGGGCGACCTCGAAAGGAAAAAAACAGCGATTTTCCGTCACGAATCCCAGAAAGACCGCGCCTTGTTTCCCGGCTCCGACGTCCGGGAGTTTTGGCAGCGGGCCGAAGACAGAAACCGTTCCACGGCAAATATTTACAATCAAATAGGACTGCCGGAATTCTACGCTTTGGAGGCGTTCGTCCGGTGGAATGGCGCCTTTGATTTTTAGTTATTGCTTACTTGCCAGGGACTTTTAAGGAAGGATTCCTCCATGAGTGTTGATAATCAGAGCATTGATGATCAAATCGACCAGGTTGGCCAAATGGATCAGGTCCAAATCGATCAGGTTGCGAATATCGGTAGCATGGCGGGACGCATTTGGCATGAACTCTCAATCAATGGTCCTATGAGCGTGAGTGCCTTGGTCAAACGGATCGACGTCCCGCGTGATTACGTGATGGAAGGGATCGGTTGGCTCGCCCGGGAAGGAAAAATCGTCATCCACGAAGAGGGACGCGTTCGGATGTTGAAATTGGACTCATTCTGAGCCGCAATCTATTTGAACCGCCGTCTATTGCACAAACCGCATGACTTGCGATCGCGGTCATCAAGAAAAAAATACAGCCCGGGGATCACTTGCACCTGGACCACACCGGACTGTTCCCCCCCTGGGAACTCAAAAATTTTTTTAGGAGATATGACAATGGAAATGTTAGAGCAGTTTGCGACTTAATGTCGCCCGTGGACTTTTTTTATTCCACTTTTCCCTTGGCATGTGAAGTAAAATCGGCATTATTACATCCGGTTCTTTTGCAAACTTTTATATTTTTTTGCAAAACGAATCACGCAGAAGGCAAAATAAAAGCCGGGGTAAGCCGGGAATGAAGCGAAGTGCAGTTTTTCACCCTCCGCATCCGGGACAACCGCCGCCTGAGGGGAAATTGGGATTTTCGATGGAAAATCCCCGCGAGGTTGGGGTGTCGAGAAAATCGATGACCGTTCCGGTCAAATGGGGGGCAAATTTCTTCTGAGTCACAATTTTGACCCCTTTTTCTTCAAAAAGCATGTCATTTTCCGGCTTGACATTGGCGTCAAAACCCAGGGCATACTTCATTCCTGAGCATCCGCCTCCCAGGATTGTCATCCTCAAACACGTCTCCTCGCCCAAGTTCTGAGCTTTGAGAATGGTTTTGATTTCATTGGCCGCATTATCCGTAAGTTCAACGCATGTCATTGTTTCACCTTGTTTTATAAAGTTCAGACGGGTAGTTTTCTTTCCTGAAAAACCGTTTTCAACATTTCTGCATCCGTGTACAGCACGGCATCAAAGCCGAACTCCTTGGCCGCGTCCACATTCCGTGTCAGATCATCAATAAACAGGATTTCCGATACAGTAATCCTCGGCACGGCATTTTCCGCAACGTTTTTCGCGATTTTATAGATTTCAATATCAGGTTTCAAATGACGAACCTGATAACTTAACACGTGATTGGCCGGAACCATTTCTGCGACCTTGGGAAAATTGCGTCTGCAATGATTCCAATGTTCCGGCCCGACATTGGAAAGTATACCACGTGGAAAGTCGGACGCAACCAAAGCCTGCACCAAAGGAAAAATCTCTTCATTGGGCCAAAAGATGTCATTGATGGCGTGAAACAGCGATTTTCTATCAGGACGGGTTCCCAGTTTGTCACAATTTGTTCATAATAATCGTCCGGATCAATGGCGCCCGCCTCAAAACGTTGCTGAATGCCCTGATCTCCAAAATAAGAGTTTCGGATATCATCCTGATCAATCCGCAACAACTTGGAAAGTTGTTCCAAAAGTCGTGAAATACTGAAACGAACCAAAACATTTCCGAGGTCGAAAAAAACAAAACGTGTCATGAAAATTGCCGGTTGTTGCCGTTATTGGTCATTTTGGTCTTCAAGAGGAGTTGGAGGCGATGGTGGCGGTAAATCTTCTTGAGCCGCAGTCTCCGGGTTGGGGGTTGGCTTGACGTAATACGCATTCTTAACCACAACGGTAATCCACATGGGAACCATGACCGGGATTGACAACAGGGTGAGAATAGATAACCCCCCAAAACAAAAATAGATGGATTTATAGGGATCAGGGTCAATTACTACAACTACTACAGTAGCGTAAAATAAAGCGTAACCGATCGTTACACCAAGCAGGATGCCGCAGGATGCTTCACATTGTAAGGATTTGGCAACGACGTAGGAAATGAGCAATGGCCAAGATATTAAGAACCAGGCAATTGGCAAGAATATTATGCTTTCCTCAATATGTTTACCCGGCGGATGAGTGTCGTAGTATTCGGGAGAGGGGAAATCAATATAAAAAGCAACGGCTGGAAAGATCAATGTTAGTAGCAACAGTATAAATGTCGTCCAAATTGTTATGTCACGGGTTGTCATGGCGATTGACGTTTTGTCGAATAATCTTACGAATTCAATTCAGGAATCTTTCACGAAGTGGTTGCGTAACTCCCGCGGTGTCATTATATTATAGGGACTTAAATATTAAACGTCCAGACAGAGGGGGAAGCGACGTGCGAGTCGTTTTCACCCATTTCGAGACGGGAATCAATCACCCCCAATGGGAATCAACCCCGATTTTAGAAAACCATGCCAAAAATTTCCATTGCAGAAAAACATGCCCTGACCCAAGAGGAAGCGGTCAGCCGGATCAAAAACGACATCGCGGCGGCCATTCAGGCCAACCAAGCCCTCGTGAGCGGGTACTCCGATGAATGGACGGACGAGAACACAATGAAATTCAAATTCAAAGTCTTCGGTTTTTCCATCTCCGGAACCGCCCGATCCTTGCCAAGCGAAGTCGCCATCGACGCCGACCTTCCCCTGGCCGCCGTGATGTTGAAAGGCACGATCGAAACCCGATTGCGCGATGAAATGAAGAAGTCGCTGGCCTGATTCCTGATTTTTACCTGATTCCTAGGGCGTATCCGCCACTGATATACTCGTGAAGCATTGTACTCTCGGAGAATCCTATGTTAGGTGCAATCATCGGTGATATATGTGGCTCGATTTATGAGTGGAAACCGTTTAAGACAGGTTTTCCGGATGCTGTTCCGCTTATCAATTCGGATGCTTTTTTCACAGACGATTCTGTATTGACTGTTGCAACGGCGGAGGCAATCCTGCTGCAACAGGATTACTCAACGGTTTACAAAACATGGGGCAGGCGTTACCCCGATGCCGGATATGGCGGCAGTTTCTATCGCTGGATGATGCTGGATTCCTCCGAACCTTACAACAGTTGGGGAAACGGCTCGGCCATGCGAATCAGTCCCGTTGGCTGGGCATTTGAAACGCTCGAAGAAACTCTGGCGGAAGCAAAACGTTCGGCGGAAGTCACGCACAACCACCCCGACGGAATCAAAGGCGCGCAGTCGGTTGCGGCGGCGATTTTCATGGCGAGAAACGGTGCATGTAAGCAGGAGATCAAAGAATGCATTGAAAAAACATTCGATTACAATCTGAATCTTGCAACACAAGATATTTGGCCGGTGTATTATTTCGAAGTCAGTTGTCAGGGTTCCGTGCCTGAGTCGATCATCTCGTTTTTGGAGAGTCGTGATTACGAACATGCCCTTAAAATCGCCATCTCACTTGGCGGTGACAGCGATACGATGGCTTGCATTGCCGGTGGAATCGCGGAAGCATTTTATCGAGAAATTCCACAAAGTCTAATGGATTTTGCTCGACAAAAACTCACAAAGGAAATGCTTGATACAATTGACTTGTTTACATCCAAAAAGATTGGGTCATGAAAGGGCAATCAGGGGAATTCAAACACCTGTGTCAGGGAAAACTGGGCCCCTGTTATGGGGTCGATGTCGAGGATCAGGACGTCTTTCATGTATTCGTTCCACTGCTCGACGATTTTGCTTTCCCGTTGCGTTTTTGTCGCGAAATCGACCCCATTTTCGCATTCGTAGTAGCCGAACAGCTCGTTGCCGTAGTTCCAGATCGAATAATTTCTGATTCCTGCATCGTGCAGGACTTTCGCCAGTTCCGGCCAGATTTTTTCATGCCGTTTGACGTATTCGTCGCGTTTGCCTTCCACGATGGACCCTTTCCAGGCGTATTTTTCCATTTTTTCCATGAGTATCTCCTAAAATTAACGATAAAAAGTGGAAACGCAAAGTTCAAAGTGAAAAACGCAAAGATGACACGGAAAAACTTTGCGTTTTTACTTTTTATCTTCTTCTTTTTCCTTCCAGAAAAGTCGTTTTGTTCCTTCTGAAGTGGAGCGGGTGATCGCATACAAGCCGGGAATGAGCGCCATGCCGACAATCGTTGCGGCGATCATTCCCCAAAACGTCGTTATGCCGATGGAATGTCGGCTCCCTGCTCCGGCGCCTGTCGCCACGACCATCGGGAAAATGCCGAACGTAAATGCGAGTGCCGTCATCATCACCGCTCGGAATCGGACCTTCATGCCGACAATGGCCGCATCACGGATGGACAATCCGTCTTCGCGCAACTGTTTCGAGTATTCCGCCATGAGGATCGCCGTTTTCGCCGTCAGTCCGATAAGCATCAAAAGTCCCAACTGGCAATAGATGTCGAGCGGCATTTTAACGATGATCAGAGTGGCCATTGCCCCGAATGTCGCGGTTGCCACCGACAACATGACGGAAACCGGCGTGCTCCAGCTTTCATACTGGGCGACCAAAAACATGTAGGCGAACATAATCGCCAAAAGCATCAGGGAAACGATCTGTCCTTCGTTTTGGGTTTCCTGATAACTCATGTCGGTCCAACTGATCTGGTAGTCGTTCGGCAATTCACTATAGACCAATTCCTGGATCACTTTCATTAACTCGCTGGAACTCGTTCCCGGCATCGTTTGGGCGCGCATCATGGCGGTCGGGAACATGTTGAAGCGGTCCACCTGTCGGGGTCCGAGTGTCCAATCGACCGTTGCCAGGGCGTCAATCGGCACCAAATTTCCCCGGGTGGAAGCAACCGTTAATTGTCCGATGGCGTTGAGATTCTCACGAAATTCCGGTTCCGACTGAATCTTGACTTTGTAGGTTTTCCCGTAAAGATTGAAATCGTTCACATACATCGAACCAAGCTGACTTTGCAACGTGCTGAAGACGGAACTGACCGGAACGTCCATCGCTTCGGCCTTGTCGCGGTCGATTTTGAGGTCGAGGATCGGCGTGCTGACATCGAACGCGCTCACGGCGTACAACGCCTTCCTGGTTGCCATGATTTTTCCCACAAGAAGATTGCTCGCTTGGGAAATTTCCTGCATCGACTGATCGCCGGTTGCCTGAAGCGCAAAAGTCACCCCCCCGGTCATACCGAGTCCCATAATTGCCGGAGGAACAAACGCACTGACTTTGGCCTCGGCAATGGACGCCCCTTCTTTGAGGATTTTCGCCTGGATGGCGGTGATGCTCGTTTCGGGTGTTGTGCGCTCATCCCAACTTTTGAGATTGAGAAACATCATCCCCATGTTTTCGCCGCTTCCGGAAACCATGCTTCGTCCCGGAATGGCAATAACGCGCTCCACGCCTTCCATTTTCATAACCTTGCTTGCGAAATTCTGAAGGACCTCCTGGGTTCGCGGCAAAGCGGCCCCGGAAGGCAACGTCACTTCACAGAGGAGCATCCCCTTGTCTTCCGCCGGCAAAAACGAGGTGGGCAAACGCCGGAACAAGACGTAATTCCCAAACAAAAACAGAGCAATGACCAACAGAGTCACGACGGAATGACGGGTCAAAAAACCGGCGACATTCAGGTAACGGTTTCGCGTGAAATCGAGTCCTATGTTGAAATATCGGAAAAATCCCCGCGGTTCCTTGACATCATGCAGCACAAGCGCGCATAACGCCGGGGAAAGTGTCAAGGCGACAATCGCGGAAATGATCAAAGCAACACACATTGTCACCGCAAACTGCCAGTAAATGGTTCCGACCATGCCGCCGAAAAAACCGATCGGAACATAAATGGCCACAACCACCAGACACGTTGCGATCAAGGCGTTTGAAAGCTCCTGCATCGCACGCATGGCGGCGTCAAACGGCGACAATTTTTCCTCATGAATCAGTCGCATACAGCATTCTACCACGCAAATGGCGTCATCAACGACGGCACCGATCACGAGAATCAGACCGAACATCGTCAGCGTGTTGATGCTCATGTTCATGGCATACAAAAACGGGAACGTCCCGATGATCGAGACGGGGATCGCGATAATCGGAATGACCGTCGCCCGCCAATCCTGCAAAAAGAGATACGTGATCAACACGACAAGGCAGAACGTCAGGATGAGTGTCATGAAAATTTCCCACATGGCGGCACGCACAAAAGCGGTCGTGTCGTAGGCCAACGCCCATTGGATTCCATCGGGAAAGTTGTTTTGCAGTTTCTTCATGAGTGCGTCCGTCTGATTGACGACGGAAAGCGCGTTGGCGTCACTCAATTTGAAGACCGCGAGCATCACCGCGGTTTTTCCGTTGACGGTGGGGGTTCCGACGTAATTTTCCGCACCGAGTTCGACACGGGCAACATCGGAAAGACGCACCTGACGACCGTTATCTCCGACACGGACGACAATATTTTTGAATTCTGACGCTTCTTTGAGACGCCCCTGGGTTTCCAGCTTGAACTGCATCGCATCACTGGACCCTTCGGTGCCGACCGCCCCCGTTGCCGCCTGGATGTTCTGGCGGCTGATCGCGTTCATGATTTCTTCCTGGCTGATCTCCAAGGCACGCATTTTCAGCGGGTCGAGCCAGACTCTCATACTGTATTTCATCTCGCCAAAAATCAGGACCTGCCCGACTCCCTCGATTCGGGCCACGGCGTCTCTGATGTTGTTGGAGACGTAATTGCTCAGATAGAGCGGCGTATGCTCCGGTTTGTCACTGGTGAACGAAATGATTCCAAGAATGTCGGAAGAACGTTTGGTGACACTGACGCCGTTCATCACGACTTCGATCGGAAGATTGTGTTCGGCACGTTTGACGGCGTTATTGACATTCACCAGCGCCATGTCGGAGCTGGCATCGGACCGGAACGTGAGTGTCAGCGCATACCCACCGCTGTTGTCGGAACTTGAAGTGTAGTAGAGAAGACCTTCGATTCCGTTGACTTCGGTTTCGATCGGGGCCGCCACGGTATCGGCGATGACCTGGGCACCCGCTCCCGGATAGAAGGCACTCACCGCGATCGTCGGCGGTGACACCTCGGGATACTCGGCAATGGGGAGTTTGCCCACACAAATTATTCCCGCCAACATAAAAAACAGCGAAATCACGATGGCAAACTTGGGACGTCGGATAAAAAACGCGGAAAACATGGAAGGTTACTCTCGTGGTGTCGATGATAAAATGCAGAAAAAGATGAAAAAAGAGATAAAACAAAACGTGACTGCCCGCAAACCTACGTTTCACAATCACATTGCTTCCGTGTCACTTTGTTCCACCACATTGCTTCCGTGTCACTTTGTTCCACTTGCGGCGGTTGATTTTCTTCTTCCTTCACTTGCGGCGGTTGACTCCCCTCCGGGTGTTTGGGTTCTTGAAAAATAGGTTGCACCACTTTGATGTCGGGCGTGATCTTGTTCAAACCACCCACGACGACCGTTTCACCAGGCGTCAGACCGGACGTCACGATCTGTTGGTCATAAACCTGGGAACCGACCGTTACGCTTCGACGTTCCACTTTGTTTTCCTCCATGACGACATAAACGTAGTAATGACTTCCATCCGTCATGAGTGCCGCAACGTTGACGGCGGGTAGCGGCTGCTCGAAACGCTCGGAAATATTCACCCAGGTATAAGTGCCGGGAATCAACAGATTGTCCGGATTCTCGCAAATCAGGTAAATGGTGATCGAATCGGTGCGGCGGTCCACCTGGTTGTCGAGAAAATCAATCCTGATCCCCCCTTGATACGGCTGACCGTCGGCACGAAAGACTTCAATGTTGTTTTGACCGAGTCTCGTGCCGTCTTTGGAATATTTCATAAAATCTGCGACACTCATGGAAAATTTCACCGTGATGGGATCAAACTGGACAATGGTCGCCAAAATACCGGACGTCGGAGTGAGGTAATTCCCTTGACTGTATTGTTTTGCACCAATTCGACCGGACAACGGAGCATGAATTTTCGTGTAGGAAAGGTCGTTTTTCGCCTGGTCGAGCCTGGCCTTCGCTTCGTCGAGCCTGGCTTCAAACAGGCTGATTGCACGGAGCGTCTCGTCCAATTCCTGTTCACTGATCGCCTTGCTTTTGATGAGGTTGGTTGCCCGTTCGTGTTCCTTTTTGGCCAATTCGATGTCGGCTTCAATCTGCCGGACCACCGATTCAGCGACACGGACATTGATCTCGTAGACGGTGTCCTCGATTTCAAACAGGAGGTCCCCCGCTTTCACCATTGCCCCCTCTTGAAATGCAACTTTCTCCAGGTAGCCGGAAACCCGTGGCACAAGATTGACCGTTTCCTTGGCCGCAATGATCCCATTGCAACGCTTGGGCTGAGACGCGGAAAGTGTGCCGACGGCCTCCACGCGAACAGCGGGCGGTCCCATCTGGGACATCTGGGCGTCAACACGACAAACGCCGATGAGGCCAATGTAGCTGATATAAATGAAAACCGTCGATGAAACAACCCGTAACAACCGGTGCATGTTATTTTTGCGGGACACTGTCACTCCCCATGATTCCTTTGTTGGCGGAACATTGAAATATTGCGAAATAATGAAATATTATTGACGCACTAACGATTTTAATTAAGCTGGAGACTGTAAACTTTGGTCTCAGACTGTCATTACGTCTGAAAAACGCAGTATTCTCTCAAAAAACTTGAAAAATGTCAAAATTTTTATGACACAAGCATATAGTTTCCAATTTCCAGACTTCCGTCATGAAATTTTTTCATTATATGTATTTTATCATAATAGCCCCCTCCTCCTTTGTCAAAATGATCTGCCTGACGTTTAGGGAAAAATTGCACAAAACATCAGAAAATCGCGTAAAAACACAAGGAAAAAGATTAGTTCCTTGATGAATTTTCGTTCTCCTGGTAAAATAATTGGTTGTTTTGCGGTCGCAGGACAACATTGCACGGTCACAAGACAACACGAGGTACTGTAGTCATATTGTCGTCATTCAATGATTAGGTTTTCTATGATGAAACATGCAAAAATTTTGTTCCTTTTTTTATCGGCGTTGATTCCTTTTGCAGCGTTCGCCGATTCTGAAGACGAGGCAACCGCCGGAAAAAAGTATCTGCTTCGGTACCAGTTTCGTCCGGGGGATGTCCTGAAATGGGACGTCACGCAGCAAATTGAGATGAAGACCCAGGTTTCGTCACAACAGACCGTGGCCAACACCTACAGCCGCTCGACCAAGGTCTGGACGGTGATCGACGTCGCCGAGGACGGAACCGCCGTGCTGGAATACTCCGTCCAAGACGCCGAAATTAACAATAAAGTCATGACCAGGAACCCGGCGGCAATAGACGAACCGACCGTCAAAGAAGAGGAATCATCCTACGACAGTAAAAATAATAACGGGGAAACCCCTGATTCTTCGTTTGATGAAGTCAGGAAATCCATCGGGATTCCGCTGGCGCACATGACGATCGACAACCGAGGAACGCTTCTCAAAAAGGTTCAAAAAGCCCCTTATGCCGCGGCGGCGGAAGAAAACCGAATCACAATTCCGATGCCGGAAAATCCTATTACCGAAGGGGAATCCTGGGATGCTCCAAGTGACATTGTCGTTTCCCAGCACAATGGAACGGTCCGGAAAATCGTGGCCAAACAGCGTTTCACTCTGGAAAAAGTGCAAAACGGCATCGCAACCATCAAGTTCAAGACGATTCTTCTGACACCGATCGACAGCCAAAAGATGAAGATGCAACTGATCGATAAACAACCGGCGGGAACCGTTCGTTTCGACATTGATGCCGGCTGCAATCTTGAGCAACAGAGCGACGTAAATGAAAGCGTGACCAATTGGGCCGAGGGTTCACCAAGCGGTGCCACGTATCAGTCCCGATTTGTCGAGAAGTATTGTGGTGACGGCGAGAAAAAATGAACCGTGCCTCGAACGCTGTCTGTTGCGGTATAAAACTCGTGAGGAATATTGCGGTCCAGCGGCACGCTGGGCGATGCAACGGCCAGTTGCCCGTCGGAGACACTTTTTAACGTCCTATGGTGCAATGTTTCACAATTTTCCAAATCGGCCAACCCGGAACGTCCATGCCGGCTCCGATATAAGACAACCCATCTTGCAATTTGTGCCAAAAAACAATATAATTAATGGGGAATTGGAAATTGGGAATTAAAAACAATTCCACATTCCAAATTTTATTCATTCCCAATTATTTAATTTTGGAGGATTATTGAAAATAATGATCATTTAACGATCAGATCAATTACATAATTAGTTCACGCGCGAGCGTCAAGCTATCCTGTTCAAATACCGTTCAATATTTAGCATAGATATAGCTTCATGACCCGCGCCCTGGAAAGGGTGTGGGCTGAAGTCGATCTATGCGGCCCGAACGGGGCTTGAACAGCGACGGAGGCCCCGCCTCTATTTAGTTCTTGCCGCTTGTGTTCATCCTTTTGCTTACTTTTTACTCTTCTTTACGAAAGGAAACACATAATGACCAACCGTTCCGGTCACTCACGTCAACGTCTCATCGACCGTCTCCTCGACCTGGAGGTTTCTGACAATCCGGTTTTGGCGAATTTCCTCCGAGACGTTAATGAACTCGAAGAAGACCAGCGATTTTACTGGCTGACCTTCCACATTGACCACATCGGGCCTTGGAAACAAAGAGATGACGAAATTTGTCTCTCGGATGCTTGGTGCAAGGTTTTCGGCATCAACGACTCACCACGCACGCTTCAAGGATACGTCAAACTCATTGACGACGTGGAGGAACACCGTCGCATTTATGAGTCGCGCTTGAATTTGCAACAACAGGCGGTCGGCACACGCTGGGAGAGCGAGTACACGCTTTGCGGCCGCAAAATCCGCAGCATCGGCTTTGTCTGCCCGGACGGATTCATCGCCGGACTGGACATGATTTTACACCATCGTGATGGCGAGAAAAAATGAACCGTGCTTCGAGCGTTGCCTGTTGCGCCGACATAAAAAAAGTCACAAGACACCCTTTCGGATGTCTTGTGACGGCTCCTGATGCTCCCACCATACAACGGGGTGGACCGTTTTGCGTGATTTTTTATTCACGCGATTGATGAAATCAAAACAGCGGCTTCATGCGGGAACCGGTCCGATTTCGTGAAACTTTGGTTCGTCACTTCTCAACCTATTCCGAATCTGTTATCGTCCTAACAGACTGAGAATGTACTGGGGTGATTGATTGGCGATTCCCAAAGCATTGATACTCGACTGAACAAGAACCTGGGCTCTTGACAAATTCGATGTTTCTTCGGCAAAATCAGTGTCCCGGATTTGACTTTCCGCCGCGGAAAGAGCTTCCAGCGTGTCATTGAGGACGTTAATGTTGGTGTTCAATGTGCATCTTTGGAGAGCTCCGAGACGACCACGAAATGTTGCAACCTGGACGATGGATTCTTCAACAATCTGGTACGCTCTTCGCGTGTTTGTTGAAAGATCGGCATCACCTCCGGTTTTCAATTCGAAGAGTTTGCCGGTAACACCTCCCAAGACCGCCGTATTGAGACTTGGGATTCCGATGGTGATCTGCTGATTGGTCGTGACAGCCGGTCCGAGCTGGAACGTTGCTCCGCCGCCGACCACGTCGAACGCGGTGATTGTTCCGGCGGTTGTGTCGTCACTGAAAGTGAACGCCAGTTCGATGGACGCGGTGTTGAGCTTTACATTCCATCCGTTGGCAACCAGCTGAACTCCGTTTAAGACGGCATCGACATCGGCCCCGTAGGCAAATTCCGTGACGTTTCCATAAACGTCTCTGGTTTCAAAAAATCCTTGCGTCGCAATGACCTGGACTTTCTGGTCGGACCCAAATTCCGTGGTCATCAGTTGGAAACCGTAGTCCGCCTGGTCTCTTCCGCCGAGAAGTTTGGCCCCGTTGAGATAACCGGGAGGTAAAATGCCCCCTCTTGTCGGGACCATGTTGTCGCGGACGGTCACGAGTCCGGTTCCTCTGGTCGCGGCGTTCGCCCCTCCCAGTTCCACGGTGAAAATCGACTTCGTCGCAGAACTATTCTCAATGAGGGCTTTCACGTCATTAGCCGTCGTTATCCCTTCGTTGATGTAGATGGTGATTTCCCTGGTTCGCTCGTTCAACTCCAGTCTCGGCCCGTTTTCATTGAACGTCATTCCATCGGCCTTGTAGTAATTCCCAGTCACGTTGGCGTCGTTCACATAAGTGACCGAGTAACCGTTGTAATCTTCTCCCGGTTTTCGGGCGACCAATGTGAAAGAAGCCGTTGATCCATTGACGGCAACCATCGTTCCACGGGCAAACTCGGCAATACTGTCGTAATAATAGCAAAGACTGTCGGCCCAACTGTTCCATTTGATGTCGTCGTAGGTGACGACGGAACAGTCTTCGGAACTTGGAGTCGGCGAGAGAATTCCATTTCCGGCGGTATCGGTACAATTGTCCCATATTGCCCCCGGTTCGCGAAGAAGGCTGACACTGACTCCCCGGGTTTGTTCCTCGGTCAAGGTGTCCCAAAATTCGACGAGGTCTCTTGCCGTCGTGATGACGTTTCCGTTGGAATCCGTGGCAAGGTGAACAACGAGCACGCCTCTTTCCGTGATTCCTCCGCATGAGGTAAAGTTGGTGTCCTTGATAAAGTCGATAGCCCCTGTTCCGGCGGTTGATCCCGAGGTAAAGTTACTTGCCGTGAACATATTTCCGACGATGTCGTCGTTGTTGACAAGGTCGAGAATCTGGTTGGCCGTCGGTGCCCCCGAAGGATTCAGAGCCGAGGGTGTTTCCCCGATCAGGTAAATGGTGACCGTCCCCCCTTTGTGGCCGCCGGTTTGTCCGGTGTTCCCCATTGTTGTCGCCGTGGTTGTTAATCCAAGACTTTCCAATGTCGCCGAACCATTGTTGTTCGGTTCCTGACTGAACGAGAGTTCCGCCGTGAATTTTCCGCCGGCTGCCGCATCCGCATTGATCGCGTCGATCACGTCTTTCATCGTGATCGGACTTCCCAGGTAAGTCGTCCCCAGTCCGTTGACGGCGTTGCTGTTCAGAAAGATATTGTACATCTTTCGGTCCTGATCATATTCCACGGTAATCGGATTTGGCGGAGATGAGGTCGATGATGTCCGGATTTCATTGTCGAGGAACATGTTGATCTGGACGTTATTGGCCTCATCACCACGGTCAACCGCCGTTAAGAAAAATGCCGAGTTTGCAAGCGCCGTTCCGTCGGTTTTGGTGAATGTCAACTGGGCTTCAGCCCGGGATTCCCCCTGATCGTATTCGACCCACCCGGATTCACGAACCGGCGGCTCTTCGGCCCGCTTGATTCGGAAGTCAACGTCGTTGAAAGCATCTCCTTTTTTCTTGGCCGTGAAAACGACACTGGCATTGGCATTGGTCGCGTTGAGAATCGCTCTGGCGTAGTCGATCTGGTCCGGAATACTTTCGTAATCGACCCTCAATTCAGAGGGATGCCTGTTATCGACGACAAAACGAATATCCCGCGATCCGGTCGGACCGAGAAATTGGAGTCCGGTTCCGTCATATGGACAGCCGTAATAAGCGACTTCCTGGAATTCGGAAACTGTTGTCAATCCGTGATTTCCCGGAGCCAATTGTGAGGTGATGATCCGGGTTTCCGGATCGATCTTTGGGGGGATTGTCCCGTCGACGAGTCCCTGGAGGGTTGCCTTGTCGATAAACGTGCCCCAGAGGGCATTATTATTGAGTGCCGCGCAAACTTCCTGAGCCGTTGTTATGATTTCACCGCCGTCGGAACCGTTTTTGAAGATGTTGGTGAACACTCTGGAAGAGAGTTCCCCTTCTCCGGTATTATCGGGCGAATTCTTGACGGTGAACATTGCCGCCGCCCGTTCGCTTCCAAACGATGCAGGATTGTTCAGGTTGAAAATATTCACCACGTCGTTGGCTGTCGTTACGGTTCCCGGACCACCGGGGGGAGCCCCCACGGAATCCGTGGGTGTACAGACGATGAAAAGCGTCCCGGCATCACCACCGCTGTTTTGCGTATTTCCGGTTACGGCATTGGCTCCTCCGACGCAATCCGCCGCCGTGATGGTTGTCGTGGTCGGGTCTGCCGCCGAAACGAGTGCCGCCCTGAACGTTCCTTCTGAGTTGATGGCGTTGATTGCGGTTTCAAACGTGGTTGTTCCGCCGTTGACATAAACGGTCATCACCTGTTGTGTCGGATTCGCGGGATCAACCCCCATGACCGCTTTTGCCGCATTTGTTCCGGGCGGAACGATCGTTCCGGAGGTGTCATTGACGAATTGGATTCTCACGTTGTTGTTTTGAGACCCGCCGGCAACGGCCTGGAGACTCAGGTAGTCCCCCGAAGCAAGATTCGTAAACTGATTCCCGACGCCGTTAACGTCGCCGAGAATCGCCGTGGAACTGACCGGGATGTCGCTGTAATAAGCGTAAGGACCATAAGGCGTGCCGGTCCTGTTGTTGGTTCCGAAGGTCGCATCGGTGAGGAAACCATCGACGAAGTTGATGTTTGTCCCGTTGAAGTGGGCGCCGTCAATATTCGCGATGAAGTCGAGGGCATTATTGTTCTGCAAACTATCCGTATCGACCGCCATGGCCGACGCTTTTTCCCAGGCCGAAGTCTGAAGACGCACGTTGATCGTCGCGGGATACCCTGGTCCCAGGGATTCCTCATATTCGATAAAGACACCTTCTTCGGTTCCTTTGGTGAACTTGATTGTGACAAATCCGGCGTCTTCCCCTTCTCTTGTCGCGGTCACGATGATGTCGTTATTCGGACCGACACTGCTGATGGTCATCTGGCCATAAGTCGCCGCCTGTCCCAGGATTGCCATGACGCCGGTGGAGTCGGAAATCTGGTTGATCGCATCCACCATTTGTTGAGCCGTTGCATTTTTCCTGAAGGGAAGAGTATCGACTCCCCGGCTTCCGGAAATCTGGAGCATCACGTCGCTTTGGGCCACGGCATGTTCATAAAAGAGAGTTCCGCGTTCTGCTTCCTCACGGACTTCCACTTCGATATGGACCGGTTCATTGGCGACGCCGAATCGCATCTTGTAGATTTCAAGATTTCTGATCGTGGCGCGATCCACCCCTTCTGTGACAAACGAAAGCGAACCGTCGAGGATATGTCGTCCCATGAACGTGGTGGACGTGGCAATGCGGTCAATGGCCTCCAGAGACGCATCCACCTGAAACTGGTTCGCCTGGATCATTTCAGCACTCATCACTCCGGTGTTGGCCGCTTCAGAGATGAGTCCGCGAATATCGTTCAGCAGGTTGGCGATTTGGTTCATCGCACTGTCCGCCGTGGCGATCATCATATTGGCACGTTCGGAATTGGTGATTCCTTGCCTGACGCCGGTGATTTCGGAACGCAAAACCTCACTGGCGATAAGACCTGCCGGATCATCCGCACCCGTGTTGATTCGAAGCCCCGTGCTCAAACGTTGCAGGGACTGGCTCAGCCTCAACATATTTTGATTGACGTTTTGCTGGGCGATTAACGATGGGACGTTCGTATAAATTCTTGTCACGCAATCATCTCCTTGCTCGACACCTGGAAACCTCTCTTGTGATCAAGCGGGGGCAGCATGTGAGGTGGAAAATCGATTTTTTATTGACCCGGACCTTCGTTTTGAACAAAAATCCAGAATTCCATTATGAATAACAAAGCAGTAGCGGTTTTTGAAAGCACTTTCCATGGTAGCAGCCGTAATGGTTTTCGAGGTTGCTCACGGTATTCGTGCAACAACGTCGGGAGTGATCATATCCCTTTTACCAAAAGGGACCGCTACCCAGATGTTAATAATCGAAATGTTCGTGATGAAAGTTTTGGTAATGTTGGAAGTTTTGCGGATTCCAATCGTGAGTGATACGACTGACGTTCCTGTTGTTCTGGTTAGGAAGAATGGAAAAGATCGAAAATCATAGCATTTTCAATCTTTTTATCATTGAATTCAATCAATTTTCAAACGTCGTGATCATTCCATCTTTCATTCTTTTTGCTTTATTCAATGGGAGAGACATTTTATATTAAAATCGCTCGTTTTTCAAAATTCTGGAAATTCACAACCAAAATTTTCTTCGGAGTGATTGATTTTCATGTCCAAAAGCGTTATAAAAGCATTTGTAGGGCAGTATGCAAATTGATTTGTTTCGCGCTTAACAACTTTTTTTCTCACTAACAACGGGAGTTCATGAAAATGAATAAAAAATTCAATTCTTCACGTCGTGATTTTCTCAAAACGAGCGGTGCCATTGCCGCGGGATTGGGACTGGTCGGAACAATGGGAATGACACGTAACGTCCATGCCGCCGGGTCGGACGAAATCCGTCTGGCATTGATCGGCTGCGGCGGACGTGGAAGCGGTGCCATTCGTGATCGTTTGGCCGTCGGTGACAATGCCAAAGTCATCGCCGTGGCCGATGCATTCGAAAATGATGCGAAAGGATGTGCCGCAGGGCTTCGTGAAGATGAAGATTTCAAAGCAAAGGTCGCGATTCCGGACGACCAAGTTTTTCACGGTCTTGAAGCCTACAAACAGGCAATTGACTGTCTCCGTCCGGGAATTGATGCCGTTGTGATTGCCAATCCGCCCGGTTTCAGACCGATCCAGTATCGTTATGCCATCGAAAAAGGGGTCCACGTTTTCATGGAAAAACCGTGTTGCACCGACGCCCTGGGATTCCGGAATCTCATTGACGTCAACAAAATGGCCGATGAGAAAAACCTCAAAGTTTGCGTCGGGCTTCAGCGGCGGCACGATCCGGGATTCCGGAAATGGGTCGGCGAAATTCACGACGGTCTGATTGGTGATGTTTCCTTCACCCGCGTTTTTTGGAACGGAGACGGAATCTGGTGCCGTCCGCGGGAAGCCGGTGAGTCCGAAATGCACTATCAGGTTCGTAACTGGTATCACTTCGTCTGGCTTTGCGGCGACAACATCAACGAGCAGCATATCCACAACATCGACATGGGGCTTTGGATGCACGGCAAAGGGGACGACAAATGCCATCCCGTTTCCGCCAACGCCCAGGGAGGACGCCAGAACCGTGCCGCGCCCGATGAAGTCATGCGTTCGGCTCCGCCGTTTGCCGACCGGAGAGCCTGGGACGACTGGTATCAAAAAAACAAGGGAAAATGTGGTCGTTACGGTCAGGCCTGGGATCATTTCTTCGTGGAATTCACGTTTGCCGATGGGTCACGGATGTTCAGCCAGTGCCGACACGTTCCCGGTTGTTGGAATTGCGTGGGACAATCGGTCCATGGAACCAAAGGTTTCGGCGAATCCGAGTATTGTCCGAGTTACTTCAAGGACGCTTCCGGCAATGAAATCGCGAAGATTCGCACGAACGCAGGTCAGTTCAGGCTGGAACACGTCAATCACGTTGAGGCGATCCGGGACGACAAGCCGATGAACAACGGCTGGTATGCCGCGATGTCGAGCATGACGACCGTTCTCGGACGTGAAGCCGCATTTTCCGGAAAAATCGTGAATTGGGACGAACTCGTCGAAAACGGGAAGACCTATGTGCCGCAAGACGGGTTTTCCAGCTACGACCAGACTCCGCCGGTTGTCCCCGATGCCGACGGCTTCTATGAGAGCAGCGTGGCCAAACCGGGACAATATAATCCGTTCGCCTAAGAGTTGACGCAGCCGGCGTCATTGAGTTGAGAGCTGGCGCCAATGAAAAAAGTGCTGACGGCAATGACGCCGCAAATGACGTCATTGCCGTCAATGAAAAAAGCCACGACTTTTACAAGTCGTGGCTAGGAATCAAAGATGAAATCGGAGTGTTTTTCATCTTTTTGGTTATTTCCAAAGTGACTGGAGGTCGAACCGTAAGGAGAATGTGCTCAGGAAAAGATTCATGGCAACTTCCTGCGGTCTGTATTCTAAAACAATCAGGTCGTTCGGCTGAATCCAGATACGTTGACAGGGGTCGAGCATTGCCTGTCTCATATCGATACGGATTGCCCGTTGATAACCATTGATTTCACGAATCACGAGGAGGCGGGTTGGAGGAATCAAAGTTCCGACACCGGTTCCGCGAACCGTTGATGTTCCACCTGCGGCAGCGGCGACTGAGCCTCCGGCCATGGACATCGCTCCGAATACGTCGAGGTCGAAATCACGAGGAATCGGATACATTCCTCCTTGGAGAAGTCCGCCGGTGTAGAAAACTTCCGCTTCCCGTGATTGGATGACGACAACATCACCGTCTCTGAGAATGATGTCATCCTGGGAATGCTCCGCCAGACTTTCACCCGGGTTGGCACGCAGTGGAATTCTTGTGATGTTGGGATTGTTGCCCTGCACACTCCCGCTGTTAAAATACTCGGTAATCATGGCGTTTGCTCCCGTGGCATCCGCAAAAGCACCGCGCAGAATGATGACTTCGTTTTTCGCACTGCTGCTCGGCAGACCTCCCGTTCGACACAATGCTTCGAGAACGTCGTTTTGATAGGCGAAGAGTTCCAGGGATTTTGCCGTTCCACGGTTTTCGTTTCCGATAAAGGCTTCTCCACGTCCTTGATTCGTGTTTCGTTGTATCCGCATGTCATCGGCTCGTACATCCTCCCGAATCACCATCACGCGATAGGTTCGCGGTTTAAAGAGCGACACAATGACGCGGGCTCCCGCGGGAAGAATCTTTTGCGTTTCCGTATAGGCTTTGACGATCTCGCGTTCCAGCTGAGTGACGGTCAGGCCTTCCACATACAATGGCCCGAGAATCAACGGCAACGACAGGGTTCCGTCATCGGCCACGGTCATGGGAACACCAACCGCCGGCGGGAGATTTGACCCTTCCGGAGGATTCAATATCGGCAAGGGGTCATTATTCCTTGCCGTGACTTGCTCAATGTAGACACCAAGTGTATCTCTTGGTCCCAACAAATATTGCTCAGGCGGGTCCTGGCGAAGTCTGATAAAATTGACTTGTGCCTTGTTGTTTCGGGGACCTTGCTGCCTCATGTTGGCAACATGGGCAGGTGAAATCGTGTCCCGGTCAGAGATACTTGTGCATCCCAGAGCAGTCGAACACACCAATAATAATAGTGTCCATCGGCATAAATTTAACATTGTCATTTCTGATTCCTTACTACACGGCTCTCCGAAATCATTTGAAAAAAATTCATCTCCGCTCTTCGGAGCAAGAGTCCCACCTTGAACGGCGTGTTACTCTGACCTGACGCGATGAGAAATCAATTTTTCCGGTTTTATGTGATTGTCTTTTGTACGAGATTCACAATATCTCCCTATAACAATCACTTTTGTTTCTTCATGATCGACTGTTTTAATCAGTACAACCAATTCTTTCTCATATAATCCGCAAAAACGGTCTCCAAATTGAGACAAAGTGCCGAAATAATCAGAAAAATCGTCAAAGTCAGTGTATTTTTTCGTTTTTATCTGTTTTAGAAGAAAAAAGGAAAATCAGGATAATTTTGAAAAACGCTTTATACCGGAAGCGTAACGAAGTGAAGTGCCCGGGAGATTGGGCTTTGAAAAGAATTTGTGGGGCATCCGTTACCCATTGATTTGAACAAACTTATTTGTTGAATAAATAGCGTGGGATTGTTGGATTTGTCGTGCTCTTTTCCAAAGGATTTTTATAGGGAATAACCCTGGGGGGGGAGGACTGTTTTTCCGTTGGTTTTTCCGGAGTATTTTCATGGTCCGGAATCGCCGGTTTTTGATTTTGCTCCGCCTGATCTTTTTCGGGGGTCATAACGCGACCTGCCTCATGCCGAAGTGGAGGCATTTCACTTGACGAAGAAGGAGGAGTCGCCGGGACGACGGTTGTTGTGCCCATTGCATTTTGTGTGGTGGACTGCCAAGTCTGGGGAGGATAGGACGCGGATTGAGGTATGGAAGGAGGGGTATCAGCAACGTCGCGAATCACTGTTGTTGTCGGAATGGTTGCCGATGGATTTGTTGCAGAAATGGCACAAGGAACGCAAGAGGAATTGACCACGGGAACCGTAACATTCACCGTAACCGGCCTATATTGGACAACCTCTCTTTGGTGCAGCCAGGGAAGCAGGGATTCTGTTTCCTGAGGACGAAAACTTGTCGTGACGGTCCCTGTCCATGGATTGACCGTTTGCACCTCTTCATAACTGGTGCTTCTGATTCGCGAAAAAGTCCACTCATGCCCAATCTCCGGCTGGAGGAATGTTCGCTGCACCGTTGTTGTTTGCGGCGGGCAAACTGTCTGGGGAAATGCCATGGCCGACGCGGACGGGGTTGAGGAAAGTATCATCCCGCCGGGAGGAATGGTCATGGCCCCCGGGGTTCCATAGATCATTTGTGTCTGGCGGATCGGGGTCACAAGTGACGGGTCCACAAGTGGAGTCATCGGAACGCCCGACGTTGCAGGAGGGGTATATAAAGGGGCAACCGTCGTCCTTCTGATGACATCCTGCGCCGTGAGAATTGCCGTTGAACTTATTATAACAATCCCTGCAAGAATGAGCCTTGATCCTTGGGTGAAATGATTGAGATGAAATTGACAACGTGACATTTTTTGCCTTTATTTTGTACAAAAATCGATAAAAAAGGCTAATCCATAGCGATATTGTCTCCTTATGCTCTTTAGTATAGTTTATTGCGCAAAGTGTTGGAATAATTTTTTGAGAAAAAAACAGATTTTTCCAAAAAAAGCTAAAATTAACCCTTTTTCATCCAGCCGCTACAATAAGACTCCGCGGAATAATCGCGAAAAGCTTTAATAAAGAAAATTAAGAAGAAATTGGTCATTAAGAATTGAGATTTGAAAATTGTTTTAATTTCCAATTCCCCATTATTCACTCACCGTTCCCAATTTTACGCGGCCTTGGAATAAGTCTGAGACAATAGGGATTCTCTGGCTTCTTCCATGGAAAAAATGACCTCCGAGTCCGTGTCGTTGTCGTTTTCCATCCGGGTAAATTTTTCCCCGGCAAATTCTTCTTCCCCGGCAAATTCTTCTTCCCGGGTAAATTCTTCGACAAGTTGTGCCAGCTCCTCCTGTCGAATTTTATGGGCGCCGTAATGGCTCAGCCCGGCAATTCGCCCGATAAGAAGGGGGTGCATACGAAATTTCGGAAAACTGCCCCAGTATTCTGCCGACACAGCCAGAAAATTTGAAACCATGTTGGTCCACCAACTGTTCTGGTGGGCCCAATGAAGAAAGAGCTGTTCCGTCTGACGGCTTCGTTCAAAAATCGAGGAAAACAATGGCGTTTGTGAAGCAAAATGAACGCGACTCGTTGGAACCAACACCATTTGTTGTTTCAGGCTTTCCAGTGTCAGTGAACAGTCCAAATAGGCGATTTGTTGGCAGAATTTTGCACTGAATCCACGAATTCGCGACAAAACAGACTTGCGATAAAAAACATTGGCAATATGTGGGCCGACACAGCTTCCCGGTTTGGTGACCGGACTTAACGACTTTTGATTGCGGATGACCCCTTGACGATGATAAACGACACCCGTGGAAACAAGTCGGTTTTTATGATGACGGTCGAAAACCGGAGTCATCACCGCGGAAACGAAACCATTGTCAAACATTTTCAAAGGCTGATCGGCCCAATGTTCTTCGACGACCGTCCCACAGGAAAGAATATTGACAATCGGAGTCTCGGCCAACTCGACCCCTTCGTTGATGCAGCGAATGGGAGAAACTTCACGACCGAGATCAATAAAACGAACCCCTTCGTCGCTCAAATGATAGGGATCACGATACCCCCCTCCATTGGCGACGATCACTTCCGTGAAATCGGGACGGTTTTCGAGGACGGAAACAAGTGTTTCTTCAAACTCTTGCAGATTATTTTTTTCGGAAAATGGAATAATAATCGAAAATTTGTGCACAATTTCAATCCAAGAACTGGAATTTCGTGAAAGACAAAATCACGATTATTATTTTCGGCTTAAAACGATTATTCCTTCAATGAACCTAAAAAAAATACTATGAGTGATGTAAAAAAACCAAAATTCAGATACTATATACTACTTTACCAAACCTAAAATTAAAAAAATAAAGGTTTTCGTTATCAATTTTAATCTCCTATCTTAACCTCCACAGAAAGTTTTAAAAAATGAGCATGTCCAAAGAAAATCTTATTCGCCTTATCCGGGAAAAATCATTGAAATTTGGTGATTTTACGCTTGCTTCCGGCAAAAAGGCTACCTATTATCTCGACGGCAAACAGGTCACGCTGGACGCTCATGGGGCCAAACTGATCGGCGAAGAAATCCTGGAGTTGATGTTGCAAAACGGCAAACTCCCGGAACTTGTCGGCGGGATGTCGATCGGAGCGGACCCGATCACCGCTGCGGTTTTGACCATGGCGGCCGTCCAGGGACATGAATTGCGGGGTTGCATGATTCGCAAAGAGGCCAAAGGACACGGAACACAAAAATATCTCGAAGGTCCCATCCGGGAAGGAGACCACATCATCGTCGTTGAAGATGTCGTTACGACCGGAGGATCGTCGCTTCTGGCGATTGAACGTCTGGAAGAGGCCGGCATTGTTGTCGACGGAGTCATCGCGATTATCGATCGGATGGAAGGGGGGGCCGAGGCGTTTCAGAAACGGGGCTATCGTTTTCAGTCGCTGCTGACCATTCGTGATTTCGGAATCGAACCGCCGAAAATGTGAGAGTCGTGTTTTAGGGGAAAGGCAAGAGTTGAGAGATAGGCGATTCCATCATCTGACTTTCACCTTTCATCTTTCACTTTTTCCTTGAATGGACAGAAATTTTCAGCGAATCCCAGTTCAAGGATGTTGCGTTTCCTGAGTTCACGGCGAAAACAGGGAAAATCCGTGTTCGACCAGTTTGGCTTGTCGTCGTTATTGCCGTCATTATTGTCGTCGTTGCTATTGCCGTCGTCGTTGTTGTTTGCCCGGGTGACGACGATGACCCCACTCGGTTGGAAAAGTTCCATGGCCCCCAGAACCACTTCACCAAAGGGAGAAAGAAGCGGCCCGCAATCCAAAAGGATGATTTCGTCGTCTTCCAGAATTTTGGCAAGCATGTTTTGGACTTTTTGCCTGAGTCCCTCGAATCCGATGTTTTCACAAGGAAAAAATACTTCAGGGATGAGCGGAAAAACACGGATCATCCCGCCATTTTTCGTCTCGCTATTTTTCGTCCTGACATTTTCATTTTCAATGGACAGGGCGTATTGTTCGGGGACGGCCGTTTGTTCCATGATTGCCGTCTCCTCCAAAAGTGTGTTCCAGCCGTGATGCGGCACGGTTCCCAACACTTCGGACAGTGACGGAAATTTAAAATTGGCGTCAATCACGGCCACGCGTTTTCCTTGACACGCCAGTCCTTGAGCGGCGAGCAAAAGCACCGTGGAACAGCCGATTTTCCGTTCCGTTCCGCAAAACGCGATCACGGAATGCCCTTCCTGATGTCTTTCCAAAAGGGATTCGGTCAAGGAATCGGCCTCTTTCGGAGCGGCGTTTTCAAGCATCACAACAATTTCAGGTATCCGTCCCAAAAGTTTTACCAAAGAAACATCCTGAGAAACATCCCGATTTTGGGATTCCTCCCCGATATTGTTCCCGGTATTGCAAGATTCCGCTTCACATTTGCGAGAATCTTCTTCGCAAAGCCCTTCGGGTATCGGCACGGAAAGAGGTATTGGCACGGAAAGAAAGGGGACTTCCGAAACATCAGAAACAAGAGGATCGGGCAGTTTCAGAGCAGATTCCAATTCTTTGAGAAATGATTCCTCGTTGTGACTCTCGCTTGTGAGCTGTTTTTCGACGGGTTGCTTTTCCGGAACAGGCGGAACAGGTAATGTCTTTTCGGAGGAAAACAACCCGGAAGTAGGCAACATGGCTTGGGAAAGCAACATGGCCTGGGAGCAGAGCAGATCAAGCGTCAATCCTGTTTGCGAAGGAGGGACCTGTTTCGGGGGAAGGACGCATTTCCCCTCATTTTCTTGATTTTCTCGCGAAACCATTCCGTCGATTTTAGGGACCGGAATATCCGTTTTGGGAACCGGAACGGCCGTTTTGGGAACCGGAACAGCCGTGGAAGCGGAAAATGCGATGTCGGGAGCATCCGGGACGGCAGAAACGTCCGGGACGATGGACGGCGCCCGACGAACCGGAAAGTCAAGCCTGGTGCGACCAATGGCCGACCGACGCAGATGCACGTCGATTCGGCAGAGTTCATCAAAAAACGGAGTAGGATCGTTCCGGTAAAAACTCGACGCGTCGGCGGTTCTCCCGGCTTTGATATTCTCCGGCACCGATGGCACAACACTCTCCCGGCGTTGATGAGAATCAACTCCTGCAGCGTTTTTGGTTGTTTTGGTCGTTGACATGAGAAGGACGGAAGAAAGGGGGCGATCTGTTGGAAAAGCCGGAACGAAAGGGAGAAAAAGCCGCCGAAAATCTCTTCCGATGTCCGACGGACTTTGAACTCCGTTATTCATCTCAAAGAGGTGTTGTATGCCGGTTGAGATGTGTATGCCGGATGAGGCGTGTAAGCCTGTTGAGATGCGTAAGGCTGTTGAGATGTGTAGGAAGGTTGCGATGAGTAGCCGGGAAGGGTGGAATTTCCTGGGGTACTGAACTGCGAAGGCATGACACTTGTGTTGTTGGTGCCGTTGTTGTTATAAAGCGCGGGAGTCACGGTGTCGTGATAGGAACGGGCCGACTCTGCAGGAAGTTGTTGCTGTCCCACGGGTTGCTGACCTCCGGGAATCGTGGAATTGTAGCCGGTTCCCGGCGACACCACCCCCGGACCGTTCATAGGCACGGCATTTGGCACGGCATAATTTCCGGACGGTATTCCCGTATTCGAGGCATAAGGATTCATCGCGAGATTCACCGGGGGCTGGCCGTTCCCTTGATACTGTTGTTGATTCGGTGCCGGTTGATAGTACAAAGCATTCAAATCCAATCCCGGCTGGGATGACAGTCCTGGTTGAGGTGCTGCTCCCGGTTGAGGGGACGGAGAAGCTGCAACAGGAGAAGCCGCAATAATTGCAGGATTGATTTCCCCCGGAACCGACATATTGGAATTGGCAGAATAAGCGGCGGGATAAGAATTGTTCACCGGAGCGGTACTGTAGTCATTATAAGCGGGTATGGCATTATAGTCAGAAAGCGTGTTTGTTACAGGATAAGAGGATTGAGGTGGATAGGAAGATTGAGCATAACCGGAGGAAGGGTTTCCGGCAGACGCAGGCATCGGCACTGAAAGGTCAGGATAGGGGGCGGACATCGCCGGGAGCATATTTTGTCCTGTTATCGGTTGTGGATTGACCGTCGGAAGGTCAACAGGGTTGGGGTAAGTGGAATAACCTGAATTCTGAGCGGAAAATTGATTGTTTTCCGGGGGATACGAAGAAACGCCATAAGGAGCAGGTGGGGTATTGTTCCAGGGGTTGTTCGCGACAACCGCGACAGGAGTTCCGTAAGCGGCGGGAGCCCTATAAACAGCCGTTTGTGATGCCGGGAGCATGGTCGATGGTTGTTGAGCGGAAATCTGTTGAGTCTGCCCAAGCATGGCATTGTGATCCGATGTTGCCGGGTGGTCCCACGGCGAAATTTCACCGGGCGGCACAGGAAAATTTTGAGGAATGAATTCCGCACTGAAACTGAACGATTGATTTTCAGGTGGATCGGTCGGAACAACATTATGGGTGATAAACAGATCGTTTTCCCGAATCGGGACTGGTTTTTTGTTTTCAAGCTGCTGCGACATTTCGTCGAACACGCTTTTGGATGGTGAAACGGCAACGCTTTGATTAAGGTCAAGGTTGCCATTGATTTCCGTCTCATTGGGATGGGTTGCAAGTTCGCGATTTTTGTCCGATCTTGGAATGAGGCTCCACGTCACAAAACAAATGATCAGAATGACAGCCAGGCCAATGGCAAGTTTTTGCAGGGAGACCTTTCCCATGGTTGTCGCGATGCCGACATTGGTCCTGAAATTGGTTCCGAAGCGTTTCAGATGTTTGGGACTGCTTTCCGTATCGGCACCGGTCAAGTCGGGCATTCTCGCCACAACCCGTGTTGGGTAGTCCTCTTCCGTTTCGAGTTCGGAGTCCTGTTCATCAACATCCCAAGGTGATTGGTGAAAATCGGACAACCCCTCATTCTCATTTTCACGGAAATAACGTGGATCCCGGTAGTTGGTGTAGTGATCCCGTTTTGAAGAAAAGTTCTTTTTTGTCATGACGATTTTCCTGATCATTATTTGGACTGCCCAACAGGCAACGACGGGAGAAAACAGTATCCCGTGTCTCCCTTCCGTAATATCGACCGGAAAATATAGCAATTTTAATAAAAATAGGATTTTTTTCGATTAAGCAGAATTTTCTGCACCAAATTTAATGCGCTGAAAAATGAAATCATGAACGGTTTATCATTGCCATATATTATTCATGCTATTGAAACTCGTTTGAAAAAACGACAGGGGTTGACTTCCGCCCATGTCGGCTACGGCATAAAAATTTTCGATTGTTTCGGTTTTTCTGGATATTCTGGAAATTTGTGTCGATACCGAAGTAAGAATCCCGGGATCATCGCATCAAACCTTGTCCAAACGATCCTTTCTGTTGTCAGAATCATCCCGGAAGGACAGAGGGCTAACCATTCAGAATATCAGAATAAAGGTGTAACAATGAAGCGGTTGCTTCTTTTTGGAACATTGATGTTTTTGTCATCCTTATCATTGGGATGTGTGTGTTTAAGTCATGGATTTAGTATCGGGACATGTTCGCCATGTCAGGCGACACCTGTGACAAGTTGTGGATATGACAGTTGTGGCGGCGGTGGCTGTACCGGATGCGGAATGTGTAATACCGGATGTGGCACAGGTTGCGGCGCTTTTTCAGGATTTCATGATCCTTATGCGGGAATGTATTACGCCAGTTGCGATTCCGCTTGCGGCGGCTTGAAAAGCATTGTTTTTGCTCCCATCCATGGACTTTGCTGGCTTTTAGGGAGAGGCGGCGGCTGTGGTGGTTGCGGCGGCTACGGTTGCGGCGGCTGTGGGGAAAGCCGCGGAGGTTGTGGTGAACTGTATATCGGTGATTATATTAACAATCCCCCCGGTTGCGAACCATGTGATGGTTATGGTAATATGAGAGGTTATCAGGCTGGTTGTCCGACAGGAAACTATGGCGGTTGCAGTAGCTGTTCCGGCGGAGGCGGAGTGATGCCGATGAGCAATTATCAAATTCCTTATGCCGCTCCTCAGGGGATACCAAGTGCCGGTTGTCAGAATTGCGGGGGAGGATCGACCACGTATTACTCGAATAATTTGAATAACGTTCCTGCAACAACATTACCGGCAACTCAACGGTTGCAACAGCAATACGTCATGCAAGACAACAAACTGATCGGTGGTCCGCAACAGCAGGTCTATCAGCAGACTCCGATTCGTCAGGCGTCGGGTACGCAACGCATTTATCGTTAGTTCCGGGTCGTAACAAGCGAAACCTGAAGAATGAACGGTGAGGATTCCTGAAAAATGGCTCTTCATGGTTCATTCTTCTTTCGTATGACACAGGCAAGCATCTCAACAAAAACCTCACATTGAAAAACAGGAGAACCATGAAAAAGTATAAGAATGATTTGAATTTTGGTCGCTACTTGAATTGGTGTGCCGTGGCGTTTGTGGTGGCAGGACTCTCCGGAGCAACGGTTTTTGCCCAGGCAACAAACGACGGCACAAAATCCGCAGTGACGGTGGAAATGGCGATGAGTCTTCAGCCGGTACAAAGAGGGGTCGATGTCGACCAGCTCACTCCGGAAGAGATGAAACAGTCAACGGTAACGCCGATCAAGGAAGGCAAATCCATCGGTTACGTCGTCAAGAGTCCCCAGGGCGTCATCTTGCGAATGTTCCTCGACACCGACGACATCAAAGGGATCGACCAATGGAGTTATTACAAAAACGGACTCGAAGTCTACCGCGACATTGATTCCAACGGAAATCGCAAGGCCGACCAGTATCGCTGGTTTCATTCCGCGGGCTCACGTTGGGGGATCGACACGGACGAAGACGGGGTGGTCGATTTCTGGAAGTCCATTTCCCCGGAAGAGGTCTCCGCCGAGGTTGCCGCCGCTCTTGTTGAAAACGACGTCAACCGTTTTCTCCGCGTGGCGCTGAATAACGATGACCTTGCCGCACTTCAGTGCGGTGAAGCCCTCAACCAAAAGCTCAGTGCAAAGATCGCGGCTCTTTCCCAAGGGTTTCAAGAGGCGGTCGCCGCCATTGCGCTTCCGCCGGACGCCGAATGGCTCCAGTTCGGTGGAAACAAACCGAGTATGATTCCGGCCGGACGCGATGACAATAAAAATGATCTCCTCGTCTATCAAAACACTCTTGCCCTGGTCGGAGACAAACAGATTGTCATCGGCTCAATGGTCAAGGTTGGCGACACCTGGAAAGTTGTTGACGCTCCTCATGTCGACTCGCAGTATTTTGTTTATATTTCTCCGTTTTTCCCATCCGAAGCGGGAACCTCTGTCGTCGGTTCCGAAGAACTCATCGCGATCAGTGACGAAATTGAAGAGCTGAACCAGAGAATTTCAAACACCACCGACAAAGCCCAGCACGGACCGCTTTACGATCAGGTCGTGAATAAAATGATTGAAGCGGCAAACAAATGTTCGGATGCCAAGGAACGTCATCAATGGCTTACCAATCTCGCCGACACCATGAGTACGGCGGTTTATCTGGGGAACTATCCCGACGGACTGGCCAAAATGCAGAAAATCGAAGAAAAACTCAAGGAAGGGGGTGTCGCCCCAATGGCCGCCTATTTCCGGGAAAAACGGATCGTCGCGTCCTATTACACCGCCACGGGAACGGAAAACGCAGAAAATGCCCATAAAACCTGGATCGAAAACCTTGAACAGTTGATCCAGGACTATCCGAATACCATCAGTACTGCCAACGCAATGCTCAGGCTGGGGCAAAGTTATGAAGAATCGGCCAAAACCGATGATGCCAAAACGACATACTCGAGAATAGTCTCGGAATTTCCCGGGACGACCTATGCCGCCAAAGCGGAAGGGGCTCTCAAGCGTCTTGATGCCAATGGAAACGTCCTGACTTTCAGCGGAAAATCTGCCAGCGGCGCAACCATCGACATCGCCCAACTCAAAGGCAACATCGTTTTGCTCTATTTCTGGGCGAGCTGGGCTGATGAAAGGGGTGATGATGTGACTTTGCTGAAAAACACATTGGATCGCTATTCCCGTGACGGTCTGAAAATTGTCGGGGTCAATCTCGACAACTCCGCTGATGATATGAATCAGTTTATCACGAAACATGCCGTGAACTGGCCGCAAATTCACGAGCCGGGAGGAATCGACAGCCGACCGGCCAACTCCCTCGGAATTCAGGAGCCTCCGTTCTACATTCTTATTGACAAAGAAGGGAAAATGGTCTCCACGTCAATCATGATCAACGAAATCGACCGCGAAATTTTCAATTTGACAAGAAAATGACCGGCATTTTATTATACCCCACAACGCCATAAGAATACGTTTATTGTTTATTGTGTTTCTATAGTGCACTTTGTGCATCCTTTGTGCTCCTTGTGGTAAAATATTTTAACCACAAAGTTCACAAAGATTTCACAAAGGACACAAAGGACACAAAGAAAAATATCAATCGGCGTTTGGCAGTATATATTGAGAGACTCGGGGACAGGGTGAAAAGTCATGTTCCGGGCGAATTTCGCTCGAATTTCAGTAGTTTCATCTTAGAAATTTTTCTCTCGGGAGGTTTTTTTCTTTCCGGGAGAGTTTTTTTTTGTTTCTGTCGGATTTCCATCCGGTCCGACCTACATGATTGATCGTATTTTGAGTATAATCAAAGAAACGGTTACACAAAAAAGTGCCCCAAAAGCGGCGGCACAAAATCTTTGAATTTACCTTGAAAAAAACTTATATCCATGTCATCTCCCGGTGATTCCAAACAATCAGAGGCTTTTACAGACTTGACGAACACCCGGTTCGGGGATTATCAGATTCTCCGCCGTATCGGGACCGGCGCCATGGCCGATGTTTATGTTGCCCAACAGATTTCACTGGGGCGCCTGATTGCCGTAAAAATTCTGAAAAAAAACCTTTCCCGGGACGAAACTTATGTCAAGCGTTTTGTCCGGGAAGCCCAAGCGGCGGCAAGACTTGTTCATCCGAATATAGTGCATATTTACGAGGTCGGTGAACGGGACGGATTACGGTACATTGTTCAGGAATACGTTCAGGGAATCAATCTGGCCCAGTATCTTCGCCAACACGGGACCATGACACCTCAACAGGTGTTTCGTGTCATGTGGCAGGTTGCTTCGGCGCTGGAGTTGGCGTCCCAGGCCGGAATCGTGCATCGCGACATCAAGCCGGAAAACATTCTGCTGGGAGAACGCTTTGAGGTCAAGGTCGCCGACTTCGGACTTGCCAGATTTGACGATGCCGTCGATCAGGACCTGCAACTGACGAAAATCGGCACGACGCTGGGAACCCCGCTTTATATGAGTCCGGAACAGTCGGAAGGAAAGCCGCTTGATCATCGCAGCGACGTCTATTCGTTCGGCGTAACCTGCTACCACATGCTGGCGGGATTTCCCCCGTTCCAAGGGGACACGGCATTGAGTGTCGCCATTCAACATTTGAAGAGCGAGCCGGAAATGCTCGAATTGATTCGTCCTGATATTCCCCCCGCTTTGGCCCGCATCGTCCACAAGATGTTCGCCAAAACGCCGGAAGACCGTTATCAATCACTGCGCCAGTTGAAGACCGACCTGAAACAGGTCCATGCCCAGGCGTTTCGGGACGATTCGGTTGCGGAAACCCTTGTGGATTGGGACACGCTTCCCTTGGATGTGGCCGATTCTTCCCTGTTGGACGTCACGGAAAAACTTCAGGCGACCATGATCCTTGAAACAAAACACCTGAAACGGCGACGAAATCACTGGGTTGGGATCGTGCTTGGAGGAGTGTTGGTCTTTGTTCTCGGGGCGATCTTTGGCATCCACAAGGAAGGACCGCAGAAACTTCTGGAACTCGAAGAACAGGCACTGACCATCCCGCAAATGGATTCGGTGCAACAACAATGGGCGCTTGCCGCGTTGCGTCAGAGTCCGGAAGGCTGGCAAAGCGTGATCAAATATTTTTCCGACGAACCCTACTGGAAAGAAATGGCAAAACGGCAATTGGCCTGGTACTACTTCAAGTATTCCCAACCGGAACAGGCGAAACCGATTTTCAAGGAACTCGAACAGAGTTCCCGATCCAAGGAAGAGGCGTTTCTCGGGACGCTTGGTCAGGCTTGGATCAACGCCGAAGCAGGAAATCTTGAAGAGGCACAACGTCTTTTGAAGGTCCAACAAGGGGCCGTTCCGGAACGGTACGATGAAATGGCCTCGGAAATGATTGACACGTTAAGACGCAAATTCCACCTTACCGTCCCTCTGCTTCCCGGCCCCGGCATAGGCCCCGGCTCGCGCCGGCAATAGCAGACAAGGGCGCGACTCAAAAAAACTCTTCCGGGTGATTGGCACGCAGGTTTTCCATGCGGGCGAACTATTCGCCAAACACTATCATTTACAATATGTGCGTTTATCAATTTATTTTCTTGGTCTTTCTTGGTTTTTGCCCTACAAAAACTTTTTTGGAAAAATCTTAAAAAAATTCGCCAATTGCATAAAAAACCTGTTGACAAATTCACCAACTGACGATATACTACATACATCAAACTTAATTAATCCCAAATTTTGAAAGGGAAAAAACGAAAACCTCTCGAACCTGTCTTCTGTCATGTACGATGCTTTGAACAATTTAACAGCAAAAGATTTACGTGACAGGATTGTTGCAAAGACAGTGCTTTTTGAAATTGCTAATTTTATTGAAAATTTTGCTTACGAAATCAAAGAAGAAGCAGAAATTGAGTTTCCTTATCAAGAAGTCGAAGATGTCGAGTATTCTTGCTTGTGCAAAGGTTACTGGCACGGAAGTGGACATCCTGCGCAACCAATTTCAAACTTTGTCATTTACGACACAAAAGGAAATGGAATCGAGGACGACATGATTCTTGTGACAGAAGAGTGTTTGAAACATCTTCCGTAGTAGATTGAAAAAAACTCCCGGTTAAAGCCGGGAGTTTTTAAAGAAGTAATTTGCGATTTCAACGAATGGAAAACGCGACTGGCGTGGGCTGTCGAATATTTTGAAGCCTGTGGTTCAAAAGTCAATGTCGTGACAATCGGCGTCGCCGAAATGCTTGCCGCGCTTGCGGAAAAAGGACTTGATAATACGCCGAATAATCGCGCTCAAATCGCCATGACGTGGAAAAAATAAAACCCCATCGATCACAACGACCGATGGGGCATCAAACTTAACCTTCCGAAATCGAAAGGAAAGATTAAGTATATCCGAAATTTGACAAAAAAAAAGGGAGATTCAAAATTGTCACGAGCAAAAAAAGAAGTCGAGACAAAAACATATCGCGGACGGTTTGCCGTTCGGCTGACAGAGCTGCGCAGTAAAGCAAAGCTCTCCGTAGACGAGCTGGCAGAGAAAAGCGGAATTTCACGCGGAACAATCTACAACTGGGAATCTGGAATACGAACACCTCTTTTGGATCAATTACCCGACTTGGCAAAAGCGATGGGAATTAAGCCCGGAAAATTGCTTCCTGACGAATAAATTTTTCTCGCCCAAAGTCCTTCAAAAAACTTCCAGGAAAATTTGTCATTCGGTGATTTTTTATGTTGACAAATTCACCAACTGACGATATACTAGGTACATGAGCATCGGGGAGGTGCTTGAAGCAACAGGAATACGAGAGCGGAACAGAAGAAACAAGACAACAGAAACAAGCCTTCGGGCGGGAAACAGAAACGGGAACAGAAAACGGAATCGGTAACCCAGCAACAGAAAACGGAATCGGTAACCCGGAAACACGACAAGCAACCTTCCCGATGCTCTTGCTTTTTTAAGACAAAAGGCCGAGTTGCTCCTGCCTTTTGTTGCTTATTGTCAAAGTGATTCTGCGCGGTTTAGTCATCCTCGTTGTCAATCGGAATGGCATCGGCTTGATGCACATTGTCGTCCTTGACTTGTTCGTAGAGTGATGCTGTTTCAAGAAGTGCGGAAGATGATTTGTAAATGTCATCAATGGATGAAATCTCAACTCTCACATCTGTTTTGGAACCACTACCTCGAAAGTTGGCAGGATCGTTAAAAAGTCCAATCCATTTTTTCTTTGGCGAATTGAAATAGAGTCGACAGAGTGGCTTTCGTAAGCTATCGTCCAATAAAATCATAAAGTAGTTTTTGAAATCACGATAGACAACACGCGCCGCATCGAGCCTCTGACATAGGATCGCCTTAACAATCCTGAATCCTTCAAGTTTTTCCTCGGTCGTAATAATGCCGTCATCAGGTTCTCCAATAATTGTTTCTGTTTGCTTTTCCGTTTCCTGCTTTTTTTGCTCCTCACTGGCCATTGCTGACTTGAATCGCTCAGTAATTAGGTCGCTGATATACCTGGTTCATCGAACGCTTCAGTAGTACCGTGAATTGCTCTAAAAGCCGTTGTGTGATCTTTCCACTATAAGCACGACTTGCAAAGTGTTTGACGAATGGCTCGGAAGGTTCCTGGAGTTCACTTTGAAACAAGTGTCTCAGTTCATTGGTATATTTGAGTTCACTGGCCGTATTCGCGATACTCTCCACGTCGAACACTGTCTTGTGGAATTTCTTCAACTCTTCAATTTGGATATCCTTGATTGAAGTAATATCAAATTCAAGGAACGGTTTTTCGTCCATTTTATTGTCTTCATCCAGATCGGAGTAGAAACGGTAAACGATTCCATTGGTGAGGATACCGAAACGAGCTTTCGACACATGATAATACCGAAGCAATTGCCCTTCATGTAGGTTTAAATTCTGTTCCCAATGCTTGCATTCCATCAAGATGATCGGGTTACCATCCTTGAAAATGGCATAGTCGATTTTCTCACCTTTTTTGATTCCGAGGTCGGCGACGAATTCCGGCACCACTTCACGAGGGTCATAAACATCAAAGCCAAGTAACGTGATGAACGGCATGACAAAAGCATTCTTTGTTGCCTCTTCAGTTTGAATGCAAGACTTAAGTTCAGAAACCTTTTTTCCCAATTGACGAATTTGATCTTTAAAATCCATGACATGTGCCTTAAAAAATTTATTTTTTCCGAGAATATTACAAACAACACAACTGCAATTAATATTAGCTTATCTCATTTTCTTTTTCAGTAATCGAGCTATCTGTCACTCCCAATAAGTAATCTGTTGAAGTACCAAACAGTTTTGCTAATAAAATAATTCCATCTATATCAGGCTCACGTGAGCCAGCTTCATAAAAAAAATAAGCACGTTCGCTAATCCCAAGCATCATTGCAATCTCTTTACTATGAATATTACTAGACTTACGTAAATCTTTCAATCTTTTATAGAAAATATTTTTTAAATCTCTTGACATGAACAAAATGTTCAGTTAGACTATCGAGGAGGTGGTGAACAAAATGTTCACTAACATTTTTTGTTAAACTAAAACACCACCGCCCACGCAAAAACCGCTACGTTTTTCGTGTTACATAAAACAAAATTAAAAAAATTTATGCCGCGCTGGTCGCAAAAAACAAAGCGCAGCAAAACCTTGAGAATATAACATAACTTACCCATTACGACAATGGGTGATCCGCTAGCACGGATGACAAGAAAAGCCCCTGAGATTTCCACGCTGTGCTAGCAGTTGGAAGTCAATATGGGGCTTATTTTTTTGGAGGAAACATGTCGGATGAAACTTTCAAAATATTGGTTCTGACATATATGACCATTTTCACACTTCGTTATTTGATTGAGGATTGGCCGGGACTGAAATGAAATCAGAAAAAAAGCACCTGAACTTTCAAAAATGGATTTGGCGTTACTGCTCCATTTCATATTTTTACTGAGACACATTCATCCCGATCAAAAATATGAATTCTCATGCCATAGTCACTTCCTTGATCAAACACCGAGCATGAGAGAAAGTATTCACCGACTGGCTGAGCTTGGATTTCTTCACATTAACGACAAAGACGGACTGCCGGAACCACATCTCAGTATTGTTTTACTAAAGGATTTTATGGAGTTTGATAACGGACACAAAGATGAAGAGGAGGAATCGCCAACGCGGTCTTTGACCTGTTATCCGTCGATGTCAACGCTCCGAATTTTGATGCGGTTGCCAAAAAGATGAGTGAGCTTTTGCAAAACAACCCGGACACGCCGGGAATCGATTTCAAGCACCCCGGAAAGCGGATGGTCCTGCATCCGGGACTGAAAGAAGAGATTATCACACCAAACATACCGAACCCGGAATACTTTCCGCTCGACACGACCATCGCCCGTGAGATTTGTGCTTTGTTCGGAACAAGCCTGGAAGTGGTTTTGCTTGACGCCTCGGAGCCGAACTTCTCGTCGATGCGGATGACGATGGAAATTTCCAAAGTGATGTTCCGGTACATCCAGAACTTCGTTTTGGCGGCCCAGTTCCTCGACCCGTGGTGGAACTTCAAAATCAAGTCGCTCGCCCAAACGGAAAAGGAACTCGCCAGGTCGGTCAAACGATACGGTTATGACCCCCTAATCGTCAAATGGGACCCCCCCGGCTGGCACGGACTTGACCCGGAAAAAGACCTGCAATGCGACGACAGGAGGATGTCCAACGGCCATTCGAGCATGTCGCGCGTGTATCAGGAGCGGGGACTGAACTTTTCCCGCGAAGCCCCGCGAATGATCCTTGACGCCGCATGGCTCATGCAACTCCAGATGGAGGCCGCCGTTACGCCGGAAATGATAAAAGCCGCAAAACAACTGGGGATGACGCCCCGCGAAGTTTTCCTCATGCTTCGCAGCGTCACCACACCGGGCGGCCCGCAGGGACTCAAAACCGCCGAGAAGATTGCAACGGAAAAGGGAAAAGAGTTGCTACTGGCTAGTAACGAGAAAGAAGAGTGATATGGCTACACCTCAAAACACTCACAACCTGACGGAACTTTACGTCAAACAATTCGGAAGTGACCCGGCACTTGTCCGGGTCGAATCGCTCGGAGTGTTTTTGTTGGGTGAGTCGGAAGAGAAGCCTGTATATTACCGGGTGGAAAAAGGAACCGCGTTTGTGCCGGTCCAAGGGGTGGTCAGCGATAGAGCGTCATTATGGTATCGCACCGCCTCAGCGGAACGGCTTGTCCCGGTTTTCCATGAACTCGCGTTGCGTCCTGATGTGAAAAAGGTCGTCCTCGAGATTGATTCCCCTGGCGGTTCGGTCGTGGCTCTTGGGCAGATCGTGGATGCACTCAAAATACTGAAGGCGTCCAAGCCGGTTTCCAGTTACGTCATCGGGCTTTGTTGTTCGGCGGCACTGTACCTTGCGTCGCTGACCGACGATATTGCCGCGTCGAGCATGGCGATGATCGGGTCTCTCGGGGTCGTGACCATGTATCACGACACGTCCAAATTGTACAACGACGTCGGAATCAAAGCGGTCCCGATCACGACCGGAGAGATGAAGGTCATGGGTGTCGGTGGCGTTCCGATCACCGAATCCCAGATCAATACCGTCCGGGAAAAAATGCAGCGAATCCTCACAGATTTCAAAGCCGTCGTCCAAGCCGGTCGGAAAATGTCCGCGGACCGCGTCGACCTCATCGCCTCGAAAGGGGACTATTGGGAAGCCGCCGAAGCACTCCGGCTCGGACTGATCGACAAAATCACACCTCACGAAGTTTATCGAAAGGAAAATACCATGTCAACAGACACAAACACCACTCCGGAACCGGCCAAGACGCAGCAAACCGCGTCCGCACCGCTGCAATCACAAGTCC
>Ga0123353_10000171_pt1 | contig 82073 bp, 63 predicted proteins | sample TergutLab28metaG_3_FD_92763 | JGI IMG/M metagenome (GOLD analysis project Ga0123353, IMG submission 92763) | Labiotermes labralis P3 segment gut microbial communities from Petit-Saut dam, French Guiana - Lab288 P3 | ecosystem: Host-associated > Arthropoda: Insects > Digestive system > Gut ...
TCCATTGGGGTAATGGAGTGACCGCCGTTTTCTTGGGGCTATAAGTTCGCCAGCTTCTTCATTATGCCCTCTGCCGACACCCATAAATTTTCGTAGTTGTCTTGTAAATCCTTTATATCCGAAGCGTAGATGCTGTGGGTTTCGTTGGCTCGTTTCGCCACTTGGTTAAGGTTGTTTGTGGCGTTACGGAGCAAGCGGGATAACTCCCGAACATCGGCAAAATCAACCCGTACCACATAGCCGTCCAAAATCATTTTACGGACATACGCTCCACGGTTGACAATGCCAGCCGCTTGCATTTTTTCTTCAATCAAAACGTTTTCAGATTCAGTAACCCTCGCTGTAACAAACACAGTCCTGTTGTTCTTTTCTATATGCAACCCCCCTTTCATCATAGTGTAGTTTCTTTCTTTTTGGTCGAAACATCACCGCCGCCAAATTCGGCACGGCTCTTTTCGGCGTACCGCTCGATGGCATCAAGCATAGATGGTTTTTCTTTTGCGGAATTTGCCTTTGCCGCCATACTACTGCTCCGTTCATTGTTTTTCGCAACCCAACTAACAGGGGCGATTTTCAATACCTCATCCAAAATCCGTATGGTGTCCTTTTCGGCAGGGATGAAATACCTCGTTTGAAAGCCAATCCTTTCGGTGAACAATCCTTTTTTCGTCAGCAAGTCCGAATGAAGATAATCCGCTCCAATGACTTCAAGGCGTTGTTCGTTGGACACCCGCCGTTGAACGATTCGCCAATCGTTATCAAGATAAACCGTATCGCCGTTCTTAATGCTTTTCAACAAATCCACCGTTTCGATTTGTTCTTTTTCCCTCGTAGCCCCCAACCTTTCCAAAGTCGCGTCAATCATATCTTCGGGTATGACCCTGCCTATCAGCAAATCGCCTTCACTCGTAAGCACCCGGTATATCCGTACATTTTCGGTGGGGAGTTTATCCCATACAGGCAATACCGTACCGCCAATCAAATGAAGATTGCTTGTACGAAATTCGGGTAGTTCGGAAACCGCTTTATCCCAAAGACTTTCCGCTTTTTCGGGCGTGAGTTTATTCCAGTTGTTCATAAGTCGGCTTAACGGCATATACTCATTACCGTCTTGCCCGGTCAGTCTGCAATTTTCGGTAACATTACCATGTTCATCGGTTATGGATGATGTTTTGAAAACCGCCCGGACTGCGCCTGTGTTCTTGCTTTGGTAAAACCCCATGAAAGAGGAGTTCTCCGTTTTTACATTCCCAAATGCCAACGGCTTAGTTTTGTTGTAAGCGGTAAGGTTAAAATATTTTGTCGTAGCCCCGGTCATTTCATCCGCTCGAATATCGTAGGTTTCGTTTAAAACCACTTTATCCGCTTTGAAATTTTCAAGCCCACGGTCAAGTGTACCGTCTTGCATCGCTTTCTCGGTGGCTATGTGCAGCCGTTCCGCATAACCATCAAAGACAGCGTTTTGTTCGTCACATTCAAGGGATAGGATTCGGTTCAAAAATTTATTAACCTCACGGAGTTCGGTTGCGGTAGAGATGATAGAACCGTACTCATCAATCAGTTTATCCTTTAACCCCAGCTTTTCGATAACAGCGATACCGTCCGAAATACCCTCCACACGGTTATGGATTAACGATTTATAGAACATGGAAAGCACATCAGCCGCAAACGCATTTTCTAAATTATCCCCTGCGGTGAATAAACCTTGACTACCTGTTTGCCGTTGCCCCTTCGTTAAAGCCCCAAGCTGGTCTAACCGTTTGGCGATGGTTGAGATGAAACGCATTTGCCCTTTCAAGTCCGTTGTTACCAATGAAAATGTCGGAGCGGTAACTTGATTACTCCTGTGAGAACGCCCGAAGCCCTGTACCGCCGCGTCAGCTTGCCAACCCGCTTGCAAAAGGTAATGAACACGGTGCTGTTGGTTCTTAGCTGATTTATCGGCATGATAACTTTTGCCTGTTCCCCCGGCTTTAGAAAAGACGATGATTCGTTTATCACCGTCTTGGAAGGCCGACACATCCGCTTGTTTTTTACTTGCGATATTTTCTTCTTTGGCTTTACCGTCTGTAATGACAACACGCCTTTTTCGCCCGGTGTTCTCGGCAACCATATCGCTTCCGAAATGATTGATTATCATGTCAAGAGCGGATGCGGGTACTTTAATACTACCTAACTTATCAAGCAGCATTTCCTTTTGCCGGACAGCTTCACGGTTGATTACGGCATTGCCTTCGCTGTCGAAAACGGGTTTACTTCGGAGGTTGCCGTTATCGTCCATGTATTCCTCAAATTGGACGGTGGGAAATGAATTTTCAATATACGACATAAGCATCTGCTTCGGGGTCAAGTCAAAATCTTCAAGGTCTAATTCTTGTTCTTGCAAGCGGGCAAATTCCCGTTCTTGTGCGCTTTCATTTGTACTCACAAGTTGGACAACGATTGAATTGCCCTCGTCTAATTGTTTTTGAATATCGGCAATCATGCTCGGCACTTGCATGGCGGTAAGGATTTGATTGAAGAACCGTTGTTCCGCACTCCAAAAAGCACCGTATGCCCTGCCTTTCGCCGTGCCGTCCAAATTTTGATTAGTCATTTCCAATGCCTTGTTCAAGTTTTGGAAAACGATTTGCCATGACCGTGCCAGTTCATCATAAATTTGCCGTTGTGTCGGCGTTAGTTCGTGAACGATTTTATCGTAGACTACATCTTCATAACTTATATTGCGGGAAAGGTATACGCCCATTGCTTTCATATCCCGTGCGATAAGTTCCATTGCGGCTAACCCTCCGGCTTTGATACGATGAACAAAATCATCACCGTTTGGGAACGCCGTACCTTCACCCCATAAACCAAGACGCTCCGCATACCGTAGGTTTTCTACTTCTGTTGCCCCGGTTGCGGAGGAATAAATTATTTTTGCGTTCGGTAGTGCTTCCTGTATCGCAACACCCGCCATACCTCGCTGACTGGCTTTTTTTACACCCCTGTTACCTTTGGTGGCAATGGAGTTTGCCATGTTGTGGGCTTCGTCAAAAATAATAACGCCGTCAAAATCCTTGCCGAGCCAATTAACGATTTTTTCAAAGTTCGACCCGGTTTGGTCGAAACCCTTTGATAATGCGGAATAAGTCGTAAAAAGGATTGCCTCATCATTACTTAAAGACGCATCCGCTTTTTTGCCGCCTTCAAATTCTGTTACCAAGTCGGAGTTGCCAAACAATGCCGTTACATCACGCTTCGCATCCGGCACTAACCCCCGGTTTTCACTTAACCAAACGGCTTTTTTACTGCCACGGTTGAAATTGTCTAAGATAATACCTGTTACTGTACGCCCCTTGCCAACACCTGTACCGTCACCTAAAAAGAATCCCCTTGCGTTGCCATTGGGTAGGGTTTGGTTATGGCTTTGTCCGGCGTAGGTCACAGCTTCTAATTGCACATCCGATAATATACCATTATCAATTATTTCTTGGCTAAGATTCGGCTTGTAGGAAACAAGGGGTGGCTGTATCGCACTCATGGCCGCACTTTCGCTAATGTTGGCCGGGTGGGGCTGTACGTTTCTGAGCAACAACGGCTGCGGTTCGTAGTTTTCAAAAATGCTGTCCGTGAGTTCTGTTTTTACGGATTTTAGCGGTCTTACCCTCGGTTCAACACTCCCATGAGGTTCTCCGCTATCAATATCACCAGTTCGTCCAGTTTCGATGTCAACATCATTTCGTCCGTCATTTCCTCTGTGTCGTTCTCCGTTGAAGATTGGTGAAAGCCCATCATCGCCGACACTTGCAAGGTCGGGTGCAGCTCCGGCAATTCCGTCAAGAATTGAATCAATTGCTGATGTATCGGTCTGCTCTCGTCTAATTCCAATATCTGCGGTATCAATTCTGCCACCTGTAACAGATACAGGGTCATCGGGCTTTCGCTCCGGTTCTCCTTCCGTAACAACATCGAAGCGTGTTGCTGTAGCGGTGTTTCGTTCATGTCCGTTACCAACTTCATATTGGATGCTTGGTCTGTCATTTCTGACACCTCCCAAAATGGTTTGTAAATCTGTTAAATCTTCGACAAAAGCGGTTTTTACAGGTTCGGTAGTAGCACCGTTTTTATCAATGACTAATACCTGTACACCGAATGTTGTACCGTATTTTTGGTAGTTCTTGCCGTCTACACCGACATTCGCCTTAACATTGTATTGCTCTTTAATTCCACGCCACCAGTTTCTGAAAGCGGGGGCATCATCAGCCATACCTTGCCCGACAATGGCAACCAGCCGTCCGTTGGGTGCAAGCATTTTTAACGCTTCATCAATATGCTTTGCCCCAATGCTTGTGTTGTGGATATTGCGTTCTGCTGACGATGAAAAAGGCGGGTTCATAACAATGACCGTAGGCTCTAACTTATTGCCGTGGATATTGTTAATCTGTTCAGCATCTTCATTGAAGAATCCGTCAAACGGTAGGTTTTTAATGATTTCATGCCTACGCTTGTCCAATTCGTTTACGAATACAGCCGCACCATCTTTTTTAGCAAAAACCGCCAAACCACCAATACCGGCAGAGGGTTCAAGCACTACATCGTTTTCGGTTACGTTCGCCGCCCAATTTGCAAGGTAGGCTATGGTCGGCGGGGAAGAAAACTGTTGGAATCGTTCCATTTCTGCGGTACGCCTTGTCTGTGAAGGGAGTATATCAAGTGCGTTTATCAAATTTTCAAGAGAAAGGTTGTCCGTAGCAAGAATATATTGATTTACGCCAAGTTCCATTGCATCGTAGGCATCTTTAGAAGTAAAAACGTTGTTTGCCATCGTATCGTTGTATGCTTTTGTGGCTTCCGCAAACAATTCCGCACTTGTAAACTTCTCACCTGTTTCCAATTTTGTTTTTACATAAGCTGCTATTGCCGTTGTTGGAGAAAGGGTAAGGTCAAGGGTAGGAATGTCTGTTGATTGCGATGTTTCGATTATTGTTGAAGCGTTCAGATTTTCGATATAAGCAGCCGCTTCTGATTCCGTGCGGAAAACAATATATCTTCCATCATCTTCTTTTAACGTGTTGTTTTCTTGATTGTCCAAAATACCGTATCTTCTACCGTTATCGTTTTTATCAAGAAGCGATACGATACGTGGGTTGCTGGAAATTTGCTCAACAACGGTTAAAGGTGTAATGGTATACCTTGTTGCCGTTGGTTGTTCCGTTTCGGTTTCGTTTTGATTATCAACTTCATGGACGGCAACATTATCCGTACCATGCCGAATTGCAACACCAAAACCCTCACCGACAAGGCGTTCAACATATCCATCAAGAGTGTGTGCCGGAACACCAACGAGCGGTACACGTTCGGCCAACCCCACATCACGCCCGGCAATGGCAAGGTTAAGGAATTTTGCCACGGCATTGGCATCGCTACCCAATACCTCATAAAAATCACCCAACCGATAAAATAGAATTTTATCTTTATGCTCTGTGGCAATGGCTTGGTAGTCTTGCCAAAAGGGAGTTCCCTGCGGTTCTTCGGGTTGCGGTGGTGAAATTTCCGTTTGCGGAGGTTTTTTATAAGCATCAAGAACGCTTAAATAATTCGCCCGAACATCCTCATCGGATAATTCGCCGTTTCGGTAGGCGTTCATTTGCTCCCACACATCACGAGGTATGTTGGTTGCCCCTGTTATATCACCCCACGGCGTAATACCTGTCGTGGTGGTGATGTAGGTCAGATTACCCATCTTGCCTACAGCGTATTCCACGCCGTCTTTGTTATAACCAATTTTGTCATGGTCTTTATAGAGGTTCATGTCAAAATCGTGTTGTGCAACTTCCCAATTAACAAAGAAAACAGGTTGCGGGCTTCCCAACAGGATGTGAAGCGGTTCTGCTTCTTTTATTTGCTCCGGCGGTGACTCGGTATCGGTGGGTTGGTCGTTTTCTTCGGTCAACCGTTCCCATATCACATCAAGAGCGTTATCAGCCGCTTCCTGTTCATCAATAGATAAAAATTTATCCTCATCCATAAGCTGTCCGATACGGCGTTGCACTTTCGCCCACGGTAGGGTTAAAGGCTCTGCACCGTCTTTTATAATGCGTAAGCCATCCTTTGAATACGGACTTGGCGTTGTAGTTTGCCCTGCATTGTATTCCTCATATAAAAACTTAGCGGTATCACGGGCGCGAGCGTGTTCGTACATATACTCAAAGACACGGATTTTACTGGATAAATCACCGTTCCAATCCAAAATGGCTTTGTCTATGTCCTCTTGGGTGATGATTGCGGATTGTGACGGTTCGGTACGGAGTTCATCTTGGCGATTACCACGAATATTTTCAATCTGCTCTTGCTCCGTTGGGAAGTCCGGCAAGGATATTTGTTCCATTTGTTCAACAATGGGAACACCGTCAAACGGCGAAACTAAAGCATCTTCGGAGGGAGGTACTGTTTCATTATCCCCCTGTTCATCCGGGCTTTTCCCAACTTGGGAAAAGGTGTCGGTGGTAATAAAATTGCCCTCGTTCGTAACTTGTGGTTGTTCTGAGGGCGTTTCGGTTGGCTCTAATTGTGAATCAATTCTTTGATTATGGCTTCCTCCGCTTGGGTTTTCAGATTGTCCGTGTGTACCGTCCAACCCTGCGGGTCGCTGGTTTTGTTCGGCGGCGGGTTCTGTGTTGACAGTTCTTTCATTACCAAGTCCAGCCGATTGTTCGCTTGGTTCTCGACTTCGAGGCAATGGGAAAACAAAGTCCCCTTCATGCTGTGCTTCGTGTACAGAATCCCCCTGTGTTTCTTGAGGTAATCCTTCCTCATCATTCCGAATCTGCTCAACGGTTTGCTCGGTTCGGGTATCGTGATGTTGGGTATCAGATAATCCCCGTTCTTGCTGTATGTTACTTTGCTGACTGTCGCTTCGTTCATATCGCTGCCCCTCCTTTCCAACGGCTTTTTGCCGTTCGTATTGTTTAATGGTTATTTCAATATCACGCAAAACTTCTTCGGACACATCGCTGACCGCTTTGCCGAGAGCGTAAACGCTGTCGGGAGTGTTAAAATCGAAAACGGCTTGAAATTCTTCATTATTTATATAGTGTGATGTGTCTACGCCGCACCGTGTCATGATGGCATATGCTGTGCTGATTGCGAGTGCATTTTGGAAAGCTACTCCGATATTAAATTCATCAAGCCCATCAAGGAAACTGTCCTCCACGGCGTAGCCAATATCACGCTTGTTATCTTCATAGTAGCGCGCTGATAGGCTCTGTGCAATCGTGTAAAGGTAGTCCCCAATGAATCCTCCAAGCAGGGCAGCTCCGTTATTTGCTTCCCAACCCATATCCTTTTCATCATCAATTTCAAATGATTTTTTGAGTGCTTCAATGACAGGGGTTTCATGTTCCGGCTTTACCGACCACAAGAACGGACGGCGGGTGTTACCCCGTCCGTCCTGTGTGTCTGCTATATCGAAAACATACTTTAATTTACCCTCGTTACCAGTGTTATCGAGCAAAGCGATACCCTTAGCACCAAGTTTTACCCAACGATTCATGGGTTTGTTCCATGTTTCAAGAGGCGCACAAGCAATGGCATTGGGTCGCTGGGCGTGAATCATAAGCTGTTCTTCAAAGGGGTACTTGTAAAGCCGCCCTGCGGTATTTAAAAAACCCGTCCAATCGCCCATGCTTTGGGTTACTTGGCGGGTCTGATGGTCGGCAAGAGCGGAGTAGTATTGATATTTAGTCGCCAAAAGCATCCCCCTCGGTGAACATATCATCATCGGCGATATAAAAGCCGATTTCCGCAAAATCTTCATCGGTGATGTTATCCAGCTTTTCAAGGGTAGAACCGAATATCTCAATCATATCCGGCTCATACACATCATGGAGGGCTTTAACGAGGTCATTCCGCAAGGATTCACGGGTTGCGGTATCAAATATGCTCATAAGGTTTATTTCTTCGGTACTGAATTTATCAAGAGCGATTGTCATAAGGTTAAACCTCCATTCCTGTTTTTTTCTTGGTCTTGTCGAGAGCGTCAAGCCCCGGTTGTGCTTTGCCGTCAAATTCGGTCTTGCTTTTCTTTTCCCCTTTATCAAGTGCCGACATGAGAGAGGGTTTTTCCTTTTCTACCTTGCGGAATTTATCCACCAATCCCTCAATGATTATCATGTGCGATTGCAAGTAGACATCGGGCGTAGGCGTATCAAAGGTTTTCGCCCAATTCTTGCTGGCGGTGGTTAATCTGCCGTCGTAGTTATAGTAATTCACGTTGCTGGCTAATACCCATGCCACACGGTCAGCACCGTATTTATCAATAACATCACGGACAGCACTATTGAGGTCATATCGGTATTCCTCGTAGTTGCTGGCGATAACGGCTCTGTCAATCGCACTACCACACTCAACATTTATCTTCCGGCTGTCGTGGTAAGCGTCAATTTCCCCTTTTCGTAGGGCTTCATCTATAGAAAGCGTATATATAGGTTGGTCTTTGCGGGGTATATCGGGGATTTGTACGGTGGGTGATTCTGCGGGCGGTGCTATGGGTGGTGTTGTGGGTTCACTTCCACCCTTATGAACGGCAGGAGCAGCTTGTTCCGGCTGTTTTTCAATGCCAAGAAAAGCGGGGAGTTCTGAAAAGCCAAAGCGGTCAACAAAGTGGGATGTAATATCGCCGCCTTTGTTCAGCACAATCACATCACTCACGGACAGGCTATGCCCCGAAAAATCCTTTGGCGGTTCATTGAATTTTTGAAATATACCTTCCAATGTGGTATCAGGGGTTAAAGGTTCGGTATGAACAATGACGTAATGGTTACGGTTGACTTCCAATCCCCGTTGTTCAAGGTAAGAAAGCCCCTCAAAGCGGTAATTCCTTGCTTTTTCGGAATCGTCCATTATTTGATATATAGCAAAGGTGTCCTCTTTGGCGTTAATGAAAGCGGATTCTATTGCAACTTCCTGTTGCTGATTGGTCTTGTTTGCGTTTTCCCTGTATTCAAGGGATTTTTGCCAATCCTCGCGCTCAATACCGTAGATACCTTGATGGAATTTTATATCGTCAAATTCGTAAGCCATTGATTCTGTGCCATCTTCGTAGAGCCGATAAATTGTATGGTCTTGTTTGAATAATTCTAAGGCGCGCATAAGTTTAAGCGGCAACATATCATCTTCAACATATCCATATTCATCCCTGTCCCCGATACTGATGGAGGAATCGGGCATAAATTCTTTTTCCCACGGCGGCGGTGGCGGGTTATAATCCTTGCCCGCCATTTCTATGGCGTAAATCTCTTTCCAATTCGCTGTTGAAAGACGCTTGATGTCTATTTTCACATCATCGGGCAGGGAATCATCAAGAAAGGTAATCTCACGGTCAAAGTTGATTGTGGCGAGAAATTTTGGCTGACCGTTTTTGTCCTCGGTTTCATTCCAGTTCCATACCTCAACCCCGTTTTCCGTGGGCCCCGAACCGATGTGATAAAACGCAGGGGATTGCCTGTCAACATTGGCTTGTTTGTTTTGCTCGTTAATGAGTTCCACTTCATTAATTATCTGCACCACATCGGCGGGCAGCCTGTCCTCAAAATAGGTTACATTCCGAAAAGAATCAACATGAGCGACTTTAGCAATACCACCAACCGTATCAACATTTCCCGAATTATCTTTATCGAGATTGTTTAGAATTGTCGTACCTTCGCTTTCGTAAATGAACCCAAGGTTAAACGGTTTTTGGTCGGCGTTGAAATACACGGCGGGGTCTTTGTATACTTCATCACGGAGAACGGCGGTAACGGGTACATAATTTTGTTGCTTAATGTTACTGAGAAACATGGCGGTAAAATCGTTAAGTTCGGCTTGTAGATTGTGAATACGCCGTTCGTTTCCGTTGCCGTCTATGCTGTGACCTACACCGTCCTCGTCCACAATTTGATAAATCGGCGGGTTGGACTGTTGAAACTCTACGGAGGTAGCGGTTTTGGCTTCTTGGTTGACTTCATATACAATCATGGGGTCGTACATCAAATCTCCGTTTTGTGCGTAAGTGTGCATAACGGATAAACGGTTGTTACTAATCCATTCCAATGACAAAGGCATCATGGCTGCTCCGGCTTCCATGCGTTGATATAGATATTCACCGCTCGTAATATTGGGGAATAATTCCGATAACTGTTCGTAAATCCGTTGTTCTCTTGATAATGCTTTGTTTTCTTCGCCGGGTGGGGGTTGGTTAATTCCGGCTTGTCTGTTCGGTTCGTTTGTTATCGTCATGTTGGTGACAAGCTGAACGACTTCATTTACGGTAAACTCCACACCGGCTATTGTTTGCGTGGTGGCTTCGGTAGCAAATTGCGGTTCGGTGGGTGGTTCTACCGCTTGGGTTTGCGGAGTGGTTTCGGCTATTTGCTCGGTGGCTGTTAAATCAATACCCCGTTCTTTACAAATAACCTTAAAACGGTCATCAATGGCATTTATGAGGGTGTTTGATTCTTTGCGGATTGTGTCTTGTGATGCTTTAAATTCGTTTAAGTCATGCGTACCCCAAATGGCGAGGTAGCCGAACGAATTAGCCCCGGTTTCTATGCCGTATTTTTGACATACAACATAGGATACACTTTCTGCTTCGATTTCCTTTACTTCCTTTGGTGCGGGTTTATCCGTTTCAATAGTCTTGTCACGGTCATGCAATCGGGCATGGGTGATTTCGTGAATAATGGCACAAACGGTTTGAATTTCGCTCATACCCTCACGGATTCCGATTTTTACACCATATTGGCAATAACCGTCTTGGTTTTCGTTCATCGGTTCAAATACAATCGGCAGGGGTGATACTTCCTTGAGGGTATCAATAAAAGCCTCGTAATGTTCTACATTACCAATCAAATCCTCGGCAAGCTGGGGCAAAGGTTCACCCGCAGTTTGGCTCACATCAAAAACAGGTACTAATTTGAACGCTACACTCCGCTTGGTGAGTTCGGTCAATTCTTCCAAGATGGGTTTTCCGTTATCGTCCAACATCACCTTGCCAGTAGTGGGGTCAATTTTTTCAAACAGTTCTGTTTTGGGTTTAATTTCAATGGGTGCAAAAATCCGCAAGGCCGTTTCCCCTCGTTTTGGGGAGCGGTTAAACTTTTCTTTCCATAACTTAAAGCTGGCTACCTTTGTGGCTTTTGGCATTTGCGAATGGATAAGCATGATATTCCGGCTTGAATAGTTGTGGAAGTGTGACATGGATTTTAGATATTCCTTGTACTTGTCGCTTGAGAATAAATCCTTAACACCCGCTTCCAGCTTATCGGTCAGTTCTTTGGTTCGGATTTCGTTTTCTTCTTGCCAAGCCTGTTTATCGAATTTTGGTTTTTCCGTATCAGCCATTGTTTACCTCCTTTGCGAATTTATCTTTGAGCATGAGCAAGGTTATTTTGTGCCTGTTGTCGCACACTTCGGCAGTTGCCACAGCATTTATAAAAGCCTTGTCGCTTGTTAAATCTTCAAGGGCTTCCAAGATGTGAGGGCAAATACCATATTCACATTGCTTGCAAAAAAGGCAATAATCGCAATCCATATCGGCATAGGTGTTCTTGTGCATGGGGTCGCTCCTTCTTTTTAAATAGTAAAAGCCGCCTGTTTGAGTGACAGACGGCTTTCGGGGAAATGAATGATTATATTTCGGATAGGGATTGGTTGCGGTCATCCTTGTGGCGTTCCCGCCGTGCTTCGGTAATATCGTCCTTGTGCCGTTCTTGTTTCCGATGCTCTAATGCTTCCAAATGTTCCAACATAGAAGAACGGGATTTATTATTGATAATGCCGTCACCGACCATGTTGTAATTATCCTCGGCGGTTATTTCAGCCGCACAAAGAAAATTCGGTTTCTTCTTAACCATTCTTCACCGTTCCTTTCGATTCAAAGTCTATTTTGAACGAGGGATAACCCTCACCGTTATCGTCCAAGATGATTGTGGCGTTGTAGGGTTTGCTCGTCTTTTCGGAATGTAGCCCCTTCAAAAAAATTCGCCCTTCGGTTACGAGGGCGATTGCGATTTCCTTTGTGAGCGTTACCCGCTTTGTCGTGAAATACTTGCTTTCCTTGAAAATGGCGAATTTACAACCCTTGTTATCGCAGAAGAAACCTTTGGGCGATTCAACGATACCGCCATTACATCGAGGGCATTTCCCGATACCTTCACCGCCGCTTGTAAGCGGTCTGCTTGATGGGAACAAGGCTTTGAGTTCGTCCGGCGCAGTATGATGGGATTTCACCGTTTCGGCAACGGACTGATTGATTGCCGTCATAAAGGCATCAGCCGTTTGTTTGCCATGTTCAATATTCTTTAGTTCGTGTTCCCATTCGGCGGTCAGCTTTGGCGATTTTACCGTGTCGGGCAGAACCTTAATGAGATTCACACCTTTTTCGGTAGGTAGCAGCAGTTTGTCTTTTCGTGCCAGCAACCCCGATTTTACAAGATTTTCGATGATGGCGGCTCGTGTTGCGGGTGTTCCAAGCCCTTTACGTTCAACATCGTCGGGCATATCTTCCGCTCCAGCCATTTCCATTGCAGACAAAAGCAAATCTTCTGTGTAATGCTTTGGCGGTTTTGTGAACCCTTCACGAACAAAAGCATTGACCGCAAACTGTTCACCTTCGGATAATTCGGGCAAGGGTTTTTCCTCATCCTTTTTTGATTTACCGATACTGACAAAAAAGGATTGTTCAACGGCTTTCCAACCGTTATGTGTTATGGTTTTACCTTTTGCAGTAAAGGCTTCACCTTCACAATCCAGCGTTATCACCGTTTCAGCGTATTGGTGTTTATCCGACAAAGCAGATATAAACCGGGTACAAATCATTAAGAGGATATTCCGTTCTGCTGTTGGTAAAGAGGTAATATCAGCGTTCGGCATGGTTGATGTGGGTATGATGGCATGGTGGTCGGTGACTTTTGCGTTGTTTACCACTTGTGCCGGATTTATACTCAAATTACCAACCGAAAAAGGCAGTTTTTCCGCTACATCAATTACCAATGGCGGTATGCCAATCGCCATATCCTCGGTGATAAATCGGCTGTCCGTTCTTGGGTAGGTTACGATTTTTTGCTCGTAAAGGTTCTGTACGGCGTTCAATGTCTGTGCAGCGGTGTAACCAAAAAGCCTGTTAGCTTCCCTTTGCAAAGTGGTGAGGTCGTACAGCTTGGGAGCGGATTCTGTTTTATCCTTCCGCTCAACGGACTTCACTACAGCGTTTTTGTTGTCACACGCTTCGGCGATGGCTTCCGCTTCGTTTATATCCGTGACTTTTTTCCGTTCGGCTTTCATATCGCCGTTGGTTATTTCAACCGTGTAGTACGGCTCTTTTGTAAAGGAAGCGATTTTATCCTCCCGCTCCACAATCATAGCAAGGGTTGGGGTTTGTACCCGCCCGACACGGAGTTGTGCGTTATACAGAACAGAAAACAAACGAGAGTAGTTCATACCGACAAGCCAATCGGCTTGCTGGCGGCACTTCGATGAATGAAACAGTCCATCGTATTCCTTCCCGTCTTTCAGATTACGAAAGCCGTCAGCGATTGCGGATTCTTCCATACTGCTAATCCATAAACGCTTGATGGGCTTTTTGCATTTTGCGTGTTCGTAAACAAGGCGAAAGATTAACTCACCCTCCCGCCCGGCATCGCAAGCGTTGATGATTGTATCAATATCCTTTCTTTTCATAAGGTCAACAAGGATTTTAAGTTGCTTTTTGGTGCTGGCGGTAGCGGTATATTTCCATTCATGCGGAGCAATCGGCAAATCAGCATACCGCCACTTGGCGTACTTCTCATCATAGGTTTGCGGTTCAGCAAGCCCAAGCAGATGACCGACACACCAAGAAATCACATAACCATTACCCTCATAGCTTCCGTCACGGCGGGTCTTTGCACCCAACACATCAGCTAAAGCCTTTGAAACAGAGGGCTTTTCGGCAATTACAAGGTTAAGCATGGGCTTTTACTCCTTTACGTTTGAATGGTTTATGCTGATTCAACAACACTACGCCACACAGCAGGGTAAGCGATATAAATACCGTACCCAACACATAGTTCATAACAGGCGTTAATTCCCCGGTTTGCGGTAAAGTGATAACGCCATAATCAACATAAGGGATATTCGCATCACGCTGGATTGTTACTTCTACCGATACATCACTCGTACCCACGGTAAAGAATATCCTTGACTGTTCACGCAAAAAGCCGAATTGGACGGAGTTGTTCCGCAAATAATATTCGCCAGCGTTCAATGAAATGGTGGCTCTACCGTTCATATCGGTAGTGACTTCACCCACACGTTGGTTATCGTTGACTCGGTAAACCATAAAGGTAGCACCGTGCAGGGGAATCCCCGATGTTTCGGCTCTTGTGAAAATATCAATACGGTTCTGTGTCGGTCTGCTTGGTGTCGTTGATTGTGTTGGGGTAGTTACGGCAGGCCGTTGTGCCGTTGGTGCTTGCGGTGTCGGTGCGGTTGTTGGGGCTGGTTGAGGAATAACGCTCGCCGTTACGGTCAAATTCGTAATCGTAACCGCTCGGATTGTGAAATTAACACGTTCCATATCACGGCGGTAGCCTTGTGGCATTACGGCGTTTCGTTTGAAATACTGCCCCGGCGGTAAAAATGCAGATGCTTCACCAAAGGCATTGGTTGATATTGTGGTGATAACTTCGTCCGTCATTACATCGTGGATTGTATAAACCACACCCTCTAACCTTTCTTTTGTATTAGAAGAAATGACCGTAATAAGCACTCTGCCGTATTCCGCTTCGGGTGATGGGGTCTGTTCGGGCGTTTGGATTGGTGCGGTTGGGGTGCTGTTTATAATGGAAACTTCCCTTATCGTTCCAGCCGCTATCCGTACATTCACACGCTCGGTATCAAATTCAAAACCCTGCGGAGTGTGCAGTTGCCGTAAAAAATAATCATCGGGTACAAGAGTAACCGCCGCTTCACCGAATCGGTCTGTGATTAATTCGGCAACAAGGCGATTATCCATTGAACGGCGTATTTCAAAGATAGCCCCTTGAATCGGCTCTCTTATTCCGTCAAGCCTTGCCGTAACAATCAGCCGCCCCGGTTGCAGAGAGGTTTCTTGTTGTGACGGTGGGGGTGTAGGTGTGGGGGTCGGCGTTGGGGTTGGTGTGGGGGTCGGTACTGGCTCTGGTCGGCTTGTAAGGTTTAATTCGTTAAGCCTGTTTGCCGCAATCCGCACGTTTACTCTGTCGGGGTTTGGTATAAACCCTCTGATTGTTTGTACTTCACGTACAAAGTAATCGCCTATCGGCAAATCAATAGCAGCTTCGCCAAAAACATCCGTAACCAAAAAAGCGACAAAATCACCGTCCATCGCTCTGCGTAGCTCAAACATTGCACCGTTTAATAATTGACCTGTACCCTGCGCCCGTAAAGTTATTAAAAGCCGTCCGGCTTCAACAGGCGGCGGGGTAGGTTCGGGAGTCGGGGGTTGGGTAGGTACGCTGAAAATCGTTATTTCTTGCCGTAACCCTGCGGTGACGGTGGTGTTTACCATGTTGGCTATCGGTGCATGACCGTGAGCGGGTAAGATAATAACGATATTGTAATTTCCCTGCGGTAACGGTATTTCCATCGTCCTACCTGTGCTGTCGGTAGCCACTTCCGCAAGGCGGGTAGCTTCGCCGACACGGTAAACAGCAAAAACTGCTCCGTGCAGTAAACGTCCGTCATGGGTGCTGTTGATGATAACCAAACTACCCAAAGGCATTTCTTGGATTGGCGGTTCGTCTAATAAATCCTCGACGTTTTCATAAATACCGTTGTTAAATCCATACCCTTCATCCGTGCCGTCCGAGTAGGCAAATGCCGTAAAAGACATTGACATAACCATTACCGCCGACAACAGAAGCATGAAAATTGATTTTATATGATTGGTTTTCCGCATTTATTGGCCTCCCTCAATTTTTTTCGCCCGAACAAGCAAACGGTGAGTTGCTTCTCTGATGGGCGTACAGGTATATAATGTGATGATTGATTCGTTTTGGGGTTGGATAAAAGCAATCTGATTGTCGGGTGTGATTACCAATATTTCAAAAACTTCAAAAGCCATGTACTGACCGCTCATGGCTTGAAACCCGATAACATCGCCGTTTTCCATTTCATTCAAACGGTTGAACATTGAACCAAAAGTATAATTACGATGCCCTGCAATAACGGCATTGCCGATTTCTCCGATAACCGCCGTTTGCGGTATATGACCCGGTGCTATCCGTAGTTCCGGCTCCTTTACACCATCCATAATCGGTAATTTTAAACCTATGCGGTCTATGGTGAGGATGCCGATGGGGATAATACCGTTTGGAAAATCCGCTGGGTTGAGCGGTTCAAGGGGTGGACATATTTCGGGTTGTTCCTCCGATTCGTGTGATTCGTTGGGGATATACAGTTCATCTTGATATTCATTGGCATACCCATCGTCATCGGGAATAATCGCTTCATATTCGTTGGTTGGATTATCATTTTCGCTAACATCGGCTTCATAATCGGGCATGACCGCAAGTATGCTTCCGAGAAGATTTGATTGCTCGTTAAGGTTTGCTTGCCGATTAAATGACGGCGAAACAAGAAACCATACTCCAACGCAAAAGGCGGTCAATATGACCGCCACAAGCACAATCGTTTTTATCTTCATTAAACATCTCCCTCGGTTTTCGGTTCGTCCTCGTCCGTGTTGTAATAATCTTCGTCCACATCATCGGCAGCTTCGGCTTCGGTTTCAAATTCCATTTCTTCGCCCGTATCTTCCTCATCCTCGTCCTCATCGTCATAATCGCCATTGCATTTTTGTTTTTTCGGGCGAACAATTTTAAGGTAATACCCAGCACCTCCGGCTACCGCTATGGCAACCAACATGAAAATCAAAGTGCCGTTGTTGCTACTCTTGTCGGCAGGGGGTGGGGCTGGCGGTTCTTCTTGTGTTATTTCGGGTTGTTGTTCATTGGGGATTTGCGGTGTAGTGGTTACAGGAATACCGCCGCTGTTGTTATTGTTTACATTCAAATCTGTACCGTTTTGTGCGGCAAGGGTTATCAAGTCTTGTTCGGTCACGGCATTTAAGAAGTAGACATTATCTGACCCACGCTGACGGTCAACGATTAGGAAAAACACATTGCCCGCAGGGGTGGTAAAAGTGAAAAATTCTTTATCATCACCGTCTGTTGCGTTATCCAACACGGACGCTTGCCCCGCCGGGGTGAATGGGTTTGATGATGTGACGGGTATGCTTTGCGGAGGGGGTTGTAAACCAATATAGTGCGGATTAATTAAACCCACTACGTTAGACACGTTACCCGCAAAGTCTACTGCATGGATTGAAAGGGTATCGCTGTTACGAAAAGCGATTAAATCTACCCGCAAAACACCGTCTACACGGAAGTTAAACCGTTGGTCGTTGATAAAAATGGCTTCAACACCCAAAAAGCCGCCCGATGCTTCTATCCGTATAATATCGCCCTCGACAGCAGCGTTTACGGTTGGTGGGTTGCCGTTTTGGGAAGCGTAAACCGTTGCCGGAAAAAGAAAAGCACCCACGCAGAACATGAGTGCCAACAGAATTACATATTTTGCTTTCATTAAATTGAATCCTCCTCATCATCAATAATTGTTATTAGAGCGGTTTCGCCCTTAGTTAGCGGTTCATTGGCGGTTGTTTCCACGTTAGGGATGGTTTCCAAGTTAGGCACAGTACCGCCATTTTGCTTTTCTCTGAACATCTGCACAAAAGCGGCCAGTTCATCGGGAGCAATATCCACACCACGGACAGCCGCCACAATATCGGCGTTTTCAAGGTCGGTAAGCTGTTTTTCCAGTTCCCGATAACGAATCTGCCCCTTGTTTAGTTTATCTTTCAACTTTTCCATTTCGTCTTTAATTTTCGCAATTCTTGGGTTCATGCTACGCTCCTTTCCCCGTATTCATTAAAATTCCAAAAAGAAAATGGGATTAAGCCTTCGCCCATCCCTTGAAACTTCGATATGCAAATGCGCCCCGGTGGAAGCCCCTGTGTTGCCTACGGTGGCTACTACATCACCCCTTGAAACCATTTGCCCCACGGTGGCAGAAACCGTATGGCAATGGGCGTACCTCACTTGGTTGCCATCCGCACATTCGATTACGATAAAGTTACCGTACCCTCCGGCATCGTACCCAACGGCGATAACCGTACCATCAAGCCCCGCCAAAATCGGCGTACCCTCCGGCAGACCAATATCAAGACCCCAATGGAATTGCTTCTCGCCGCTTATAGGGTTGATACGATAACCGTACAAGCTGGAAACAAATGGCCGCCAGTCAAAGTCAAAGGGATTTCCGACAAATTGCCTTGCCCCTTTGGAGTACATGAGGATATAGAAATGGTGTGTTTGGTCATCATCCATCCGTTCCAACAAAATTTCCGTGAAAGAACGAGAAGTCATGGTAACGTAGAGAATATGCCATTCGTATTCAACAGTTACCGTATAAGTGTAGGTATACAAATGGGTAACACCATTTACATCCGTCCAACTGCCCACGCCTGTCCGTTCTTCTTCCCTTGTGCGTATCTCAATAACCGATTCTGTTTCGAGGGCATATTGAGCATCGAAAATCTCTTGAATGGTTGCCGCTACTTCCGCAAAAGTGAAGTCCTCATACACCGCTGTCAAAAACACCATTAACGCAAAGGGGTCATGCCCGATGCTGTCAATGTTTAGACGATATTCGTTATAACCGGGGTAGTTCGTTTGTATATCGTTGATATAGATTCGCAAGTCTGTTTCCAATTCGGTGTATTTAATACTGGCATCATCTATATCCCCAAAGTCAGCGGCATATGTCACGCTTCCGATAAAAGATGATGTGCCGGAAAACATCCCCATACACATGGAAAACATGGATAGAATGAGGAACACCATAAGAAGCAACAATATCCCTTTAACCAAAAACACAGGATTTTTACGCAATATCGCCGTGACTACTTTAGCGGCTTTTGCGGTAAACCCCACCGCTTTGCCTGTTGTATGAGCGGCTTTTTTGGCGGCTCGTAATTGTTTGGCGTAGTTCCGTTTGATAGCCCGTTTTTGCATAAATCGTGAAAGCGGGTTGCTTTTTAACTTGGGGTTATCCCGCAGGGCTTTTTTGTAATCAAGACGGATTTTGTTCTTAATGGATTTCCGCTCCAGTTTCGCAAGGCGGCGGTATGGACGGTTTTTATGAAAACGGTATGCCGAACGTGCCGTCTGCTTAACGCCACGATACCCGCTTTCGGTAAGTAGCTCGGCTTTGTGCGTAACCTTGATGCCTACGTTTTCATGCTCTACTTGATGGATTTTGGTGTGTATCTTGGTTACGGCAATGGATGTAACCGCGCCCGCCGCTTTTGCGGGTAAAACCTTATCTTTGGGGTTGTTCCACTTCGCTTCGCCGATGGGAATTTTTTCTTTGGCATGGGTCAGCTTAGAAACAGCTTTACTTTTGCCCTCATCAAATTCGAGGGTTTTTACTTTGACTGTTTTGGCGGGCAGCTTCTCTTGGGCTTTTTCCAACTTTTTATCCAATTTATCAGCCCGCTTTTCCAACTTGGTTATCGCTTTTTCGTCTTTTGAAAACCGTAAACGGCTTTTCGGATTATCGGATGTAGAACCAAGCGGAGTGGAAACACCCGTTTCGGTGTTTGTATCTATTAATGATTGTTCGCTTGGGTCGGGAGCATCGGCGGTTTCTTTGGTGTTGTTATTTTTGAGAGTATCGGTAGCTTCATCGGGAATGACGTTTTCGGAAGCATCATCCTTTGCTTCACCGTCCGGCTCATCTGTGCCGTTCTCGTTTTCGGATTGCTCCGTATCGGTTGCTTCATGGCTCGGTGTATCGGTGTTTTCGGTCTTGAGTTCGCTTTGTTCAAATCGGAGTGCCGAATCTTTGTTTTTTAGTTTAGATTGGCTCTTTGATTTTTGATTGGCCGTCAACTTGCTGATAATGGTAGCCCCAGCCTCCAACGAAAAACGGGAAGCAGATACGGCGGTATTTCTGTCGGGGGTTTCATCGGGTGATATGCTACGAATGAAATTGGCGGCTCCCTGTTGTAACCCGGTAAAACCAACCCCACCATTCGGAGCATTATTTCCAACGGAATTTTCACCCACAAGGGGAAGTGCCACCCCTGTTGGTTCATTCGGAGCGGCACTTGTTTGGGGTTGAGATTCGGAGCGAATGTCCTCATGCTCTAATTTCCGTTGTTTTCTTTGTTTGCTTTTAGTGTTGTCGGTGACAGATGAATCGGAATTACGGGGGTCTTGGGTTTCGTCCTCAAAACGAATTTTCCGGCTCATTAACCCACCTCATCCAGTTTGGTTGTCATAATTTTGTACAGTTCCGTGTCTTTAGGGAATTTGTCATTAAATGGAATGATAGTATTACCGTGGAACAACAAACCCTCACCAGCCGCCGATTGCGTAACATACGAAAGCTGATAAGGGCTGATGCCAAGCTGTTTTGCGAGGATTTGCCTATCCCCGCCCGCTTGGTTGAGCATGAGAATAAAGTCCGAATTTTCAAAGATATTTTCGATTTCGCGGGAGGAAAGCATATCCTTGACATTTTGCGTGATACCTGTCGGAATACCGCCCCATTTTCTAAACCGCTTCCATATTTCTATGGAATACGCCGCTGTTTGTTCTTCTTTTAAGAGCAAGTGAAATTCGTCAATATAAAACCAAGTCGTTTTCTTTGCGGCACGGTTGATTGTTACCCTGTTCCATACTGCATCTTGTAAAATGAGCATACCCAACTTTTTAAGCTGCTTGCCGAGTTCCTTGATGTCAAAACACACAAGCCTGTTGCTCATGTTTACGTTGGTGCGGTGGTTAAACACATTCAAAGAACCCGTAACATAGATTTCGAGAGCAGTCGCTACGTGTTGTGCTTCCGGCTCGGTTTGCTTGCGGATAAGGTTGTACAAATCCTCTAAAATCGGCATCCTGTCGGGGTGCGGGTCAACAAGGTATTCCCTGTAAACCAACCGCACACAACGGTCAATGATGGTCTTTTCCGTTGGAGAAAGTCCATCTTTGCCGCCGACAACCAATTCGCACAGCGATAAAATGAAGTCACTTTTTAAAGTCAATGGGTTTTCTTCTTCGCTGTAATCCACATTTATATCCATCGGGTTAAGGTAGTGCGGGCTTGTGGGCGATAATTTGATTGCTTGACCGCCAAGCCGTGTAACAAGGGGATAATATTCACCTTCGGGGTCGGCGATAATGATGTCATCGTTGGTGATAAGAAATGCGTTTACCATTTCACGCTTGGCAGAAAAGGATTTACCCGCCCCCGGCGTACCTAAGATGAGGCCGTTTGGATTTTTAAGGCTCTTGCGATTTGCCATGATGAGATTATTCGAGAGAGCGTTCAAGCCGTAGTACAAGGCTTCGCCGTCTTGGAATAATTCTTGCGTGGTGAAAGGTACGAAGATAGCGGTGCTTGATGTTGTTAAACCACGTTGAATTTCTATCTGATTTATTCCCAACGGCAGGGATGATATGAGTGCCTGTTCCTGTTGGAAGTCCAACCGTTTCAAAGCACAGTTGTACTTTTGGGCAATGCCCGATGCGGCGAATACGAGGTTTTCAAGTTTCCGCTTGGTGGGTGCGGTGTTCAAAACGATAAGCGTAACGAGGAACATCCGCTCATTTCGTGATTGCAGTTCCTTCAAAATATTCTTTGCTTCATCGCCGTAAGTGGCTATATCCGTAGGAATAACATCCATGTCATAACCCGCACGTACCGCTTTTTTCTGCTCGGCTATCTTCATGGCATCCAAGTCGGTGATTTTCCGCTTGATGGTTTTGATGGCTTCCATTTGGTCTATAGACTTGATGTGCATATTGACCGTTAAGGCGTTGTCCATGTTGAGATAATCAGCCAAAAGCCTGTCGGTGAGTTCGGGAGCAAGTATTTGAATGAAGCTGGCTGCTCCAATGGTTGTACCCATGCGGAATGTTTTGCCGTTGCTGAAATCAAAGGAAGTCGGGGCGATATAGTCTTTAGTGTTCATGCCGGACTTGGCGAGGTCAGCCCATTCAAGCTGTAGTTTTTCCGCTCCATCGGGGTGCAGTTGCCCGTGTAACACGGCAAGCCGTTCCAAGCCGTCAAGGGCGTATGCCTTTACACCCAAGACTTTAAAATTATTGATGATGTCGGTTTCGATACGCTCCAGCCGGGGTTTTGCTTCCTTCATGTTAGTTGCTTCAATGCCGAAGGTAATATACTTCATCTTAACCAAGCCATTGTTGCCTTTGGCAAGCTGGTTTTTCATCATTTCCGCGTATTCGGCACGGATGGAGTTGAAATCATCGTCTTGTTCGGGGATGCTGATTGCCTTTTCAAAGTCTTTCATGTTGCCGTATTTGTTAATGAAGGAAAGCTGAACGCTGACCGTGTTATCGAAGTAATTAAGGAAGTCGCAATACCCCTCGAATATCTGCGTCTTGTCCTCGTTTTGGGCGAGTTGGTAATTAATATCGCCAAACGTGACTGTCTTGGTGAACAGTTTCTCGTTCACACGGCAGATACCGTCTTTATATATTTCGTGGTAGGGAATGGACTGTTGTGCCGTTTTCGGTGCTTTGCCTGTGCCAAACAATTTGTTAAGCACTTTTTCCTTGATACCCTGCTTTTTAGCAGCAGGTAAGCCGTTAGGAGCGTTTGTACCCTTTTTTGCATCTTTTGTGTTTGCATTTGCTGTTTGCACATTTTGTCCCTGCTGGGATTTTTGTGCTTGGGTTTTGCGATTGGTCGCTACATTCAAAAATCTGACCCTCCTTTTCAATGATGGAATAAAAATTTGTGGTTACATAAGGCCGTGTCGGTGGGAAGAACCATTTACTGCGAATCATGTTAAACAAAATTTTTTCGGCGGGTATGCCGTCCCTTTCGTACATAGCCATAAAAAAAGCAGGGAGCATAAACGCCATCATCAGCAGTACGGCGGTTGAGTTACCGAGAGCATTTCTTGTTGCAAAAAAAACAGGAACACCGATTGCCGCCGCCGTTCCGAAACAAACCACTTGACGTTTTGTAAGCCCAAGAACCAATTTGGTTTTTACTTTTGTAAGGTCTTTCGGGATTTGGACATAAGCCACTACGCATCACCCCCTGTCATGTGGCTTAAAATGTGGGTTATGACATCAACCGTCCAACCGTTGCCGATTGTTTTATAACGCTGGGTATTGCTGATGTTTACGGTTTTTCCGTTATCATCTATGCCGTGAGCGGTGTAATTATCGGGTATGGTTTGGCATCGTTCGGCTTCAACTACCGATAACTTTCGGACGGTATAATCCCCATCGGGGAGGTTGATTTTATACAAGCCTGTTTTCGCTCCCCTGCCGCCGCCGTTGGCACACATCGAAACTGTTTTGCCGTGAACGCTGTAAATCCTATCGCCTTGACCGCCTTTTCCGATTGTTCCGACACGGATTGGCGAACAGATAACGGAATCCGTCAGCACCGTAGTAAAAGCGTTCAGTTTGCCGTCCTCACGTACCTCTAACCGCTTGAAACTGCCACTATCATCCGCACGGGTACGGAGGGCAGCTCCCACTTCATCACCCACCGCTTCGGCAACAAAAAGCCCTGTCTTTTGGCGTTTCATCATGGACAGGGCGTTTTCTTTGTACATCGTTGAGAGGATAGTTTGTGATTTGTCGGAAAGGGCGATTGGTTCTGCAATCATTGTTCGTTTTTTCTTTGTGATACTGTTTCGGAACTCCGCTCCTTGATAGGTTGCGGTAATGCAATGGCTTTTGTCTTGGTAAGGAATACCGCTTTCAAGAATGTCTTTGAGTAAAATCTCCCGGTCATGGGGCTGAGTTATACCCTCGATATTCGTCCAATAAAGCCGTTTGCGTTGTTGTGCCGACACAAGAGCGGAGTTAATTAGAATAGGTTCGCAGCCCAACTCATCGGAAATGAAATCCCGGATGTTGTTGGGCATGGACGCTACGTTTTCATAAAAGAAGAATCGTGGTCGAATCTGCCATACCGCTTCAACGAAACGCATAAACAGTTTCCAACCCATGCCTTCCTTGTCAACTTCACGATTGGTTTTGGCGATACTCCAAAAAGTACAGGGAGAGCCGCCCATCACAATGTCGTAATCCGTAAACCGCCTAAAATCGGAATCCATAACATCGCCGTGGTGAGTGTTTGTAGAAAAATTGTATCTACTGATTGAACGTGCATACTTATCAATTTCGTATGCTTCGTAATGAGAAACGGCATATCCGGCGCGTTCAAGTGCAATGCGTCCACAAGATATGCCGTCAAAGAGGGAAACCACTTTGAGGGGATGAATCAGAAATAGACCTCCTCATCATCCTCGCAGATGAAGAAGCAGTCCTCATCAAAGCCTGTAATATCGAATGGCGAGGGTATTTCGCCGAGTTTGTCCGTGCCAATGTTGTGTGTGAGTTTTAAGAGGCGTACATAGCGTTCCCCGGCTTCAATCGTTTCTTTTAATAATGATGATTGCACCGGGATGTGTGTGCCATGTTTATCCATTAGAAACTCTGCGTAATCAACGGACAGGTATTTTTCACGGGCGTTGGTGTCGTTTATCAGTTCGATGATTGCTTCGTCTATATTAATGGGGTATTCATCGTGCAAACCTTTCAACACATAATCCGCTAATATAACGAGCGGGTCATAATAATTGAGCAGGATTTTTATTTCATCAGCGTTCATGTAATCCATGCCATCGCCTGTTAATTCCTCGTAAGCATCTTGGACGATGGCGATACGATGGGCGTTGTCGTATATATCTTCTTCGCTGAGAGTGAGCATTTCGGATTTGAAGTTTTCGTAATTAGCGGTTATACGCCGTTTCAGTTGAGCGAGTGCAGAAAACTCGTTGTATCTTGTGGTTTTCAAAAAAACATCCTTTCCTATATAAATGAAATAACCCGCACATGACGGGAGATTAGCTTGCCGAGAAGATTGATTTTGCCAATCCTCCCGTTTTTAGGAGCATAAAACAGAGCAGGGTCGTGTACCCAACTACTGTCCATATGGCTACGTGGATATTGGCAGCGGAAGCGATAGTACCGACTAAAACGGCATAAATCGCAACACAAACCATGATGAGGAAACCTTGAAAAGCAACCGCAAGAAGGGCTTTGAGGTAGTTGTTACCCACACCCGACCATTCACGGTTTACCATTGTTGAGAGGGGGATAGGAGCAATGGAAATGGTTAGATAAATTTCCAACATACGTCCGACTACCACAATGAAAATGACGATGGACATGATGAACATGGCAAGCCCGATGAGTTGGATTTGCAACCATATACCCATCAGTTCGCCTATACTCATATCCACCATTGATGCTTCCAACGCCGCCATCATTTCGGGGCTTCCGAGAGCGGTGTCGCCGGAAATAAGGGAAGCAGCGTTATTGATTACGCCTTGAGCCATATCGAAAATCGCCATCACAATGTTGAACGTGTTGGTGAGAATGAAAACGGCGATAAAAGTTTTGAATATCCACTTGAAAATGTTGAAGGTGTCAAAGTCTTGGAGATTGTTTTTTTCTATAATTAGCTGTATCAGTTCGTAACACAGCACAAAGGTTAGAATCATTCCCGCAATCGGGAGTACAACCGTTTCAGACAGATTCCGTATCATGTTGAAAACCCCGGCGTTCCAGCCCGCCGGGGTTTGTCCCACCTGTACCGCTATATCGGCTACTTGGTCGTTTACCTGTCCAAATATCCGAGCGAAGGATGCCATGATACCGTCAATGAGGAACTGTCTTATCCAGTTGGAAATACCGTCGAAAAGCCAGCTCATCTACTCGTTGTCCTCCTTCTTATCCGAAAAGTCCTGTAAGTTGGGGTACAAGCAAAAGGCCGATAAGTGCCACACCGCCGCCAGCCATAAGCTGTTTCATGCCCTGCGATTTCGCACCCGGATTGTCGTTACCGTAACCTTCTAAAAGGTTGATTACACCCCATACGCCAAGCCCTGCACCGAGGGCGATAACCAATGTTTGTAATACTCCTACTGCGCTGTTAAAGAACTCCATTAAAAAACCTCCTTTTAATTTTTGGGTTTTGGTTGTTCGTGTATTTAAGACAAGGCTTGTAAAAAGCCTTGTGCCGGACATAGAAAAACCGCCGTTTGATGATGGTACTACCAAACGGCGGTCATGGTGATTTAATGGTTTTTATCCGAAAAGCCCGGTAAGCTGGGGTACAAGCAACAAACCGATAAGTGCCACACCGCCGCCGGACATAAGCTGTTTCATGCCTTGCGATTTCGCACCCGGATTGTCGTTGCCGTAACCTTCTAATAAGTTGATTACGCCCCATACACCAAGCCCTGCACCGAGGGCGATAACCAATGTCTGTAATACATCTACTGCGCTGTTAAAGAACTCCATTAAAAAAGCCTCCTCTTGATTTTTGGGTTTTGTTTGTTCGTGTATATAAAAACAAGGCTCTTGAAAGCCTTGTGCCGGACATTGAAAAACCGCCGTTCGGTGATGTTGCTGCCAAGCGGCGGTCATAAGGTTAATTTATGATGCTCATGCGGATTTTAGCCGAAAAGCCCGGTAAGCTGGGGTACAAGTAACAAACCGATAAGCGCCACACCACCGCCAGCCATAAGCTGTTTCATGCCCTGCGATTTTGCACCCGGATTGTCGTTACCATAACCTTCGAGAAGATTGACTACGCCCCATACGCCAAGCCCCGCTCCAAGAGCGATAACCAATGTCTGTAATACATCTACTGCGCTGTTAAAGAACTCCATTAAAAAGCCTCCTTTAGATTTTTGGGTTTTGGGAAATAAAAAACCGCCATTCGGTAAATGGTGCGTTCGTTGCTACCGAATGGCGGTCATGGGGATGCCCGATATAACTGTATGTGGGGCAATCCGATATTCAGTTGTAATCGGCTAAAGAGCCGTGATGAATGTGTTTATTTCGATTCTTCGGTCATATCAATTTCCGCTACAACATAGACATCATCCTTTCTTAATTTTAATCGTGAAGATAGGTATTTCCCCACATCAAAGTGCTGTTTGGGGTCATGGTCGGACAGAAAGCGGTAGTTTAGATGTTTTTCAATGTTGTACTTCCGGGATAAAAAGGGTCGTTCTCCACGCACTTGGAGTATGCAGCGTTCGCCGTCCATTACCGCGATTTCGTCAACGGACATGAGTTCCTTGCCTATCTTCTGAAAGTTTTGCCCGTGGGATTCTTGACTACCCTTTGAAATGGAAGTGTTGAACATATCAATCGTTTCTTTGCCGAGCATTTTAGAGATTTCTTCGAGGGTCGTTTTTTCTTTGCCGCCGAGGAAAAGAGTGGTGTCCATGTTGCCGATAATCGTGTCCATATTGTCCTTGTAAATGGATTTTAATTGGCTTTGTGCCTGTAGAATCACACAAGCCGATATTTCACGGCTTCGGATAGTGGCGATGAGTTTTTCAAAGTTAGGAATGAGGCCAATATTAGCGAACTCGTCAAGAAGGAATCGGCAATGAACTGGCAACCTACCGTTAAAATCGTTGTCGGCACGGTCACAGAGCAGATTAAAAAGCTGGCTGTAGAGCAAAGCCACGATGAAGTTGAAGCTACTGTCGGTGTCGGAAATGATAACGAACAGGGCATTTTTCTGTTTTACGGTTTCTTCTTCCCCGGTGTCGGGGTTGATTTTTTTGTAACCACCGATATTATCTAATTCTAATTCATCCTCGTTCATCAAGTCCCGAACCTCGGCTATATCAAAGGGTGCAAGCCTCGCACCGCAAGAAATGAGTATACTTTTAGCGGTTTTGCCCGCTGCCAATTTGTATTTCTTGTATTGCCGCAGGGCAAAGTGATTGGGCGCACGTTCTTCCAACGCTTCAAAAAGGTAGTCAATCGAATTTTTAAAGTTTTCGTTATCTTCTCTAACTTCCATTTTATTAATCATTTCTACCAAGCTGTTCATGTTCTGTTCGTGGGGTGGGGCTTCGTAATAAATATATCCGATGAGTGCTTGGTATAGCAGCTTCTCAGCTTTCGTCCAAAATTCATCACCACCTTTGCCGTCCCCCTTCGTGTTTTCGATGAGAGCCGTCACCAGCTTGAGGATGTCTTTTTCGCTCCGTATATAACTGAAAGGGTTATAACGCATGGACTTTTTGAAGTTTATGGTGTTTATGACTTTGATACGATACCCCCGCTTCTTTAACAAAGTGCCGACTTCGGACAGGATGCTCCCCTTCGGGTCGGTGCAAATAAAAGAAACCGGGTAATCCTCCGATTCGCATTGCATGAGGTTGGGCTTAACGAAAAAGCGGGTTTTACCCGAACCACTACCGCCGATAACCAACACATTCTTGTTGCGGGCGTACTTTACAGGTTTCGGACGGCTGTTCATGGTTAGGCTTTCTGTTTGGGTTAGGATGATGTTGTTTTTGGGATTAGGGTCAATGTAGGGTTTGATGTCTTTTTCCGTACCCCATCGTGCCGAACCGTACTCAACATTTTTACGGTACTTCTTGGCGTTCTTGCCTTTGAAGTAAACCACAACACGAATGAGTACGGCAATGATTAGGGCAATCACCACATCCGGCACAGGAATATCGAAGGGTAGAGCGTCTAAGGGGAGTTGAGGGATAACTGTCAATACGATTACAAAGATGATTACATAAGGCATATTTAACAGTAGCAGTTTTTTGATTTTTGCCGTGTCTATAACTCCACCCCCCGATTTTTGTTTTTGGTTATATCGAGGACTTGGTTTTTCACTTTTTCCATAAGGTCACGCAACATACCCAACATAGAGGGTTTTTCGTTGGATTTTGCCATTGTCTTTGCGGAGTATTCTTTGAACGCCGCAGTAATGGCATCGGAATCCCGTGCCTTAAAGAAAACAAGGTGTTTGGGGTTAGTTTCGGTGGCATCCTTAACTACGGCAAAGTCAACGCCGAACTTTCGGGCTATGCCCTCGAAGTCTTTGATATTTTTATCGCTGATTTCGATATTTGTAACCCCATGCCCTTGCCCGACAAGCTGTTTTACAGTTTGTTTGCCTTTACCCTCGTAATTGGTAGGTGTCGTAATTTTTTTGGCACACGCCAAAAATAGTTTCATGGCTTTGGCAAGGTTTTCGGAAGTCAGCTTGCCGCTTTTAACGACAAGGCAAATGTTTTTTTCGTTGATTTGGTCGTTATCTACAATATAAAATCACATCCTTTCTAAAATAACGTGTTATGAGAACAACCCCAACCTATGCTCCTATATCATTAAGGCTTAATTGTCCGGCGATTGCGTATTGTTCAACTTTCGGCACAATGCCGTGGAATTTTAATGTTTCATACAGCCAATACCTACCTTTAGGTGTCCAGCAAGTATGGATGAAAGATGTAAAACCGTTTTTGGTGTAGGTATTTGTTACGGTATAACCGTTTCCTTGATGCTCCTTGTATAGCAGCCACGTTTTACCGATACGGTATTGTACTCTGAGCCTTTGTAATAATTGATTAAACGCCAAAGCACTCATTCCGTAATCTTTGGCAATAATGGAAACCTGTATTGCATCGGGGCATTGCAAGATAATATCGTGATAGACAGCTTTGGGTGTAAGCTGTGCCACCCTGCTGACAAGATTGGTAGTGCGTTCTTGTTCGGCGGCGAGGGTGCGGATTAATTCGGCTGTAAATTTGCTGTCCTTTTGCATACACTTTAAAATTTCATCGGTGATATACGCCCCATGTTTGCGAATAGTGGGTAAAACTTCATCAAATACCCATGTTTCAAAACGCTCTGCGGCGGGCAGCTTGGAGCGGATAATAAGACGATACAAGTCACCTTCGGGGATATACTTCGTTTTTTGTGAACCACCCGCCGAAGGGGTGAGGATTTCCCGCACCCCTTTACAATGGGTGCGAATTGCTTCTTGCGGGTTTTTATATCCTAACACCCTCGCACATTCAGTTGCTGGAAAATAGGGTTTACCGTCAATCATCAACACCCCTAACTGCCCAAACTCATGATTTTCAAAAACTTGCATTGTGTCTTGCATACGATTCCTCCCGTTAATTAAAATGCCGCCTCTTTTGGGCGGTCAATGATTGATTTATTTAAGTTGTTTTGTTTAATCGCCAACAAGGTGTCGGCGTAATCCTTGCCGATGGGCGGTGGAGCGATTGTGATTTTCATGTGCGAGTACCGTTGTTCGTTTAATAATTCCTTTATTATGCGGTTTGTTGCGTCAGCCCCTGCCTTGTCGTTATCGAGGCAAAATTGGATATTCGTGATTTTCGGATTGCGTTCCAACAAGCCGTAAAGAGCAGCGGATGAAACGCCACCGAGGGAGAGCCTGTGTCCGTCCCATCCTGTTTGCCCTATTTCATGGATTGACGAATGAGCCATACAATCAATAGGGCTTTCAAACAAGGCGAGTGTTGAATCACTCTGTCCGTTTGGTTCTATTGGCGGGATTGTGAAGCTGTACCGCTTGTTGCTACCTGTTACATCTTTTTTCAAGTCGTTTGTAATGCTCCGTTCACAAGCAAATCGGGCTATGCCTTTATCGTCTTTGCCGACAAACACGCAGTTATGCTTGATACTTTCGTACAGCAGCCCCGCATTAATACACCGATAAATCACACTACGCCCGATACCGCGCCCCCTCAAATACGCCACTACCCGGTCAACATTTTGGTTTGGCTTTGGTAAGATGAACGGTTTGGGTGGAGCGGGTGCTTTACTGCTTTTTTGTGCATAGTCGGCTTGATAATCGGATATAAAAGTTCCATCCGTCAAAGACAACACAGCATCCACAAAATGAATGTTCCGCACTTTAACAAGGAAATCCAACGCTGAATGACCGCCATATTGGGTAGAGTGCCGAAACCATTTGCCGTTAGACATCTTTAGGCTGTCATGCTCCACCATTTCGTACTGGTCTTTTTTATCCTTGCTTTTACGAACATTAGCCGGCTCGTAAATGAGCAAATAATCCAGTAGGTCAACGCTCCGTGCCTTTTGAATTTGTTCTTCGGTTAGCTTCAGCATCCCCTTCCTCCATTACTTTCGGCGGTATTTTCAAACATTCGCCGTCACTTGATAGGCATACGTTCCCAAACCCGGCAAAAGCGCAACCGTAACATTTGGATTTGTTGACATTGGAAAATGGCAGCGTATGTCTGATTGCTTCCGATACCACCGCTTTGCGGTTGTGTTTACGTGGCATAGATAGCCCCCTTTCTTCGTAATAAAAAAGACCCGATTGAAAGTGGGATAATCAACCGAGTCTTTGGCTTTTCCCAAGTTGGGAAAAGGTGTTATACAATTCTATGTCTTTTGAGCATTGCAAAAGGCATGGTGTCGGAAAACGCCATGCCCTTTGTTATACTCAAAACCTATTCACGGTTTTATTTCGAGTTCTATGTCCGAGTAGTCATACCCCATTGCATATAGGATGATATTAACTAATATGTGCATTTGTGTTTCTGAACCGTAATGGGTTTCGCCGTATAATTCATCTGCGATTTTGCAAGGGCGTGTCATTCCGTCCGGCTTGTCCGATATGAATACCCTAACCTTGCCCCCAAGTCTGTTCCGTAATTCCATCAGCGTGTTATATTGAAGCGGGTCTTGGATTGCTCGTTGTAAGATTGCCTTATATACCCTTGTCCATGTGTGAGCAAGTTCCCGTTCTCCTGCAAAAATGACAGCAACAGGCTTTGTTCCTACGAACAACGATGGTCGAACGCCGAGTGGTACAGTTATTGTATAACTCACGCTGATTCCCCCTTTTGCGATTGCCAATCCGTCAATAATCTGTGAATTATTTCATCCATCTGCTGTATTGTGTAGCCTTTCGGAAAGAAGTGACGGTAACGCTTGACTTCATTAACCTCGTTATCGTCTTGGTTCGGTTTTTTAGCTTCGGAGAGGATTTCGTCAATCATTTCAAGGGTCAATTCATCAGCCTGTTTCAATTTCTTTAACTGTACCGCTTGGGATAGTGAGGGTTTTATACCGTGACTTTCCATTGCGTTTATTACTGCCGTCTGTTCTTTTTGGGAAAGGTAGGACAATTCAACGGCGGGGTTGAAAGCAAGTTGTTTTGCATCCACTTTGTCGAGCAAACCCACAATCAAGTCCGTAAGGCGTATCAAGCGGAAGATTTGGTTTTTGCTTTCTCCTGTTTGTTCTACCATAATTTCGTGGGAGTGTCTGTCCCCTTTTATTCCGCTATGATTGAGTGCCTCCATTTTAATCTTGTACGCCCATGCCTTTTCGCTGAACAACAGGGAATCCCGCTGTTCAAGGTTGCTGTCTACCATTGCGATTGTTGCTTCATCATCTGTCATTTCTCTGATGATTACGGGTAAAGTAGGGCGTTCGGCAATTTCACAGGCACGTTTACGGCGGTTTCCCGCAAGCAGTTCATACCCTCCGTTTGTTCTTGGTCGTGCAAGCCCCGGTTCCCTCACACCGTATTGCTTGATATTACCCGCAAGCCGTTCCATTGCTTCATCATCAGTCACATGGAAGGGGTGAAATTCGGGCGGGTGTAATTCAGTTAAAGCAATTTCTATAATACGTTCGCCGTTTGTTTCGGCGGGGATAACGGGGGTTTCTACTGTACTGGTGAACAAGGCATCGTACCCGGTGAGTGCGAGGTTTCCGATTTCTGTTTTCTTAGGCACTTTCAAGCACCTCCCTCGCCAACGAAGCATATGCCGCCGCCACTTTGCCGTTGGGGTCATGCTCAAAGATGCTCTTGCCTGTTGCGGATGTTTCTACAGCTCGTACAGAGTGCGGTATTGGCTCGTTAAAGATTTTAATGCTTTCGCCGTATGCTTGTTGAATCATGGATATAATGCCTTTGGTAATATTTGCTCTTTTATCTACCATTGTCAGAAGTATGCCACCGATTGCAAGGTTGGGATTTATGAACCGCCTTGTCTGTGCTATACTTTTTAACAATAGTTCCAATCCTTTTGCATCTAAAAACTTGGGAGCAACAGGAATTATTACGCTGTCTGCGGTGGCGAGTGCATTTATTGCCAGTAGGTCGAGGGTGGGTGCAGTATCAATCAGAATATAGTCGTAGTGGTTACGAACTATTTCTATATACTGCCTTAGTACCGTTTCCCGCCCCATAATTGGTGCAAGGACAATTTCCATCCCCGCAAGTCCGTTGTTCGAGGGCAATAAATGAATACCTTCTTCGTGGAAGATAATACCCTCATTCGGGTCTACCTCTTGCTCTTTGATAATCCGTTGCATTATTGTGGCTAACGTAACTACCAGCTTGTCCGGCTCTTTAATTCCAAGACTTACCGTTGCAGAGTGTTGGCTATCTGCGTCAATCAATAAAACCTTTTTGCCATGCCGTGCCAACGATACGCCTAAACTCACGCTCGTCATGGTCTTGCCCGTGCCACCCTTTCGATTGGTAACTGCTAAAATCTTGCCCATGCTTGTCCCCCTTTTGGGGCAAAAAATTTTAGTCTTAATGACACAAAGCCATTTTAACGGTTAATTTTTCGCCCCATTTTAATGTGGTATATTGGTGGAAAAAGACTGTCCAAGAACCCCACAACCCTTGTTTTTACTGGGGAATTTGGATTTAGTCTTAATATACCGTAAGGGGACCTCAGTCGGCTCGGCAGGAATTATTTGGAAGTCGGCAACCTCGCGGAAGTGTTCCTACCGGAACATGGGTGCGAACTCATCTCCCTTAACGAAAAGCTGGACGATATGATGGTGTTCCGTAATTGGTTTAATGAGCAGCACTCAAAAACAACCAGCATCAAGGTAAAGGCGGGAAAACGCACCTCGGCGCAAAACGGAAAATTCGTAGGTACATACGCGCCTTACGGCTACAAAAAGGATTCCGGCAATCGCCACAAATTCGTGGCAGACGAAAACACCGCACCCATTGCCGTTCGGATTTTTGAAATGCGGGCGAGTGGCGTCGGTTTCCGGGTGATAGCGGCAAAATTGAACGAGGATGGGATTGTTTCACCCAGAGAGTATTATTATCAGGGTAAAAACGTTAAAAACCCCACACGTTCAAGCCGTTTGTGGAACGAAAACACAATCAAATGCATGATTGTCAACGAGGCTTATATCGGCAATATCGTTTCCGGCAAAACGGGGACACTTTCCTATAAAAATCAAAAAACCGTAAGGAAGGACACCGAGGACTGGATTCGCGTCGTGGGAACACATGAACCGCTCATCACACCCGAATTATGGGAAAGGGTTCAAACGCTTTCCCGCAAACGCTACAAACCCGGTCGCAGGAAGGATAACGAAGGTCGCCTGTTTGTCGGCTTGCTTCTTTGCAATGATTGCGGTTTCCGGCTTCGCAGTAATGTGGAACGGCGCACCCGTAAGGATGGTAGCGTAAACAGGCGTGTTTCGTATATGTGCAGCACGTATGGGCGAAGCGGAAAAAATGCCTGCACCATTCACAATATCAGCGAAAAGGCACTCATAGAATTAGTGGGTGACAATATACGCGCCTGCGCCCAAATGGTGGAGCATGACGAAGAGCGCATCATCAACGCCATTTTATCCGAACAGGGGAAGCTGTCGTACCGCAATTCGTATCAAAATGAATGGGACGGTCATGCGAAACAGATCGAAAAACTCGACACGCTTATCGAAACCCTCTGCACGGATAAGACCGCCGGATTAATTCCCGATAGTCTGTACAAACGGCAAATCGTTAAATACGAACAAGACAGGACAAGCCGGGAAGCGGCAATGAAGGTGCTGGAAAAACGAATTAACAGCCTTCGGCCGTTGTCAACCAACGCAAGCGTGTGGGCCGGCATGATTAAACGGTTTATCAATTTGGAAACCCTCGACATGGAAACGTTGTATCTGCTCATTGACAAAATCATCATCCGCGAAGCGCAAATCGTTGACGGGAAGCGCATTTGCGACATCGAAGTGATTTATAACTACGTCGGCAATATAAGCGCACTTGGGTTTAACGAAAGGTAAGTGCAGCCGTGAAAATCTACAACGTAGGAATTTACGCCCGCCTGTCGCAGGAAAACAAAAACAAACGATATGACGAGGACTCCGTGAGCATCGAAAACCAAGTGTCCATGTTGACCCGATTTATCGCCATGATGCCCGGTTGGATTAAAACGCGCACCTATATCGACGACGGCGCAAGCGGCACAAATTTCCAACGGCGTGGTTTTATCGACATGATGGAGGATGTGCGCAGCGGAGTTATCAACCTTGTCTTGGTAAAAGACCTTTCGCGCTTCGGAAGAAATTACCTTGAAGCGGGGCACTACCTCGAAGAAGAACTGCCGGCGTTGGGTTGCCGATTTGTGGCAATTGGTGACAACATTGATACCGAAACGGGCGAAACGGATATCATGGCTTTTCTTAACGCTATAAATGACTATTTCGTGCGAAACACAAGTGACCGCATCAAGTCCGTGATGTCAGCCAAGGCGAAGGACGGGCAAAAACTCAGCGGGGTTGTACCTTACGGCTACGACCGCAATCCGAATGCGCGAACACGGTTGATTGTTGATGAATACGCCGCCGCGGTGGTTAGGAAAGTTTTTGCTTTGCGCTCGACGGGCATGGGGTACAACGCCATCGCCGGGGTATTAAATAAAGAAGGCTTCACGCCGCCGCGCCGATATTATTTTGAACGTCAAGGGCGCACCACTAAGGCCGAATGTGCCGTAGCGTGGACGATACGGACGATAAAGCTGATGTTGTGCAACGAAATTTACCTCGGTCATACCGTTTCCATGAAACGCGGCACACGTTCTTACCGCGACAGCCGAACCTATCTCCGTGATGAAAGCGAATGGATACGGGTGGAAAACACGCATCCCCCTATCATAACCACCGAGATTTGGGACAAGGTGCAAATTTTAAACCAAACGGCGAAGAAAATTGCCGCAAACCATCAAACACCGCAACAAAGGTTGTTTTCCGGTTTGCTCATTTGCTCGGATTGTAATGTTAAAATGGGGTATGCCAAGCATACGGAAACAAAAAAAGACGGCAGGGTCGCTGACTTCGGTGCATATGTTTGCCGGACATATATCGGTAGCGGATGCGTGGTATGTTCTTCCCACAGGATAAATGAGCGGACGCTGAAGGCATTGGTGATTTCCAATATACGGGAAGCAGCAAGCAAAGTCATTCGTGACGAAGCGGCGATGCAGGAGTCATTACAGCGTATTTTTTTGGATGAACGCAAAACAGGAAAAGCAAAAATGGCGCAAGAAAAACGCCTCCTTGAACAACAGCTTATTGAATACGATAACCGAATAGAAAAACTGTATGACGAACGCGACGAAGGGCTTATTACGCCGGAAGATTTTTATGCATATGTTGGCGAAGTTGAAGCTCAACGGGAAGTGTCGGAAAAGCGGTGTTCTACCCTTCGCGAATCGATCCTCAAAGTCGAAACGAAAACCAACGACATCAATAAATGGATTTCCCTCATCAAAGAAAAATTCGCCACGGACGAAGCGGACAGGGATTTGTTGGAAAGCCTGATTGACAGAATTGAAGTCGGGAGGAAGCAAACAGCGGACGGCGTACCGACACAAGATGTACGCATTTTTTACAAATTTGCGGGAGAAACCGTCAAACCTTCCCTATAGGTGCGTTTATACAGAATGGTACCGCGTACGTGGTCACAGCTTCGATATTACGAACAGCACCCAGTTTGACCAAATGTTCGTAGAAGGCGGGCAAATCTTCCGTACGATCGATGCGATGGTGGATCGTATCATCAACCGTTTCATTCGGCGCGAAGGGCATTTGGAACCTTTCTTCGCGGAATATTGTGACGGCCGCCGCTCGACGTGTCCCGGTTTATGGCAATGGAGCACGGTGACACTGGCCAACCAAGGGCGCAACGCGTTGCAAATCCTGCGCAATTTCTATCCGAACGACGTGCAGATCGTGGAAACCGATAATATCGGCTGGGTGCAGGAATCCTTCCCCGGTTTCGCATTGCGCCCCGGTATGAGCGGTACCCCGGTACGGACGATCCAAACTTGGCTTAACCGCATTCGCGTCAATTTCCCGATCATACCGCGGATTGACAGCATAACCGGTGTGTACGGCCCGCAAACCGAAGCGGCGGTACGCGCTTTCCAAAGCATACGCGAATTGGGGATGATGACCCCCAACGGCATCGTTGACCGCAATACGTGGCTGCGCATGAGCTTTACCTTATCCGCGGTACAGCGGCTGGGCGAACTCACCAGCGAGGGTATCATCATGGGTATCGGGCGTACGCCGCCTACGGACATCATCCGTGAAGGCGCGCGTGGCCGCCTCGTGGCGCAAGCGCAATATATCATGAACTTTATCGCGCAATTCTACCCCGCGGTACCCATGGTTACGCAAAATTCCAGCTTCACCCGCGACTTCGCGAACGCCGTGCGTGAATTCCAGCGTGCCTTCGGGCTTAACGTTGACGGCGTAATCGGACCCAATACATGGCGTATGCTTTACACCGTATATTGGCGCATTCGCGACAATGTCAACCTTCCGCCATGGGAAGGCGGCGAAGTGCCGCCGCTCCCGCCGGGCCCGCCAATCCCCCCGGGTCCGCCAACCCCGCCGGGCGGCATCCCCCCGTACCCCGGGCAATTGATACGCGTCGGCGCACGCGGCGCAGACGTTGAACGTATCCAACGTTGCCTTAATTCCGTACGCCAACAAAACCCCTCCATCGGTTTGCTCGTCGTCGACGGCATCTTCGGACCGATTACGCAAGCAAGCGTAATGGAATTCCAACGCATCGCCAACCTAAACCCCGACGGTATCGTCGGCCCGCTGACGTGGGGCGCGCTTATGCCCCGTTGCTACGGCCGCCCCATGCCGCCCTACCCCGGTTACCTGATGCGCGTGGGCGTAAGGGGCGAAAATGTACGGCAGGTACAATCCTGCTTAAATTCCGTGAACAATGCGGGTTTGGTGACGGACGGGATCTTCGGGCCGCTTACGCAAGCGGCGGTCATCAATTACCAACGGGCCAACGGTTTAAATCCCGACGGAATCGTCGGACCCATCACTTGGGATCATTTGATGCGGCGTTGCGGGTTTACTCCGACGGCTGCGGGACGGGAAATCGTACCCGCCGCAATAGCGGAAGCCCCGGAAAACATGCACCCCATCGACAGGCCCCTGCCGGAAGCGGTAATGCAAGAATGCGCCTGCGTTTCGAATCCGATCATGACGATCCCAACGCCCGAGCCGTCCGAACCTCCTATAACATTCGAACCCCCAATGTTTACCATGCCCGTGCATCCCGTGATGCCCCTACCCGTACCCGAGCAACCCGTCGAACCTCCGGTTATAGCGACCCCGTTGCCGATGCCGATGCCGTTGCCAACCCCGATGCCGATGCCCTTACCGTTACCGACCCCGTTGCCGATGCCCATACCGCCGCCGACCCTTCCGCCCGATCACGTTTCGAACCTTTGCGACTTACCCATGGCGGAAATCGATGTCGAAGAGCTCCTTAAGTTATACCTTTTGAATAAATTGTGTAAGCGTTAAGCAAACGTAAAAAACGGGCGGGAATATAACCGAATCAAATCGGATCCCGCCCTTTTTTCGATGGGGGGATTGTGATGAACAACCATGACTTTAATGTGGGAAAAGTAATCGTCACCTTAAACAGGGATTTTTTTTGCCATGATACTTCCGATTGTTATTACCCCGTTTTGGAAGGGGTCGAATTTACGAAGGTGGAAAATATATTCCGATCGGAGGCACGCGGATGCCCAAGGGGTGACATCATATTAGTCCATTTGGATTGCGGGGAGGAGGAATCGGTTTTTGATGCGATTGAAACGCTTACGGCAAACCCGATGGTCATGTTTGCCGAGCCCGATTTTATCTTTGACAACCATTTGATCCCCAACGACCCTTATTTCGGGTACCTTTGGGGATTGGAGCGGATCATGGCCCCCAATGCGTGGGACTATACCACGGGTAACGCCAACGTCGTCGTGGGTGTGGTGGACAGCGGCATCGATTTTACGCATCCGGATATTGCGGATAATATATGGTTTTCCCAAGACGGTTATCCCGGATGGAATTTTATCAATGACAGCGGCGATTCCATGGATATGACCGGACACGGGACCCACGTTGCCGGGACGATCGGCGCGGTCGGCAACAATATGATCGGGATAACCGGGACCGCGTGGAACGTTAAACTCGCTTCGCTTAAAATAGGGGAGAGCTGCTTCAGCCTTGCTTCGGCGGTTGCCGCCATTCAATATGCCAACGAAAACGATATCCCCATCCTCAACTGCAGCTGGGGCGGCCGGCATTATATCCCAAGCCTGAGGCACGCGATTGAGCAATACAACGGTTTGTTTATCGCTTCGGCGGGAAACAGCGGCTCTGATAACGACCTTGACCCCGAGTTCCCCGCTTCCTTCGATTGCGACAACATCATTTCCGTCGCGGCTGCCAACACTTATGACGAACTGTCGCTGTTTTCCAACTACGGTGCGTTGAGCGTCGATCTCGCCGCACCCGGGACGTATATCTACAGCCTTTCCCTCGGGGGGGAATACAGCTATATGGACGGGACGTCCATGTCGGCCCCCTATGTGGCGGGAGCCGCCGCTTTATTAAAATCATATTTGCCGAACCTTACGGCTTTGGAAATGAAGGATATCATCCTGTCAAGCGTGAGCAAGCATCCCAACCTTAACGGCCTCGTATCATCCGGCGGGATATTAAACGTCAATACCATGCTGAAGGTGGGAAACGATTACCATTCCGCTTTAACGGCCGCATAATAAACGAGGGCGCAACCCCATAACGGTTGGCCCTCGTTTTTTGGCATAATACCCATCAATCCACCCGTAACCCCAATATCGGCGCGAAGGGGGTTACGACCCCATGCTCCACCGCGGCGTTCGTATTTATGATCGATATATTACGCAGCATACCCAAGCCGTAAACGGGCGTACCATCCCGATCATCCCTCCCCAAGCAACGCAAGTCCCACCAATTGCTTTGGAAGTTGCGCAATTGACCGCGGTAAGCCACGTCCGCCGGGTCGGCGTAACCGATAAATATTGAACGCCCTTCCATTTCAATATTACGGATCGTGATATTGTCCACTCCGTACATATATATATCACCGTTAATCGTTGCTTCATGACCTGCCCAATTGGTAAGAATCGTGGGGTTGTTCAGGTTCCCGCTTGCGTTGACGGGGATGGTAACGTTTTCATTAAATACCCCGCGCAGGAATAACGTGTCCCCATGCCACAATAACGTCACGGCATGGCTTACGGTACGCCACGGGTTGTTATGCGAACCGTCCTGTTTGTCGTTGCCCGTATCCGCGCATACGTATCGGCGGGTAGGGCTGTTGCGCATAGCTTCGATGATGTCTTCCCGCGTGACGACCAAGACGGCCGCGGCTTCGGGTAACGTGCGCCACCAATGGGGCGTGTGGAAGTTACGTACGATGTAGCTCGTACGTCCCGATACGGGGTTATAGTAGGGGATGCGCACAAAAAAACGTACGCCCGGGTAGCGGGATTCGGGGTGCGGCGTACCGCGTACGCTGCCCATCGTCCACGGTGCGTTAAGGGACGCGATCCTCGAAAAGTCGATGTCACCCTCGTTACCGTAACCGAACGAAACGATCCCCCGATAAGCGTTGTCGGAAAAGAACCCTTGCTGCACGCTTAAACGGCCGCCGTAACCCGACGCCGCGTGCACTTCATAACCGAATGCCCAGTTCAGAATACCGGCTATCACATTTCGGCGCTGGGGGGAATCGGCGGGTACGGCATCGGAAACAGGCATTTCCTTCACCCGCTCCTCGAAATAGCGCGCGATATTACGCCCTACCCGCGAAAGCGATAAGGGATTTGAAACGCTTCCGCGTACATCGGTCCGACTCAGGTATTGCATGATTTCGTTGGCGGCGGGGAGCACCTGTACATAAGCGCGGTAATCCGCCATCGCCGTTTCGAACAAGGGTAACCGTGCGGATGCCATGGTATTTTTTATACGCTCGATGTCCGCTCCCGCGTCGTTTGCGTATGCCGTGCGGGTAAAATCGCCGACATCCGTACCCTGCGAAAAGTCCATACCTTTTATGGGAGAGGATTCCGCGCGGACGTTTCCGCCCAACAAATTCGTGTGGGGTAATGCGGATTCGACCGCTCTGCCGAACATGGGCCGCCCGTAGATGACGTTCCCTTCGAAGGAAAGGTACGCCTTTCTCGACACCCCCGCGTCGTTGTCGTTCCAGCCGGAAACAAGGTAACGGATATTATGGTTGGGATCGGTTACGCGTACGCCCGCGTCGATGAAGCAGATGATGATATTATCCGCAAAATGAAAGTTTCGGTTCATTTCCCTGCCCGAATGGTTATTATTGATATTGACCGCACCGTTTACGTTCCCGCTTGCGCCGCGTACCATATCACGGGCGATCAGCGTATTGTTACGCACGTCGATATCGCGCGCGCCGAACGTCCCGCCCAGCAGCAGCGCGCCCTGTCGGTTGTTGGCTACGATATTGTGGTAGATACGTATGTTTTCCGCCATTACGGGTTCGGGTCCGTCCCAGCGTGCGTGTGAGGGTTCCGTCCCCACCGATATACCGCAGCTGGAACCGGAAACGATGTTGTACCTAATGGTAATATCGAGCGCGCCGTCCACGTATATCCCCGACGCACCGCCGCAACCCTCGTATGCGTGGTTGCCGTAGCCGATATTGTTGATCACGACATTACCCTCGACGATGCCGCGTCGCGCCCGATTCCAATCCGCGCGGGCGTTCGCGCTTGTCCCCGTACCCGTAATCCAGCCCCACAAGCCGATCACATTTATCCCGATATTATTATTGTTGTGTACGTAGTTGTTGCGTACGGTAAAATCCGCCACGTTGCCGGCGACAACGATATTTTCCGTCCAGCCCACGCGGTTGTATGCAACCTCGTTGCCCTCAATTAATAAATCACGCAACGCGTTTTCTTCACGGTGGGCGCGCCCGTATACTTGTATGGCGGAACCGTTGGCCCCCGGTGCGTTGGGCGTAGGGTAGCCGAAAGTGTCGCCGTCCATGCCCCATATCGTGTTGTTTACGATTTCAACGCCTTGGCTGCGCCCGCTTGGGTTTGATGTCTCCACCAACACAGCGGCGGGGGTGGAAAAACCAAAGTTAACCGGCGCGTTGTTTTGTATCACCAAGCCGTAGATGCGTATATAATCCGAATCCCTGATGATAATCATTTGAGGTTGACCGAATTCGCCGACTTCGTTGAGCGAACCGTCCAGCACCGCCGTTTCCCCCGGGTAATTACGTACGGTGAGGAAAGCGGGGGCTTCGCCTTGCAATCGGTCGCGCCCCGTGTCATCGTATCGGCTGCCCGAAATCATAAATTGTTGGAAGTAGATACCCTCACGGATGTAAATCGTTTGGTTGCCTTTATCCCGGTTCGTATTCGCGGCGTTGACGGCACGTTGCACCGTGGCGAAGGGGTTTTCCTTACTGCCGTCGTTTGTGTCCGATCCGGTCACGCATACATAAAAATAATAATCACCCACGACAGGGCGCGGGCGGGGTGTGATTTCGGGGGAATCCCCCATGGGTATTGGTGAATTACTTGGTTTTTCCGTTGGGGGATGCTCCGCGGGGGGGTCGGGATTCGGGGGCTTATCATTCGAACGCATCATAAAAAAAATACCGGTCCCGTATAAAAAGATAATTACGCAGGCATAGATTGCAAAGGTTTTTTTGTTTTTCATACGCCACCCCTATAAATAAAAGAATATTTCCTCCGGGCTCCGCAATACCGCGTCGAACAACCCTTTTTCATTATGGTCAAGGTATCCCCATCCTGCGCCCAACGCCGTGACGGCGTTGCCCTTAGCCGCTTCCGCGTCCTTAAACATGTCGCCGACCATTACGAAATTACGCGGGTCTCCCCCATCGATAATACGTTTTACCATATCGATCTTCTGCGGTTCGCCGCAATGGATCCCCGTAAACAAATCCGTTATACCCGCCGCTTTTAACGTATTGCCCACATGACGTTCGCTGCCCGTACTCGCAATAAAAAGGGGATGTCCTTTTTCCGCCAGACTTGCGAGCATTTCGCGCACCTCGGGGAACAAGATATCCCGTCCGATCTTTGTTATATTTTCCGCTTCCAACGCATCTACATCGTCGGCGATGTCAACCAACGTTTTTTCAGGCAAATCGGGGAACAGCTTCGCATGGAATTCGAGCCCGCCCAAACCCATTGCCGCACGGATGTGCGCATCCGTTATTTCAGGCAAGCCGTATTTACCCGCCAACGCCTTTATCGCCGGGCTTGTTGCCTGCGCCGTTGCCGTCAGCGTGCCGTCCATATCAAATATCACGTGTTTCTTCATTATAACGTCATCCCTGTCTGTTAAAATCATCAATGTATCCATTCTGCCTATATTACGCTATAATGTCAATCGCTGTTGATACAATGCATTACAAACCGGCAGGGCTTGTCATAACAAAATCGGGAATGGGGATTACCCATGTACGGCGGCGCGAAAAACGTAAGGCGTAATCTAATCCTGTTCTTCGTTGACGGCATCACGTTTATGCCCACGATGACGCTTATATGCATCACGACGGTAATCCCGTTCTTTTTGGAACAACTGAACGCTTCGACCTTCCAAATCGCCTTAGCCGCTTCGATGGCCTTGGCCTGCACGATCGTAACGCAACCCTTCTTCGGTTCGATCGCTTCCCGCGTTAAATCAATGCAAAAAACGTTTACCAAAATCCTTTTTATCCAGCGCTTCATCTTCTTCGCGTTTGTTTTAAGCATCCCGTTATTCACGGGGAATTACCAATTGCTGATATGGGTCTTCCTTATCTTTTGGTGTATCTTTAATTTGTTCGTAGGTTCGTACACGGTGTTTTTCGTGCCGCTTCTGCTTAAACTCCTGCCGCCGGATAAACGGGGAGCATTACGCGGTTCGGGTTTGGCTATCGGTTCCGGCTTGGGTGTGGGTGCGGCGGCGTTAATCCCCGTGATCGTCAACCGTGTGGCGTTCCCGTACAATTTTGTTATCATTTTCTCCGTCGGCTGCGTGTTCCTCCTCCTAAACGCGCTTGTCTTTTTTCTGATGAAAGAACATGAGGACGACGAGCCCCGCGTACCCATGAATATATTGGAATATATAAAAGGCATCCCGACGTCTGTTTTGGTCGATAAGCCCTTCCGCGCGATGGTGTTTATGTGCAGCTTTTTGGTCGTGGGTCATGCGCTCCGTGTTTTTTATACCGTATACGCCATACGCGTATTTGAAGCGACGGAATACAACATCGCGATGCTGGCGGGGTTGGCGGTCGTCGCGAATGCCGTCGGTTTCGTCGTCTTTGGCCTTATCATCGACAAATACGGCCCTTGGATCAATTCCGTGATTTCGGCTATTTTGCTTGTGTTGGCGGGTGCTGTTGCGCTGGTGACGAATACGCTCGGTTTCCTTTTCGCGGCGTGGGTGGTATCCAGTTTTGCCAACAGCGCGTACGGTTCGGTTATGTCGATATTGATCGGCGAGGTCACGCCTGCGGGTAAACTGCCGCTGTACGCGGGTGTGATGAATATTATTTCGCTTACCCTGTCTTCCGTTGTATTGCTGTTGCTCGCGCCCGTGTTGGAAAACACGGGATTCTTTTTGCTTTTTGTCGTGGTTGCGGTATGCGGCATATTCAGCCTTGTGACAAACTTTTTACTACTGAAGAAATATTTGTATAAAAAATCTGCTTGACACGGCATTATTTTTATATATACTTCACATATAGTCATCCGTTGTTATGCCATGTCATATAGGTAGTTTTGTTCTTTAAACGGCTTTATCCTTGTTTTTACGGGGGAGGGATGGTCAATATGCTGAAAGCACGCAGATTCGTGTGTATCCTGCTGGTTTTCATAATGTCAGCCTTGCCCGTATCCGCCGCCGAAGGACCCCCGCCGGGTATGCCTCCGCACCTTTGGGAGCGTTTCGGCTTTTTGCCGCCGGAAGAGCCTGAGGATACCGTTTTCCTCATCACCCCTACCGACCAAATATCCGATTCCTTCGTCACCTTCAGCCAAACTTCGTACATACTTTATATCGGTGAACACGCAGGCCAACCCGCGCCCATCCGTTCGTTTACGGTGCATGGCGGCGACGCGGCGGTCTCCTGTGCATCCGAAACGCAGGCGTTAATGACGCCTGCGTTTGATTTTGAAGGGAAAACGAACACCTTGCATTGGCTCGGGCAGGAAGGGTCCGCCACTTGGACGGTAAACGTACCTGAAACGGGCCTGTATCGCATCATGATCGATTATTGGATGCTTGACCCCATGGGGCGGGATTTCGAATTTGAACTGACGATTAACGGCGAGCGTCCCTTCGATGAAGCGGGGCATTTGATCTTGCGCCACCGCTGGCGCGACGCGAGCGCCATCACCCAAGACAGGCGGGGCAACGATCTGCGCCCGTCGCAAGTACCCGTACATATGTGGAAGTCACAGCTCCTGACCGACAAGGAAGGCATGACGGACGGGGCTTACCAATTCTACCTCGAAGAGGGGGAATTGGTTATTTCATTCCGCGCCATGCGCGGCGAAATCGTGATATCGGAAATCACCATACACAACGACCCGCCGCTGCCCTCATACGCGGAATTCCGCGCGATGAATACGCACCTTCGGCAAATCCCCGATACCTTTATTATTTATGAAGCGGAAGAAGCCTTATATAAATCCGACGCTACGCTTTTCCCCACTTTCGACCGCTCCAGCGCGCTGACCACACCCTACCACCACGCCAACATCCGCCTTAACACCATAGGTGGGCTCAACTGGCAGTTCCCGGGGCAGTACATCATGTGGAGCGTCAACGTGCCTGAAGACGGTTTGTATCACCTAACCTTCCGCACAAGGCAGAACATGAACTTAGGATTGCCTTCACGCCGCGCGCTCCGCGTCAACGGCGAAATACCCTTCGCCGAAGCGGCGCATATCATGGTTCCCTACGACCATTCATGGGTAAATTTTACGCCGGGGGATAAAAACGGCGCGTTCCTGTTCGCGCTTAACGCGGGCGAAAATATCATCGGGATGGAAGTGGTCATGGGAACGGCCGCACGCACCATGTCCGCCATACGCGAAATCCTCTTCCAATTAAACGCCGATTATCGCCGCATCCTCGCCATCACGGGCCCCAACCCCGACATGCTGCAGGAATACAGGCTCGATCAGCAAATCCCCTCGCTTATGCCCAACTTCCAACGGGCCGCCGACGCGTTAAGGGACGAGGTCGCTTTAATCATCGCCGAAGGCGGCGATACGGGCGGTGAAACCGCTCTGATGGAACGGTTGGCGACGACCTTGGAAATGAGCATCCGCGACCCCGACAGCATCCCCCGCAGGTTAAACGACTTGGAAGGCGCCATTTCGGCCTTGGCTACGTTTATGCTCGTTTTACGTTCCCAACCCTTGGAATTCGATAAGTTTTACATACACTGTGCGGAAGCGGATATCCCCCGCGCGACCGAAGGCTTTTGGCGGGCGTTGTGGCACCAAATCCGCATGTTTATCGCGTCGTTCTTTACGGACTTCTCCGTGGTGGACCAAGCCGACGAAGGCGCGCGCGCCATCACCGTGTGGGCGTACGGCGGCCGTGACCAAGCGCAGATTGTGCATATGATGGCGACCGACACCTTTACGCCGCGCACGGGTATCCAAGTGAGCTTGCAACTCGTGCAAACCGACCCGATCGCCGCGATCGTCTCCGGCAACGCGCCCGATGTGCTGCTTAACGCCGAACGCAACCGACCCGTGGAATTGGCCATGCGCAACGCCTTGGTGGATTTGTCCGTATTGCCCGGCTTCGGCGAGGTTACCCAACGCTTCCGGCACGATGCCATGCTGCCCTACACATTCCGCGGCGGGGTGTACGCCATACCCGTCACGCAAATGTTCCATATGATGTTCTACCGCACGGATATCCTTGAGGAGTTGGGAGTCGAACCGCCGCAAACGTGGGACGACTTCTACAGCTTGATTCCTATACTGCACAGGCGGAATATGCAAATCGGCCTGCCCTACGACGCCATGCGCGGCGCGACGCTTAACGAAGCCGTCATGGTAGCCAACGCGGGGATGGGTATACGTAATATGTTCGTAACGCTTTTATACCAACGCGGGCAGAATGTGTTCCTGCCTGACGGATCCATGACGACCTTTGACCAAGAGGCTTCCATCGAGGCGTTTGTTCAATGGACGGAATTCTATACCCACCACGGCCTTCCGTTGTACTTCGATTTTTACAACCGTTTCCGCACGGGTATGATGCCCTTGGGTTTCCAAGGTTTTTGGATGTACAACATGCTGATGGTGGCCGCGCCCGAGATACGCGGTATGTGGGAAATGGCCCCCATGCCCGGTACGCTGCAGCCCGACGGCACGATTGACCGCACCGTGGGTACGACAGGCGAAGGTACGGTTATATTAAACGGCACCGAAGACGTGGAAGCCGCATGGGAATTCGTGAAGTGGTGGACCTCGGCGGAAACCCAAGCCCGCTTCGGTATGGAATTGGAAATGTTGATGGGCCCCGCCGCACGTTACAACACGGCCAATCTGGAAGCCTTCACCATGCTGCCGTGGTCGATGGCGGAGCAACGGGTCATCATGGAACAATGGAATTGGACGCGCGAGGTACCCGTTATTCCCGGGGGATACTACGTGGCGCGTAACATCGATAACGCCTTCCGCCGCGTTTACAACCTACGGGAGAACCCGCGGGATGTACTGCTCCGCTTTAACCGTGACATCAATGCCGAAATTGAACGCAGACTATTGGAGTTCCCCTTGGAACCGAACGGGGTGAAGCCATGACGAATACGAAGGCACTCGGCTTAGGATACCGGATCAAGCGTTCGTGGATCAGCTATTTGATGATCGCGCCATTCTTTATATTGTTCTTCGTGTTTACGATCCTGCCCGTCCTTTCCTCAATCGTCCTCAGCTTCACCAACTTTAATATGCTGGAGATGCCGAGCTTCGTCGGACTTACGAACTACCGCCACTTGTTGGCCAATGATCAGGTATTTTGGATCGCGTTCCGCAACACGATGATCTTCGCGTTGGTCACGGGTCCTGCGGGTTACGTGTTGATGGTTTTCCTCGCGTGGTTCATCAACGAGTTGCGGGGTATTGTCCGCACGGTTTTGACGTTGCTGATCTACGCCCCGTCCATGATCGCGGGCGCGGCCTTTTTTATATGGTTCATTATTTTTTCCCCTGACGCCCACGGCTATTTGAACGGCTTCCTGATGCGCTGGAACATTATCCATGAGCCGATCATGTGGTTGCTTGACGCGCGTTATGTATTGGGCGTGCTGATGGTCGTGCAATTGTGGATCAGCATGGGCGCGGGTTTCCTTGCGGTGCTGGCGGGCTTTAAGGCCGTGGACCGCACGTATTACGAAGCCGCCGCCATCGACGGCGTCCGCAACCGCTTCCAAGAATTATGGCACGTTACGTTGCCGTTGATCGCGCCGCAAATGTTCTTCGCGGCGATTATGCAGTTGGCGGGCAGCTTTGCGGTATGGGAAATTTCAGTACAGATGGCGGGCTTCCCCAGTACAGAGTACGCGGCTTCGACGATCGTCACGCACATCGTGGACTACGCGCAGATTCGGTACGAATTGGGCAACGCGAGCGCGTTAGCGGTGATATTGTTCTTCTTAATGCTGGTGGTCAATTTGGGATTGCGTAAGATGTTTATCAATAAGGTGAACACATGAGAGCGTTACGCAGGTTATTTAAACAGGGTAAAATCGGCAACCGCCTGAACCGCGGCGTCGGCGGCGACTTGCTCGTCGTTATATTCGTCGGGTTGTTCGCGGCGTTTTCGTCGTTGCCTTTGGTATTCGCCATCATGCATTCCCTTAAGCCGTTGGGTGAACTGTTCCTTTTCCCGCCGCGCTTTTTCGTCATGGAGCCGACCTTTGAGAACTACGTTTCCTTATTTCAAGTCACTACCAACATGTGGGTGCCGATTACCCGTTATTTATACAACTCATTGTTTATCACCTTCGCGGGCAGCTTCGGTCAGATCATCGTAGTCGCGCTGGCGGCGTACCCGCTGGCCAAGCATGTGTTCCCCGGGCGGCAGGCGCTAAACCAACTGGTCATTTTCGCGTTGTTATTCTCAACGACGGTGTTGATGGTGCCCTCCTTCGTGATCATGACGTATTTGGGTCTGGTGGATACGCATTTGGCGGTGATCCTCCCCGCCATGCAGCGCACGATCGGGTTATTCCTGATGGTTTCGTTCATGTACCAAATCCCGACGGATTCCATCGAGGCGGCGCGGATCGACGGCTGCGGCGAATTCGGCATCCTGTGGAAGATCGTGATGCCCGTGGTTAAGCCCGCCACCATGACGATGCTGATCTTCGCTTTTCAGGAATTGTGGCGTTCCACGGGCGACGGGTTTATCTTCACCGAAAACCTTAAGACCCTGCCCGTCGCGTTCTCGCAGATACAAGCGGTCGGCATCGCGCGTTTGGGGATGTTTGCGGCGGCTTCGGCCATCATGATGGTACCGCCGATTATATTGTTCTTCGTAGCACAGCACAGGGTAATGGAAACCATGGCGCATTCGGGAATAAAGGGGTAGGTGTATGAAAAAACGAATCCTGCCGTTTATACTCGCGGCGATATTCATATTTAATCCGATCATCGCCGCGGCGTCCCCCCGTGAAGCGACGTTTAACTCCTATGTCTTTAACCAACACGGCCGCGCCGTACCCGCTCCCGCTTCGTACCTGCCTTTGTTTGCGCGTTCGGGCGACGATTGGGGGATCGGGCCCTTACGCAACCCGTCGGACATCACCGCCGGGCCGGACGGCTACCTGTACATCGCGGACACGGGCAACAACCGTATCATCGTTTTGGATGAAAACTTCGAACTGGCCGATGTCATCGACGAATTTACCATGAACAACGCACCTTTTACCTTCGCCCACATCAGCGGCATATTCGTATTGCCCGACGGGCGTATTCACATCGCCGACCAAGACCTCCGCAGGGTGGTAACGATCAACCGCGAAGGCGAAATCCTGATGTACTTGGGCAGCCCCGAATCGGAGCTCCTTGCGGAAGGTTTCCTTTTTACCCCGATCTCGGTGATCGAGGACCCCTCCGGCATCTTATATATCCTGTCCCGCGGGAGCTACCAAGGAGCGCTCATGGTGGACTTGCAACGCGACAACCTGTTCTTGGGTTTCTTCGGCGCGAACACGGTGGCAATGAGCGCGGGCCAGCTCGGGCAAATCCTGTGGCGCAGGATCATGACACGCGAACAACGCGAACGCATGATACAAATCATCCCCGTGGAGTTCACCAACTTCGATATATGCCCGCGCGGTTTTATCTACGTATGTACGGCTTTTTCGGAGGATAACCTCGGTCAGCTGCGCGTTCTTAACTCAAACGGGAACAATATCCTGCGCACGCCGCAGGTTAACGTCCCCGTCAACTACGGCGACCCCGTATTTTATACCTCACGCTACGTACCGGTGACGACGTCGTTCGTGGATATCACCTATATGCAAAACGGTGTGTTCGCCGCGCTCGACCGCCAACGCGGGCGCGTATTCGTCTATACCAACGATTCGCATATGGTGGCGGTATTCGGCCAAATCGGGGATCAGCTCGGGCGTTTTACCAATCCCGTTGCGTTGGCGAGCTTTAATGACACGATTGTCGTGTTGGACGCAACCCGCGGTGAAATCACCGTTTTCGAGCGTACGGAATACGGCGAGCTGGTAATGCGGGCATTGGCGTTGCATGACCAAGGCCGCTACGAGGAAAGCGTCACGCTGTGGCGTGCGGTCCTCGCGCGTAACATCAACCTTGAGCTTGCGTATTTAGGTATCGGACGCGGCCTTTCGCGCAGCGGATATTTTCAAGACGCTTTGTGGTACCTGCGCCGCGCCAACAACCGTCAAGTTTATTCCGAAGTATTTGAGATGCACCGCAATCAATTCACCAACGATCGGTTTAATCTCCTCGCGTTGGGATTCGCTTTCGTCTGTTTGGCCTGCATTTCCTTCGCGCAGCGCAAGCGTATCGCACGTATGGTAAAAAGGAGGAAAGCAACCCATGTTGGGCATTAAAAAACGGCACATTACAGGTTTGTTTTCCATCCTGAAAAGCCCCATCGAGGCGTTTGACGTAATGCGCCACCAAGGTGAGGGATCGCTTGCGCTGGCGACCGTATTGTATTTGTTATTCTTCGCGATGGTGGTGGCGGGGCGGCAATGGACGGGGTATTTGTTCAACTTCTCCCGCGTGGAGCATTTGAACATATTTATTATGATGGCGTTGTCGCTGGGCCTTGTTTTCCTTTTTATTATTGCCAACATGGCGGTATGTACGCTGTCGGACGGCGAAGGTTCGCTGTCGGACGTGTACGTGGTGACGGCGTACGCCACCCTGCCTTTTATATTACTTTCCCCGCCGATTATTTTGCTCAGCAATGTGATGTCATTGGGCGAGGGTACGTATTACGGCCTGATGACGATCGTCAAATACGGCTGGTTCGCCGTGCTTTTGTTTACGGGTAACATGTCGGCGCACCAATTTACGTTTAAGAAAACGGTATTCACCCTGCTCCTGTCCGTGGCCGGCATTTTGATTCTGCTGTTTATGATGTTCCTCGGGTTTGCGCTGATGACGCAGCTGACGGAATTTATCCGAACGTTCTACAACGAAATACTCTTTATATAAGGAGGTGCGGGATATGATGAAATGGCTGTTATTAATACCTCTGTTGCTTGTTTTAACGGCTTGCGGCGGTTCGTCCGATACAAGGCCCGCGCCGCCGAGCCTTGACCGTTCGCAACCGATAGCCTTTTCAAGCGAATTCGTAAACGTTGCGTATTCCGATGGGGTAACCCTGCAATACCGCTCCGATATCGCCGTCGTCCGCGTAATTGATGCGAGCGGCAACCTGTGGGAATCCTCTCCCCACGACGTGGACGACGATCCGCTCGCGCGCGGCATGATACGTATGGCGCTTTCCAGCATGTTAACGGTGACCTTTCTAAGCGGCGCAGGCAATTTAAGCCAAGAAACCTCCTTAGCCGCGTCCGTGCGGCAGGGCGGCGCATCCGCTTACCTGATACCGGGCGGCGTACGCGCGGAGTTTTATTTCCCCGCGCAGCGCACCATGATTCCCGTGGAAATAACGCTGGAAAACGGTACGATGCTGGCTTCGATCAATCCCCGACACATAGAGCGCATCCGCCCCGCCGACGACGCCGACGAAGAGGAATGGACCCAATACAACCGCAACCACAGGCTGACCGAAATCGGCTTGTTGCCGCACTTCATGCACGCGGGGGTACGCCACGAAGGGTATATGCTCGTACCCGACGGCAGCGGCGCGTTGATTTATTTGAACAACGGACGCCCGCGTTCCACGTTTAACCAACCCGTATACGGCCGCGACTTAAATAACCCGCCGAGGCTGCAAGCGACCGCCGCGCAAAATATCCTGATGCCCGTATTCGGCATGAAGCGCAACAACGCGGCGGCCTTCGCCGTCATTGAAAGCGGCGCGTCCCTTGCGAATATCGTGGCGGGCGTCAGCGGCAACAATTCGTCCTTTAACTCCGTCGGCGCCAACTTTACCGTACGCCCGCCCGCATCCTACACCGTGGTGAATACCCAAGGTGTAGCTACCGATATCTTGGTGACGTCGGATTGGCTGATGGACGTTGAGGCGGTTTCCGTACGTTATCACTTTATGGAAAACGGCTCGGGCTATTCCGAAATGGCGCAGCTTTACCGCCAACATTTGATATCGCAAGGTATGACACCCTCCGCGCGCGGCGAAGGCTTACCGCTTGTACTAGACGTATTCGGCTCGGTAACGCGCCGCATGTCGGTGCTGGGTATCCCCACCAACCGCACCACCCCGCTGACGACCTTCGAACAAGCGGGGGAAATGGCGGATACCCTCAAAAACGGCGGCATCGGCAGCTTGGTCGTACGTTACAACAATTGGCTGCCGCGCGGAAATTATTCCACCTCGCCGAGCCGCTTTACGCCCGCGGGTTCGTTGGGCGGGCGCAGGGGGTTCCGTGATTTTTCAAACAGCATGGATAACTTGGGTGTTTCCCTTTATATGGACGTGGATTTCGCCACGGCGCACAGGCGCCCGTTCCTCGGCTTTATCGGTACGCCCGTCATCCGCGATATCACCAACGTACCCGTACGCCAAACGGGCTTTAACCTTGACACCTTCGGCCCGGCGGACGAACCCTACCCCGGCTGGTGGATGTACTCCCCGCGTTCCTTCCGAAACGCGGTCGATACCTTTATAACCAACGCAAAAAACGCAAACATATCGGGATTCAACTTCTCGATTTTAAGTAACCTCCCCTATTCCGACATCGGGCGCAGCCATATGGACCGCGGGGCCGCCGAGGTTCTGCTGTCTGATATCGCCCGCGATGCGAGGGCGTCGTTCGGCGGTTTGATGGGTGACGCGGCGGGGGCGTTTTGGTTGCCGCACGCCACGTTTGTGGTGAATACGCCCATCGGCTGCTCCGGCTTTACGCTTACGGACGTAAGCGTACCGTTCTATCAAATGGTACTGCACGGATATGTGGACTTCAGCTTGCCCGCTTATAACTTGGCATCCGACCGCGAGGGTATGGTGCTGCGCGCCGCCGAAACGGGTGCGCTGCTGCAGCTTTCCGTCATCGCGGAAAATCCCGCGCTGTTGGTGGATACGCCGCTGGAATGGCTGATGAGTCCGTCGTTCGATTATTGGTACGCGGAGGTCTTGGCAGCGGCGCATCGGCTGGCGCCCGTGTACGACGCGGCGGCGGGCGCGACGATCGCTTCCCACCGCTTCCTTGCCGAAAACGTAACCGAAACGCGGTTCTCCAACGGTTCGGCCGTAATCGTAAATTTCAACCACGTACCGCATGGCGATATACCCGCGCGTGACTTTATCGTGATAACGGGAGGTGCGCGATGAAAAAACTCTTCACCATGGAACGCCGCTGGGGGCTTGCGGGCTTGGCGTTCGTATCGCCGTTTATCCTCGGGTTCCTTATGTTGTTCCTGTTCCCGGTCATCCAATCGGTGCGGCGTTCGTTTTTCGAGTTCATCAGCTTGTCGGAGGGGCGCGAGGTATTGGAATACGTGGGCTGGGGGAACTACGCCGATATCTTTACCCGCGACCCGGACTTCCCGCAACTGTTGCGCGATTATTTCGTGATGATGCTGCCGCAATTGATTATCGTGCTTATCTTCTCGATGTTTATCGCACTTATACTGCAGCAAAAGTTCAGGGGGCGTACCTTGGCGCGTGCGGTGTTCTTTGTGCCGGTCATCATATCCTCGGGTATCGTTATGAGCATTTTGGGCAACGACCTGACCAACCAAGCCGCGCAGGAAAGCACCGCGATCTTTATGGCGAACAACCGCGTGCTGGCGGACTTGATGATAGACGCGGAATTTGCCGCGCCCATCATCGACCAAGTCATCGGTATCGTGAGCCAAATCTTCGACTTGGCTTGGCGCTCGGGCGTACAGATCCTCATCTTCCTGGCCGCGCTCATTTCAATACCCCAATCCTTCTACGAAGCCAGCAAGATCGAAGGCGCGAATTCATGGTCCACCTATTGGAAAATCACGTTCCCCATGGTTTCACCGTTTATTTTGGTGTGCGTGGTGTATACGATTGTGGACAGCTTTACCGATTACGACAACGAATTGATTAATTATATCTATGACACCATACGCAACCTGTTCTACGGCACGGCCAGCGCGATGGCGTGGGTGTACACCCTTTCCGTTTTCGTTGTGCTGGGCGTAATCGTAGGGCTGATATCGCGGCGCGTATTTTATATGGTAGATTAAAGGGGGGAGAAGCGATGCATTTCGTAAGGCCGAGCGGACGCGGCAAGATCAATACCGAAGCAATCAAAATAAAAAAGACACGGCGGGTCATCGGTTCGATCCTCCGCGCGATACTTTTGGTCGGCATCGGTTATATCATCCTGTATCCGCTGCTGTTTATGCTAACGATGTCGTTTATGACGTATTTCGATATCGTCAACCCCGCCGTTGTATGGATACCGCGGGAATGGGTGCTGACCAACTACCGGAACGCGTTGGAACTGCTTAATTTCAACACCGCCTTACGCAATTCCGTCGAATTAACCCTTGGTACGGCGTTTTTGCAAACGCTTTCGTGCGCGTTGATCGGCTACGGGTTCGCGCGGTATAAGTTCTTCGGCAGGAACTTCCTGTTCGCCCTCGTGATCCTGACGCTGCTGGTGCCGCCGTCCACGGTCGTTATTTCGCAAATCATCCAAATGCGCTTCTTTAACCCCTTCGGTCTGTTCGGATTGGTGGGTGCGGAGCCGATGAATTTGCTTAACCGCAGGGCCGCGCTGTTTATGCCTGCCGCGCTCGGTATGGGCTTACGTTCCGGCATCTTCATTTATATGTTCCGCCAATACTTCCGCGGCCAACCCAAGGAACTGGAGGACGCGGCGCGGGTGGACGGTTGCGGGCATATCGGCATCTTCGCGCGGGTGATGTCGCCGAACGCGGGATCGATTTACCTTACCGTTTTATTGTTTGCCATCGTTTGGAACTGGAACGACTATTACAGCGTGATCATGTTCGTGGACCGTATGAGGACCCTGCCCGTGGCGCTCGCGTTCATGCGCGATACGCTGCGGCAGGCTTCGCAGGTGGCGCACTTGGGTATCGTGGCCGCCGACCCGTATACGCAAGCCGCCAGCCTGATGGCGGGAGCGTTCCTGAGCCTTGCACCCGTGCTTGCGTTATATGTACTGCTCCAGCGTTACTTTACCGAAAGCGTGGAGCGCAGCGGTATCGTAGGTTAATGATTTTGAACCGCTTTTATAAGGCGTCAAAATAAATCGGGGCAAAGCCCCATTAAAAAAGAGGAGAGTAGATTATGAAAAGGATTTTGAGCATCTTATCCGTGTTTGCCGTGGTTGTGGCGCTAACGTTCGCCGTAACCGCATGCGGCAGAAACAACGACCCGGACCCGTCACCCACGCCGGGTAACGTGGCACCCACCGCGACGCCGGGCAACCAAACCTCCGGCACCCCCACCGATACGGGGCCGCAAATCATCCGCCCCGATATCTCCGGCATCGGCGGGACCAATATCTTCGCGTTCCACCAATCGATTAACCCGAACGTGGAGCAGGACGCGCGCGACTTTGAGGCGCTGCACGGCGTCAGCATCCGCATCGAAGCGGCGCCGTGGGATCAGTATTACGCACGTCTGATGTCTTTGATTTTGGCGGATGACTCCCCCGACATCTTCGACTCCAACGACGAAGTGCTGCCCATGTACGCCCTGCGTGAAATCGCCATCCCCATCGACGGGATGTTTACGCAAAACGCGCCGTGGCTGGACTACGAAGTAATGAACGCCAAGCAATACATGGGGCGCCACTATTTCCTGCAGGAAATTAACCGCGTACCCCTCCTTATGTTCTACAACGCCACCATGTTTAACCGCTACGGCCTGCCCACCCCCACGGAAATGTACCGCGAAGGCAACTGGACCGTGGAAAGGATGTACCAAGTATCCTCCGAATTTACCGACGACATCGGCAACACGGGCGAAATTAACCAATGGGGCTTCTCCACCACCAGCCTGTACGTAATGCTGGGCGCCAACCAATTGCCCACCACCAATTACAACCCGCAAACGGGGCAGTTTACGCTTGCCATCAACGGCGCGAACCAAATCGCCGTAATCCAGCAAGCCATCGACGCCATCGCCCGCAACGACATCCATCACTTTGGTTGGAACGCCCACTTGTTCGCCCAAGGCCAAATGGCCATGTTCGCGCATGAAGCGTGGTTTGCCGGCTCCCTCGGTGCCATGGAGGACGATTGGAGCATCGCCCCCATGCCCACGGGCCAATTCGGCGACCCCAACTTCAACCACATCCGCACATGGGGCGCAAGCGTTGCCACAGGCGCGCGTAATCCGCTGGGCGGCATCGCCTTCGTGGAGTTCCAATATGAAAGGAACCTGCAACGCGGTTCCGACTTCTTTAACCAAGGCTGGATGAACGATGCCCGCCGCGCCGGCGTGGAAGCCGCGATGATGAAGGAATCCTTCTTCTCGCTGCATAATGGCATCCCCAACTTCCGTACCCTTGCCGACAGCATCACATGGGCGATGGAAGTACCCGACGGCCGCACCGCAACCGACCTCGTTAACGAACAGCTTTCCGCCATGCAGCACGCCATTGACGCGTTCAACGCCCTTGATCCCGGCTGGGAAGAACCCCGCACATTCGTTGACCCCCCCATCGTGGACTTTGAGGATGGCACCATGGGCTTCCTGACTTGGGAACCCGAGGAATGGATGAACATGACACGCACCATCATTGACGACGGTATCGACGGGCGTTCGCTTCACATCGAGTTCGCCGAAGGTTCCGGCACATGGGTACCCATTGTGGGTACACGCCACGAGGACATTGCGTTTGTCGGTGGGAAGGCGTATACGATTTCCTTTGACTACCATGTACTGCAAGTGGTACCCGGCGAATGGCATGTGTTCTACACCACCGGCCCTGATTTGGGGTGGACGCAATACGAATTCGTGGAAGGGCAATCCGGCCACTTTACGGTGACGATAGGTGCCGAAGGTGACCACGACGAAAAGGAATTCCGTTTCCGCGTGAACGGCGTCCGCGAAATGATTATAGACAACTTTGAACTTCGCGCCGCCGACTAGTTAAAGTTTTCATCACCGGGGGCGGGTACTGCCTGCCCCCGGATACATATTTCATTTAGGGGGTGCGCGGATGGTAAAAGCGTTTGTGCTGTTGATTGTCGCTTTATTCATTCTGTCCGCTTGCGGTTCACACCCCCCCATTGAAGGAGCCTCCGAAATGCCCGAAGTTTCCCCTGTCCCGAATTCCCAGATACCTATTACGCATTCCCCCTCCCCTTCCCCCACACCGGAAGCGTCTGTTATGCCGAATTCCGAACCCCCGATTCCGAGTTCCCCGCCCCCCACACCCGAAATCAGCGAAAGGCCCGCTTGGGAAGACGTAATTTCTTTCGTATGCCACTACGGCACGTTTTCCGAAACGATCGGACTGTTCGACGTGGCGATATTGGAACCCGACAGGATGACGGCGCCGCAGGTAGCATGGCTGGGCGAACGCGGCACGTGGACGATCGGTTACGTGACCGTAGGCGAAGACCATAACCTGCGCCGCATGGACGGCGGCGGTCCCGGGGGTTGGGCGTCGTTTTATATAGACGACGGCAACGGCGAACCGCGGCAAAATGCGAACTGGCAATCCTATTATGTAGACGCGGGCCATCCCATGTGGCAGCAAATCGTAATTGACCGCGTACACACGGTACTGCGTATGGGCTTCGACGGGGTTTTTTTGGACACGATCGACACGGCGGAGCTGATCCCCGAAACGCGGGAGGGTATGGCCGATTTGATACGCAAGCTGCGTTTGACCTTCCCCGACGCGAAAATCATCGCCAACCGCGGCTTCTTTATGATGGAGGACTTTGCGCCGTATATCTCGGGCATCATGTTCGAATCGTTTACGGGTGGTTATAACTTCGCACGCCAAGAATATTACACATGGCGCGGCAACGATTTGGAGTGGACGCGCCAACGCGCCAACGACATCAACCGGATACGGCAAACGCATTACTTCCCCGTGTTCGCGCTGGACTACGCCGACCCGAACGACCTTGAAACGATACAAGCGTTATACGACAGGGCTTGGGAATTCGACTTCCTGCCCGCGGTGTCGGTGATACAGCTCAACCGCGTCTTTTGGCGCGACATACAACCGCAAACGAGGCGCGGTATTCACAGCGGCTTACCCCGTTGGCAGGGATAAAAAAGGGAGCGATACCATGTTTATGATCAACAAGGCGATAAAAAAACTAAAACCGGGCGATACGCTGGTGATCCCCCCGGGTATTTACCGCGAGAATATAAAAATCAAAAATATCAGCGGTACGGAGGGTGCGGTTATTTGTATCAAAGCCGATCACCTCGGCGATGTAATCATCGACGGCGGCGGCAAAGGCGCGGCTTTTTCCGTTATCGATTGCGAATATATCCGCATCGAGGGATTGACCATAACCAACGCCCGCCGCGGCATAGACGTAAAAAGCACCTCCGCGCGCGGCGATATCCCCCTGCGCCATATCGTAATCAGGAACAACGAGGCATACGGCATCATCGGGCCCAAGGGCGGACATGCGATCTCCGTCTACGGGGAAAACCCCCACGCACCCATCCGAGACTTGTTTATTGAAAAGAATTACGTACACAACAACAAGCTCTATTGGAGCGAAGCCGTCGTGGTAAACGGCAATATCGACGGCTTTACGGTTAGCGGGAACTACGTGTGGAACAACGACAACATAGGCATCGACATCATCGGCTTCGAGGGGACGGCGGGTTCGGACTCAAGCGTGGACTGCGCGCGTAACGGGAAGATATTCGCCAACGTTGTCATCGGTTCCAACACCACAGGCAACGAAGCGTATTGGTCGGAAAACCACAACCCCGAGGGCTGGGACGGTGACAGGGATAACCCCGGTCCCTTCGGCGGCGAATACGACCGTTGCTGCGGCGGGATATACGTGGACGGCGGTCACCATATCGAAATCTATGAAAACTTCGTGTTCGACAATGATTTGGGCATCGAAGTCGCCACCGAACACAAGCCGCCGCTCGTCACCAAGGACGTACATGTGCACGATAACATCATCGCGAATTCCGGCGGTTGGGCGGGGTTGATTTTCGGCGGGTACGCAAAGCATTTGGGTTATACCGAGGATTGTACGTTTACGAACAATATCCTGTACGATAACAAGGACAACATCGCCGTACAAAAAAGCCGTAACAACCTCATCAAGGGTAACGTTATCGCAGGCGGCGAATCGGCGATCGACTTTAACGGCGATATGGCGGCGAATAACGATTTCGCGCAGAATCTTTGGGAGGATTTCGCGCAGGACGAAAATTTCTTCGATCGGCTCAACGAACTGCCCGCCGAACAACGTGATAAACAAATCATAACGACGTGTTTATTAACGGATCCGCAAAACGGTGACTTTAGCTTAACCGAAGCGGTCCCCGAAGGTTTTGGTACGAAAAAGGAATCCCTAAGGCTTTTAACAAACTGTTATAAAGGTTTCCCCGCCGCCCAAAAAAAAGTGGACGAGGCCGCGGCGTTCCTGCAATCAAAACCCTTTAAGGCCCCCCATGAAAATAAGGGGGATATTTGCAAGTACCTAACCGAAAAACTGCGCAGGAAGGGTTATAAAGGCGTAAAGGCCGCCGCCGTATTAAAAACGGCGGGGGATTTATATATGGTGCAACTCACCTTGGAATACGGCGAACCCTTACGCGACGGCGGGAAGGTACGTGCCTGCGCACAAGCCACCACACCGGAAGGGGTACGTATACGATGACCGAAGCGCAAAAAGACTCCATCACACCCCTGTACGAGCAAATCCACGAGGACATGCTTGTAAGGATTTCCTCGCGTGAGTGGCGGACGGGGCAACGCATCCCCACGGAAATGGAATTATGCGAAATCTACGGCGTTTCCCGTATAACCATCCGTAAAGCCATTGAGGACCTCGTGTTGATGGGGCATTTGGTACGCCAACGGGGTAAAGGGACGTTCGTGCGGGTGGAGCATATCGACAATAAGCTGTCGAAATTTTATTCCTTCAGCGAATCGCTGCGCGAACAAGGCATCAACGAATTGGCGGAGGTCCTCGCCTTCGAGGAATTACCCGCAAGCGACGAAATCGCGCAAAAGTTGGAATTGCCGGAAAAAAACGCCCTCGTGTACAAACTCACGCGCTTGCGCAGTGTTAACGACGTGCCGTATGCCGTTGAAGCGTCATACATCCCCAAGGCGCTATTCAAAAATATGACGGCGGAATCCGTGGCGGCCAATGGGTTATACAACACCATGCGGATGTTGGGCGTTGCCCCGGTAAAGGCGCGTGAAACCTTCCGCGCGACTTCCCTCGGCGGGCTTGAGGCACGTTTGTTGCAGCAAGACCTTCACGCGCCCGTCATGCGTATCGACAGGATTACGCACAACGGCAGCGTGGTGGTGGAATATTGCCATTCCACCGTACGCGGGGATTTCTTTACGTATACGGTGGACTTGGAATGCTGATGAACAAGGATTAAAACATAGGAGCGGGATCACATGGATTTTTTCAAAACGCTTTACGGCGAATCAAGGGAGTTCTTCGAGGAAAGAAAATGCGGCAACACCGCGTACGAAATCGCGCACCAACCGTTGATGTGGCGTGCGTTCGGCGACCTTCTCATGGAAATGAAGCCGAGGATTAACGGATTTATGGATGGGGTCGGTTGTTTGCGCGACGTGCGTCTGATCCTGACGGGAGCGGGCAGCTCCGGTTTTGTAGGGCGCGTCGTAGCGGGCTTCGCCGCGCAAGCCTTGGGCATCCACGGCGAGGCGATCCATACGACGGATATCGTTTCGGCACCCGATATGTGTTTCCCCGCGGGTACGGCGGATAGGAAAACGCTCCTTATCTCTTTCGCCCGTTCGGGCAACAGCCCTGAATCCGTAGGCGCGGTACAAATCGCGCGCAAGAAGATAAAAGACCTGTATGAAATCGCCATCGTCTGCGACGGCCATTCAAAGCTGGCCAAAATTTCACGCGAATCCGCCAACGGCCTCGTGCTAGTTATGCCCGAAGGCACCAACGACAAAGGCTTCGCTATGACTTCAAGCGTTTCGACGATGATTTTGGCCGGTTTCGCCGTCATGTGCCGCAACGAAATCGATAAAATTTCGGAAGGAATAAAAATTCTTTCCGACACGGTTACGCAATCGTATTTCGTTGACGCGGTCAACGCGGCAAGGGAATGCGCCGCATGGGGTTTTGAACGCGCGTGGTACTTGGGCAGCGGCCCGCTGTCCGCGCTTGTACGGGAAGGCGCGCTCAAAATGATGGAACTCACCAACGGCCGTGTGGTTGCGGGTTTTAATGCCGCGACCGAATTCCGCCACGGCCCCAAAACCGTGATTAACCCGAAAACCCTTACCGTTCATTTCATTTCCAACAATCCGTTTACCGCGCAATATGATTTGGATTTATTTAATGAACTGTACGGCCAGCGCGACGGCAATAAAGTCGTCGCCCTGCGAAACGCGGCGACCCCCTTAAAATCCGACCTGACCGTCCTTTATCCCGCCGCGGAATACGGCATACTCGCGGATGTCGCGGTCGGACTGAAAGGGCTTGTCTTTATGCAGCTCCTGTCCATGTTTACGTCACTAACGTTGGGCGTAACCACCGACAACCCTTCCCCCTCGGGTTTGGTCAACCGCGTCGTACAAGGCGTAACGGTGTACCCATGTTGATCGCGGCGGACCGGCTGCTGAAAACCGCGCTGGCGAACGGTACAGCCGTCGGCGCGTTTAATATCGAAAACATGGAAATGGCGCAAGCCGTGATCGACGCCGCCAACGAGGCGAATACCCCCGTCATATTGCAAACCACATCCTCCACGTTAAAGTACGCTTCCCCCAAGGTATTCGCCGGTATGGTCGCCGCTTTGGCGCAGGCTTCCGCGGTACCCGTAGCCATGCACCTCGACCACGGCAACAGTTATGACCTTACGATGGAATGCATTCAAGCGGGTTACACCTCCGTTATGTTCGACGGTTCGTTGCTCAGCTTCGAGGAAAATATCCGCATGACGAAAAAAGTCGTGGATGCGGCCGGGGATATCCCCGTAGAGGCCGAGCTCGGCAGCGTCGGCGGCAAGGAAGACGACCACGAGGCCGAAAACGCTTATACCGATCCCGAGGAAGCGGCGGAATTCGTCGCGCGTACGGGCGTGGGTTCATTGGCGATTGCCATCGGCACCGCGCACGGTATATACAGCGGCACGCCGAAGTTGGATATAGAACGGTTAAAGGCGATCCATAAACGCGTAGCCGTCCCGCTCGTGCTTCACGGCGCGTCGGGATTATCGGATGAAACGGTGCGGACCTGCATCAAGGAAGGGATATGTAAGGTCAACATCGCCACCGAGCTTCGCATCGCGTACAGTGACGGCGTTAAAGCCTGTCTAAGGGATAACCCCGATGCCTACGACCCCAAATCGTACGGCAAAGCGGGTTATCTTTCCGTTAAAAAAACGGTTCATGAAAAGCTCGGGATGATAACGATTAAATGATCGGGAGGCCCCATTGAAAAAATACGACGTGGTGACGGCATTTGATATTTGCGTGGATTTCCTCATGGATTTGGGTATAACCGAACCGGAATTCGGGCAAAAGGAAAAACTCGTGGACGGTTACGGCTTGGAAATGGGTGGTTCGGCGTGTATCTTCGCGTGCCAATGCGCCAAGCTGGGCCTTTCGACAGCGGGTGCGGGTACGGTCGGTACGGACAGCTTCGGCGCGTTTATGCTGGACTACCTTACGCGTGACGGCGTTGACACTTCCCATATCCGCGCGAAAACGGATAAAACCGCATTGACCCTGTGCCTTAACAAAACCGGCGGTGACCGCAGCATCCTCACGTACATGGGCGCGATGGATACGGTGCAGGCCGCTTGGCTGGAGGCATTGCTTCCGCAAACGCGCCATCTGCATATCTGCAGTTATTTCCTGCTAAGGAACCTTCAAGCCGAATATCCGTCCCTTTTGCAAAAAGCGAAGGCGCTGGGCGTCACGGTTTCCCTCGATACCAATTGGGACCCCGAGGAAAAATGGGACAGCGGGGTAAAAAACATCCTGCAATATATAGATGTATTCCTCCCCAATGAAAACGAATTGATGCTGATTACCGGAAAAGATAACGTTCGGGACGCGTTGCTTTACGTATCGGACCTCGTTCCCGTCATTGCCGTTAAATGCGGCGCTGAAGGTGCGTACGCGTATAAAGGCGGCACGGTCCATAAATGCGGCGCCATGGAAATTGAAGTCGCCGACACCGTGGGCGCGGGCGACAGCTTTAACGGCGGTTTCGTCTACGGATACCTGAACGGGCTTTCCATGGACGAATGCCTAAAAGCCGCCACTACCTGCGGCAGCCTCAACGCCGCGAAGCACGGCGGTACGGCCGGGCAACCCAAACTCGAAGATTTAAAAAAATATATATAAGGGAGCATTTTTATGGGTAAAAAATTTACTTTCATCGGCGCGGGTTCGCTGGGCTTTACGCGCGCATTGGCAAGGGACATCCTCAGTTACGAAGCATTTAAGGACGCGGAAATCTGCCTGATGGACATCCACGAGGGGCGTCTCGCGTATTCCAAACGCGCCATCGAAAAACTGATCAGCGCCGGAAACTACCCCGCCACCGTTACGGCCACCACCGACCGCCGCGAAGCGTTAAAAAATGCGGACGGCGTGTTGATCACCATTTTACAAGGCGGCGTTGACGTGTGGCGTCACGATATCGAAATCCCCAAAAAATACGGCGTGGACATCAATGTGGGTGACACGCGCGGACCCGCGGGGGTATTCCGCTTCCTGCGTACCGCACCCGTCATGCTGGATATCATCCGCGATGTGGAACAGGTATGCCCCAACGCCATCGTGCTAAATTACACCAACCCCATGGCCATGTTGTGCGCGCACCTCCAGCGTATGAGCAAAGTCACCGTTTCCGGCTTGTGCCACAGCGTGCAGGGTACGGCGTGGATGCTGGCCGATTGGCTGGGCGCGGGCGACGGCAACTATACCTACACTTGCGCGGGCATTAACCATCAAGCATTTTACCTTGATTTTAAAATCGACGGGAAAGACGTTTATCCGCAGCTAAAGGACAAAGTAGCGAACGACCCCGCAATCCTCAACGCCGAACCCGTCCGCAACGAAATGTTCCTCCAATTCGGCTACTACCCCACCGAATCCTCGGGCCACAATTCCGAATACCTGCCGTGGTTCCGCAAGCGTAAGGACCTCATCGAAAAATATTGCCACCACGGCACCAACTGGAACCCCGGCGAATACGCCTACATCCTCAACCAATACCTCGAAGCCGACGCCACATGGGAAGCCAAATTCAACGAATTCCTCGACAAACCCGAAGTTAACCTCGAGCGCGGCGGCGAATACGCGGCCAATATCTTCAACGCTCTCTTCGGTGACGGCGAACACTTCATGTTTAACGGCAACCACATGAACAACGGCATCATCACCAACCTGCCGAAGCTCGCCTGTGTGGAAACCCCCGTACTTGCAACACCCCACGGCTTGTTATACCAACACGTCGGCGACCTGCCCGACAACCTCGCCACACTCATCAGCCTGTCCGCGCAAATAGAAAAGATGGCCGTAGACGCCGTCATCGAAGGTGACCCGTGGCTGGTTTATCAAGCAAATTTATTTGATCCGCTAACAGCGGCGGTTTGCTCCATGCAGGAAATCAAGGATATGACGCAGGAGATGTTTAATAAAAACGCGGAATATCTTGGGTATTTTAAGACGTTGAAGATATAAATTTTATACGTCACCCCGCTCGAAAGGGGCGCACTTATGTGCCGCAACCGGTTTGGTGTGTGCGTTAAATATGTGCTTTTATTATAAGGAGAAAATAATGTTAAAATTCAGCGGAATTAACATCTCGTCGTATGACACAAAAAAAATGACGGAATTTTATCGCGACAAGCTCGGCTTATCTGTCATAGGCGATGAGTTTGAAGCAGGTCGTAATTATGATAATTATGATGGGATTATGTTTGGCAACAAGGAAGGTGAACCAAAATTTTGGATATGGGATGCAAATGAATGGGCTAAGCCTTACGACGGTAACGTTTGCCTTATTTTTGACCATGATGACCTTGATAAACTGTACACAGAATTAAAAGCAAACGGCGTTGAACTTGACCCGCCCAAAACGGCCGATTGGGGTGGTCAAGAACTCGTCATGAAAGACCCCGACGGAAACACAATAATCGTTTTATAATTGCGCAAAGAAGTATTAACAGCGTTATTTCCACCCTCCCGCAACGAAATAAAAAAAGGGGGCCATCCCATGAAAGCGGATTTAACACCCGAAATTGAAAAATTAATCGAAGAACGCGTCAAAGCAAAGGAAAAAGAAATGATCAAAGGCTTCGACGATTTTATGTTCAACAAGCTGGGTAAAATTATCAGGGCCATGAAGGAACGCTTCGGGGAAGAAGCCTACGGCGTTATCGTGGAAACTAACCGCGAAGAGGTTAAACAACAATGGCGGAAAAAAGCGGAAGACCACGGCGATAGTTCAATAGAATCGTTAATTAAACTCCTTTGGGAACCGTTGAATGAACACAACGGCTTTGGATATACGATGGAAAAAACGGATGAGGGCGTCCAAATGACCTGCACAAGGTGCCCCGGTGCCGAAATCGCCCAACGCCTTGGCTGTGGAAAGGAACTGTACCATGAGTTTTGCAAAAACGATTGGTCCATCGTGGAAGGTTTTAACCCCAACATCGGTTTTACCATGACAAAAACCCTCATGCAGGGAGACGATTGTTGCAACCATTTTTATTATTACAAGGACGGAACCGGGGAAAGTTAAAGCGCTCCCACCCTTTTTAGCAACCCCAACACGTTCCCCGAATAGAACTTTCCCAGCACTTCATCCGGCAAGCCCAGACCATAAATATACCAACGCCCCTGCCCCCAACCCCATTCGGGTATAGCGCGGAAATATTCGTCATAGGTTTCGAAGAAGCGGAAATGTTGGTTATAGAAATTCGGCTCAAACTCCGTCCCGCCGAAACCCGCGTCGGTGCCGAAGAGAATCCGGTCTTGGTATTTGATAAAAAATTCGCGGGCGGTGTAGGGCTGGCGACCCAGCAAATTGTTACGTGCGGCAGTATCGATATACATGTTGGGGTGCCTGTCCAGCTGCGCGCCCACCCAGCCCAAATCCTCCGCGTTGGAGCCCACATGGGGGATGATAAAAGTGGTGTCGGGATTCGCGCCGATCAGGTTATCCTGCGCTTGCAATAGTGTTTCAAAGGAGTGGTGACCGTCGCCGTAGAACACCCAATCCGGGTACTCCACCAGACTTTCGTAAAATTCGTTGTGCCTGTCCACGGGGGTAAAAAAGGATTTGGGATCGGCGATGTGGAAGAGGATGAGCATATTATACTTCGCGGCGGCTTCCCATATGGGGCGCAGGCGGTCGTCGTCGGGCAGGATACGTTTGCCCGAAGAATCCTTGATACCGCAACCGATATTCTTCCAAAATTTGAGGCCATGTACGCCCATCGCTTTCATTTCACGCAACGTTTTAGCCGCATAAGCGGGGAAATCGGGCTCCTCAAAGCGCGATACGTCCACGGAGGCGAAGGTATGAAAAAAATCTTCATATCCCTTAAAATACGAAAGATGTTCCTTCAGCGCGTCGCCCCAAAACATTTTTAAATTAATCGCGCCGAAAATACCCGAACGTTTTAATCCATCCACGGCGGATTTTACGTCAACCGATTCGCGGCCGCCCATTTGCAAGGCACCCATGTGGAGATGCGCATCAAAAACGGGGAAACGGGGTTTGGTGATTTTCGTTTCCTTCACCGTAAGCATGGACGTGGGTTCGTAATCCCTGAGTAATAAATGATCCTTCATATCCTACTCCTTCGGAATCGGGTTTTTCCTTTATTATACAACATTCAACGGAGGTAATGCATGAAAAAGACAGCGATTCTCATTGGTGCGGGTCAACGGGGCGTCATTTACGCCGGCTTCGCCCTTTCCCACCCCGATGAACTTGAAATCGTGGGCGTCGCCGAAGCCGACCCCACCCGCCGCGAACAAGCGCGGAAAAAATTCAACCTTTCCCCCGAGGTGTGCCTCGACACGTGGGAAGACGTATTCAAACGTGAAAAATGGGCGGACGCCGTTTTGATTTGCACGCAGGACACGATGCACTTCGAACCCGTGATGGCCGCCATACGCCAAGGATACGACATCCTGCTGGAAAAACCGATCTCCCCGTCGGAAACAGAATGCATAGAAATCGCCAAAGCCGCCGAAGAAGCGGGCATTAAGGGTATGGTATGCCATGTACTGCGTTATACGCCCTTTTTCTCGCAGGTCAAAAAACTCATCGAAAGCGGCGCGATCGGTAATGTCGTGACCTTCGTGCATAACGAAAACGTCGGCGATACCCACCACGCGCACAGCTTCACACGCGGGCATTGGCGCAACACGAAGGAAAGCAGCCCCATGATCCTCGCCAAATCCTGCCATGACTTGGACATCATGCAATGGCTGGTGGGCAGGAAGTGCGTAGCCTTACAATCCTTCGGTTCGCTTACGTTTTTTAATGAAAGGAACAAACCCGCCGAAGCCCCGCCCCGCTGTACCGATGGCTGCACCGCGGAATGCCCTTACGACGCCCGCAAGTTGTACTTGCGAAGCCAAAACGGCTGGTTCCGTTCCGTGGCGGCAGGCTACCAAAACCCGACCGACGCCGACGTTGAGCAGGCGCTTAAAACCGGTCCGTACGGCCGATGTGTTTTCCAATGCGACAATGACGTGGTTGACCATCAAACCGTCAACATGCTTTTCGAAGACGGCATTACCGCCGTGTTTTCCATGTCCTCCTTTACGCCGGACATCAGCCGCTCGTTTAAGATTATGGGCACGAAGGGACAAATCAAGGCGCACACCTACGAAAAAACGATTCACTTGACCGACTTCACCATCCGCGAAGAACGTGAAATCCCCATCGAAACCGCGGAGGGCGGCCACGACGGCGGTGACATCGGCATCATGAAATCCTTTTGCGCTTACTTAAGGGGCGAGGTTTCCGGTTCGCAGGTTTCCGAAATACGTATTTCCGCCGAAAATCATCGCTTGTGCTTCAAAGCGGAGGAATCCCGAATCAACGGGGGCAAGCTGATAACATTATAAGGAGTGAATGATATGGAAAATCATTTTATATTAAATGAAGAAGCCGGTTATTTTATTAACGGCGGCGTTAACGTGATGGGGTTCGACGATTTCTACCCGGTGGGGCACCAAGGCGGCGTAAGTATCGTCATGCACGGTAACCGCGTCGCCGCATGCGGTGATTTACGCTTCGCACGGCATACCCCCGGGTGGGGCGGCTTCCCGATACAAGGCGAACGTGTAATAAAGGGAGATACGATTTCGACTGCCTTGCACTTCGCAAATGAAGCGGAAGGCAAATGTTTGGATTATACGATTACGATCAAAGGCGCGGGTGCTTCCGTGACCGTAACGGCGGATTTGAAAAGCCCCGTACCGGAGGGCTGTACGTTAATATTACGTATGGAATTGTTCCCCGGCGCCTTATTCGGCAAGCCGTGGATGATGGATGGTAAACACGGGATATTCCCCGACCAACCTAACGGCCCGTTAAATGAACCCTACGCCGCGGGCCGCCGTTTCGTGATACGGCCCGATTGCGTTTTCAACCGCTTCGTAATCGAAACCAACGGCGCGGACTTGCATCTTTACGACGAACGTATGGAAAATAACCAAGGCTGGTTCGTTATAAACAGTTTAATCGAAGCGGGTGAAAGCAAAGCGGAATGGACCATCACGCCCAATGTGGTGGAGGGTTGGTTGTATACCCCCGTGGTGCAAGCCTCGCAAGTGGGCTACCACACAAACCAGCCGAAAACGGCTGTCATCGAATTGGATAAGAACGATACTTCCCATGAAAAACCCACCCTGTACAGGATAACGGAAAAAGGCACGGAGGTCGTTTGGTCGGAAAGCGGCCAATCGTGGGGTTCATTCCTGCGCTATCATTATCTGAAGTTCGATTTTTCCCACATAAAAGAGGAAGGTTTGTATAAGGTCGTTTACGGCGGGTCGGAATCCTCTGTTTTCCGCATTGCGCCCGATGTATACGACCGCGGCATATGGCAGCCCGTATTGGAGTATTTCCTTCCCGTACAAATGTGCCACATGCGGGTCAACGAAAAAAGCCGTTGTTGGCACGGCTATTGCCACGATGACGACGCCTTGATGGCACCGATCAACCATTTGCATTTCGACGGGTATGAGCAAGGCCCGTCCACTTTATGCGACTATCAACCGGGCGAGCATGTGCCGGGGCTTAACGTGGGCGGCTGGCACGACGCGGGCGACGACGATTTGCGCGTGGAGTCGCAAGCGACGGAATTCTATATCCTGTCATTGGCATACGAGACTTTCGGCATCGATTACGACGTGACGACGGTAAACCAAGAAACGCGGGTATGCGAAATCCACCAACCCGACGGGAAAAACGATATATTGCAACAAGTCGAACACGGTGTGCTGTCCGTCGTAGGCGCGTACCGAGCGCTGGGGCGCTTGTACCGCGGCATCATCACCAATAACATGAAGCAATACACCCTGATGGGCGACCCCGCCATGCAAACGGATAATCTAAAAAATACCCCCGACGACCGTTGGGTCTTTACCGAGGACAACCCGCCGCGCGAACTGACGACCGCCGCCCAATTAGCCGCCGCCGCACGCGTGTTGAAAGGGTTTAACGATGAGTTAGCCGCGCAAGCGCTGGAAGCCGCAAGCGAATTATTCGCCGTCACGCGGGTATCGGACGATAAAACAACATCCGCGAAAATCCACGCCGCCGTCGAATTATTCCTTACCACAAGCGAAGAAATATACAAGGGATTCGTCTTATCGCAAACGGTATTTATTACGGAGCATATTTGGCGTGTGGGTTGGTTTATCGGGCGGTTCGAAAAAGCCATAAACGACGCGACCTTCACCCAAGCCATCCGCGCCGCGCTCCCCGCTTATAAGGAATCCCTCGACCGACGCTCCGCCGAAACCCCGTACGGCATACCCTACCGTCCCCACATTTGGGGTGCCGGGTGGGATATCCAACGCATGGGTTACGAATATTATTTCCTGCACCGCGCGTACCCGGATATCTTCGACCCTTCCATGATATACAACGCGCTCAACTTCGTGTTGGGTTGCCACCCCGGGTCGAATAACATGTCCTTCGCCTCCGGCATCGGCGCGAAGTCGGCCCTCGTCGCCTACGGCTGGAACCGCGCGGATTGGTCATGGGTACCCGGCGGCGTAATCTCCGGCACCGCCCTCATCCGCCCCGACCTGCCCGAACTCCTGATATGGCCATTCCTTTGGCAGCAAACCGAATATGTAATGGGCGGCGGCTCGTCGCATTTTATGTTCCTCGTGCTGGCCGCACAACAAATCGCAAAGGGGGAATAAACCCGCAAAGTAAAACGAGCACCACCTTATGCCGATCGCGGATCAGCATGTACAAAGTGATGCCCGCTTTCATTTAAACTGTAGGCAATACTTATTTGCCGGCCATTTGACGTTCTTGGGCTTCGATCATCTTCTTAAACGTGTGTCCCGAACGAAGCGAGGTTTCGTCGGGGGGTTGGTTGGGTAAACCGGGGGGTTGGTCATGTAACCGATCAACCGGTTTGTCGTTTGTTTGGCAGGTTAACTGGTCGGTTACTTGTTTTAATGGACGGCCGCGTTCACGTAAGCGTTTGAGGTATTTTTCCGTGGTATCCCCGGTGAAGACCTTGATTTCGAAACGGAGAGCCGTTCCCCCCTCCGGCGTGATGAAAATCTTATCAATGTACTTGTCCACAAACTCCTTGCCGATGATGTTTTTCGCCGCGTCACGCTCCGCTTCTTGCAATACACGGCGGATGGTGTCGATGTGCTTCTTGTATTCATCCTTTGAATTACGTTGTTCTTCCAACTCCATCAATTCTCGTTCGGCGGCTTCAATTTCGTCATTGCATTGCTTTTTCATGGAAATGAAATCCTTGTCGGAAATCTGACCCGTCACATTGTATTCCAATAGTTTCGTCTTTTTTTTAATGGCCAAGTCGATGCGCCGTTCCTGTTCCTTGACCCGCTTGGGGATGTCGCCGTCCTCGTCCAACGATTTATACATACGGATATACTCCTCAATGAGGGCCTGCGCATCGGCTTCCGTTTCTTTGAATACCTCAAACAGCAAAGGCTTGATTTCTTCTTCGTATATCGCAAACGACGCGCACGAATCGCCGCCGTTATTGATTTTTCCGCTACACACCCATTTGCTGTTGTTCGGGCCTTTGGTGCGCTTTGACTCGCGGCGGTAGTAGGGCATCCCGCAAGCCATGCAGAACAACTTCCCAGTCAGCAGGTTGGCGTGGTTACATATCCCCTGCCGATTTTTCACGTCCTCACTACGTTTGTTCAAAATTTCGTTTGCCTTGTCCCACAACTCCTCCGAAACGATGGCGGGAACCAGCTCGCCGGTTTCATCCTTGAACATCACCCACTCTTCCGGCGGTAGGAACTTTTGTTTCTTGGTGAACATATCCACGACTTTGACTTTGTTGCCCACGTAGTAACCCTTATACTTCGGGTTTGAAATAACGTTGGACATGGTGGAATGAGCGATTTTATTGCCGTTGAGGTTGCGGTAGCCCTTATCCCAAAAGATTTTTTCGATTTGCTTCATGCTGTACTCGCCGGTCGCGTAATAACCGAACAACTCCCGTATCATTTCGGCTTCGGTTTCGTCGATGACGAGCTTCTTATCCTGCTTCACGTAGCCAAGGATACGGCTGTTACCCAACACCACGCTTTTTTTTATCGCTTGTTGGTGGCCGAACTTGATGCGGCTGGACAGCTTACGTAGCTCGTCCTGTGCGATGCCGGACATGATGATGAGCCGCAGCTCGCTGTCTTCGTCCAACGTGTTGATGTTATCGTTTTGAAAGAACACCCCCACCCCGGCTGACAACAATTCGCGGGTGAACGATATGCTGTCTAAAGTGTTACGTGCGAATCGGGTGATTTCCTTCGTGATGATCAAATCGAATTTACCGTCCTTGCCATCCTTTATCATTTGATGGAAGCGCTCACGCTTTTTGGTGGATATGCCGGAAATCCCTTCATCGATATACCCCGGCACGAAGACCCATTTTTCATTTCGACGGATAAGTTCGTCGTAATAGGAGATTTGATTTCCGAGTGAATTCAACTGCTCGTCCGATTCGCTGGATACGCGGGCATAGAACGTCACGCGTAGGGGGATGTCGTAGATGGTCTTGGTTTTGATTTGCTGACGGATATTATGTATGTCCATGAATGGCTCCTTAATATATTTTATGGTTCGCTGCATCATTACTTTCCAATAACAGAATAATGCATATTTAACAATAACGCAAGGGGAACCGTATCGTTCAGCTCCCCTTGCGTTTCCCTTACCGCTCCCTTGCGGGCGGCTTGCGGGTTTCGATTTTTACCGCCATCTTGTTCCGTTCCGTTTCGCCGATGATTTTACGTTTGTATAATTCCTGATTAAAGTAGTGGAGCCATATCTTTTCATTCGCTTCCTTCATCTTCGCTTTAAGATTCAATAACCGACCTCCTTATCGTTTTCATTATTTTTCACATTTTGGATTTTTTTATGCAAAATCTTTCATGGGCATATTTACTTGTTCATCGCGTTGTGATACTATGCAGTGAAGTCAGCTTCATATACGCTACGCGCATATTATCATGCAGTTTGCTTCATGTCAATAGTGGGGTAAACTAAAATAGGAAGTGCACATGCTATCCTTTTCGGAACGGCTCAGGGAACTTAGGAAAGAAGGCAACCTTACGCAGAAAAAAGTAGCCGCGGCCATCGGCGTATCCGAACGCGGCTACATAGATTTAGAAAACGGGAAATCAAAACCAAAATACGGCAACGCGATTGCGCTCGCTCTATACTTCGACGTTTCTTTGGACTACCTCTTGGGGCGTACGGATGATATGGCGGCAGCGGTTTTCCAAATCCAAACCGAAGCCGCGTTGTCGGATAATCGACTTTCGCCGGAATTGAAGTGCGTATACCTCCTGTTGTGCCGGACAGCGATAAACGGCAGGTTCAAGATTATGTCGGAAGAAGGTTTTTGTGAAAGGCATTCATTGGATAAACATCGTTTTTACAACAATATTGATATTCTAATAAATTACGGATATATCTCCATCGGAAAACCGTCAAACGACGAATCCCCCGGTACGGTTTATGTCCTTGAGGAAAACTTAATTGCATTGGGAATGAAATAGCTTTATATAAGTTGCATCACGTTTTGCAAGCACCGTTTTTGGCAAGCCAAAAACCACCTGTTGGGAGTACCTCCCAAGCCCTCAGGGAGTGTCCAAAGATGGACACTCCTCAAGCCCGCTCCGCAGTCTGCTATTTAAACAAGAAGGTGAAAACATGGATGAAAGCAAACTAAAAAACATATTCGCCATCGGGGAAATAGTGGCGGTCGAATTCAAGCGATGCGGTAACGGAATCGAATCGGATACCTACGAAACCGTATGCTCGTTCCTTAACCGTTACGGCGGCGATATTTACCTCGGCGTCGAAGATAACGGCGAAGTTCGAGGTATTCCGAAAGAAGCGGCCAACGGTATGATAAAAAATTTCATTTCCATGATTAGCAACCCCGATATCCTGTTCCCAACCGTTTATCTAACGCCGCAACTTTTGCAATATGAAGGTAAGACCATTATCCATATCCAAGTCCTGCCGGGTTCGGAAGTGCATAGTTACAAGAAAACCATATATGACCGCAACAACGATTCCGACGTGAAGGTTACATCGACGAGCCAAATCGCCGCTTTATACATCCGCAAACAAAGAATTTTCACGGAAAAGAAGGTTTACCCATACATCAAGGACGAACACCTGCGGATGGACATGCTCCCCCGCATCCGTCAAATGGCGGTGAACAAGAACCTCGACCACCCGTGGAGGAATATGACCGACGCCGAGCTCTTACAAAGCGCGGGCTTGATCGGCGAGGACGCGGAAACGGGCAAGCGGGGTTACAACCTGGCGGCGGTCACGCTCCTCGGTCAGGACGAAGCCATTCGTTCCGTTTGCCCCGCATACCGCACAGACGCACTCCTGCGAAAGGTGAACCTTGACCGTTATGACGACCGTTTGATTGTGCGAACCAATTTGATAGACAGTTACTATTTGCTGCTGAGATTCGCGGAAAAACATTTGCTGGACAAATTCCACCTCGAAGGCGATATAAACGTGAGCCTGAGAAGCATCATATCCCGCGAAATGCTTGTGAATACATTAATTCACCGGGAGTTTACCAGCCCGTACTATGCAAAATTTGTCATCGAAAAAGAAAGGATGTACACGGAAAACGCCAACCGCGCAATGGACGGTCAATCCATCAAGCCGGACAATTATCAGCCGAACTCGAAGAACCCGTCTGTCGCAGATTTCTTCCGTAACATTGGTTTGGCTGACGAACTCGGTTCGGGCGTAAGAAGGTTGCATTATTATGTGCCTCGCTATTCGGGTAAAGAGCCGGAGTTGCTTGACGGTGACGTGTTCCGTATCATCGTTCCGCTGGATGATGGGTATTCGTATGATGCGGGGACGGCGAGCAAGCAATTTGTTGATAATTTAAAGGGCAATGGTTGCACTATAAATTGCACCAATGATTGCACTATAATTGAACAGGAAATATTAAAACACCTAGTTAATAATCCGAAGGCAACGCAAACGCAAATTGCTTCCAATATTGGCAAGTCACTTAGAACGATTAAAACAAGTATGGCGCTGTTGAAATCAAAGGGTATAATTAGACGCGAAGGCACAAACAAAAACGGTATGTGGATTGTTGTATAATCAAACTTAATTTTCAGGGAGGAATTTAATATGAAACATTATACTCGGAGACAAATGGCTATTAAGGATTTGTTCAATTATGAAGAAGCTAATAACACTCCAGAAGAATACAGATTAACCACCGATCCATATAAAAACATTCCAGAAATCCCGGAGTCTTCGCCAAGAGCAAAGGCATACATTGATATTAGACGAATTGAAGGAATGGTACGTGATTTAAAATATCGTGGTGAAATTTAATATATAACCAGCAGCAACTCCGCTTTAAAGGTATTATTTATATTAAAAATTTTATTTTTTAGTTATCTATTTTAGAGAAATAAAATAAATTTAAAAGATAAGGGGGGATATATTCAATCCTTCCAATGAGTTTATAACCACGCGGAATCCAACATTATGAAGATTGTGGATGCTCACATCTCTTGTTATATCATAGTTCTTGATTTCTTTGAAGGATGTGGTAAATGACCCTTCCCCATAAATATATATGTACACCACACAAAGGTTACCCGTTGCTATACCATTTCAGGCACGGATTCGACGCAACACATACCGCTTCCATCAGGTCCGGATATTTTAATGCCGTAATTATTAAAATACTTCACATAATGCGCAATCACTTTAATAATAGTGCCGTCTCTTTGTTTTCTTATTTGCTTAATAATTTCTTGAAGCATTATGGTTACATCAACGCCATCTTTATTTATGACGCATACAAATTTGAAGATATGCGTATCATCTTCACGGGAGGTTTGGCATATGCCGAAAAGTTCCGGGGCAAACTCGCCGTTTTTGTTATACCCGACCCGTATATACCCGTATACATCCGTATTAACGCTGTTTATAGATTTGAGAAGCCTCGCGTTTATTTTGTCCGGTGTCAGGTGCGGCATATGCGGTTGCAAAAGATGATATGTTCCTTCATTATTATAATGTTTCGTGTACTCCGCCTCGGTCAGTCTAGCGACTTTGTAAACGTTCCAAGGTTCCGTTTGCTGATTCCAATAAGTTAACGAATCGTACCACATCGAATATAAGTATTCGATTTTTTGACAAAAGTTCATACCCCCGGAAATGGGATGTATGTTAAGAAAATCAAACAACGCTTTCTTTTTTATGTCGGTACCGGGGGTTCTTTTGTTTTTGGCGTAATCATATATGTCCAGAAGGTAGACAATCAGCTCTGAATTACTAAAGCGGATTAATTCGGAGTTACTCATTAAATCCGTTATAACAGTGGCGGCTTCCTTCGGTTCTTCATCCGTCAATAAGGCGCTAAACGCTTCCCTTTCGGCGGATTCGGTAATTAATTCCGTTGTAACAGTGGTGGCTTCCTTCGGTTCTTCATCCGTCAATAAGGCGTTAAACGCTTCTCTTTTAGTGGATTCGGCAATCTTTGCGGCGAAATCCTTGATATTATTAATATAATTATCATAAAAATCCTTATTCCATGCCGCTTGTGAATTGGATTCGTTATAATACAAGGCAATTACCACGCAAAGCACTCGCATTTTCATCATCTTATCATTTTTTACGTTTACCATTTTGTTTTCCGTTATGATTCCGGCGATATAGTTTACATATTTTTCGGCATCTATATTGCAAGCGACGCACATCAGCATATCCGTAACTGCTTCGTTTATGACGGTTTGATAATTAATGATTAATTCGCCGATGTCCTTTCGCATAGATTCAAAGCAGGCATGAAGGGAAATATAGTAAAAAGGTTCCTTCTCATTACTCAATGTCGGGTTTTCGACCTTTTCCGCACCGCCTTCCTCGCTTTTTTCATTTATGTCTCTTGCCTCTTTGTATAATGTTTCAAAATCCGCATTTTCCAAGACTTCCGTCATCTTTTTATCATAAACGAAAGGGCGTAAGTTAAAGTCCTCCACGTCCTTCGTGTCCTTCGTGTCCTTCGTGTCCTTCGTGTCCTTAGGGAATCTATTGTTCAACGCCGTAGCAAATTTATAACTGCAATTGGCGATAATATCCTTATCACTTTTCGAAATGGAAACCTTACTACCTTTTCCATATAATTTGTCATAGGTATCGTTTATTTTTTTTATTACCCCTTTGCAAATTATGTTATACAGCATTTTATTTCTTTTTGCGTTTCTGACGACCCCTTTCGCGTCCGGCGACGCATACCAATCCGTTCGTACGAAGTGAAGGGCTTCGTGTATAATGCTCGGGACGTATTTAAAATCAAAGTAAGCGATATTGGGAAGGTTGATGCCGTAGAGTTCCCGGTCATTATCGTAATACAAACCGCCAAGGAAGGATGTCGAGCTGGCCTCTGTATCGGAGTCCACCGTGATAAAAAAAATGGAGTTCGACGCTTGTTCAAAGTTCGGGGTGGTGGAGATGTCCATGGTCGAAAATACCTTACCGATAATACTTTCATATGCAAAAAACAATTTAATCGTGGGTGTGATTGCCTCAATGTCTCTCGCGCTAAAATGGTCCAGATTAAAATGGCTCGCCATGAGAGAGTTGTTGAGCGTGGATTTTATGCCGTCGAAGCACTTAGCGACGGTTTTTCCGTTAAGCGGGTAACCGCTGCTTTGGGCTTGATGGATGACCGTCATCGCGTTCATCAAGATATTATACATCCGTATGCCGTTTTTCTGCTTGTACGGATGCTTAAGCATTGCTTCGCATTGGCTAACGAGTACCTTTATCGTGCGTTCGACGGAAAGGGGAACAGCGGATTTAATCCTTCCGTAAAGGTGCTTCATTAATTCGATTTTTTGTATATGACCTGTTGGCACGATTTTCAATTCATTACCCGCGGTCGGTTCTGTTTCAACCATGTACCGGATGTGCCAGGAGGAGACGTTAGTGCCGATTTGATTTTTAATGACTTTTATTTGAGCGTTGTATCGTTTAACGGCGGGATTTTTTGCGGTGGAGCTATTCGGCAAGGGCAAACCCAACAGGCCCCAGGCAGTGTACAAGGAGATGCCGTTAAAGGAAAGGGACGCATCCCAATCCCCGCAGGAACGATAATAATCCGCATCATCGTTAAAAGCAGTCTTGCAAGCGGTGGCAAAATTGTTTTTACTTGCATCTATATGATTCATGCTCAACATTATTTTAACGCTTTCTCCCAGGGCGTTTGTAATGTCGTAATTTTTATACACAAAGTGAATCACATTGGAGGATACAAACAGATAAGGACTTCCGACTTTGTTCTTCGAGCGGATTCCCCTTATTTTCACAACGGCATCCATTATGTCGGACAGCTTCCTACCCCGCATGACCCACAATAAATCTGCAGGGCCCAAGGCGGGAAAGAGCTGCGTTTTAATGTTTTTTGTTTTTAAGCGACTTATTTTTCCGCGCACCTTTTTAATCATATCCTTCGTAGTTTCGGCACCTAAAATAAAGGTCTCCCCCGTGGCTTTGTTCAACGAAAGAAGGCACAGCGCGTAAATATAATCCTTTCGGTGCTTTTTACGAATGAAGAGAGGCACTTCAGAAGTTTGATTGATAAAAAAGACGGGGTGGGCGGGTTCGGGGGAAAGACCCGCTCCCCCTTGGGTATCCGCACCCCGGTATTCGACAAGCTCATTAAAATTTGTAATTTCCTCACACTCCATGCCCGAATAGTTGCCGAGTACGACAAACGAATTTTTAGCACGGGAAGTGATGGGTAATTGGTTGCGAAAAAGACGTATCTTATAAACCGCTTCTGTCATGGGTACGCAGCGTCCTTATGTATGAAGTTGTGCATAAATATGTAGCGGGTTTACCTGAACTGCAAAATGCGCCCGCTAAAGTCCTCCGCCACGCTGTTTCTGCGGAACCCTTCGAGGGGGATCGGCTGATAATTACGGCGGCGAACGGGCGGCCACAATTCGGGCGCGTCAAAAATAACCTCGCCCGGTTGAATCAAATCATCCGATTCGACATCGGCCGGCAAGGCAACCCGTTCTAAGGCCGTTTTTGAACCAATCATACACGGCGTCCTTTCGATGCACGTATACAACTCATTTTATGCAGGAATTCGTTTTCCGTGCACATCGCAAATTGTATAACCATGTTTAATATTGACGCCAAGTGTATAATTGTGTATGATGTTTTGCGGCTTGTATTCATGGTACATTTTTAAGGCATTTCCATGGTTTGGCCGCGCGTCTAGACATTATAGTCGCAACACCCTCCCATATAAAATGCCCTGCGTATACTCTTTTATCACATACAATGCCTTAACACTGAATGTTTCTGAAGGGGGAATGCAAAGATGCGCAAAGCAAGGACCGTTATCATTGTAGAGGACGATGAAAGGGAATGTAAGCGGCTAACCGAACATGCCGCCGGGCGGAAAGATATCAACATACTTGAGGTTACTAATTCCGCCCGCAGGGCAGCGGAAGTGGCACACAACATGTTGCCGGATGCCATGATTATCGACATTGAGTTGGGGAAAGGTATGGGTTCCGGGATTGATTTATTAAAGGCCCTTGAAAACATGGACGATGACCAGCGCCCCGTGATAGTTATTACGACGAATAATCCTTCGCCCATTTTGCATGACTTGACCCGCAACCTCAAATCGGACATTTTGTACTATAAAAAACAAATAGGTTACTCCGCAAAATCCGTTTTTGACATGATTATTATGCTTTGCGGCGTCCGCGGGGAAGCGGAGGACGATACCGGAGAATATATAACCGATCAACATAAAACCGAATCCGAACCGTCGGCAAACACCAGGGTATTGATTTCCAAGGAATTAAACAAAATCGGGATAACAGAAAACTCTGCCGGCCACAAATATTTTGTAGAAGCCATCCTCTATATAATGAAAGGCAAAGCAACCGTAAGTCAAGGCATAAAGGACTCAAGCCTTAGCCATTGCGCTCGGCATTTCGAGGTTAGCTACAGCACCGTTTTACGCGGAATGAACGCAGCAATTAAAAAATCTTGGGATATTTACGACCCCAAGGAGCTTGCCGTGCATTATACGGCATTGTTGGACCGTTACACAAAAAGACCAACACCGTTGGAAATGGTTTACCACTACGCGAAGAAATTACGGGAAACACAAGAAAAATGAAAGCAGGCGGCCGAATATGAATGATGCATTAGTACTCTTTGCGTTGCTTGGATATCTTATCATATTCATATTTCTTGGCATAAGCGTTATAATCCTTAATACGCTTAACAAACGTTTGTCCGAAAAAAATAAACACCTGCTGGAAGATAATAAACGCCTGCAGCAAGACAACGCAAGGTTAGTCAAATCTAATGAGGATTTCTTTGAAAGTTGTCATAATATTTGGGGACGGGTTTCGGCGATGGAGCTTGCGCTTGTCCAAGCGGCTTTCTCCGATGAAGAAAAAGCTTCGATAAAGATTGATTTATCAAACCTCACACACAAGTTTTCCAATAATTTAAGTAAAATCCTCCCGCACAAATTCGTAAAAAAGACGGGCATCTCCGAACTGGACAGGGTGTTCAATTATTATAATGCCCGTTGTATCGACCAAAAAATCGACTTCCAGTTAATGCCTCTGGAACCCGTAAACGCGCTTCCACAGTACACGACGCCCGACGAGCTGTGCGAACTCGCCACAAACCTGATTGAGAACGCAATCAAGGCCATCAGCTATTCGCAAAGCCCATTAAAGACGCTGTATGTGCGCATCGGCAGGGAAAGCGGGGTATATATATTATGCGTAATCGACTCCGGCGAAGCGTTCACGCCGGATGTGCTTGAATTATTGGGCTCACAACGGGTCAGCACCGATATAGAATACGGGTTCGGGTTCGGATACAAATCCATTTTCAGGATAATAAGACTATATAAAGCAAGCCTGACGATACATGAAATACAAGGCGGCGACGATGGAAATGCGTCAAAATCAGTTACGATTATTTTTAATGAAAAACAAAGAAATACCTTCAAAACTTATAGGAAAAACGAATTTAAAAATGGCGGCTTGTTTACAGTAGTTGAGGGGTAGGGTAATTCAACCTCTAAATCTTCAATTAAACCATCAACTCCATTTTATATATAACCTCCACCCACCCCCCAAACACCTGCCGCTTTGCCGTTTTATGTATTCGCTTGGTACACATCTTCTTAACCATGTAGCCGCCTACATAACCCGTTTGGGCGGAGGTTAAGTCGCCGTTGTAGCCTTGCTTCAAGGGCACGCCGATTTCGTTGGCAACTTCAAACTTAAATTTGTCCATGGCTTCA